>Ga0114953_1002948_pt1 | contig 11736 bp, 14 predicted proteins | sample SidtaG_FD_87298 | JGI IMG/M metagenome (GOLD analysis project Ga0114953, IMG submission 87298) | Marine algal microbial communities from Sidmouth, United Kingdom - Sidmouth_Male2 metaG | ecosystem: Host-associated > Algae > Red algae > Unclassified | place: Sidmouth, United Kingdom | collected...
GAGACTCAGTCGGCACCAACCAGGGACCCCGTGCCAGTTGAGAGCGGTTGGGTCGGCCGCCATCAGTGGGGTAAACAGCCAGCCAGTGTGGGTGGCGATGTGCGGCAGTAACTCGGCTGGAAGCGGACAAGGACGCGGGCAGTGGCGAGTGGCGGGGCGCTGGTGCCAAGTGGCGACCGGCTGGGGCGGACCCCAGCGGTGATAGTGTTGGGCTTGGCACATTGCCTCCCGTGTATGCTTTCTGAATTGTTCTTTTTCCCAGCGTGGAGGACCAGAAGCCGATGCTGAGCTTCTAGGGCGCATTCTGTTTCGAATCGAGGATGACTTTGGACACGAGGTCGAGTTTCCACTCTGGCGTGTGTTTTGGAATTTGTGGACGGTTTTGTGATATCTGGGAGCAGGCCGCAATCCAGAATCGTCATCTGAGCGCGCCAGAACGCCCTCGTTACACGTTTTCCAATGACAGCGCTGCGGGCGGCGTAGCTTCTTTCTTGCCGCCGCCATTCCGGTAGTGCGCGTCGAACGGGAAAAGCGGTACGACACATGCGCTAAGAATGAGTCTGGGATGGCGGTTGAAGAGATAAATTGCCTTAGAAGAGATGATGGAGACGTCGGAGAGAGCGTATGACGCGGGCTGTAATAGAGTACGGCCGCCGGCTAGCTGCTCTTCTTTGGACCGGGTGACAGCACGCGGTGCACGCAGTAAGGACAAGTGCGGCCCCTCCGTTCTCAGAATGTCAGATGATCATGCTGAATCGGAAAACTCCGGCTGACATGACCCCCGGAACAGTCACATACGCTCAGGTCGGCTATCGACCTTAGTCCTGTGCCTGTCTTCTGAAGGCGTGACGGGTCACTGTATGTGTACCATGTATTCAGCTAGTATGGCGCACTAGTCAAAACGAGGCGGGTGCTGCTGAAATGTATTGTTTTAAGGATCAGTGTATACCGAAGAGGCCTGTTGACTGAACTGGCCGGCGACAAGCTGGATGGGTTGGCAGCCGAAGCGCTGGTGGACGTCGGCGACGGACACCCGCGCGGGGCGTGGACCCACGCGAGTCTCAAATCAATCAAGTCTCAAATCAATCACCCTTAGAGACTCTCGGCAGGGGCACAGTGACTGCCTCAGTGCTCACGTGAACGCCCCGATCAGCGAGGATCACTTACAGGCAAACAACGCGGATCTTCGTGGATCCATGAGCGTGGCTGCTCGTGAGGCGACAGCCCCAAGTCTCCCCCGGCCCGTGCATTGGATGCGCCCGCAGGTGGCCCCATGTCTTATCGTACATGGGGGGCCACTGCCGTCAAAATTTCTTGCCGTTGCGTCGTCAGATTCTAGTGCTACTCCCGCCATTGGCGACGGCAAATGGCCACGTGCGCAGGCATCCAAGCCCCCTGTGTTCAGCATCAGCCGATCAAGGATTTGAGCGCGCCACTGATCGATTTGGTCAGTCAGGAAAAGCTATTTTCCATTTTTTCTAAATGGCAATCCACGATTCGTGAAGCAGTGCTCCAAAACTCTTTCACTCCACTGTGAAAAGCGATCCGCTCCAAACGGCCGCGTCGATCCCGAAGTCTCTGATTGGAAGCGCTTCCACCACACTTGGTGTGCGGGAGTTCTGAGAAAAAAGCAACTGTTGGATAGGTACGTTTTGCACATATCTCGCACCCGAAAAGTCGGGGCTCGCTGATGTGGTCCCGTGTCAATGGCTCCCGTCTCTTTCGACACTCTCGACCGCACGCCCACCCCCCGCTCAACCGTCTGGTGGGCGCCTTCGCTACGCTGTGAGGTGCCCGGTCGCACCTCCGAGCTTCGCTGAGCCTTCGCTACGCGTGATTTCCGTGCCGCTCATGCATGCATACGTCTCGCGTATAGCTGGTCGGGGCGCATCCCCCGCCTATGTCCCTTCAACGAGCCTACTGGTGTGGCGGAGACGTCGCCAAGCTCAATCATGGACGGGTCTCCGCGGTCGCTGGGTTGTGCACGAATGCTGCCTTTAGACAGCAGCCGCTGTCGGCGTGCTCAATGCCACAGCGGCTTGGTAAATGCTGTCGAGTGGAACCGCCGGCGGACGGCGCCGTTTGCGCCGCGCTCCCAGCCCTGCCGCCGTCGACACGCTTGCCGACCAGGCGTAGAGCGTGCTTTTCGCTAAGTTATTCATAGGTGCCACGCACCTCTGTTCCGCGCTTACCGACCGCGCGATTGGGAGGGTGACATAACAACGAGCGCGTGTGGGGTTGTGCGGGTGTTGCTGGAAAGCCCTCGCGCGGGTGGGGTGCGCGTAGCACCCGAGGAGCACGTCTGCTGACGGGGCGACGTGGACCGGCAGTGGCCTTGCGGACAGCCAGCGCCAAGCCTGCTGCCAAGACTGCTGTAAGGAGCCGGTATGGTGCGTGCGCCGCGGGCATCCACCGCGGGCTGTCACGAGTTTCGCGGAGGGGTTGGGATTGCGAGATCGGCATTGGTGAAACGGCTGTGAACTCATTTCGGAGCTCTGCTCGCGCTTTTCACTTCAGAGGCAATACGTGCACGAGGTGGTAAGAACAAGAAAGGTGAGAAGACAGCATGTCGGCCAAACAAAAAAGCAAGACGGCACATGAGCATGCCTCTCAATCAAACCTTGCGCTGGAGGCCAATCGCGTTTGCCATAGCACCGTCAGACTGACCATCCTTGCAGGTACAGTTCACCCACCTCGCTGTGCCTGACCAGAGACTTGTGAAGTAAAGAATCAACGGGCTTTTGCTCTACTTCCTCGGAGAACACACGTCCGTTGACGCGCTGGCCCGCCGCTGCATCTAGCACAGCACGGCGCCTCCGGGAGAGCCGGATGCCCTTGTGGGCCGCAATGTAACGCGACCGCACAATAAACCGCCGCTGCTTCATGGAGTTCAAGCTGCGCTTAGACGTTTTCTTGATGCTGTTTTGGTGCTCCGCGCCTGATGTGTCATGCCCGCGCGTCAGAATGGGGCACTGGTCGGCACTGATGATAGGCGAGCAATGGTGATTGCATCGATGGAATCTCCCGATGAATCGAGCCGTCAGCGCTTCATGCAGCAGCCACAGGATGTGTCGCACCGCGTTACGCTGCGCCTGGCACGCCGTGTCGAAGTAGACCACTCGTGGGAACGTGTGGAAGCGCTGCGCGAGGGCGGCCACCACGTGCGCCGGGCTTTCCGTTTTGCTGAGGAGCTCAAAGCCGAGGATGTATCCACAGCCGCACATAGACGTCATGACTCCCGGGGCGCGCAAAACGCTGACAGGGTAGTCGTGGCAACAGTCGGCGCTCTTCCACGCCTTGCTCTTCTTGACCTTGGGCGCCTTGTTGCCGCGCGCTGCCCGCTTCTTTGTTGCCCGCTTCCGCTCCTTAACGGCCGTCTTGTCATCCAGGTGTGCCCTCAGCACCTCGCGACCCGGCCACACTTGGCCTGCCCGCACCTATTTGGCTTGCTCCTTCACGCGCTCCATGGAGTTGACGCCACTCTTGAGGTGGCTCACGGCATCGTCGACGCCGATGAAACTCAGCCACGCCTTGTACTGCCCCGGACTCGTCACTCTCCACTGATCACGTTACAGCTTGGCGTCCGCCGGTGCTTTCTCCGACCAAAAGTTGAGCGCCTCAGCGTCCGTGCACTGACCAAATAAGAGAAGCTCCCCGACTGCGCGGCTCAACCGCCGAGACTTGTCCATCATGGTCTTGACAAGCAGAAGGAACTGCCTGACAAACACGACCCGCATGAGACTTGGCCAACGGGAGCCACTCGCGGCTCGGCACAAACGCAATGAGTGCACGCGCAAGTACCTCGACGCCGATGAAGTCGCAGCTGCCTAACAGGTTAAACACGGGCTCCGCCGTCATGGTCGCCAGAAAGACAGGCACTTTGCGCCAGCGGTCAATCTCGACGTTGAAGTTTTTGGTAGGCGGCAAGATCTCCGTGAGAAGCGAGCAAACGGCAGCCGCAGACGTGCCCAGCTCGGACTCACTGCTCTATGAAGACATGATGCGGCTACAGGGCGTGGGCACGGCTGCGCCGGTTTAGGCGAGGCGTGAAGCTTGGCCGGCCAGCACCAGTGCCAGCGCGAGCAGGATGACGCGTCTACAGATACGGGCAGGGCAGCTTTCCACGCAGACGCCCGTCGTGTGCCGGTTGTGATGGTTCACAGCGTTGGTGTCGTTGCGCTCGGCTATGCCCCAGCAGAGAAAGTATTGTGCTCGACAACAACGCCCACACAGGAACAACCGCGCACAGGCACCTTGCTTGCGCGCAATTAACTGCTCCATAAACCTCCCCAACATCCAGCACAGAGCACAGGGAGAGTGTTTGCAGCAGACGAAGCGAGAGGCACAACCCGCTGCGACGACGTGGACATTTACGGCAGGAGCGCGCAGGAGGCCTACCCTGGCCGCGATGGGGAGGCTGGGCCGCACGTGAAGCAAGCCCCAACTCCCCAACGCTAGAACCAAAGAGGAGAAGCAGTGAAAGCCCACCCGTGCTCGTTTGAGGGGTCCTAAATCGCGACTTCGTGTCACAGTCGCATTCGTCGTAGCCACAAGAAAGAAAAAGAGGTTGCAATTGGCAATTAATTAAATGTTGACACGAAGATCTTCTCGGCTCTTTCACAAACTTTGGGTGGTTCGCAACCTGCATGAAATCGATGTCTTGACTGTGACTGGCGTTTTTGACCAGCTGGGAACCCGCCAGCTGCGCTTTTCCGGCGACTCGTCCAATGAAGCTTGGGGGTCTGCCACTGCCGCTTTCCTGGCGACGCGTCCAAGCAAGCTCTCGCAGTTCGGGTGACGCATCCACGATGTTAGGCTCTGCCGCTGTCCCTGTTGTTACAAAGACTCTAGGGCAGCTTGAGGCTCGGCCGCTGGCAGGACACATGGGGTATACACTGCATATTCGACTTTGTGTGCCCAGAAAGGCTAAGAACCTGCCCTCGCTATTTTGTAGGGACGCCACAGTACGAAGAAGCACCCGGTGATAAAAAGTTCGGACAGAGCAGCAGGGTGGTCATCAGCTGATTGCAACACTACGGCAGAATGAGAGCATTACATAGGGAGAAAGTTCAGCTCACGCGTTCACTGGAACGTAACAGGCATAGGCGCAGCACACATCGTGTACGACAGAAAAAAAGGAAAGTCAAAGGCCATCCGCAAGACCTGAATAAACGCTCACGGGACAACACAACCAGGTGATTTACTTCAAAGCTGCATTTCCAGCAGCGAAGCGCATATGCGCCGGCGCTAATAGTGCATGCTTGCCGTTCTGGCTGACAAGGGCAACCCCCGCGCAAGGTAGTCCATCGCCGTGACCAGGAAAAAGCCGCAATCATCCAAGTTTCCTTGTTGCCGGCTGAGCAACTGGTCGTAGCCCCATTTCAAAGGGCCCATGTGGACGTCACGAGCGTGGTCGTCGGCCCACCTCTTCAATGACGGCACGAGCGCGTCGTTGTTGATTTTGAGCGAGGCGTACGTGTCGAGCATTCCCGTCAGCGGGTACATGACAGCGAGCACCCAGTGCGTGCTATAAACATTAATGGGAGCGAAAATCATGTCAAACGACAAGAGGTTCACTCGGCCGCAGCACCGGACCACGAGGTTGTATTCGTACCGGCCGCGGACGTGAATCCTCGAGAAGAAGAAATTTGAAGAACCATAGCCGCGGCGCGTCGAGTTCTATCCGCCGCGTCTCCGCCTGCCGCCGCCGTAGCAGGCTGATATTTCCGTTGATGACCTCATCTGCAAACCACCGGTTCGGCAACGTCCTCTGCAGGTTGCTAACGCCCAGCGGTACGTTGTCCATGTAACCATAAGGTCAGTGACCTCCTCGTTTGTCGCGTCAGCGATGGCTTGTGTCCGCTCCAGCGCGGCCGTCGTCGACGGCGAGGCGGGGTCGCTGCGGAAGAGAGCAACCAAACCCTCGCCGAGGACTTCCAGTCCCACAACGGCCGCAGTTGAAGACAGCAGCGTGAGCCACGGAAAGGCCGTGCGAAGTACTTGGTCGGCTGCCAGCTGGTCCCCGTTGGGGTCCGCCGCCGGGATGGGAATCGCGGGCTCGGAGGTGACATGAGGGGGTTGGAGAACGACAGGCACCGCCTCCGCAGGCTTATTGTCATGTGGTGAAGCTTGCGGCCGTTGGCTGGCGGTCTCACCTTGGTCTCTTGTCTCAGATTCACCGACGGGTTTCCTTAGTCGTAGAAAAACCCGCCGCAATGCCGCCGACAGCTCCTCATTGGACGACTGCGGCGCATTAGCCAGCGCACCAGTAAAGCGAACGGGCGCTTGCCGCCCCGCAATTAACTACCCTTTGACTTTAGACAGGATGTTGCCGTCTGATTCCTCGCCACTGCCGTCTGTGCTACCCGCGACAGATCCGGCGCTGCGCCCCTCCCCATCCACCGTCCCATCTTCAACCTCCTCACCGTCTAAGGCACCCGCAACGAGATCCACCTATTCACCGTCCTCCTCATGCAAGAGCTCGCCATGTTCGCCGACGCCAACATCCGCCACCGCTTCGCCCGCGCCAGCTAGTTGCGCCACGTCGACATTAACAAACGTGTTGACGACGACGCTTGCAGCCCACAAAGCTGCTGCCTCCCTCTCCCTGTCCGTTCGTAGATGACCTAGTCGTGGGAGCGATGGGGGTGCTGGAGGCTGCCAGTCGGCGACGGCTGCAAGGCAGGCCACACCTCCGTCTCGGCCTTGGAAAATGCCGCGGTGTCCGTCCGCTTGTCCCGCAAGCGATTGCGGACAACGCGGCGGGGAGCAGCGTGACGCACAGCACAAGCAAACGTCATGGCAAAGTAAACGCGGGGGGCATTCATGCCCGGCCGCAGCATGGCGACAACATGCTTTTGTATCACGGACAAGATCTTCCCGTCACAGACGACGAAGTCAAAAGAGCCCCCTACGTCCTCGTCCTCGCCACACAGATGGAAAAAAAAGCCGCCTTGGGAACAAAAAGGCTGTCGCAGAACTCCTCGCAAGCGTCCGACATCTGCAGGCGGGCTTGGCCCGGTTCCCCTTCCGCAAAGGCCGCTGTGTTGTGCAAGAAGCTGGCCGAGAACTCCGACGCTGCAGCCAATGTGCTCCGTGCGATCACACACAACTCTATGAGGCTGTCTAGGACGACCTGAGTGTACACCGTCTCAGGGCGCAAGGCAAACAACCCGTCGACCGAGCCGTTGTTCGCAACGTGGTGGACGCGTGCGCACGTCAGCGACTTGGTCACGATAGCCAGCTGGCCGCGAATGGTAAAGAGCGTCGCGAGAGTCGGCTTGCAGACCGTGCTCTCCATCCATCGGTCATCACACGAAGAGGACCCCTCCTCGACGTGGAGAAAGTCATTACAGTTGACCTGGCCGAGCGCCTCCCGCTCCTCATCAACAAACGCGGCGTAGCGGTCGCACATCTCCACCTCCTTGAAACAGAGGAACATCTTGCGAGCGCGACGCGGCAGTAGAATCGCCTCCAGCGCCGCTGCCGCAGCAGCAGTAGCGGCAGATTCTGGGGGCGATGCCTCACTGGCCGCCTCCTTCTCCTCCCCTTCATCCAAGATCCCGCCCGCCCCGAGGTGCATCGCACCCAGGGTGTCTGCCACCGCTGGCCAAAAATACGGCCGGTCCGCCCGCGTCTTTTGGTTGACGGCTTTTGCGTGAATGCATGCTCATGGCGGCGTCCTGCACGAAAGTAAGCAGCACTTCGTGAGGCGGTTCCGGTTGCCCTGCTGCCACAAAACGGCCGGCGACCAGATACGAAAGTGGAACACAGCGTAGATGGGGATGTTATTGCGCTTGCCAGAGCGCATTGCAAACAGCACGACGGTGCCGTCCTCGTCCACGGGAGCCCCCTGCAAGGAGCCAAGCAAAAAGGGGCACGGCCGCTTCAGCTCGTCGAGCAAGCCGGCGTGCACGTCAGCGCAGTGGCAGTTGTACGCATCGAGGAGGGCGACGGCATGGCGGCAGGACGAACTCTCCTGTAGCGCAACTTGCAAGTCCACCGGCTCAATGTCGTCTGCCGTGGCCGTGCAGCCCGTGGCCATCACTCCTCCGCACGAGCAGTAGGCCCGAACGACGCCGGCCACTAACGTCGTCCACACCGCGACAGGGTCCATGTGCCCTGTAAACACCATTACTTGAGCACCGTTGATGAAGCGACCTTGCATCCGCTCAGCGCCCGCTCCGCCGGCTTGGCGAGCAGCAAGCTTGAGGATACTTTGAAGCTCCGCTACAAAAACGTTCTTGAGCTCCTCCTGGGTGAACATCTCTGACGCGACGCGCTCACGACGTGCCCTGTGCTCCCGCTGGGTAGTATCGCCACTACCGCCGTCATCACGTTCGCCACCGTAGCCTGCACGGCCTCCGTTCACGGCGCGAGTTCCACTGCCGTCTCCGTTGGCACCAGCACGACTCACACCAACATCAATGGAACCAATATCAATGGCACCACGGCCACTGACGCCATCCGCATGGGCACCATCGACGCCGACCGCATCGGCACCATGGACACCGTCCGCATGGGCGCCATCTACGCCGTCCGCATGGGCGTCGTCGACGCCGTCGGCATTGGCGCCATCTCCACCAGCCCCACCACGGCCACCACAGGCAGCGCCCGCCCGTACCTCATGCCCCAGGGTTGCAGAAAGAACACGGTCAGCACGCGCACCCTCTCCATAAGCCCCACGACCGTCAGCACTGGAAGCGCCGGCCTGCCGCTCATGCCCCCCGCTAGCCAAAATGTCACGGTCGTTGGGGACGTCGCTGCCTGCGGCAGCGCGGCGAGCGCCCTCACCGTCAGCACCCCCACGTCCACCCCTCTGCCCGCCGTCTACCATTAGATCGTCATCAGAAGCCTTCTCCAGCAAGCCCCGTTCCCCAGGCGCAAACCACGGATGAGCACCGCCATCCTCACCTCCCCGGAGGTATATTGAGTCCCGCTCGCGATCAACAATGGGTGCGAGGTCAGGCAGGAATCTCACCTCACTGAGCGAGAAGAGCTCTAGGGGGGGACCTCCTGCTACCCGCCATGGGTCTGAGCACAGGCGTAGCAGGAGCTCGGTGGCCGGCGGACACAACAGCCCCGAGCACGTCACGGAGCACCACTGTTGCAAGAAGCCCCGTGAAGGCCAGCGACGGAGAGCCCTGCCACAGCACCAGTAGTCGTCACAAAGACGAAGATGCCCACGGCGCAGCAACGCACGTGAGGAGGCGCGCGGCACGTGGGTCACAATCGCGGTGACGACGCAGGCAACTACCGCCCACCTCAGCCCACATGGCGTCCACAGTGCCAAACTTCGCGCCCTCCCTAGCTAGAGAGTCTTTCATGGACTCCTGCCAGGCACCGCCTGCCGAATGGAGCTCATCCCACGCGCACACTACGCGGATTCTTTCGGGACAAGTGACCGTGACGACAGCTGTTGCTGTCGGGTTGGAGTGGCGATTGCGGTCGCTGCCACAGCTACGCCCACCCACACGGCGCCCGCCGCGAGGCCCAGACCATCGTGCTGACAACAGGAGCGGCCACGGCCAGCCTGGTCCGGGACGGCCGCTGCAGCACCAAAAGAGCGCTCACCAAATAGGGCCCGCAAACGCCTCCTATCCAACCCCAGACTAACTGCTAAGGACCCCTGCCCATTGCCGCTCCCTTGGACGCCCTTCCCACGAGCGCGCCACGCAGAAACCTCTCCCAGCGGCTGACCCGGTCAGAAATGAGCGCCACGTAGGTGACACTGGAAGGGGCGAAAAAGCAGACGTCCAAGAAAAAAGGAGTGCGGCGAAATGCACAGGTCACAAATGAATGCAAAAACATCTTGAGCTTTGACGTAAACATTCAATGAGGCCAGATATTGGCAAGCGGCTTCCAATTCTATTTCAGATGGCGTACCACGCTGTCAACCAATGGGAACGAGCTGATCAGAGCCTAACATCTGACGAATGCAAACTACAACGGTTGCTGCATCACGAGAGCCAAATCATGGAGTAAAATTGACCTTCGGCGAAATCATTTGAGTTCGCCAGGTGCATTGTTGACGGAACAGAAATGCGTGGCGTTCAGTGTCCGGGTCCAAGACGCAAACAGGCATCTGAGCTCTCAGCTGGACGAGTTTGGTCATTTGGGTGCGTCTGATCATTGAAGCAGTGCCTAGTAAAATTTGATGCACAAACGACATGAACGGAGTCGTCTGTTCCGCCATATCCGAAGAACTTTTGAAACCAAAACACAGGAAACGTCGAAAGTGGTGCCAGCCCTGCACGATTGTGGCAGGCTGGCTGCCAGAACGTAGCAATGACCAATTGTTCGAACGAAATTTCTCCAATTGTTTAGTCAAGATTGAAGCACTGCCACTGTTGCCGCCCGAACGACCTGGCGACTGAAGTCGTGGGCCAGTGATGGTGCTGTCTGCGGGCCTTTTGTTGTGGAGTACGCCGATGCCGGTGCCGTTCGGCAGCCAAGCGAATGCGGAAGGGCGACCGGGCTCTAGATTCCATCACCAATCTAATGACACATCGGATTGCGGGCATCGGTTGTGGAAAATTGTTAAGCGCGGCTGCAACAGAGCCGCGGTATTCCATGCCTGAGATCCATTCATTCACAAATTCGCAGACGGGCAAGATGACCAAAATGTATTTTATGGCCCAGGGGACCTGACCAAAACCCGGTGGGCCAGCGGTGCCGCCCAATCCCGACCGGCGGTGCCGCGCGAACGGCGAGCCGATGCCGTCGCGGGCGGCACGCGACCGTGATCCGGCCACCGTGAATAGGGCCGGGGAGGTTTCGTCCACCATGTTTTTGTCGGACAAACTGCCCAGTCAATTTTATTGCTTGGCGAACCTGGCCATAACCTGTGCCTGCGATCACGCCCAGTTATCTCCTTTGGACTTTTTGCCATCGAGAACCCATCGAAACTGCGATTGCGCATCGCACCCTCGAGAGTGGCCGTCGATGGGCGTTTATCTGCCCATCGAAGGACCCATCGAAGTATACATTGTGATGGGGTCTTGTCAACTTTCACTGCCTCCTTCGTGATCAGCCGAACACAGACGCTCGGGTGTGACTACAGGGTTTCAGGTCTACGGTGTACTCCTCCGCGGAAAGTTTCATTTCAGTAGAATTGAAAAAAGGCTGACAGTGTAGTTTTAGTAAGCATTTGTGGAACACTTATGCGTTCCACGTTCCAAATATATAAAACTTATTCCGACCGTTTCGCCTGGCGATCTACCTTGTCACCGGCAATGGCGCGAGCTGACGGTGGCGCTGCGGGCAATGCCAGGCAGCCGTTTCGCCGGGGGGGGGGGGGCTGCAGACAATGCCAGGAAGCCGTTTCGCTGGAGGGGGCGGCGCTGCGGGCAATGCCAGGCAGCCATTTCGCGGGGGCCGGCGGCACTGGCTGTGTCGCCAGAGCGCGTTGTGGCTGGAGCACTGGGGGGGGCCGCGGGCACAGCTCCTGCCGGGCTCCCGTGCCTGCCCGGCACGCCACTCGGCCCACCGCCTGCCCGAACCCCTCGCCCAGGTGCACAGTGCTCATGCGCCGCCGTCGCCCACCGCCTACCCCATCCCTCCACATAAGATGGGGGGCACAACAGGTGCCCACTCCGCCCCACGTCCAGGCCACCCATCCCGCCACACTCGGACCACTCCCCCCCCCCCCCCCCCCCCCCCCCCCCCCCCCCCCCCCCCCCCCCCCCCCCCCCCCCCCCCCCCCCCCCCCCCCCCCCCCCCCCCTCCCCCCCCGCC
>Ga0114953_1002959_pt1 | contig 11699 bp, 6 predicted proteins | sample SidtaG_FD_87298 | JGI IMG/M metagenome (GOLD analysis project Ga0114953, IMG submission 87298) | Marine algal microbial communities from Sidmouth, United Kingdom - Sidmouth_Male2 metaG | ecosystem: Host-associated > Algae > Red algae > Unclassified | place: Sidmouth, United Kingdom | collected...
ACCCCCCCAGCCGGCGGGGACGGAGGGCGGGGCGGCCCCGCGGGCCCACCCCAAAACCCCCGGAGGGGGGAAAAGGGGGGGGGGGGGCCGCCGGGGGGGGGGGGGGGGCAGTCGCGCCGTGGGGGACGGGGCGGGGGGGGAGCGCCGGGGGGTGCGGGAGGGCGGCGCAACAAGAAGGGTACAGCGGGACACACGTGGGGCGGTGAGGGAGACGACGCGCGTCGGCGGCGGGTTGGGTCGGCCCGACTGCACGCACGTCGCGAAAGGAGCGACGGGGGGCTGCCTCGCGCAGACGCCGGGGCGACACGGGCGGGACTTTTGTGCGCCAGACAAGTAGCAACGAGCGGGGCGCCGTCGGCACCACGTCGCCGTTGGGATGGCAGACTATGGCGCCACTCCACGCACCGCCACGGCAGCAGACACACCTTGGTCGCCCAACGGTGAACGCCGCCGTCGGTCACACTGCGCACGGGCCCGAGGTCCACGGAGGGGAGTGTTGCTGAAACCTCGTCTCGGCCGACACCTGCCCACGGCGGCCACCCGTCGCGGTCGCCGCATGGCGTGTCCTGGGCGAGGCGGCGGCCCAGCAGCGCCCCGCACTGCCGGTCTGTGCGCGGTCGTGCCGCCGCGGAGAGCAGCCGCCGCGACCGTGCGCGGCGTGGCGCCGTGCCGGTCTCTGCATCGTCAGACGGACACGGCCCCCCGCCCGCCGCGTTGACACTTGGTGCTGCCAGCGGCGTTGCCATGGGCGCTGCGTCGGGGCCACCCAGGGGCAGGGGAGTCAGCCGTGGGGGGTGGAACCGTGCGTGTGGGCGCCCCCCTGCGGGACGCGGGGGAGACGACAAGTGACGCGGCTGCCGCCAGCGAGGGGATCCGGCGGCCTCTCCCCCCTGCGAGGAGACAGGGGGACGCCCTTCGGCGGCGCTCCAATCCGCTGGCTGCATCCTATGAAGATGGTCTCCCGTCACATTTCTCTCGAGAGCAACACACACAGCAAGGAACGAAACGCCCTGTATCTAGGCTGCGCCAATCAAAGCACACGCGGTGGTGTCTTCCCCAAACTCACGGTGAGCTCCCTCGTCCAGACCGGGCGCGACCGGATGAGTCATTTGGGGGATGAATTTCTCTTGCTGCCATGTCAGTTGTGAAAGGGTATTTTCTCTTCCTTGTGACAATCGCATACCTAAACCAAGAGTAGAAAGCTGAGAGCGCTCTGAGGAGCTTCGACAGCCTATCATTCAGGAAAGCCTCTGTGCAATTCGCTGAGAACAGACCAGGAATCAGTTTTCAAGCGTGTGCAATACTGAGCCTAGGCCGGATACGTCAAACCAGTGTTGAATTGTAAGTGCGCGACAATCCATCGTCCACCACGGCTGCACGAGCCGCAGTCGACCCGCCCGCCCACATGAGCACCGGACTGGACCGCTCCCGTACGCTACGTTTGGGTCGCCGGGAGCGTACGGGAGCAACTGCTTTGTACAGTAGCAAGGCTTAATGCTGTATGCCTTGATCGGAACAGAAATGGGACGGCTGTACCGTACTGGGAGTGGGCGTCCGCTTCTCGGTGAGTGGTCGCTTGGTGTCAATTCGATGGGAAGAGGTGTGCCTGCGGAGGCGGGACGTGTGCCGGAACTGCCGTAGTATCCAAAGAGGCGATGTTGTCCGCACTGCCGTTGGTGAGGGTCAATAGCACAGACCGTCCAGGGTGCGAGCAAGCGGATGGCTCGAGAGATGAGCGTGACGACATCCATGCCGACGCATCGCAGGACCGAGGGATCTGGGACCAGGCGGTGCTCCATCAATCGTGCGGTCCAACGGCGACAGCTCTGGTCTACGGTTCGTAATTTGTGCATGCCTAACCCGACCGCACGGGCCATATACAAAGTGCATGGAGAAGGAAAAACCAGAGAAACGTGTGCTACGGTACCACTCGGGCTCCGCCCGGCTCTGCCCGGCATGACCTGCACAATCTGACGCACCGTCTGTGCAACCATGGGTTCGCTCCGCCGCTCAACCCTGCCACAGGCCAATAGACCAGCGCTGTCCACAACATCTAGTGGCCGACCACCACCAAGGGTGGTCGAGGTCGTCGGAGCCGCCCAGGTGGGAGCGCCACGCAGCACATACCGTCACACTCCCGCCGTCGCGACGTCCGTCCGCCCAGCCCGAGGCGGCGGCACAGCCGCACCGCCCCGCAGATGACCGCTTACAGGCCGAAGTCGGACTCGGAGTAGTCGTCGTCGTCGTCATCGGGCTCCGCAAAGTGCTCGAAGTTGAGCTCATACCGCAGGAGCCCGCCAATGCCGCCAAAGCCGCGCACAAACTGGGCGCCCTCCTGGGACCGGTTGGTCACAAACTCGAGGGTGGTGCCAAACGACTTGTAGTTGTCGGCGAGCCAGTCGACAAATGGCTCGCTCGAGCGGGATTCCAACTCGGTGCCGTCCTCGAGGAAGGCGGCGGGGTCCTTGGCCTGCTCTGGGGAGAGCACCTTGATCACCTCCTTGCCGGTTTGCGCATTCTGCAGCACGTACCGCTCATGCTCTAGGTTCTCCCAAACAATGAGCGTCGACACCGCCCCCTGGTCCAGCGCGTTGGTAGTGTCCTCAATGCCAAAACAGAACTTGTTGGTGTCCTTGGAGATCTCGTCAAAGTAGCGCTGGATCAGGCGCTTCTCTTGTATGAACTTGACGTTGCCGAGCGTCTCGGCCGACAAGTCGATGGCCTGGTTGAAGCCGTTCTCCCCGCCGTACGACACGTCGACAATCTTGATGATTTTGGCGCGCAGCCGCTGGTCGAACATCTCAGATGTAGACAGGTCGTTCTTGAAGTCGGCCGACCCCGCCAAGATAAGGCCCGTTACGTTTGGCCGCTGCCCGTCCGGCACATACAGCTGCACCGCAATTTCCGCCACCTTGCGCACGAAGTTGTGCCGCTTCTCCATGCGCAGCCGCGCAAAACGAAGCGCCGACTGGCCACCGCGGCCGTGCTTCTTGGGCAGGTCGACCCCAAACTTGTGCAGCACGTTGCGAGTGTTGCCAGTGAGCAACCCAAACAGCGCCCCGTTGCCGTCCATGACGATGAAGCCAAACTTTTCGTCCGACTCGAGAAGGGAGCCGAGCGCTTCCGTGTGGAACTTGTTGTCACACAGGTAGAGGGAGGTGTTGATGGCCTTGAATGGCTCAAAATCAAAAGTCACCTGCTTCTCCTTGTTGTCATCCGTCATTATTGTTCCGCAGTAGATGACCAGCCCATTGTCGGGCACGCGGGTGTACAGTTTAAGCCGTTGTTGGGTGGACGTGATGGCGGCCAGCACGGACTGCCGGTTCACGCGGGACTTGATGTTGGAGGCTGTCCCGTACTCATCCGCGAGCATGCGGTTGACGCGAGAAATTTGGTCCCGTGGGGGAACAATGAGGGAGATCATGGACGTACCGTTACCGCGGGCAGCCTCCAGGGCCTTGATCAGCTTCTTGACTCGCCACACGTTGATGGCATGGTCCCCCTCCTCATCACCCGTCGATGCAACCGCACTGCGGTCCAGTACCTCCGCCATGACAAGATAGGCTCCGGGCGGTTGCGACAAAGGGCACAGGACGAGGGCGGGAGGAAGATGGCGGCTCGGACACGTGCCGCAGGCGGTTCAGGTGTGGCCGGCCGGGCGGCGGAAACTGCCGGGGGCGGAGCGGGACCCGCGTGCACGTTGTGTTTTGCTGTGCTGCATGCGCTGGCCTGCGGCAATTTCGAAGTTTCACCCGCCGTCCTTCTGGATTTATCAAAGAATTACGTGAGTTCCATGCGGCCTTAGCTTGGGTCAGCCAGACTAAGGCAACCCATGAGGTGGCCTGACAAGCTACAGACGTGACACCGCGCCGCCCACGCTGAGCCGATCGACCAAGAAGCCAAGGACGCCAACTGTCGTCGCCACATCCCCCTTCTTTCTTGTAAAACCTAGTGGCGTTTTGTGTCCTGCTATGGAGCCTTCATCGCCCGTCTCTATGTCTGATCCCGTCGCCCCTCTTCCTGCTGAGCCGCCGGCCGTAGAGGTCGCCCCATCCCCACCGGCAGAATCGCCCGCGGCGGCACCAATGGAAGGTGTGGCATCCACCACCTCTGCCGACACCGAGCCTTCCCGCTCCTCTGCCTCGGCTTGCACTCTGGTGGTAAAGTCGCTGCCTTTTCACCTGACCGTCGCGGCCATCACGTCCGCCCTCAGCGAGCGGGTGGTAACGCCGCCAACGTCGGTCGCCCCCGTCCGGGACCACCGTGGTGTCTTTCGGGGCACCGCCTTCGTCTCGTTCGCTTCTCTGGCTGACGCCAATGCGGCTGCTGAAGCACTGACGGGCGCGCAGATTGGCAGTCGCCGCATCATTGTCGAGCGGGTCCGCGAGTCGGTGTCGGCGGCTGCTAAGGAAAAAGAACTCCGCCGCGCTGCGCTGGCTAAGGGCGTCTCTGCCGAGGCGGTGGACGCCATGGAAGCGTTTGTGCTCTCCTTTGTGCGTTCGCCAAGCTCCGCGACGCCTGCCGCGGACGCGCCGACCAGCAGGGTTGTCGACCGCCCCCTCTCCTCCGCCGAGCGTCGCTACGTACACGCGCGGGCGGGCTCCCTTGGTCTCGTCCACTTGACCGTCCCCTGGGGAGACAGCGAGTCGGAGCGGACTGTAGAGGTTGGGGTAAAGACGGCAGGCATGTCGCCGCCCGCGGCCGCCGACGTGGGGGATGGTGGCGACGGGGGGGCGGCTGCGGAGGTGGCGGCCATGGCGACGGCCAACAGCAAGAAGGGCAAGAAGAAGAAACTGAAGGCGGTGGAGGAGGGCGATGGTGACGCGGTGGCCGAGGCGGAACTTCCCCCCTTGGTCAAGGGCCGCCCGGATGTCATGGCGCTGGCGCGCACCCACAAGCTGTCGGGGCCCAACGAGTCGTACGTGGCGCCGGTCAAGGGCGAGGTGCGCGCGGAGGACCTGAAGGGCATCAAGTTTTTCCGCCCCCGGTCTGCTGCTGCCGCCGCGGCTGCGGCCGCTGCCGGTGGTGGGGCGGCCAAGGCTGCGGCCGGCGTTGCGGCACCGCCACCCGCCGCCTCTCCGAGTGCACAGCCGGCTGCGACTAGGGTGCCGGTGCCCGACTGTCGGCCGGACTCGTCGGCCAAGGACGGGGCGGACGGCATCCTCGTGCAGGGCGGCCACCGGCAGTGGTACGCACCGCCACGACAACCGACGGGGCCGGATGGCACGCTGGGCTTCCATGCTGCCAGGAAAGCTGCGGAGGCTGCGCTGGAGAAGATGAAACTGGCAGGGGATGCAGGCGGTGTTGACGCCAATGACGTGGTGGGAGATCAGTGCGCCGCAGATGGTTTGGAGGAAGGGAATGGGGACGGCGCAGACGCTTGACGCAACCTCTGCCGGGAGCGCGTCTGCTTCAGGTCGGGGGGGCGGCAGATGGTGGCTCTGGTGGTGTGCTTGTTATCCGTACTTGTGGCAAGCTGTGTGGCAAGCTGTCGCCCTGTCGTGCGCGTGGTGTCCTGCGACCGACGACTGCTCCTGATGGTCTGGTAAGTGGTGTTTTCTTGCCCTTTTTGTACCGCCGGGCTCATCGCGGTTGCCACCTTCGCAACGATTGAAGAGTGCCACACAAGAAACGGTTACGAATGAGGTTTCCTGGAAGAGGCAACAGTAGATTGCTGGGCTCGGGAATACGGGGCCCGCCACTCAGACACAAGCAGACGACCTACAGCGCAGGGCGCATCAAAACAGAAGACGGTGGGAAAGTGCAAGCGCAGAAGTATCCGACGCCAACCGCAACGCATAAATGAAGGCAGGAATCTTCCCAAGAGCAGCGCACGCAGCAGCGCCGTAAAGGAGAGAGCAAAAGGATAGACAGGGGGTTCAACAGGGCGAGCGCTCGCCCTCACGGTGGTGCCGGATTCACATCCACAGCTTGTTGACCATCCTGCACCGGCGGCAGCACATCGTGCGCTCCGCGACCCTGGCTGTCCGCATCAAAAATGTTGCGGCTAACCTCAGATTGCTCGGCAGACCGGAAGTCGGGACCACCACTGGCGCCCCGGTCGTCACGCTCACTGTTCGGCGCAGATGCGGCGCTCGCTGTTGCAGCATCCGCAATCTCCTTCGGCTCGACTTCACGGTTGGCCCCAACACCAGTGGCGCACGCCTCTCCAGCGCTCGATGTGGAAGCCGCCGGCGTCGATAAAGGCTGCACGCTGTCCGAGTCCGCCAGCGCATTCTTGATCAGCTCCACACAATCGCTCAGGCCGTCCGGCATGATGCACACGACCTGCTCGTTGGGCGCTGACGGGTCTGTCGCGCTCAGCAGCTCAAACGTGACCAGCTCTGGCCTGCTGCGCTTGAACGTGATGCGGACAATATCGTGGAGGTGCCGGATCAGCTTAACCTTGAGCAGGTGGCTACGCAGGCCGTGTGGGCTCAGCAGCATGAAGTAGCGGGTGGATACTCCCAAAAAGCGGCGTTTGAACTCGCCACTGCTGCTGGTCATGTCACTGACTCCACTTGCACTGCCGCTTGCTTTGCCTCGTCCACGCGCCGTCGCCACGGACGTCTCCGACCGAGCACGGCAGGAGAAGAGGCGCAGCCCGGTCGTAATTGCAGCGTCCGACGAGTCGACGATGAAATCCTTGGGGATGGAGCCGAGCGGTAGGGTACGATCGTCCAGCCAGCCTGCCCACGCCTCCCGTCGCCATTTCGCTCGCCCAGGGCTGTCCACCCTGCCCTTGGTCGGCGAAGCGCTGTCCGCCGCGCCACCGCTTGGGCTGCTGCTGCTCCCGCCGCCCATGGAGCCGAACAGCCCGCGGCGAATATTCGCAACGGTTGACCGCGCAGAAGAGCTCCTGGAGGGCTCTGGCTCCCGGTGCACGGGCGTCCCAGTGCTGCTTGCCGGGTGGCGGCTCAGCACGTCAGGAGAGACCAAGTTGCCGAGGCTGCTGCCGCTCCCGACTTGGTCCAGCCCCAGCCCCGCGTCTATAGATGCCGACGTCAAGCCACCCGAGGAACCGGCACTTGCCAGGGATCTCGCCCAGTCTCTGGTTGGTAGTGGCCGTTGTGCAGAGCCCACGGTACCATCGGGCTCGGTTCGCAAGGTACCGCTGACTGGTGGCCTGCCTTCAGCATCTAGAGACAGTACACCTTGCCCGGCAGACAACGGCGACGACGGTGGCGACCGTGGGCGACCGTTTAGAGATAGGGAACCAGCAGCAGAAGAAGACATGGTGTCCTTGGGACGCCCTGCAGCCTCGTCGTCGGGTGCAAAAGCAGACGTCGCGTGGTCCGTGGCGGCCGTCGAAACGGGGGAAAAGACGGGGAGGGCTGCCGTCGGCGGAGCCGTGACGGCGCTCAGGTTGGGCGGACGGACTACGACGCCGTTGAGGGCCCGATTGAGCGCACGGGAAACCTGCCGATAGCACGACATGCAAAAGACGTCAGCAGGAGACGCAGTGAAGCAATCAAAGAGATTGGTAGTCAGCATCCGACAGAAACAAAAAGGAGTAATACCAGAAGGCAGGGCACATGCAAAGGAAATGGATGAAACAAGAGAGCACGTAACGAGTCAAGCTTACCTCGGCATCGGACTTGTCAAAGAACGAGGATATGCCAAAATTCTGCTTGTCCGCCCCATTTCCGCCACTACCGCCCGATGGCCGGGTTTCGGTGCCAGCTTGACCTACGTTTGGTTCTGGAGCCGCCTCCAACATGGCAGATGGCGCGGCCGCGGTCGTTCCCAAGAGGCCGAGGAGGGCCGTACCACTGCTGCCACCGGTGCTGCCACTGGGCGCACCCCCATCGCCACTGCCGCTACTGCCCTGCGAGCTGCGGCGACGGCCCAGAGCAGTGACAGCCGGCGACTTGACCGACACATCTGGCTGCACGGACCGACCCCGCTGTCGGTCCAGCCGCGACCGCCGGTGGGCCTCAGGCTCATAGTCCACGAGTTCCACGCCGCTGATGGAGCCGTCTGCCTCAGCCGCCGACACCGCCGCTGCAAACCCGCCGCGCAGAGTGGACACGAAGGGGATCCCCACCTCTGTCAGGTACAGTGCTAGGGGGTTGATGTCCGTGTCGTCCTCCTCCTTGTCCCCCGAGCCAACGAGGCAAATGTGGGACTTACCACGCAGGGGCTCACACAGCGCCACCGCGGCGGTTAGCTCTTGACGGGCCGTGTCGGTCAGCACCGCGGGGCCGACATCACCGCGGCAGCCGCGTAACGCGTCTAGCGGCAGATGCACCGAAGCGGCCAGGTGGCCTGCCCCAAACTCCGCCTTTGTGCGACAGTCCCACGTGAAGTAGTGAACGCCACCAGCGGCGGCAAAGAGGTCGTCTGGGGTGGTTTGCAGGCACGCCGACGCCTGCATGGAGCGAGCAGCGGAGATGGCCGTCGGTGACGGGCGGCCCGATGCCCGCATCAACCGATCGTTCATCAGTCGCTGGTAGGACGGGGGTGTTGCATCCGACCGCAGCTTCTCCCCCAACGCCCACAATGTGCGCACTTCCGACGCCGAGTGTGCCGTGAGGCTCATGAGCGTCTCAGGCAGCAGCGATGGGTCCTTCGTCACGAGAACATCGCGCTTGGACAGAAGCAGGGCCAGAGCAAAGAAGTAGGGCCCCAGCGGATTGTCCTCCAGCAGCAGCAGGTCCCACAGAGCCAACACCGCCTCCACCGAGAAGTTGCGGGCAAAGAGGGTGACGAACCAGGACGTGGCGTACAGGTCCGGAGTCATCCCATTGCGCTCCAGCAACCAAAACAGCACGGGGTCATGGTACAGCAGCAGCCGCCCAAAGTACTTGAATGCCCGCTTCAGCACCCCAAACACGTCCGCCTCGGACGTGTCCAGCATCCACGGTGCGAAGCGGCCGACAAACGCCCCAAACAGGGCGTATACAAACCGCGGGTTCCCCCCCGTGTCGGCCAGCAGCACAAATGGGGCAAGTAGCTCGTTGAGGCCCTGAATGTACTGCACGCGAAGGCGTGAGCAAAAGAGGGAGAGCAGCCGCAACAGGGCGCCCCGCACGGCCGGCTGCTGGAAGCGTTTGAGGCCCGGCCGCGTCCGCTCCACGTCCTTCCATATTTGCTCCTTGGAGTTCTGCTCTGACACTGCCTCTCGCGCGACGCGAGCAAAGTCGGTCGGGTTTTCCGCCGTCAGGTCCTCGGCACGCAACGAGAGCAGGCTCATCCACACGTGACCGCGGGCCTCGTGCGGGATGGCGCCGTTGAGCTCCTTCACAAGCAGCGTCCGCAGGTTGGCCACATCGTGGGGGGAAGCAGCCGCCTTGACGCTGACTTGGACCTGTAGTCCCGGCCAGCAGTAGTCAAGGCAAGCGCAGCGACAAAACACGGAAAAGGTACATGCAGGACAGCATCGAAGAAGCTGACAGGGAGTTGCGTCAGGACCAGGACAATGAGCACAAGCCAGGAAGAGCAATGGTATGTTAGAGACGCGCCATGGGGTCACTGCACGACACATGTCGGCGCGGACGAGTGCTCGACCCACATCCCGCCTCCTCACGTTCTCAGTACCCATGACGCAGCGCCATCAGTCCAGGCAGCAGACCGACAACGCCAAGCACCCACCCGACGCCGACCGTACCTTCCGCAGCAGCGCCGGATCACTCGGCTCGGGTACCCATTCCGAATCGTGCAGGTTCATGACCCGGGCTGCCGAAACGCCAGTAACGCCAGCGCCCCACGCCCACCCCAGCCGTCACCAACGCCCCAGTTGCTGCTCAAGATGGCTCTCTGGTGGCAGCCCGCCAACCTGCGCCGCAACGTCGGCGGACCGAGTCACCGGCGGCGGCAGAGATAGACTCAGGCAGCGACCACGGCGGGCGCGCCGCACATGGCCGACACAGTGGCACGGCAATGCCCCCAAGCACCCCCCTGTTGCCACCAAAAGAAGACAGACAGAGACCACACGTCGGCCAGCCAGCCAGCCAGTCGCCAAAGCCGGCAGGCCGGACCTCGTATCGCCCCGCGTCTCCTGCCCCACCCCGCCGCCGTCCCCCGTCGAGCACAACCGACCGCCGCGAGGCGGCTGCGCTACCGCGACAACGTCGTCGGTCGGCGCTGTGCCGCGCGCGCACGGCCGCCGCGGCGCGGCGCGGGGGCGGCGGCGTGGGGGTACCGCCCCGCGCCCGGCACGGGCGCCCGTGCGGCGGCAGCGGGGGGCCTGCGGGGGCCCGGCGCCGCCTGACGGAGAGAGCGTCGGCTGCAGCAGCGGCTGCGCCAGCAGCGGGAGCACCAGCAGCACCCGAGTGCAGGGCCGAGCCACCTCGACACGTGGACAGACTTGGGGACTGCGACTGACAAAGCGATGAAAGCGCTGCAAGAAATCACCTCGCACGATAGTGACACCCCTGATATGGCGCGTCACAGAAGAATGATCAGGTAAGTGAAGAGCTGAATGTGACTGGCTGTGACTTTCTGTGACTTGCTGCGAGCTTATCTCGGATTGAAAAATGTGTAAGGCCCGTTGCGGCTCAAGAAGCCAACGATGATGAGAGTCTCTTCCTTCGCCCCCGACCTCTTCGTGACATGGGTGGCCCACGGGCCACGCGCCCCACCTCCGCCCCGCCATGGGCAGCTGCTTTGGGCGCCCCCCTCGAAGCCCCACAATCCACCCCACCTCTCCTCCCGCCACCCACTCTACGTTCTACTCTTCCTCCTCGCGGCAGCAACCGTCGGGGTCACGTCCGACCCGACCACAACCATCCCGGCCACGGTCGACTCAGCCACATGAGTCCCGGCCACACCCATCCCGGCCCAAGCGGCGACCGCCGTCTCGCCCCATCCCCCCCTCCGCCGATGCCGCTCGCCTCGGCCGTGCCCGCCAGTCGGCTGCCGCCACCGGCGTCCTGTCCCTCAACAAGCTTTCCCTGACGGCCGTCCCCCCCTCCCTGGCGTGCCCCCCCTCTATTACCGTTGTCCGCACAGTTTCGGTCGCCCACAATGCGCTGTCGCGCCTCGACGGCCTGCCGGCGGCCACACCCGCGGCGGTGCGCGTCGACGCGGCGCACAACCGGCTGGTCGACCTCGGCAGCATCGGCGGGTGGTCCCGCCTACGGCGGCTGGACGTATCCCATAACGCGCTCGGCGGGCGGGCGCTCGTCGCGCTCCTCCTGAAGGGCGGCGCGTGGGGTCTGACCTCCCTCGCCGAAGTCGACGCGTCGTTCAACCCGGCCGGCCCAGCGCTCGCGGCCGCCCCCACCCCGGCGGCGGCGGGCGCCCAGCAGTCGCCGCCCGCGCTGCGAGTGCTCCGCCTCGACGGGTGCGGGCTGACGGTGATTGGAGGCGGCGTGCTCGGCGGACTGGCGGGGAGCCTTGCCGAGCTGTCGCTGTCGGCCAACCGCCTCGCCGCCCTCCCCGCCGACGTGACGCGGTGCGGGCGGCTGACGGCGCTCGCCGCCGATGGCAACCGCCTGGACAGGTTGCCGCCCGATTTTTTTGGCGCCCTCGGCGCATTGACCGCCCTGACGGTGCGGGGCAACCCGGGCCTGCGCATGGCCGCCGTGGCCGCCATGGACGGGTATGGGGCATTCGAGGCGCGGCGGGTGGGGGGGGTCAATAAGGCGCTTGGGGGGGGGGTTGTGGGGGGGGGGGGGGGTTGTGGGGGGCGGGGGGGGCCCGGGGCCCCCCCCCCCCCCCCCAACGACAGCGCCGCACGCGCGCCGCGCCGCGTG
>Ga0114953_1002966_pt1 | contig 11677 bp, 9 predicted proteins | sample SidtaG_FD_87298 | JGI IMG/M metagenome (GOLD analysis project Ga0114953, IMG submission 87298) | Marine algal microbial communities from Sidmouth, United Kingdom - Sidmouth_Male2 metaG | ecosystem: Host-associated > Algae > Red algae > Unclassified | place: Sidmouth, United Kingdom | collected...
CTCGAGGGAGGTGTCCGTTAGCAGGGCCATACAGGCCAATCGGCCCATCACAGCCATTTGTGAGTCAAATGTCTCAAATAGTCGGCGGTGCCTGCACTCGGATGCGAACGCGCTGGTTCGTCAGCTGCCCACCCGGGCCACAGCCTCGCTCACCCGACCGCTCGACCGACCGAGCGCCGAGGACCACTTTGTGTCCTATCCGGTCGGACTCATAGAGTTTCGTCATGACCCAGGCCATCCGCATCGACCCCGAATCAGGCCAGAAGATCTTCGATACCCGTGCTGCGAAGGCGAGCGACAAGATCACCGGATCGGGCTACTCGGTGCTCGATGACGAACGTTTGATCACGCTGCCAGACCAGCCAGCGGGCGCCGTCTTCAATGCCGAAGAACAGGCAAAGTACCGCGACTTCAAGGAAGCCCGAGCGGGTGCAGCCGACTACATGGCGCTCGAAGGCGAGTTCGCTTCCTACCTCGAAGATGTCTATTCCGAACAGCCGGTCGAGCGTGAAGCCCTGACCGACGAATGCGAGATCCTGGTCATCGGGGCCGGTTTTGCCGGTTTGCTGTTGTGGTACCGGCTACGCCAGGCCGGCTTCACCGACGTGCGCTTCTGCGAGAAAGGCGGTGACGTGGGCGGTACCTGGTACTGGAATCGCTACCCGGGTATCGCATGCGACGTCGAGAGCTACAGCTATCTGCCGCTGCTCGAAGAGATGAACTACATCCCGACCATGAAGTTTGCGTCGGGGTTCGAGATTCTGGAGTACTGCCAGGCGATGGCCACCGAGTTCGGCTTCTACGACAAATGCCTGTTTCACACCACCGTCGACACCACCGAGTGGGACGAAGCCGCCCAACGATGGATAGTTTTCACCGATCGAGGCGACGCCATGCAGGCCAAGCACGTGGTGCTTGCCAACGGCATCTTGACCAACCCCAAGCTGGCGCGCATCGACGGCATGCAGTCGTTCGCGGGCGATGCCTTTCACACCTCGCGCTGGAACTACGACGTGGACCTGGCCGGAAAGCGAGTCGGCATTATCGGCACCGGCGCAACCGCAGTGCAGGCCGTTCCCGAGCTGGCCAAGGTCGTGGGCGAGCTCTACGTCTTTCAGCGCACGCCGAGCTCCATCGACGTGCGAGATCAACAAGTCACCACTCAAGAACAGATAGATGCCTGGTCACAAGAACCAGGTTGGGCCATGGCCCGCCGCAAACGCTTCTCGAAGATCTCCGCTGGTCGAGCGGCGATCAAGGCCGACGACGACTATCTGTCGGGCAAAGCCGATGACTTCAAGAAAGAGCGAAAACGCCACGCTACGCAACTCACCCAAGAGCAGATGGTGCAAAGGCAACTCGATTCCAACTTTCGCCTCATGGAGCAGATCCGGGCGCGCGTCGACGCCATCATCGACGACCCCGTCACCGCCGAAGCGCTGAAGCCCTACTACCCCTACGGCTGCAAACGGCCGACCTTCCACGACGAGTATCTACCGGCGTTCAATCTTGCTCACGTTCATCTGGTCGACACTGCGCCGATCGGGGTGCAACAGATCAACGAGCGGGGCGTGGTGCACGACGGTGTCGAATACCCCGTCGATGTACTGATCTATGCCACCGGGTTCAATTGGATGGCCACCTCGACGTTCAACATGATCAGGGGTCGGGGTGGCGTCAGCCTGAGCGAAAAATGGCAAACCGAAGGATGTAAGACCTTTCTGGGTCTGCACAGCCACGGGTTCCCGAACCTGTTCATCGTCAGCGGCCCGCAAGGCGGGGGCGGCAGTTTCAACTTCATCGACGCCATCGAGCAGCACGCCGACTACATCGTGTGGATGCTGTCGACGATGCGTGACGAGCAGTACTCGGTCGTCGACATTACGACCGACGCCGAAGAACGCTACGCCGATCATTGCGCCCAGGTCGACATTGCCACGGCGCCGCTGCGAGACTGCATCTCGTACTACAACGGCGAGGGCAACTCGACCCCTGGCAGCCTGGCGTACTACGGCGGAGGTAACTGGCACAAATGGCGCATCTCGGCCCAGGAATCGCTCGAACCGTACATTTTCGAGGCCTCCGAGTAGCAGAAGCCATCGTTTATCCCCAGAATTGGGTCCGCTAGGCCTAAAGGCCAAGCCCGACTTGCCGATTGGGGGCTGTAATGGATCGTTCACCCTCGGACCATGGGTCCGTCGTGCGCTGGTTGGGCCAACGATTGGTCGTCGGCATGGCCACGCTCTTGCTGTTGGTCCCGCTGATCGCAGCGTCGACGCCCGCCGCCCGGGCGCAGACCAATGACTCCGACGAGGTCGTGATTTTCGTTCTCGACCTGTCGGGTTCCATGAACGAAGCATTCAACGACGACCAGACCAAGCTCGATGTGGCCAAGGCTGCGTTCATCGAAGCTTTTGCCAACGTGAGCCCCGACGCCCGGGTTGGGCTTCGCACCTACGGCGACCAGCTCGAACCAACCACACCCGCAGAACGCGAAGCCAGTTGTTCCACCGACACCAGGGTGGCCAGTGTCGCAGCTCCATTGCAGCGCGACGAGCTGATTGAACAGGTGCAGGGCTTCACTGCACTCGGTGACACACCAATGGGGTTGGCAATCAGCCAGGCCAGCTCCGACATCCCCGCAGGATCAACCGGCACAATCGTGTTGTTCTCCGACGGCCGCGACGAGTGTTTCGACGCCGATCTCGACGGTGACCCGACCCGCGGCCCCAGCTTCGGCCAAGACCCCTGTGAGATCGCCAAGTCGATCACGGCCGGCGACTCGCCCGTGGATCGGGTGGTCACCGTTGGTTTCCGGGCCGACGCCGCCGCCGAGAGCGAGCTGCGATGCATCGCCGAATCCACCGGCGGCAGTTACACCGCGATCCAGACACCCGAAGACGCTCGCGACGCGCTGCCTCGGCTGCTGGTGCAACTGAGTGCGCCCCGCGAAGCGCAGCGTCTGGTCGGGCGCCAGATACAAGGCGCCACCTCGACCGATGCTGCCCCCGACTTCGTGCGTCTCGACGTAATCGGCGCCGAGACCGTGCTCTACACCGATTCGATCGAAATGAACAGCGTGCGTATCTACCGCATGCTCGACTACGGACCCGGCGGGGGCACGTTCACCGCCACCGTATTCGGCCTACCGGCCGAGGCCAATATTACATTCGACATGGAGATCTTCGTACCCGAGCTCGATCAACGATTCTTCGAGGGAGAGCATGGCGACCTCGATGCCGGACTGCCGGCGCGCCCAACCGCGTCCATTCGTTGCACCGACTGCCAGATCACGGGTGGACCCCACGACGTGTTCTTCGAGGTCGCGCTCGACTCTGGAGACTTGCCTATCGGAGGCACCTACGAACTCGAGATCCTGACCGAGGGCCCGGCGTTCGGCGGGCCGACCACCAGTTGCTCGGCACCGCAAGAGTGCTTCTATCCACAGGAAATCCTCGATCTGACAGCGCAACTCGAAGCAGTTCGTTCGACCATCGACACCGACATAGGCGAACTGGCACCCGATGACCTGATCGCCGAACGAGATCGGCTACGAATCGAGATTGCCGAGGAACAGGACGCCGTCGATGCGGCGAACGCTCGTGCCCAAGAACTCGAAGAGCGTATCCCCCTTGCCCCCGCAGCCTCGACCAGCTTTCGTCTGCCGCTGCTCATGATCTTGGCAGGCATCGGCTTGGCCCTGGCGCCGGTACAGAAACTGCGCCGCAAGCCCGTCGCCACCGAAGCGACCCCCACCGAAGCGACCCCCACCGATGCGACCGAGGCTCAGAAGAGCCCATCCAAGAAGAAGTTCGGCCGGTCGAAGAAGCAGAAGCAGCAGCAGCAGCATCGCCCCGACGGCGGCGAGATCGCACCGAACAGCACTCCCGCAGTAGACGCATCAGGTGACGGCACCATTGCCACCTCGCTCGCTGACGTTGGTCCAGCACCTGCGGTCAGCCCCAGTATCAAGACAGACGGCAACAGCTGGGACGCCGAACTCCAAGCCGCCATGGCAGCAATTGCCGAGCAACGTCCCGAACGGCCATCGCGTGACCCTGCGGTCGAGCCCGGCGTGATGCCCCAACCAACGGCGCTGCCGGCCGAGCCGTTGTCAGCTGGTGCAGACACCCCGACATCGCCGGTGGTTTCGCCCCCAGCATCGTCGCCCCCCATCTCGACCCCTGGACCGGCGCCAGGCGACAGCGACAGCGGATTCACCGAAGAACAACACGCGGCGGCCAAGGCTGCAGCCGAAGAGATCCTCTCCCAGCGAGCAGCTGAACAGGCAACTGCCGATGCGGCTGCCCAGTCAGCCGCAACGCCAGCGGCGTCGATGACACCCAGCGCCACCCCGGCACCCGGGTGGTATGCAGATCCGACGACCGCTGGCGGCTTCCGATGGTGGGACGGATCGGCATGGACGACCCGCACTGCCGCGTCGAACCAAGAGCAGGCACCGTCATGAGTGCGCCCAGCCGCCTCACCTCGCCAGCGAGGCTGATTGTTGTTGCGCTGGTCGCGTTCCTTCTCGGCACCGGCGCATTGGGTACACCGGCTGCACAGGCTCAAGCACAAGTGGTTGGCACCGCCGACTTTCGCAATGCGCCGCAGCTTGCACCCGGCGAGTACCTGGACCGCATCGTGACCGGTGACAGCGCGTGGTACTCGGTCGTGTACACGAACAGCACGCCCTACGAGTTCGCAGTCGAGTTCGCAGGCCCGGCTCCCGATGGCGGTTTCGACCTGAACGTCAGCTTCGTGGCGCCGACGCTCACCACGGTCGATGGCCCCGCGCCAGTGGTCGATGGCGACGGCGTCGACTACCCGTCTGGCCACACCAACGAGTGGTTTCTGAAGGTATCGCTCGATACCGGCGACCAGGTCGGTGTCGAGTACCCGATCACGATCAGCGTTGCCGGCGTGCGGTCCGAGAGCCTCGAAGATTGTGGCGACATTCCCGGGTGCGTGCTCGACCAAGAGTACGCAGCCGTCAATGTGGCGCTCGCAGAAGCCACGGCGGAGTTCGAGCAGGCTCAGTCGCGGGAGAGCCTGGATGCAGTGCAGTCCGAGATCGACAACCAACTACGTGGCTTTGCCGAGAGCACAGCTGCGCTCGCGCCCGCCGCCGAAGCTCGCCTGGCTCGGGCCGAGGCGACCATGGCCGAGCTCTGCGCTCCCGACGCCATGTGCGATGAGTTCCCCGAGCCCCAGAGCAGGACGCCGTGGACTGGCTGGATCATTGGTGTGGGCGCGCTCGGGTTCGGTGGCTACCGGGCGTTCAAGAAGCTCACGAGCGAAACCGAAGAACCGCCGACCGAACACCGAGAGCCGACAGCGCTCGAGCGGGCCAAGGCCGACCAGAAAGCGGCCCGAGCCGCAGCGAGAGCGAGGTAGCCAGCCGCTGGCACCCGCTAGACATTGGTGCTCGCACGCAGGCTGGCGACGTGTTCGAGTGGCTCGATTTTGAGGGGCACACACCCCAGGGCTAGACCCGCAGGGTGAAGACGATCGCTGGGAGCAGACGGGCGATGGTGATCACCGCCCTGATTTGTCTCACCCCGGTCATCTCTCATTCGATCGGTCGCTCCCTGTACGGACTGTTGCTCACTGGCATCCGCGACGACTTCGGGCTGACGAATGCGCAGGCTGGCTATCCCGGTTCTGCCATTTTTGTGCTCTACGTCGTGGGCGTTGTCATTGTCGTTTTCGTTTCGCCCCGGCTCGAACCAGTCACGATCATGCGGGCTGCGGTGGTGGTCAGCGTGATCGGCTTGGCGATCGCCACGACGGCGCAAGGCCTCGCCTCGCTGACACTCGGGGTCGCACTGGTCGGCGGCGCCGGAGCCGGCATCTGGATGACTGCGCCGGTTCTTGCTACCGAGTACATCAGCGAGCGGCGTCGCGGCATGGTGATCGGCGCCTTGACCTCCACGATCGGTATCTCCAACATCGCATTCGGGTTCGCCACCAGCGGATGGCGCAGGGCCGCCGACGACGACCGGCTGTGGCGGCCGATCTATGGGCTTGCACTCGGCTTTGCGGCGTTGGTCCTGATCGCCCTGATCATGATCGCTCGATTCGCACCGACCGATCAAATCACCGCTCGTGGTGTCGACTTCAGCATCATCCGCCAGATTCCGCGCTGGCGCGAAATCACCATTGCCTATGCCATGTTCGGCGGCATGTCTGCGGGTTTCGCCACCTTCATCGTGGCGGCGCTCGAGGAGCACGGCGGCGTTGCCGAGTCGACGAGTCCGCTCATCTTCTCGCTCATGGGCATCGCCGGCATGATCAGCGCGCCACTCGCCGGAGCCGTGTCGGATCGAATCGGGCGGCTCGCAGTTCTTCGCTACACGCTGATCCTGTTGTTCATCGCCAACATGCTCGTCGTCATCGGCGGCCGGCCATCGACCATCGCAGGGGCGTTGCTCTACAGCGCAGGCGCTTCGACCGTGCCAACCGTGATCGCGGTGTATGTGCGAGACAGCCTCGACAGCCGGTCATTCAGTCAGGCGCTGGCGATCATGACCATTCTGTTCTCCATCATGGCTGCGGCGATGCCAGCTGTGGTCGGTGCCCTGGCCGACGTGTCCTTCGCATGGTCGTATCTGGCGTTGGGGGCGCTCCCGGTGATTGCGTTGGCGTTCTTGCAACGATCATCAGCAGAGGCTGTTACAAAGAATGCATGAGTGTCGTCAAGATCAATGCCCTGGAAATTCCACCCCAAGCCAGTGACGAGATCGTCAAGCGGTTCACCGCGCGGATGAACAGCCTGACCGACGTCGCCGGTTTCGAAGGCTTCGAGCTCCTTCGACCCACCGGCGATACCGAGACACGATGGTTCGTCTACACCCGGTGGGCAGACCAAGCCAGTTACGAAAGATGGCGCGACGGCGACGGCGCTCGGGCCAGCCATGCCCAACCCGAGGCCGACGGCGCCGAGACCGACGCGCCTCGCAAACCCGTGAGCATGGGTGCCACCCTGCTCGAGTTCGAAGTCGCCGTAAGCGCCGCCGCTTCCGGCGTCTGAGCAATACCAAAGTCGCAGCGGTGTTGCTCCGCTCCGCTCCGGGCGACGTTCCTCGCGACGTTGGGGGTGGTTTGGGCTGTCGTAGATTGCTGCGGTGAGGTTTCGGCGATATCTCGACATGCGGCTGGCGTTGCTCATGGCAATTGCGGCCGTGCTGGCGGCATCTTGTGGCGCCGATGACAGCAGTTCGGTTGATGCCCAGCAGATCTCTCAGGCTGCGGGCGCGCAGATCGAACCGAACCTCTCGGTGATCGTCGACGAGTTCGCCGACGGCTTCGGCAGCCTCGGGGCAGCACAACAGCAGGCCGTCGAGGGAGCAGCACAGAGCAGTGCTGTCTGCGAAGAAGCCGGCGGACAACGAGCCGAACCCGAGGTTTCACAGATCGAAGTCGAGATCATCACGCTGGTTGACGGGTGCTTGATCTTCAGCTACGACGTGGCCGAATTTCGATCGTTGATCATCGACCTCGATGATCTGCGTCGACCTGACGGTGTCGTAGCCGTATCTCCACTGCTTATCGACTATCACCTGGACCAGACCACCCAGACGAGCCCGTCGAGCGAGCTGGCATGGCCGGTGCAGGCACTGAACGCTTCGGAAGCACTTCGGGCCGAATCGCCAACCGGGCAGAATGTCGTCATCGCCGTGATCGACTCCGGCATCGACACCACCGCCGACTCGCTCGAGGGAGTCGCCATTCGCCGGGTCCCCGACTCGGGCACGGGGGACTACACGGCAACCGGGCACGGCACGGTTGCGGCTCAGGTCATCACCGCTCCGATAGGTGCGGCGCCTCGCGCCATTGCACCCAACGTGCAGCTGCTCGATGTACCCGCCGATCTGTGCGATCGGGCCACGTGCGGTTGTGACCCATGTGCAGACATGACGGCGGCCGATGCCATTCGATGGTCGACAGACAACGGTGCAGACATCATATCGATGAGCTTCGGCTTCCGACCGGCGTCGAAACCCGCGTGGTGGCAACTGCTGCTCGATGCAGGAGAGATCGACAGCGCGACCGAAACCATCGAGGTCGCCTTGGCTTACAGCACACTCAATGACGTGGCGATGACCGCTGCCGCCGGCAACTGTGCCGGTGGTGAGAATTCCCAGTGCGAGTCCGATGACCAGTTCGAGATTCCGGCAGGACATCCTTCGGTCATTGCGGTCGCAGGACTGAACCAGGACGACGACGGACCAGCCAGTCCTGCGTGGTATTCGACGCGGCAGGACTATGTCGAGCTGGCAGCACCCGGGCGCGTGATCATCGACGGAACCGACGGCGTACCGATCGAGAAGATCGGCACCAGTTTTGCCACCCCGTTCGTTGCCGCCTCGCTTGCGGTCCTCACCGGCGACGACGGACCGTTGGCAGACGACCCAGATGCACTCGTTCGCGCACGCGAGATCCTGGCCGACACTGCTGTGGATCTCGCGCCGACCGGCCGCGATCCGGCATCGGGCTACGGACAGGTCCAGCTCGACCCGGCGATGCAACAGGCGCTGCTGCGTTCGACTGACTGATACCGACGCTTACCGAAGACTCCCGCAGGGTTTCTTCATCGGGCCGCTGTCATCTGGGGCCAAAACAGTTCGGCCATGACGCCGACGCGATCCTCGATCGTTTGGGCAGCGTCGAGGCAGAGATCTTCACGCAGCGGTCGGCCGATCAGCTGCACCAACGGGACCCGAGGCATCGAGATGGCTCGGCACAGCAACCGACGGCAGACCGAGATAGTTCACGGCCACCAGAGGCACGTGGCCGGCAGCGATCTGCTCGAAACGATGCTTCGACGATGCGTCGTCGTTGGGGGCAAATGGCAGCAGTTGTGACACCGGCGCCAGCACCAACGACTGGTCAGGCAAGAAGCGGATCCAAAGGCGCAACAGGCGAGATCGCTCGGCGTACGCCTCTACATAGCCTGCGAGATCCAGGAACACATCGGGCGAGAACATCCAGCCCAGAATCCGTTGGAAGTCATCACTCGTGATCGACGTGAGCTGGTCGTAGACCGTGACCTTGGTTTCGGTCGCCAGGATTGCCTGCCACCCGTGCATGTATGTTGTTCTAGATCGTGACCGACGCGGACCTCGAGGCCGCCGACCGCGCCATCGCAACGTTCGACGCTGTTTCGCAGCTGCGCTTAGATACGAACCAGCGTTTCGGGGTCGTGGTGTTCGGCAGAACACCACGACCTCTGTGGGGGAAACCAGACGTGCTGTTGGTGGTGCAGACGGCTCAGGTAGCGTCCAATCATGCTTCGTCGTGCGCTCGTGCCATTGCTACTCATGATTTCACTGATCGCCTCATCGTGTGCAGGCGCCGACGCCGAAACCACCGACCTTGTCGAGGACCCCACTACTGCCTCCGCACCCGACCCAACCCCCGAAGCGACAGCCAGGGTCGAGTCAGCACCAACCGTTGCACCAGCGGCAACCGCGACGACCCCGCCCGAAGAACCACCAGACGATGCCGATGACCAGGAACCGGTCGGTGCCACCGAAATCTACGACGCTCCCGGAGAGCTCGAACTCGCCTTGCCCGTCGACTCGAACGCAGCCCCCGGCACCATCATCGACACCGAACAACTCGACGTTGCCGGCGCCATGGGCCAACGACTGCTCTACCACTCGACTTCGGCACAAGGCGAACCAATTGCGGTATCGGGCTTCGTGCTCCACCCCGAAGGCGATGTTCCCGATGGCGGTTGGCCGCTCATTGCCTGGGCGCACGGCACGACCGGGCTCGGCGACCGCTGCGCGCCGTCGCAGGATGCCGAGAACGATCAACTGACACGAGCATTGGTCGGTTTCGGCTACGCAGTCGTGGCCACCGACTACGAGGGTCTGGGCACGCCGGGAATCCACCCCTATGTGGTTGGCGCCAGCGAAGCGCACAGTGTGCTCGACAGCGTTCGAGCGGTCTACGAACTCGATCTTCCGGTTACCAACGAGTGGGTGGTATTCGGCCACAGCCAGGGAGGCCACGCAGCAATGTTCACCGGCCAACTGCAGCCAACCTATGCACCCGAGTTGAACATGATCGGCGTGGTTGCCGGTGCTCCCCCATCGCAGATGAGTGAACTCAACAACGCCCTCATCGGCAGCGACTTCCAGGGTTACTTGATCATGACCGCTGCTGGACTTGCCGCGGCCGATCCGGAACTCGATCTGGCCGATATTCTCTCGCCCGAGGCTCTCGCCTTGATCGATGTGGTCGAGACCGGTTGCACTGCCGAGATATTCGAGGTGTACAACCCGCTCGACTACAACGAGGTGACGGTGGTCGACGACCCTTTCGCACTCCCTGACTGGGGCTCAGCAGTCGAGATCAACGACACCAACTTGCTACCGGTGCCGGCACCACTCTTGATCATCCACGGCGGTGAAGACGAACAGATCCCGGTTGAGACCTCGGCTGCGTTGTTCGATCAATTGTGTGCCATGACCGGCCAGGGGCCGACGGTTCGCAACGTGTACGAAGGACAGAGCCACGCCGGAGTGTTGACCACGTTTGCCGCGGTTCCGGACCTGCTGGCTTGGACCGAAGCCCGGTTCGCGGGTGAACCTGCACCTACGACGTGCCCATAACCACCGTAAATACGTAGGGAATACAAGTTTGGTCCCTATCGTTAAGTATCGTTGTCTGAGGTCCACGAGGGACCATGACCGACCGATAGGAAATATGCATGAAGGTTTGGATTGATCAGGATCTATGCACCGGCGATGGCCTCTGCGAAGAGATCGCTGACGAGGTCTTCTTCGGCAAAGACGACGGCCTGTTTTATGTGAAGGAAACGGCTGGCAACTTCGGCGAAGAAAAGCTCTTCGATGGCGACGCACATCCTGCGGGCGCCGAGGGAATGGCTCAAATCCCCGAAGGTGGACTCGAAGCAGTGATCGAAGCTGCCGAAGAGTGCCCCGGCGAGTGCATCTTCATCGAAGTCTGACCGACTTCGCCAGTTCTGAAATCTGGGTGAGGGGCCTGCGCAGGTCCCTCACAGTTTTTCATTCGCCGTGATCGAGGGCGACGAATATTTCGATCCTGACCGGCTGGTCGGTTGCGCCTACTGGCGTTGCGATGAGATCTTCGAGCAACGCAGCTCCAACCATCAGTTCTGTCGCAAGGCGTGTCGGAGCCGTCAACGCAAATGGGAACGCTCTCAGGTGCGCAAGCAGGCCAAAGCCGACGCCAGGCGGGCTCGTCAGGCTGCTCGACAACGCTCAGCCAACCCATGACCGCAGCGGTAGCGTGACAGGATGCTTCGCTCGGTCGCCTTCGCCGTCTCGTTGGCGCTGCTCGTTGCTGCGTGCTCGTCGGGGCCGGCCGCCGAACCAGCGGGCGAACCTGTCGCCACACCAACGCCGGTCAGCGAGGTCGAACCCGACCCCGCAATGACATCAACCCCAGCCACCACAGAAACCCCCAGCGCCACACCAACCCTCAGCGCCACACCAACCCCCGCCACCGAACCCCAACCCGACCCCACGACCGCGCCGGCGCCACTCACCGAGGCCGACCCCGACCCCGCAGCGACATCGGCCTCCGCGACGCTAAACACCACCCACACCGAGCCGCCCCCGGACAAGCCGCCGCCCCCCCTCCCCCCCACCCCCGCCACCCCGAAGTTGGGCATCCCACA
>Ga0114953_1002981_pt1 | contig 11647 bp, 17 predicted proteins | sample SidtaG_FD_87298 | JGI IMG/M metagenome (GOLD analysis project Ga0114953, IMG submission 87298) | Marine algal microbial communities from Sidmouth, United Kingdom - Sidmouth_Male2 metaG | ecosystem: Host-associated > Algae > Red algae > Unclassified | place: Sidmouth, United Kingdom | collected...
GGGGGGGAGGTGCAGCGACACTGGCGCGGCGGCGGTCGGCGGCCTGCGCCGCCTGGCCCGACGGCGGCTGTGCCCCTCGCAACCGACCGATCGGCTGCGTACTTTCCGCAGACGGTCCCGGGTGGTGGCACGCCTCGATTTTTCACCTGCCATTGAGGGGCGTGTGGATGGCGGCTTCATCGGCCGCCGCGTCGACCGCCGCGCCGGCAGCCGTCACCGGTCGCCGCCGTCCGCGACTGGTGCGCACGCGTCTGCCGCGGCGGGCGTGTCGGGCGGGCAGAGGTCGCGTGGCGAGTCCCCCGGCCCCCCCGAGGGGCGTCCCCAGCCGTGCGGCGGCGGCGGTAGCCCCACCGCCGCCGCCCGATGCGACCGTGCCCCCACCGCGGGCGCGGCGGGGGAGTGCGTGCGTCGCCGCGTGTGGGGGGGCACACCACGACGACCGAGCGGGTCGCGCAGCTGCCGCCCTGTGTGGCTGACGACGTGGGCGCGAGGGACGCCCGAGGGACGGTGGTGGTAGCGCCTCCAGGGGGGGGGTCCTGGCGAGTCTCCCGGCGGGATTCTCTTTGTTGGTAGGGCAGGAGGGCACCTGACGTGTGCAATGGTGTGGTTGCTCGATTTGTCAGTTGTGGTTCTCTGTGGCGCTTGCCGGCAAGCCTCGCATGACCGTAGATTACAGTCCTGGTCAAAGTGTGACAACTGAAATGGCAACCAGATCACGGTGACCTGAATCGAACAAACACTAATTGTGGCTCTACTGTATTTGATCTCTAGGGTCATTCCGCAGAAAAAATGAAGTCCGCCTTGACGCACAGAGCCCGAATCGCGATCTGACCCGATTAAACGCAGAAAGCGCCTCTCTGCCTGACCTTGCCCAGCCCTTGGCGGAACGACAATGAGCAACTGTCAGCCAGCAGGCACAGGATCTGCAAGAGGGCCGCTGTGCACTGTGTGGTCCATGGGTCCTCGCAGATCTCCGTAAGCAGTGGTCCTCGGAGATCTCGGTGAGCAGGTTCGCACCGTCTGTAGCAGAGGATGACGCGGTCTGGCCGGTCGATTCGTCGCACGAGCGAGCGAGCTCCTCGATCTCAAGATTCGTAGCAAGCTCAGTCAAAGCGCGTGGAGTTGGCTGCGAGCAGCGGCATGACTCGCCACGCGCCCGGGCGCGGCGGGGCACCCCGCCGCGGGCAACCACCCGACGCCGGACTGCTCCCCTCCTGTCGGTATCAGTTGGTAGAGTACACCTACGCGGTTGCTCTTGCTCCCCCCCCCCACCACACTCTGCCGTGCGGTGGCCCGTACCCCCTCGCTTGTCATGAATCTTTCGGGGCTAGCGTCCTCGGCTCCTCTATATCACTCCCGCTTGTCCGTTTTGAACACCCACAGCGTCTTGTCACTGCTGTCTTCCCGCCCCCCCTTAGAGGCCTGTCTTTATCACCCCTCGGGCTGGCCGTCTTGCTTGCCTCTCATCTATGGCGGTTTTCGATCGATGCGGCCCCGCGCGAGTGGCGGACTGTTGTCGCCAGTGCAGTGGGGCTGAAGGACCCTTTGCGGCGGGGGTGAGCTCCCCCTCGATATTTCGACGCATCGCCTGGGTATGGGAACCAGCGGGGGAGGGGAGTCGGAAAGAGTTCGATGGCGTCCCAAGGAGGTGATGGTGCCGCACTACATTTTGTATCTACTGATGGCGTTTGCGTCTTCACAGCTGACGGCGACGCCAGTTTCAGAGCCACTGCCGACGCAAGACTGCGTTTACGCCAGGCTGGCGATGGCGACGCATTGGCAAGGCGGGCGGCGGTGCCGCCTTGGTCGGGCTGGCGGGAACCTTCAGCCGCCATGCCAACGGGCGGGGCGCGTGCATGCCACGGCGGTGGGGGCTCCCACGCACCCCAATCCCCTCACGTCGCCTCCCGCCCACACCTTCCACTGTGGCACCGCTGGTGGCGGCGACTGGTCTACGCATGCTGCATTGCACCGCATGGCGAGGGCGTCACCGTGAGCCGCCCGTCCCCTGCCGCAAACATCGCCATTACTGACGTGTCTTGTAACCCCCCATGCCACTCGCGTTGGTCTTGGTTTGTAGCGGGCGCTTGCCGTAGCGCCATCCCATGAGTTTTCCTCCCGTCGCAAACATGCACCTGGCGCCTATCAGCTGCTCTCTTTCCGCACTTTCATATTCCTTTGGATGACCACGACTGGCCGTGCCGCTTTCTCGCCGTCGAATGTGGCCCACAGTTCTTTGCGGTTTTCTCCTTTCAACTGCACAGTCTACTGCGGCCTTGGACTTGCCTGTCGCCGAGGTTGCAATGCGTCGGGGGCGGTCGCCGATGGCCATCCTGCGGGTTTACTGCGTCTGGCAACAAGGTTGACATCCGCTATGGTGGACGGGCTGTGGATGTAGCGGCAGCCGCGCCGATTCTCAAGCTACTGCTGACGCGCTTGTACCGATATCCGTGCTCAACCTCTGCCTTGCGGTCACGCTTTGTTTCCGATTGTAGTGGGATCGCTCCCACAGCCCCTGGCGATCCGTGACGTGTAATGTGATGTGGCTGCTGATGCAGATATTGGACGGCTGTGGCACATGGTGATGGGGCATATGAACAAGGGAGGCGCCGCGTTGACTGTGGTTGCGGAGGTAGTTGGGATTATGTAAGTGGTGCTTGCTCGCCTGTTGTCCTTGGCGCACATGACGGCAGTTACTATTTTGCGGAATAGGGGAAGGTTGCCATGCAGGCAGTGTGTACCATGGGGAGCTATCTCGGAGACCTCGGCAGCAACGCCGTCTGATCGAATACGAGCAAGCAGACTCTGCATGTACAAGGAGAGCAAATGAGCTCAGAGTGTATGGCTGACAAGACAAACGAACAGGCGCTCAGAGCTTTGCATGCCGCCTTCATATAGATCGTAACAGTCAAGAAGACGACACTCACACACCTCCTTTCCTTGGAACTCATCATGCAGCGTCCACCACCGAAATTTGTGCGGTGGTAAACAACGGCCAACGGACATCGACAACCGTACGACAGGCCAACTACAAACATAAACCAAGTGGGCAGGTCCAGCGACAGGCGCCCTAGCTCCTCGGTATGTGACACCCACCGTCGAGAAGCGACGGCGGAATGGAAATCCATGGTGCCCTCCCGCAGCGGGTCGGTCAAGCCTGGATCTACATAGAGGAAAAGAGGTCGCGGAGACCGGACGGGCACACAGGGTCAAATCCAGCAGAGCGGGAGAATACCTCGATCATGAAGTAGAGGCACCAAGATGTCAGTCCATCGCTACCCCATCCACCAAGCCGCACGTCCCTCAGACAAGCGTTTGGCTCCATCCCGTTGAATTGATCGACCGTCTCAATACCGCCCCAATCACACTGAGAGAGCACCCTGGGCACTTCCCAACATAGAGATCCCTGGGCGCATTATCGAACGGGACCGTCATTTCACTGCAAAGCGAGGGGGGGGTCAATGACGGACACCCCGCTGGTTGCCCCTCAACGTACCACGTATCCTTAGGAATGCTCCGCTGAAGGTTGTACAGGTTCGGATCCACGATGCAGACGATCTGCTCGACGTCCCCGATGCCCACTGCAGCAGGCACGACATTAGTTGGGTGCGTCGCCACACCAATCGACCCGGCGGCCCCGTTGCCCGCTGCCTGCGCCCCGTTGGCCACAGTTTCAGTGGCCGTTGCGCCGCCGTTGAACGCGCCAATGGCCGCCGCACCGTTGGCAGCCGCCACAGACGGCACACCTCCATTATTCACCCCATCCACAGTCATCGGCCAATCGGGTACGGACTGGTCTCTGTGCTCATGCTCGACAGGCAGAGCATTGCTGACGGTGTTGGTCGTCGTGCGCGCCATGTCTGCTGACGACGACGGGCGGGATGTGGCAACGGGAAGCGAGACGTGGGTGTGCGTGGCACAGACGGAGGGAGAACGGGAGGACACGCAAAGGGATGATGACTGCAGAGGCAGGGCCTCGCAACCCATCAGAGGATGCCGCACAAGCGCCCTGGCCAGAAGAACAGCACGCGGCCTGCGAGGATACGAGGGTGTCTATTATGAACAGCGGCGAGAATGGCCAGCGAGCAGCCCGTTAGACACGTGCAGTGGCGCACACGGCAGTGTCAGCAGCCCGGGTTGGCAGCTGGCGGTGCGCTCCAGAGAGGCATTGTCTTTACGGGCGCGTCCCTGCTGCGACCTCTCGCACCATTGTGTGTTTCCCGCTCACAGGCGAGAAAGCGCCTGCACTCGTGTCACGCGACCTATCATAGAGATGATCGACAGCGACGAGGAACGAATCGTACTCTTGGATTGTTTCTACGCTGCGTTCACTACGTTTGAACCTCTTCATTGGCCACAGCATGCGTCTGGCACGAACCAACACCCGAGTCGCCGTGCCCCAGCCGGCGAGAAAGCACCTCCACTCGTGTCACGCGACCTATCATAGAGATGGTCGACAGCGACGAGGAACGAATCGTCCTCTTGGATTGTTCCTATGCTGCGTTCACTACGTTTGAACCTCTTCATTGGCCACAGCATGCGTCTGGCACGAACCAATACTCGAGTCGCCGTATCCCAGCCAAGAGCACGCCTCCTCATCGCTAAACCGTCATTGTGCATTTGAGACTTGCTGACCTCCAAAACTTACTGTGTCACGGTTGGTGCTGCACACGCAACGAACGTGGACCAATGTTGTTACGACACTCGGACGGAATCATTGAAGATCAGACCAATGCGGCCGTACAGCCTGGAATCGCAACAAGAAGTATCAAGAAGTCCTATGTATTTGTAGGATTGGTGCCTCGGTAGGGTTCTGGCCGGACGAATCAGAAGAAAATCTCAAAAAATCTCGCTTGGGATTGCGGAGCCTCTGCGGCACTTGATGTGGAGGATCTCATTGGCTGGTATCAAGTCTGTCAGATTTCCGCATCCATAGTCAGCCAAGACAGGTGATCGTGCGAGGCCGACGAGCCAGAGACACGAAGATTGTGCCAGACACCATCGATCGGTACAGTACATGCTAACACCAGTTCCCATTCGAGCCTCTTCTCATCAGTGCATTCGCCGTTCGAGTCTCCGATTCGGGCGAGGCCCTCTTGCGATACATAGGCGTTTCCCGGGCCTGAGGGAACATCGGTTCGAGCCTCTTTCCAGCATACAGTATGGGGAGGGGTGCCAGGACCCGACCGCTGGTGGGGTCTTTTTCGATACGTAGCCGCGCCTCGAAGAATAGTTGTCTCGGACCCAGTACTCCGCATCCATTGTCAAATTCTTTGTTTGAAGGACGCCCAAGTCGTGTCTGTATAGGAATACCTGAGGAAGGCGGGACGTTGGATGTGACGGCCCTGGGTCGCTCGTGCACAGCGGCGACCACGCCGCTGCCGGCTCGTTGGAGCGTAGGGCAGAATGAAAGGGAAAGTGCTGGTACAAGGACAATGATGGGTGATCTCGCCAAAAAAACTAGCGGCCAAAGGGGCGGTGGTGGTGGAGCGGGGAGGGTTGGGGTACGGGGACACACCTGCCCCGTGGTCAGGTATGCGCTCGAGACACTAGATGAAAGGAGCAAGATATTCATATGATGAAGCAAAGAGAACAGCTGGTGGTGATGGGGGGAGGGGAGGGGGGGAGAGGGGGGGGAGGCAGGGGAAGAGGGGGAAAGGTGCGGCTGGTCGAAGAAAGGAGAGGGGGGCGTCGAGGAAAAAGAATGAAGCAGAGGGCAAAGTCACACAGCGGAAGGGGAGGGGGGAGGGGGGCAGGTGGTCGGGGGGGTGGCGGTAGAGGTAGGGGAAAGCGCGATGGTAGCGCCTGAGACACAGGTGAGACACTGCCGAATGACGCAGACGTCCCCACGACGGCGTGACGGGGGCGCCGCGGCGTGCCGTTTGGTAGGGTTTGGTGTAGTTTGGGCGGGCATGTCAAACGGATCAACGTCTGCTCAATACGGGTTGTGATTGGCCAAAACCGGTGGAACTGTCCTTTATCACGCCGATCCAGGACATGATTGGCCAACAAACATCGATGATGATGATCCCGAAGGGCGCTACTTTGACTGCGACCGCGCGCGCGAATGCGCGAAGTCGTCCAACGATGCCGACTGCGGCTTTCTGCATGGCACTCGCCGCGTTGGCGACCTATCTCCGCCCTGCCTTTGTCCCACGCCTACCGTTATTGCCCCCCCTTCCTCTGCTTGTTATCCTCGAGCCTCCCGCTATTCCCTCCCCCCGGGCCGCTGTCGGACCGCCGTCTTTAACTGGCTTGTTTCTTCGTGTGCACCTCCGTTCTGGCCGACCTACCGCACCTCCTCACCTTAATCTCCCCCCGTCTCCCTCCTCCTTTCCCCCCCCCATTCCCCCCCCTTCATTTCTATGTTCTGTTTCTGCTGTGCCCCACACAGTGCGGACACGGTATTTAACATCCACCAGCCACCCCGCGGCCGTCGTCCGTCGCAGCCTGCCCCCTCGGCACCCTCCGCCGTCGCCCTCGTGGCCATATCCGCTCTTTAGATGCCATTCCAGACATGTATCTGCCCTTTTCTCGTGCGGACCCCCCCGCTAGATGGGCACCAGGCTGGAGGCAGGACGACAACCGCCACCCAGTGCCCACAGCCGTCATTGCCACCGTGTCATCTGGTCCGGCAACCTATAGAGGAAATGAGTATGGGTAGTCGTCCATAGGAAGATTGAGGGAGTAAAGCACGAACCCACAGTGCGTCAGTAGAGTACGTGCTTCCGAACCGTGGCTGCAGCGTAATTGCTGGTACCTGACAAGTGACAGTCACCGTCGCGATTGCGGCACCTGACGTGTGGCATAGACTCGATCAAATAGCTGCCCAGAGGCTGGAAACGGTCGTCCAGAATCGATGAGTGCACTATGGATACTGTACATCTGGGGGCTCGAACGGGAACTGGTCATTTCACCCTCATCGATCGAGGTGCTGTGTCGGCCGGTCATGTCTCTTGGCGATTGCACCAGTTTACTGTACAATCCTGGCCCTATTGTGCCTTGCTGTTGCGTCGGTACCCGCGCGCCACCAACCGGTCGGTCATCCCTCGGTCGGCGGTCCGGAGGGCTTCCGGGAACTCGGTCCGCAGACTACCACGGCCCATCCGACGCATGCGGTCTTGCAGCGCCATTTGGGACAGGTCCGTCTGTCCCCCTACCCACTCCTGGACTAGCTCCCCGCGGCGGACCATCGTGTGCAGAAAGGCGGCAAAGACGGACCCGACCCGAGCCCGACGTAAGTGCAGGAGGTTACAGCCCGTCACGACGGCCACGTTGGACAAGACCTCCTCGGGGGCGAACCGCCAGTGGTCGTCCATCAGGGGGTCATCAATGTCGTGGTGTCCCGGGAGGCTGTCCCCCAGAAGCTGGAGGACAGAAGGACCAGAGGGAAGGCTGGACGTCGTGGGCGGCGGAGCCACGAACCCGGCGGTGGTCCCAAACTCGCCCCCGTCCGCCCGTTCTCCCGACGACCGACCAGTAGACGGACCAGTCGGACGAGAAGGCGTAGACGGATCACGGGCACCTCCGCAAGACGCCGGACGACCGCCATCAACGGGAGCCGGGGGGGGAGACCAATCGCCCGCATCCTGCGCCATCCCGCGGGCCATGTGGACGTCCTTCGAGTCGGTTAGGTCATACGGACTGAGGTCCTCGTTGACCCGCGCCTCCCGACGGTCGTCCTCGTGTTCCACCCGGACGGACACCCACGACACCCGATCCCGACGCTGGGGGTCGATGTCGCGAAGGCGGGACGAGAAGGTCGGACCCACCGGAAGGTTGTCCAACAACGTAAGGAGCGCGTCAAGGTTGGCTTCCGCTTCCTCGTCCACCCCGACGGACAACCGGCAGACGTTACGGAGACCCACTTGACGGATCCACCGGCGCAGCGTCCTCGGGTACAACCAAAGGATGGACCGCGTGTTGAAGCTGTCCACTAGATAGGCACCCGCAAGGATGGACCACTCGCTTCGAAAGACCTTCCAGACGAAGTCGTTCTGGTCCACTAACGCCTTCCCCATGTACGCCTGGATCGGAGGGACCTCCACCATGGCACCGAAGGGGACTTCAACGGCGGACCACCAGGTTGGGACCCGCGCGTACCACTTGGACCGAGCCGGTTGGGGACAGCTGGAGAACTCCGCCTGGTGCCAACCGCCCATGAAGGGTACCCGACCGACGCGCTGGTTCCGGCAGTACGACAGGACCTGGTGCGGAGGGTCGTCCACCACACGCCCGATGTAGGGGGGCTGCAGGATGACGAAGCTGTCGGACGGGTCGTCCCAGCCGGACCCCGAGCTCTCCATCCGCCGACGGAAGGCCTGGATGTAACCCGCTTCAGAGGGACGACGGACTACCGTGATGCTGTCCGAACGGTCGTCATCTTGGGGTAGTCCCGCCTCAAGTAAGACCGTCATCTGCTTCACGAAGGCGTTCCCGGGGGTCGAGTGGTCCAACGTGCGGTACAACTGATGGGCCCACGTGTTCTTGGTCCACCCACGTGCCTCCTCCCGACTCCAAGCGGCGGCCCAACCCGGCACGTCGGACAAGGCCGGAATCTCCCCCACCTCGGACCGGTAGTCCTTGAACGAGTCCGACATGGTGGAACCTAGGGAGAGGACAACACGGAAGAGAGTGGCGCGGTACAGGCGGAAGAGTGGGGCATCCTTACGAGACGGACGATCATCCGGACAACCAACGGGGGAACCGAGTGGACTACCCGACGGACGGAGGGTTAGCGGTCGATCGTGGCGGACGCCCATCACCGTGGGTCTGACCTTCTTCCGCCTGACGGACCGGATCGACACCTCCCTCTCCCTCCTCGTGGTTCCGACCGTCCACCTTCTTCCCTCCGTACCCCCGCCGACCATCAACATACCTGGGACGTTGGGGGGCCGTCAGTACTTCCAAGATCGGGACTACGGACGGTGCCACCAGCGGTACACCGACCAGGGGGACGTCACGGACGCGGGGTATGGACGATCGGTGGCGGGAGGGTCGACCAGCATGTCCAACGGGGCCTCCAACCGACGATACGGGGCAACGGGCAGCGGTCTTATGCGGACGGACTATCCAATGGGGCCGGCAGGGGACGCTCGGCCCTAGTGTGGGGTCCGTGTGGCGGTTGGAGGTCCGACACGGGGTGGCTAGCGTGGACTGCAGGCTGCGAGTGGTTCCCGTGGCCTGTGACCCGTCCGCCGGTTGCATTTCGGTTGTACTCGCTTTGTTGGCTGACAGTGATTTGGGACTATTGATGTTTTCTTTGAATTTGTGACGGGATGGATTGCATGATTTGTGGGAGATGCCCCCTTGCTTGGTGTGATCTCTGAGGGCGCTTCCACGCCGTATTGGTGGGAGGAGCGGGCCAACTAGTGGTCCGCCGGCCCTCCCTGGGTTAGGCCCCATAGGGGCGTTGCGCGTGCTGGCGCGCGTTGGCCCGCCAGGGCCCCGCTAGGGGGCCTTGGTGGGGGTTCTTCAGGGTGGCCCGGATGGGCTCCCCTTTCCCTTCTGAGAAAACCAACTGCGCTTGGCTCCCTGTTCTCCGCGGGCTGTTGCCATAAACCTTTGTCCCCCTATTGGGACGGGCGTGGATTCCGCAGGCACCCTTGGCAGTTCCTTCTGGCCAGCAGGGACCAGACCACAGAAGTGCAAGGACTACCCTGAACGGACGTTGGGGTGGTAGAACCGCTACACGAACATCTCCTCGTCCTCCCACGGGCGTTCCGTGGCAATCCGCAATGCGCGGTAGTGGTCTTCACACAAATCCTCCCTGAGGTGGCTGGTTAACAGCTCCTTCAGGATCCCATGGTAATCCATGCGTGGGGTGCTCCTAGACGTCCCCGGCATCGGTGACGCCTGGCGCAGTATCCCTTTTACCCGTTAGTCAACAAAGAACGGGAGGATCTCAATGGCTCGGCCCTCGTTAACGAGGGCCTTGTCGGCGGCTGCCTTGAAGCTAGCCAAGAACCCGATGACCGCCAACGGTCGTCCGTTCGGGCCACCGAACATCGGGACTCCCTTCATTAGGTTCTGCATAGAGCGGATCGCTCTATGCGAGGTGTTACGCGTAGTCTCTGTGACGACCCTTGACCGGTCGTAGAGCCGATAGCGCTCCGGCGTAAGCACGGTCCGGAATACCTCGTTAACGACTTCCGGACCGGTATCCTGGCGATCCAGGCGTTTGGCCAGACGTTGAGTAAACTCATCCGTCTCCATCCGGGCCAACAAACTCGCAGTAGCCTGCGTAGTCATCGCCCGGATTAGCTCCGCCGGTAGGGTAGACACCGGGTCGGCCTCCGTAACCGGAGAATGCCTATGCTCCCGTGAGTCGAACCCGGAGGTACCTCCCGCTTCCTCCACGGAGTGGGGGGGAGGGTAAGTGGAATCCTCCACTGCCTCCTGCTCCGGGCGTCCGCTATAGGTAATCACCACCGGACGCTCCGCTCGGCTGCGCTCCAGCTCCGCCGAGGAGTCGGAGTCGAATCCCTCCATACGAGAGTGACGGGGAGTGTACCCGATATCGGGTTCCCCTCGCGTGGATGTTGAGCCGAACCCGCTCGTTCAAAGTGTACCGGAGTGGGAGGAGCTTGACGGATACCCGTCGCAGGGCGTGCTGATATCAGCACTGCCATGGTATCCTCCGTCCGGAATTGACGTTCATGCAATCCCGCAAATCGGGCTTCCATGCGAGCCATCGACGCCAGGAGGGAAGCCTCCGGTGACGGGTGCGACGGCGGGGAAATCCCCGGCCGCGTCGGGCCAGACGGGGTTCCGTCCATCGCCCTCGCCGTCACAAACGTCGGTTCTCCTCCCGACATCGGGAGGATCGTCGGGGTGACTTCCGCTGCCCCGATCTCGGGGATCGGAGTCACCTCATCAACCGGGGTAACCTCCGGTGTCCCATCCCGTCCCGCGTCCACACCTTGGTCCGACATCGTAAGGATCAATCAATCGATCACAAAGCGAGAAGGTGAGGGGGGGGAAACAGTAGAATAGGTATATCACAAATAAAGACGGAACGAAACAATCACAGGGGTACAAGGAAAGAATAGGGACCGGATCGTTACACGTGTGCCAGGGCCGAAGACGGCGCCACCACAAGGGTGACGGAGATCCGTCCCCTGCTGCTCCACCAATGAAGCGCTATAAAGATCCGTTACCTGTTAGCACCCGCGAGACGCTCACCGTGGGAGAACCGCAACAGAGTCACCGGGAGGCCGAGGTTGCTATCCTGGAAGCACGAGCAACGGGACCAAGATGGGAGCCCAAACGGGAGGGGTTTGTTGTTCTATTCATGGAGGCAGACGACTACGGCGGTCGACCCCTCATGTACACTCGAAGGACGAACTCTCGCAATGCAATTCAAAGCGAAAAGTAACCTGCCCGGGTAAATGCCGGATACTCAGGTAATGCGCCCCCAGGATACTTATCCCTTGTAGTTCCCATATTACTACAGCCACGCCGTGCCATGTCGGAGATCCCCGGGGGTGGGGGCAGCGGCGGGTCGCCTGCGGGGGGAGGGGGGGGGGCGTGGCGGGGGGGCAATTCGTGGCGGGGCAGTGGGGGGTTTGTCGGAACTGGGGAGGGGCGCTGGCTTCCCACGGGGAAAGGGGGTCACGGGCGGGTAGTGGGCGGGGTTGGGGGGGGA
>Ga0114953_1002988_pt1 | contig 11624 bp, 4 predicted proteins | sample SidtaG_FD_87298 | JGI IMG/M metagenome (GOLD analysis project Ga0114953, IMG submission 87298) | Marine algal microbial communities from Sidmouth, United Kingdom - Sidmouth_Male2 metaG | ecosystem: Host-associated > Algae > Red algae > Unclassified | place: Sidmouth, United Kingdom | collected...
GCTCATTGCCGCCTGGGGCGGGCACGTTGAGGTTGTGAACGCGCTGGTGGCGGCGGGCGCGGACGTGGGTGCGGTGGATGACGATGGCGAGACGGCGATGCACAACGCGGCCTCGGGCGGCCACGTTGAGGTTGTGAACGTGCTGGTGGCGGCGGGCGCGCACGTGCGTGAGGAGGATGACGATGGCCAGACGGCGATGCACAACGCGGTCTCGGGCGGACACGTTAAAGTTGTGAACGCGCTGGTGGCGGCGGGCGCGGACGTGTGTGAGACAGACGACAATGGCAAGACGGCGATGCACCAGGCGGCCCAAGGCGGACAGGTTGAGGTGGTGAACGCTCTGGTGGCGGCGGGCGCGGACGTGGGTGCAGTGGATGACATTGGCGAGACGGCGATGCACAATGCGGCCTCGGGCGGACACGTTGAGGTTGTGAACGCGCTGGTGGCGGCGGGCGCGGACCTGTGTACGGCGACTAGACATGGCAAGACGCCGATGCACAACGCGGCGTCGGGCGGACACGTTGAGGTTGTGAACGCGCTGGTGGAGGCGGGCGCTGACGTGTCTATGGCGACCAAACATGGCAAGACGCCGATGCACAAGGCGGCCTCGGGCGGGCACGTTGATGTAGTGAACGCGCTGTTGGGGGTGGGCGCGGACGTGGGTGCGGTGGCTGACAATGGGGAGACGCCGATGCACAACGCGGCCTGGGACGGACACGTTGAGGTTGTGAACGCGCTGGTTGCGGCGGGCGCAGACGTGGGTGCGTCGGCTGGCAATGGCGAGTCGGCTGTGCACCACGCCGCCTTGGGCGGGCATGTTGAGGTTGTGAACGTGCTGCTGGCGGCGGGCGCGGACGTGCGTGAGTCGGATGATAACGGCGAGACGGCGATGCACAACGCCGCCTCGGCTGGGCACGTTGAGGTCGTGAACGCGCTGGTGGTGGCGGGTGCGGACGTGTGCACGGCGACCAAACATGGCAAGACGCCGATGCACGAGGCGGCCTCGGGTGGGCACGTTCGGGTGGTGAACGCGCTGATGGCAGCGGGGGCAGACCTGCACTCGGCGGATATCAATGGCAAGACGCCGATGCACACGGCTGCCTGGCGCGGACACGTTGAGGTGGTGAACGCGCTGCTGGCGGCGGGGGCGGACGTCGATGCAGCGGCTGACAATCGCGAGACGCCGATGCACAAGGCGGCCTTGGGCGGGCGCGTAGGGGTGGTGAACGCGCTGGTGGTGGCTGGTGCGGACGTGGGTGCGGTGGCTATCCATGGCAAGACGCCGATGCACATCGCGGCCCGATGTGGGCACGTAAACGTCGTGAACGCGTTGGTGGCGGCGGGCGCGGGCATGGGTGCGGTGGATACCAATGGCCAGACGGCGATGCACAACGCCGCCTGGGGCGGGCTCGTTGAGGTTGTGAACGCGCTGGTGGCGGCGGGCGCGGACGTGGGTGCGGCGGCTGATATTGGCGAGACGCCGATGCACAATGCGGCCGATGCTGGGCACATCGAGGTCGTGAGAGCTCTCGTGGCGGCGGGCGCGGACGTGGGTGCAGCGGATGACAATGGCAAGACGGCGATGCACAACGCGGCCTTGGAAGGGCACGTTGAGGTGGTCAACGCACTGTTGGGGGCGGGCGCGGACGTGCGTGCGGTGGATGACCACGGCGAGACGCCGATGCACAACGCGGCCTCGGGCGGGCACGTTGAGGTGGTGAACACGCTGGTGGCGGCGCACGCGGACGTGGGTATGGCGGCTGTCGATGGCATGGCGCCAGTGCACAACGCGGCCCGGAACGGCCACGTTGAGGTGGTGAACGCGCTGGTGGCGGCGGGCGTGGACATGGGTGCGACGGCTGACAAGGGCGAGACGCCGATGCACCAGGCAGCCTTCGGCGGGCACGTTGGGGTGGTGAACGCGCTGGTTGCGGCGGGAGCGCATGTGCGTGCAGCGGCTGACAATGGCAAGACGCCGATGCACCACGCGGCCTGGGGCGGGCACGTTGAGGTGGTGAACGCGCTGGTGGCGGCGGGCGCGGACGTGGGTGCGGCGAATAACAAGGGCGAGGTGCCGATGCACAACGCGGCCTTTCTCGGGCACGTTGAGGTCGTGAAAGCGCTGCTGGCGGCTGGCGCGGACGTGGGTGCAGCGGCCGACAATGGCGAGACGGCGATGCACAACGCGGCATTTGGCGGCCACGTTGAGGTGGTGGATGCGCTTGTGGCCGGTGAGGCGGATGTGGGGGCATTGGCCGATGACTTTTGGACGCCGTTGCACTCTGCGGTGCAGCACGGCCACGCTCATGTTGTCGCGGTCTTCTTGCGCCACGGCGTTTGTCCACTGTCGGTGAGTACGACTGGTGTGACACCTTTGGCGCTGGGTGCAATGCTTGGTCGTCGGGATGTACTGGATCACCTTGTCGAGGCATCCATTTCGGATGGCCCGGGTGGGATGGAGGATGGGGTCAGCTCGCCGCTCCATGAGGCCGCCAAGCACCACCGGACGGAGCTGCTGAAGCAACTGTCGCGTTGGGTCAATGTCAGAGACCAAAACGGCGACACGGCTCTGCACGTCGCGGCGCGCCGCGTCGACCCCGAGGTAGTCGAGGCGCTGCTGCGGATGACGCCGCCGCTCGACTCCGGGGGCCCCAAGATCAAAGACGGCACGGCGTTGCGTGCGGCGCTGGAGTGGTTGCATCGGCAGGAGATGGATGAGGCGGACGCGCTCGATACCGCCGACCACCGCACGGTCCGCCTCCGCACCGTCGCCGCTCGCCACTGGGTGTGTCAGCGGCTGTCCAAGAAGTGTGAGGAGCTCGACGAGAAGCAGAAGCGTGAGGTGGACGCCTTTCGGGCTGTAGTGCTCGCCCTCCTCCAGGCGGGAGCCGACTTGCAGGGCCTTCGTCGCCGGGACGCGCGGCTGGTCAGGCGCATTGTCCGCACCGAGCCTGGATACGGGTGGTTGCAATGGGCCCACCTGCGACTCGGGCGCCGTTTGGCGCCGCACGCGCCTCGCGGGACAGTGTGACCGGGTGAGGGAAGTAAAAATTGCTGTACGTCTTGTCACCTCGCCCCCCAAAAACTACCGCGGCCCGCGCCCGCGGGACTGGACGCACTCAACAGAGTGACCCCCACCGGCGTCAAGGTTTCGGTTCGTCTCTACTACCGCGTCTGAATGCCGCGGGCGTCCCCCCCGCCGGCTGGCCATGGGCACGCCGCCTGACGCCGCGGCGGGGACCGCCCACCCCCGCCGGTCGCCCCGCCGGCCTCCGACGCCGTCGGCGCAGCGGTGACCAAATCACGACGCTGTCGCTTCGGCCTGCGCCCAGACCCGCTCCGGGGGGACTGCCCCGCACGCGGCGGCAGCCGCCCCCGCAGTTGGCGGCGCGCCACCCGCGCCACCCGCCCGCCACGCGGCCGCAGTGGGGCCTGCGGCCGCTCGTGCCCGCGGCGGCCGGTGCTGTCAAAGAATGTTTGTGTTCGGCGCACCCCCGCTGCCGCCCGCGGCGCCCGCCGCGGTCGTACCGCGTGGCCGGTGCGGCCGTCACCCACGGAAACGGTGCATACGGGTGTTGGCAGACGGGAACGGCTGCTGCGGCGTGGCACTCCCGGCCAGGGGCGGTCGTGGGGGAACAGCAGACGCCACAGGGAGCACCACCCGCCCGTCACTGGCGAGGCGGCCCGCCCGGATGGCGGGCACGCTCCTGTGGTCCTGCGGGGAGCGGTCCACGCCCGGCTCCAGCCGCGTCAGTCGCCTCGTCCGCGGCGTCGGCAGGCGCGGCCCGGCCCGTTCCGTGGGTCTGATGAGGGTGCGCCGACACGGCGCCTCCGCCAAGTCCTTGCGCACCGGCGTCGTGGCGGCTTGCGGCAACGGTGTGCTGACGCAGGGCGGTGAGTAGTGGCGCTTGGCACCCGCCTCGGCGGCGGGAGCCGTCCCCCGCAAGAAACAAACGGGGTGGTGACCGACGGCCGTAGCAGCCACGACAGTGCCAAGGACGGCGGTGAGGGTACGGCCCATGTGGGCAGCCGTGGGGGTGGGCCACCCGGCAGCCGCCCGTCGTCGGCTTCCAACGGCGAGGCGGACGGCGGACGGCGGTGGACCGCCCGCCCGGCGGAGGAGTAGGTGCCCAAGCGCGGGCGGCGGGTGGCCTCCCCCCCCGCTGTGGAACGGCGCACTCGCGCCCGCGGCGGCGGGGACGGGCGGGCGGGAGCCGCACTCCCCCGCCCTCGCCCAGTGGCAAGGGGAGGACGGCCGCCCGCCCGGCGGCCGCCGCGATCCGCGCGTCGACGGCGGCGGCGGCGACCGACGCTGCCGCGGCGACGCACCAAACCGGGGAGCCGCCGCCCCACGTCGACGACGCGCGCGGGTGTGGCCGCCGCGACAATGGTCCACGCCCCGCCGCCGCCGGCCAGGCAGGCGCCGAAGGCAACCCGCGGGCGGGCGCGCGGGCGCGCGCGGGGCAACGACGGCGGCCGGGGCGGGGGCCCCCGCCGCTGCGGCGGGACGGTGTCGGCACGCCCGCCGGGCGCCCCCCCCGCGGGTGGCCCCCCGGAGCGGGGCGGCGGCGGGGGCGGCGCGCGCACCAACGGCGGCGGGGAGGGCCGCCGCCCGCCCGCGGGGGGCGAACCGGCGAGCTCCGACGCCCCGGCCGCCGCCACGGCGGTGCCGAGCACCCCCGCCACGTCGGGTGGCGCCGCCCGCAGCAGTTCCGTCCGGGCTGCCCGCCGCGACGGCCGCGGCGGTGGTGGCGGCGGCGACCGCCGCCACCCAGTCGACCGCAGAGGGGCACGCCGTGGGGGGGGGAGCGACGGGGAGGAGGCTGCCGGTGAGGTCGTCCGCACGCACGGCGGGTTTACTCCTCGGCGGCGTGGTCGGCGGCGGACGCGGGGTAGGCGGCGGCGGGGAGGGAGGCGGCGGCGGATCCAACGGAGCGCGTCTGTCAGGAGCACGGCGGAGCGGCGACTCGGCCGCCTTTCTGCCGGCTCGTACCCCATCGCGACGTTGTTGGAACCCCATTGAAACTCGGTTCTTCTCTCCTGTTGCCGCGTACGTGCGCAAGCAACACGGAGACAAAGGGCGGCGATGGCTGTCTCAGCTGGGTATGATTACCACAAGAGATGGCGAGCAATAAACAAATAAAAAAAATGTGAGCGCACGATGCGGAAAAGCGCTTGTGGTGGAGCGTACAATCAATGAAGCACGAAAACATCCCCAGTGACACAGTCGCAGTCCTTGGCAGGACAATAGAATCCAAGCCCGAGAGCCAACCACCACACGAGGCAACAGCCAAACGGCGCTCAACGCAACCCAACAACTTTCACACGCAGCGCCGGGTGCGCGCGCCGGAGGGAGCCCAATGCCTGCGACACCGACACCACCTCTGCAGGGTTGTCCAACCCCGTCACGTCAATGAAAACCTCCCGGAGTTTGGGCAGCTGGCCGAGAAAAAACAAGGCCGACCCGAGCTCCCCCCGCCACTGCGACACCGTGAAGGACGTGAGGGCGGGCGCCGACTTGACGAGCGCAAACACGAGTGCCGCCGCCGACGCGGCCGGGAAGCTCGGCGACACCAGGTGGAGCACCTCCAAGTTGGGCAAAACAAACGAGGCCGCCTCGCACGGGTGCAAGTAGGGGCGGTGGAGGGTGAGGTTTTTGAGCCGCGGCAGTCCCGCGAGCACCGCCAGGGCGGCTGCAACCTCGGGCGCCGGCTCGCTCGCCAACTCCGCGGGCATCCCCGGACTCCTCACGCCGGGCAAGACGAGCTCCTTGGTCGTCTTGAGCGTCGCCACCCACTGCGCGGTGGATGCCGCGTCAAACTCGGGGCGCTGAAGGAACACAACTTTGCGCGGGGAGCGGCGCCCCGCCCCAATGGCCCCGAGCAGCTCGCCCACCAGTAGCGGGCCGACGTCGGGCAGGGAGAGCGACAGGAGCGGGCAGAGCCGACACAACGTCGCGACCGTCAGCACGCCGCCGGCATGGAACTTGGACAAGTCGGCGGTTGCCAGCCGGGGAAACTGGAAGAGCACAGCGTCATCAGTCGCGGCGGCCACCACGGCGGCGGGCGACCCAGCAGGCGGCTCCGAGCCGACACGAATCAAGTTGAGGTGGGGCATCGAGCCGAGGTCCCCCAAAAAGCGCGTCAACGCACGGTCGCTGTCCACCCGCACGCTCGAGCAAAAGGCGGGCGACAGGGTCAAGAACACAAGCGTCGTTGCCAGGCGCTGGAGGACGCTCACCGCCTGCGCGCGCGCCAGTCCGGCAGCGTCGGGTCCTGGCTCCACGTGGAGCCCGCCCATAGTGAGGCTCTTGATGGGCTGCCCGACGAGCGTCGCGAGCAGGGACGGCTTGACGGCGTTGGGGCCCGACCAGGACAAGTTGACAATCGAGGGCGACATGCGTGCCGCATAGAACAGTTCTTGGTGGATGAGGTTGGACACCCATGCCGCGGGCGCCCGCTCCGTCACGGGGGACTTGGTGTAGGGCACGCACAGCGTGTGGAGGCGGGGAAGCTTGGGCACCACCTTACAAACCGCAATGCTCCGCTCCACAAACGCCTGCGTCGGCGTGCGCCCCATCGGCCACCGCCCGACCGCTTTGATGGCCACCTTCTCGTTAAACGACGCACGCAAGTTGCGGACGGCGCCGAGGAAGGCAGCCCGAAATGGGCGACAGACAGACGCTGCAGGCGACGCCAGCGCCCACACCTCCCGCGTGACGACGGCATCGGCCTTGGTGCCAACCAGCGACGGGCGGCCCTTGATGCTCGCGACCGTCAGCTGCAGCAGGCACATGAAGACCGCATCGAGCAGCTCTGGCGGCAAGTCAAGCGCCGTCGCCACCGGAACTGGTGCCGGAGACGTCAAGGCGGAAGGGGGGGGAGCATCGACATTGAGGCGCCGGCGCTTGGCGTCGGGGGCCGACGACGACCCGCCGTCCGCGGTGGACATGCTTGCCGGGTGAGACGGCGCACGTCGGTGGCAGCAGCACAGGGGGGAGGGGGCACGTGAAAGAAGGGGGGGTGGAAGAACCAGGTGTGTATGTAAGGAGCGGGGGGGCACAAGGAAAACAGACAGGAAGACGTTGGCATGAAGAGGGCGGCAGCGGCGCCGACGTGGAGGTGGTTGGACCTCAGTGGACGAGAGGCTTGGCCACGAGTGGCCGCACACGCTTTTCGCAAGTGACTCGAGTCCATGAGATGGTCGGATGCATGCGCTGTCATATACCCCTTTTCAGAATCGCAATTGGCCAAGCCGGCCCGTGCGACTCAAGATCAAGTCCGTCCGGATACGTTTAGGGCAACGCGTGGCATAAAAAAACGCTTCCTCGGCCCGGCACACACAACGCCAAAGGGCTGTGGCACCACAAGCGTCAACCCGCCGCAGGCCTAGCTCTTTGATCCTCTCCAGCGCCTGGAGGTGGTTGTACGTACTCTGGAGTCGCTGGCTGAGCTGTCAGGTCGGACTGCTCTGTCCGCGCGAGCGCCATCGTCCCCACATGCCTCGCAGCACAGCGAGAGGGACACGAATGTCTCGAGTTACGTGTTATCTATTGCGCCTATCAGCACTATGTCGACACCACCGCCTCGGCGGCCCTTCGTCGCTCGACCTTTTCCCGCTGTTCCCTCCGTCGCCGCCGCCGCAGCCCCGCGCGCAGGCGTTGCCGCCTCGAGGGCACCTCCTCCGACCGACGGCCGTTGGCCAGCACCCCCGCCGCCGACCCCCCCCGGACGCTCTCCCCGCCGTGGGCGCTCCCCCCACCGTCCGCCTCCGCTTCGGAGCGGTCCTCCAACACCGCTTGGCTGGACGTGGCCATAAACTTCCAAAATTTGCGCCGCCGCTCCTTGACCGCCTCCCGCGCCTCTGCCCGCCCGACGCGCTCCCCGCCGTCGCTGCCCTCCCCGTCGCCGTCACCATCGACGCGCGACTCCGCGGCCGACTCATCGTCCTCGTCCGAGCAGTAGGAGAAGCGGAGCTTGCGCGTCGCCTTGATCTCCCCAATGGCGTCGAGGGCGAGCTCCTCGGGCACGAGCCCCGCGCAGTTGAGCACAAACGTGTACAATTTGAGGGATTGGGCGGTGCGGAGGAGCACGTACGCGAGGCCCGAGATGCTCAGCACGAGGACCGCCACGTCAAGAGACTCGATGGAGCTCTTGCCCTTGATGGCCGCCGTCGAGTAGGCGGCGACAGCAATCGACGCGAGGAGGGTGGAGGAGAAGAGGTTGAACTCGACCAGCCACAGGAATAGGTGGTGGGAGCCAAACCAAAAGAGCTTTTCCGCGGGCGACGCGCGCCGCCGCAGCCGTGGGATGAGCACCAGGAGCACAGCGGGAAAGTCGAGGCGCGGCGGCTTTTCCTGTGCCTCCTGCACGCCCCGGTGGCGGCTGATCATGGCGTGATTGACCGGCGCCTCAACGCTCATCCGCACCTCCACCTCTTCTGCCGCCGACGCAGCGCCACCACCGCCCGAAGCGCTGCCCCCATCGACGCGCTCGTCGCGGGTGCTCGACGCCGTCCCCTCCTCGACGCTGCTGCGAAGCGACTCGGCAGCAGAGGAGGAGCCACCCACCGCCCGCGGCGTCTGGTCGCGCGCCCCCCGCCGGCTACCGGACGCAGCAGACCGCTCCACGGGCTTGGCGTCGACGCTCAGCCGCCGACCCGAGTGGTCCCCAACGACGAGGCCGCCGTCGAGCATGTGGCGCGCCTCCAACTCGTGCCGCGGCGGCGACATGAGCACCAGCTCCATGGAGCGTCGGCGGCTGTCTGGGCCACCCCCACCACCGCGGGAGCTGCCGCCCGCCCCGCTCCGCCCATCGCGGGAGGAGCGCGTCGACGAGACCGTTGTGTCGCTGAGCACCGACGCTGCACGCCGCGCGCCGCGGCTGCTGCTCGCGCTGCTCGGCGGCGCGTCGGCCGACTGGTGCCGCACGTGGCCGCCGCCGCCGCGGCGCACTTGGCGCGCGCGTTGCACTTCGAGGGACCGCCGCTCGCTGGCGCGCGGCGTCCACGGACGGATACGGCCCCGCCGCACCGGCCCCGCGTCGAGCGACCGGCGGCCGAGGGAGCGGCTGCTGTCCGGAAGTTCGAGCGAGTGACGCTGCGGCAGTCGCGCGCTGGCGCTGCCGTATCGCTCCGACGCGCTCGCCCCGTCGTCCTCATCACTCGGCTCGGACTGCGAGTCGTTGCTAAACGCGTCACTGTCCGTGTGGTTGCTCTTGCTGCTGGCGCCTGCCGCGCTACCGTCCTCGTCGGTGGTCGCCCCGGGCGTGCGGGGGCCCTTGCGGGGACCCGCAGGTCGCTCCGCGGCCACCTGCCGCGAGCTGGCGGCGGGTGCCACGCGTGGAAGGCGCGCCTTGGAAGTGTCCCCCTTCTTCTTCTCCTGGAAGAGATCGTCAAGGATGGAGGCAGCCGACGGCGTCGGCACCGTCACCGCGGGCACCCCCGGCCGCCGCCGCGTGACGCTCCGCCGCCGGGCCATGTCGATAGACGAGCGGGTGCGGGTCTCATCGTTCCCATCTGGCACCGGCAGCGGATCCACCGACAGCCCAGACATGTCGAGCACCACGTCCTTGCGAGGCGCCGGCGGCGCGCCGTGGTCGAGCGACCGCCGTCCGGGCGTGGACGGCGGCGACGGAAGCGGCTCGGAAATGTCAATGGCCGTCGCCAGGAACCCACCGTCGTTGGCCGAGGGCGGTGGGGGCAGCTCGGGGAACTTCAAGTTGCCGCGGCCAATGTCAAAGTCCGTGTCATGGTCCGAAGTGACGTCCACGTCTGCCTCGTGGCCACTCGTCTCGGCGCCGCTGTCCGCACCTGCCGAGTCGGTGCCTTGCGCCGCATCCGCGACCGGCGACACGGCGGGCATGTCGGCAAGCGTCGTGCCCCGTGAAATTTTGGACGAGTACTCGTCATAGTAGGTGGCGGGGTGTTTGAAGAGCGCCCAGTGCACGCGGGAGATTTTCAAGCGCAGAAACTCGCTCAGTATCCACAGGAAGAGCGACGAGCCAATGAGCACCGCGCGGTCGAGCGTCGCCGACGGGCGGTACTTGCGGCGGAGGAGGTCGACGACAAGCAGCGTCAAGATGACCGTCCAAATGGTCCAGTGCGGCTCGACGAGCTCGATAAAGGTGCTCGACTTGATCTTGCGGAGGTAGGCGCTAAAGTTAAACTCGGCGGGCAGGTCCCGGTAGTAGAGAAACTGGAAGCGGATGTCGTGAAAGTTGAGCACCGTGTGCGCCTCGTGGTACCGCTTCAACTGCCGCACGTCGCCGCGCCACCAGAGGAGCCACCGCCACACCAGGCCCCGGTGTCGGGTGCGCATCGCTTTGAGTTCGGCAAACTTGCTCTTGTACATCAAGTACTTGAGCAGGTCCATCGCCTCAATGGCCTTCCAGTGGCGCGACATGGACAGCGACGTGGCGGCCGTGACAAAGACGACGGCGGTGTAAAAGATGGCGAGCACAAAGATGAGCAGGTGGGCAAACTCAAAGCTCACAAACACCTCCTGCGTCGGCTCAAAGATGGTCGCGTAGAGGACAAAGAGGAAGGACACGAGCCCGAGGATGAGCAGCTCCCGGTACAGGTTGCGGAGGACGACGCGCAGGTGGGCGTGGCGCGAAATGAGGCGCCGCTCCAGCGTCGACAGGGCGGCGCCGACGAGCATGTTGAAAATGACGAGGAAGATGCCGAGCAGCTCGGAGATGTCCGAGTCGGGCGACGCGGCGCCCGCCATGGTGGCAACCGGGGGGGGTGTCGTCACCACGGGGGGGGGGGGGGGGGGGGGGGGGCCCCGCGCGGGTGGGGGGTGGTGCCTCTGACGGGGACCACCACCACGGGGGGGGGGGGCAGCGACGACCACCCGTGGGGCGACCAAGTCGGCGGTTTGGGGCGGCGCACGCCGGTCGGGCGGGCGGCGGGGGTGGCGCGTACCCGTGGCGGGGCACAACCGGGGGACGGGCGGCGCGGGCGTGCCACACACGCCGCTGCCGTGCCGCCGCGGCGGCCGCGGCGGCGGTCCCGGTGCGAGGCGCGCCGCCACGCACACGCACAGGGGCGGGACGACGGGTGACGCGTGTGCCGCTGCCGCCACAGCGGCGGGTCCCACGTGGGCGCCGCGGGAGCGGCGCGCCCCTGCCCGCCCTGTGTGGCGTAGACCGACGCAGCGTCGGGGTCGGGGGTGGGGGGTGGAACGGCCCCCACGCGCGATCGCCCCCCTGAGCCACAACTACGGCGGGAGTTGCACTGACAGCAATGGCCGAGGGATGAACGGAAGCGCCGCCGCGGCTGAAGCGTGGACACCGGACAGATGGGTGGAATCCGTCTTCTTGGATGCAGTGCATTTGCATGATCAACTACTGGGGGCGATGACCACAGAGTGCATCGGATCAACTCTTCTTTTCTTGTGTCGTCGTCGGCGGCGTCGTGCGCCGTCGTCGCGGCCACCACCACCACAGTCGTGTCAGACCACCGGCCGCCCGTGCCGCGCCGCGCCTCCCCTGCTACCCGGGCCGCTGCTGCTGGGCGGCACCCACACCCGTGTGCGTGCCTCGCTCTTTCCACACCTTCCGCCTCCGACCGACCCCTCGATTTCCCCTTGCCGCGCCCGCTTCCCTCGGCCTCTCCCCCCC
>Ga0114953_1002997_pt1 | contig 11599 bp, 9 predicted proteins | sample SidtaG_FD_87298 | JGI IMG/M metagenome (GOLD analysis project Ga0114953, IMG submission 87298) | Marine algal microbial communities from Sidmouth, United Kingdom - Sidmouth_Male2 metaG | ecosystem: Host-associated > Algae > Red algae > Unclassified | place: Sidmouth, United Kingdom | collected...
GGCCCCCCCCCCCCCCGCCCCCGCAACCCCCCCGCCGGCGGGGGGGGGGGGGGGGGGGGGGCCGGCGGGCCCCCCCCCGCGGGGGGCCCCCCGCGGCGGGGGGGGGGGGGGGGGGGGGAGGGGGGAGCCGCGGGGTCCCCGCCACCCCAACCGAAGGGGGGGGGGGGGGGGGGGGCCCCCCCCCCCCCCCCAGGGGGCGACCCCCCACGGGGGGAACCGCCGCCCCCCCCCACCCCCCCGGCCCCCCCCCCCCCCCCCCACCGTCGAGTGCGGCATTTGCATGGAGGACGTGGCGGCGGCGGCCATGACCCCCGCCGGCCGCTGTGGCCACCGCTACTGCCGCGCCTGCCTCCGCCGCACGTGGGCGGGTGGGGGCGACCGCGGGTGGGTCGCCTGCCCGTCCCCGGGCTGTGGCGCCGTCGCGTCAGCGTCGACGGTGCGGCGGGCGCTCGGCACCCGCGGTGCGGCGCGCGTCGACCACCTCCGCCGCGCGTCGGGGGCGGTGGTGGGGGTGAGTGGCGCCCCGCTGAGCTGCGCCGCGCCGGGGTGTTGGGAGGCCCTGCCGCCGCCGCCGCCGCCGCCGCCGACACCGCGGACGCCGGCGCCGGCAGGGGGGGGGGGCGGGAGGCGCCACGGGCTCGGGCGGGTGCCCCCACCGGGGACCCGAGCGACGGTTGGGTGCCCCCGCTGCGGCGCATCCACGTGCCAGTGGTGCGGCGGCGGCGCGGGTGGGTCTGCCACCGACGGTCGCGGCGGCACGCACGTGTGCGCCACTGTGCCTGCCGGCGGCGGCGGTGGCGACGCCGGCGGTGACGCGGTAGCGGCGGCAGCGGCGGTTGCGGCGGCAGCGGCGGCAGAGGCGGCAACGGCCGCGTGGGCGGTCGACCGCGTCGGCCCGTGCACGCGCTGCGGGGTGCCTATTGAGCGCATTGACGGGTGCTCCTCCGTCCACTGTACCGCGTGTGGGGACACATTTACGTGGTCGCCCGTGACGGACGTGGCGTCGGCGGCGGCTATCCTCAGCGGTGGCGGCGGCAGCGGCGGCGAGTGGGGGGGAGCGGGCGGGCGCAGCGTGCCCCCGCCGTTGGCCAACCGCCTGTCGCTGCGGGCGTCGAGCAGGCGGCTGCGGCGGTGGTGGCGGCAAGCCTGACGCGCGCAGCATGGAAAGCGGTCGCGCGCGCCCGACGGTCGTGTGTGGAGTGTGGATGGGCACGGGGGGGGTGTCGGGGTGGGGCGCGCGTAGCCGAGGGTGGACGTTTCGAGGCCGCCGGCCAACGGGCGGCGGCCGTGGCGGCCGCTGGTGTGTTGCACTCGCGTCGCCGCTGCCGCCTCTGCGGCTGCCAGACTGGCTGTGTTGCACGCGTGCCCGCGGCTCGGGGAGGCCCGCACTGCGGCACCGTCACGAGTTGGGTGGGCACTGCTGGATTTTGATGGTCACCATCGTCTCCTTGGACAATCAGTTGCATCGTCTCCTTGGACAATCAGTTGCATCGTCTCCTTGGACAATCAGTTGCATCAGAGGTCATCTTGGCTCATCGAGGGCCATCATCCGATGCAAGAAAAACAGCTAGGAACACTCCATCCATTCGGTAGTTCGATGAAGATGAAACCGATCAACGATGACCGACCATCCTGAGAATACTGAAAAGATCCACATCAGCTCTGACCCACAATGGAAAGAATCTGTGCAAACATGACACTTTAAAGAATTCTTCTTTTCTAGCGCGGATCAGGTTGCGACGCGACGTCCCGGGATCCCGTGACCTGTCGCACCGGGGCCCCGGCACACCCCCGCGCGCCCCCGCGCAGCACCACCGCCGCCGCCCGCGCCTCGGCGCAGACGCACGCTCGCCCACCCTATCGCTCATGCGCCTCTGCGCCTTCTCGCCGACCCCAACGCCTGCCCGCCTACCCTGTCGCCCGCCCGCCCACGCCGGCGCCCACCCCGCCGCGGGCTCCACCACGTCTCCCGCGCGCCGGTACGGCGGGGCGCGTCGGCGACACCGCGCCCCCTTTCCCGCCCATCGCGTGGCACGCCTGCTCGCCGCGGCGCCGGCCCGCCTACCCTGTCGCCCGCTTGCCCACGCCGGCGCCCGCCCCGCCGCGGGCTCCACCACGTCTCCCGCGCGGCGGTGCGGCGAGCCGCGTCGGCGACGCCGCGCCCCCGTACACGCCCATCGCGGCGCACGCCTGCTCGCCGCGGCGCCGGCCCGCCTACCCTGTCGCCCACCCGCCCACGCCGGCGCCCGCCCCGCCGCGGGCTCCACCACGTCTCCCGCGCGGCGGTGCGGCGAGCCGCGTCGGCGATGCCGCGCCTACGTACCTTTACGAGCGCCGGCGTACTGGCGCGCAGTGGCAGCCCGGCTCCGACGCGTGTGCTCCCCCCCGCGCCCAGGCTCCGCCCTCCCTCGTGCCCACTAATCCTGATACCTACTTGTCCGTTCTCCCGGCCGACGCCTGCGCGCCTCCTCGCACCTCGACGCCTGGGGCTCCACAACCCGGCCCATTTCGGGAGGATCTACGATCGTACCCGTGCACCAGGCATGCTCTTCAGTCAAGCGCTATGACAGCGAGCACTCCATCGCGCATGCGCCGCACATTCGGCGCATCACACAGCAAGACACAAACAAAGAAGCAACCTAAAAAACAGCGGGAGAACACTTACAGCAGGTCAGCGACGACAGTGGCCGAGGTGGTAGCGTCCGAGGAACCAGCCCCACAAAGACACAGACGCACTCAAAACACCAGCTAGACCTCAGCCACCGGTGGCGGCGCCGCGCCGATGCCCTCGTCGTCCACCGGCGCTGGCATGTACTCATCCGGGAAGACCGCACGGTTCGGGTCGGCGCCATCAACAATGGCGAGCCCGTTCTGCGCGCGGTTGTGCTTAGGAAGGTACAAGTCCAGGCTGACGGCCTCGTCCACGTAGCGCTTGAAGCGGTCCCCGTCCGGCCCACCGCTGCTGGACCCCGTGATGATCGTGTCGAGCGCCTCGGCCACCATCGTGCAAACAAGAGCGTAGTGGCCAGGGGTCTCGTGCACGACCACAACGTCACCTTCCGTCGTAGGCTCCTTGACGCGGTAGCGGGCGCCTAGGTGCTTGAACATCCGCTTGGAGGCGGCGATGACACCCACTCGCCCGCCTTCAGACTGCCCGTACTTGCGCTTAATCTTCCACTCCTGCGCAGTCCCAACGAGCATAGTGGCTGCCGTCGAGTTGACGCCAGCAAACCATCCCGCCACGACGACCGCCTTGATGGCAGACATCGTATGGGAGAATACCATTCCCAGAGGCGCACAGGCGCGCACGGCCCGCGGCGCAACGCTGCCCCGGACGCGCTTCTTGGTTGGCTGGTTGATCATCTCCAAGAGGAAGGCGTTGGCCACAGCAGAGGTGACGTTCATGGACTCCACAGTTGTCTCGACGATCATCTCAAACTTGGACTCTGGGTCGAGGAATACGTCGACGGTGAGCACCGTGTCGGCAATGAGCTCCGAGACGCGCGGCTTGAGCAAGTCCTGGATTCCCTGCATCACAGCCGTGCCCTCTGCCCGCCGCTTGGAAGGGTCGTCGGAGAGCGCGATAACAGGACCGAGGGGGCGAGAGCTGCGAGCATGGCGCGCCGACTCGTTGCCGGCCGTGTCGTTGCGCACCGACAAAATGCGCGCAGGGGGCTGCGGGGAGCGTACGCGTGTCGCCTGCTCGGGCGACAGCGGTGGCGTCCGCGACGGCACCTGCCCGAGCACGACCTCGTCAGAGGAAACGGGCGACGACACCGTCAAAACACGTGACGACGACGGCGGCGACGGCGGAGGAGATAGCTCCTCCGCAACGGCCCCTGTTGCCGTCGACGGCGGCGCCACCTGCACGTCCAAAGCAAAGCGCACGCGCTTCCGCGGCGGCGCGTCCTCCTCGTCTTGTCCTCATCCCGATTACTCCCCACAGATGGCCGCGGTGCAGGATTGCAGTCCTTGCGTAGCATGATCTTGATCTCGCCAATAGAGCACGCTTGCAGCTCCAGGGAGTGCCCTTGCGTATCAATCTGCCGCGTGTTCGTCTTCACCGTGGAGGTCAAGTTGACCAGCTGCGTCCTCAACCTGAGGACCTCGTCCAGCAGTTTTGCCACCTCGCCCTTCACCTTGTCAAGCTCGTTTTCGGCACCGTCGACGATTTGCACCGTCGGACAGTCGCCGCCGGCCTTGCAGGCCCCGCTAAACTTCACGACGCCGTCGGCATTGCTGCCGCCGGCCTTGCTTGCAGCAGAGGCCTTGCCCCCAGAGCACTTGACGCCGCCGTCGGTCTCCTTTCCACCGCCGGCCACCTTGCGCGTGCCGGCGACGCTTCCCCGGCTGCCTCCATTGGCCGCACGGGCCGCTGCCACCGCCTTTGTATTAGCCGCCGTGCGGGCCTGGCTCGGCGCTTTGGCCGCGCCCAAGACGGCGGCTGCCTTAGAGGCGGCGGCAGCCTCGGCGGCGGCAGAGCGAGAGGCTGCAGGGCTTGCAATGCCCTTGCCGGTGACACCCGCCGAGGTGGCAGGCGCGCTTCCCCCGGCGGTGTTACAGAGGGCAAGAAGAGCGGAAGACGCGGCATTCTCATCCCCACCGGGCGTTGGCGTAGCGCCGCACGGCATAGAAGCAAGCGACGGCACACCACTCGCCCTGCGACGCGCTGCGGCCGCACTCCAGCGCTTGGAAGCGGCTGCGCGCGCCCGCTCGGGAGTAAAAAGCTTGGAGCCCGAGCCGGGGCTGACAACCGGGCGGCGAGAACCAGCACGAGCGGATGGGGCGCGGGCAGTCGCGCTCGGCTTCTTGGGCGCCGCCGTGCCCAGACGCTCGCCGTCGTCCAGGTTGGGGCCCAGCGCCGCGCGGCCCCCCGCTCCGGAAGACACACTAGCGCCAGCCGCCAAGGGCACCAGGTCCCGAGGAGCCGCTTGTCGCGGCGCCGCCGCGGGCGTTGACCCACCAGCAGGAGCACCCAGCGACTGAGTGAGGAACGTCGGGAATGGCAGCGTGTCGGGCTCCGGCGAGGGCGGTCGATCCGCCGAAAGCCGCGCCTGCCGACGCGCAACATCCTCGTTGTGGCGCAAGGCGTTAAAAGCCATAAACCTGCTGTAGTAGTCGTCGTTGGCAGCCGCCGCCGGCGACAAGGAAGCACCGGCCGGCGCGTCAGCCGACGCGCTCATCGCTGCGTCGCCCTCGGACCCGAGAGCAACCCTCGCGGCGGCTACCATCTCCCGCATCGTGCACTTGTTGTCTTGGTCGTTCACAGAGGGCATTGGCGTCCGCGATCCCATGTCGGCGGGGGAATAATGGGGTAAGGTAGCAAGTCGGGAAAGCGGGATGGGGCGCGGGACGGAGAGGTGGCCAGGGAATGGCAGCTCAGAGATGGAAGGGTGGGCGTGACGTCGCTGGAGGCTTGGGCGGCTCTCGTGTGGATGCTCAAGTGCCAGACGCCGCCACCGTCACCTGCAGGCGCTCTTAAGTACCAAAAAGCGCGCTCACACGCGCCGGGGGTCAACGGGACCACCAGCATAGTGCACAGGCAGTGCGAGACTTAGAGTGCTCGACCCCGTAGCAGCAGCGTCAGGGCACAGCGCACAGTCGGGCACCCGGACAGGATCCCCTGGCGCGCTCACGATCCCACACCCCACTTGCCCTCCGCGAGGCGCCCCTCGCGCTCACCCCCCATGCTTACCTGTGAGAGGTGAGCCGGGAGGAACACGGCCCAAAGTACTGGCGGAACCTCCTGGTAAGCGGCTGTGCATCAGAGGATGACCGACAGTTGCCTGCGTTGGGGACAGCGCCACGTGACGGCGGGTGTCAAGAGAGCTGCCACGCTCGGCCCAGTCCTGGCCGGCGTCGAGCAGGCAGTACCAAGGCACGCTGCCAGGCGGTTGAGACGACGATCAGTCCCATAGAGGCTCGGGCGGTGGCACGGCCGCTCACCAGACACGCTCGGACCGCAAGGGGGAAAACGGGAAAACGGCCCGCTTGAGGGACTGGCAACGCTGCTGGTGGGAACGACGCCTTCGACCCTCGCGGCGCCGCTTGTCTGCGTCCCGGTCCGCGGTCAGATCCACGCTTGAAACTCGGCAAGACGATCGACTTTTGGTGGTGTGCCAGAAAAAAACACTGGCCATGATGCGTGGAGGTCCAGTGCACAGCCCAAACCGAAATGATCAATAAATAAAACTTTTGTTCGATCGCTCACCGTGGCAGGTGAAGGGCGGTGCTTGGACCACGGCCTTGCCCGACAGCAAGTGCCTTGCCTGTCGCGACCGGGCTTCGACGCGTCCAGGAAAGGACATGACGGCTCTTCCCCCCGTACCACCCCATACCCCCGTGGGCTTGCCTCACGCCACAGGCTACCGTGTACCGGCACTTATGCTCTCACCTGCTACTGGCGCCACGAGAGCGGCTATCGTGAGCCGTGAGACTGGATGGTCCAGCCCCCAACGTACGCCCGCCCGCCCATCCGGCGAGTCGCACATCGTCCGAGAGCTGGGTGCTTGCACCCTCCTGACTGATGCTGTAACTACTAGGGGGGTACTGCTGAGGGGTGCGTTCCCCACGGACACTGCTATTAACACCACCAGGTAGGCACTGCTGGGCGACGACAGTGGGTTGACGGGCGACGAGAGCATGGCGCCCGATTTTCTGGCGCGACGGGCAACACGGCGCAAGCTCAACGGCTGTCGGCGGTCGAGGGGGTACGTTAGTGTCTGCGGGCTTGACTTGACATGAGTGGCGTCTGGCTGAGGAGGGTAGTGGAGGCATGACCATCTGGGAGTGGAGGGCACGGCAGCGTCCAAAGCAGGTTCTCTGGGGCCAGCTTGTGGCAGAGCTCCTGCTGGCTCGGACGTACAAGAAGACGGGCTTCTGACCGGCTGCGGTAGAGCTTCTCCGTGTGCTCGGGCTCACGTGGTGGGGCGACTTGGCGGCGGGGTTGCTTTGGCATGTCGGACAAACCGCTCTCTGGTTCCCTATTGCGCTGCTGGATTTGCAGGAGGACGTTTACTAGCCATCGCTACCTGGTTTGGCACCGCATTCGGAAGCACAGGAACGTGCGCGCGGGGCACAGCGCTCGTAGTGCCACAGCTGGCGGGCAGGGGGTGCGTGGTGGCGCTGGAGGTCACGCTGCTGGTGGTTCGACTGACGAGGGGGCGGTAGGCGGCAGTGCGCGGGGGGGAGACCGCGGGGGGAGCGCCAGCCACGGTGGGGGGGTGGGCGACGGCGGGGAGAGCGCCAGCCACGGTGGGGGGGACGTCAGACGTGGGCGGCTGGGAGATAACGAGGGGGGTGCTGAGATTTGTGGCCAAGCTGATGCTGTAGCTGACGGTACAGCTCCTGTCGGCGCCACTGGGGGAGGTCGTGGTGTTGGCGCGGACTATGGGCGCCACGTGGCCGCGGCCGGTGCGGGAGTGGCAGCCGGTTGTCTCGGCGATGACTACGGCGGCGACAAGGTGGGTGCGCTCGCGCGCCCCATCCACATCAATTTCAGCAAAACCGTTGTTGAGGACACCCTGGCGGCCATGGACGCGATGGTGTAGTTGACGCGGCGGCCGGCGACGCCCCCACCTGGCGGCAAGCGCAAGTTGGGCGCCATGGATGACGCCCAGTCCGACTCGGACGACGCTCGCAGCGTCGAGCACTACAAGTACAGCTCCGTCACATCCGAGGTACGCTCCTTCTACGAGGACAAGAGGGACTGGTGTCGTGCAGAGCCGCTGCTGAAGAGACGCAAGAACGCCAAGCCTGGGCGCTTCGACTCGGTCCGGTTGCGGGCCCTCGAGACATACGCGCTAGCAGGGCGCCCTGGTGGCTTCTCCCTGAAGGAGCAGGAGGCCTTATTCAACCTGTTGGACACGTGGGACTGGACAAAGCCTGGGATTGTGGTCGACGATGGCCACCACCAGACCCTGCGAGAAGCGGTCGGGACAATTAACGGCTTCAAAGATGCATTGCGCGACGACGTTGACGACGCTGTCCTGGAGGAGGGGTGGCACAAGTGCAAGCTGGAGGAGGGCGGTATCGTTTACGAGGCCTACTTTCGGTGCGTGCTCGAGGTTGCACTCAAGATACTCAGAGACGGAAAGGGCGTCAAGCTGTGGAGTGGCGGCGACAGGCCGGCGCCACCGACCAGCAATCGTGAGTCGCCCCTGGATGGCGACGCATTCCGGATGTGCGAGTTGACGGTCATGGAAGACCATGGGCCGGACAGCTTTGTGCTTGCCTTACACGTGTTTAGTGATGCCAGTCAACTGGCTTGGTCCGGTGGTATGTTTTTTCCTGTGACTTGGGGGCGTGGTGCAAGCGGGGTCTTTCGCGAGCGGGCGGGGAAGATGCTGAGGCGATGCAGTCACGCAGTTGTACGCAGCGTCTTGTCGAGCTGCCAGGCGCTAACTAACATCTTTTCTTGTTTTCACGGCTCTCTCACTTGATACAAATCGCTTCCGTCTGTCAGCTCATCAACTGTACCCACTCCGAGTGCGAGTCCTCAACGTGAGCACAGATGAGGCCGTATGGGTGACGGTCGCCTATATCCCCATTGTCCGCAAGATGAAGGAGCCAGGCGCTGCCAACCGGGCGCGCAAGAGACGGTGTGGCCTGCTCCAACGCGTTCTTTTCCTGGCCTTTCGCTCCGCGGTTGCCTCTAGCAGCGTGGGTACTGACGTGCAGTGGGGTGAGCGGGGGCTTCAGCTGTTTGCGCGCATTCTCCTGTACATATGTGACCTGCCTGAGGAGAAGGCGGTCCTGTGCCTGAAGGGCGGCAAATGCTCGTTCCCCTGCTCCATGTGCGATGTGTCGGTGTACGACGCTGGAGCAGTGAAGTCGCTGACGTCGGAGGACCGAGACGCCCTCATCCTGCTCAGGCGCCAGTTGGAGGGGGCTGGGCACCGCGTGTGGCAACGGGAATCCCAACGGCGCTTGCACCTGGAGTCAACGAGCAGCGCTCACAGCGAGGTTCCAATGATGGCCGCCATGGGCGGCCTGGCGTCGCGGCCTTTCTTGATGTACAAGATGGTGGTATTCGACGCACTGCACGTAAGTCTTCTGGCCCTTTGCGTGAAAAACACGTACACGCTCGTTGAGCAGCCGCACGCGTGGGTCGCGCCTATGATTCTCTCACAATTATCACATCCTTGCCTTGATTGTTCCTTTTTCCTTGGTGCTCTGGTCGGATGCTGCGCACCTTGTCGCCGTCTCATTCAAGCAGGTGCTGGACCTGGGGGTCACGCGCATGTTGTCACATCACCTCGTCCGCGTGTATCCGCACATGTGCGCCGTGAAGTTTCCCAAGTGCGGGACGTGCAAGATGGCCTTCCGAGTGGCCAACCGCCACTTTGACTTCATGGGCCGTCGCAGCCAGGCGAGCACAACCCCCCCAGGGTACGTTCAGTTCGAGGAGCTTGCGTTGTTGTCTCGCTTGACATACCAACGCTGTCGACGCTGCTCGCCTCATGGTCGGGCTCCCTAGCGCTGCTCACTGCACTCATTCCCCACTCTAACACAGTCAGCATGCTGTCTTGATTCTTTTGTTGCCTATGGCTTCTGTGCCCGACCGCAATGTCATTTCTTTCAGATACCTTGTTGCCGAGGATGAGAAACAGTCGACGTTCACGGGCGCCCAACACCGCAAGGCCGTGTACATTATCCCGCACGCTGTTTCCGGTGTCTTCGGGCTTGGAGAGGATCGACCGACTCCACTTGACCCAGCAGTGCTTGCCAAAGGCGGTGCCCGGGGTCGCCGCCGCGGCGGCGGTGCGGAGAGCGGCGATGCCGCGACCGACAATGCGTCGGCGGACAGCCTTTTTAACGTGGGCGACGGCAATGGGGAGGAGCTTCCGGCAGGCTTCTTGTTTGACTGGGGCGCCTACTACGAGGCCTTCGGCGACACGCCGCTAGAGGACGCCATCACCGCGATGTTCGCCGAGTACGCCGCCCTCTACGCCCGCATCGCCGGCTGGGCGACCTCCTCGGCGCCGGCGCCCATGACGCTGGACGTGGCGGGGGCCCTGTCAAAGGACGCGGCTGACTTTGTCGTTGGGTTTTTCAAGCCTCTCCTGGGGGAGGTACACACGTCAAAGATGCACAAGCTCCTGCGCCACCTCCTGGATGCCATCCGCCTTCATGGAAACCTACGGAATGGCAACACGAGTTCAAATGAGGCGGGGAACAAGGTTGATAAGGCCTACTATAACCGCACAAACAAGGTCATCAAGACCTTTACACAGCAGATCGTGCGGCAGTCGCAAGGCTCGCAAGCCGTCGTTGCGCGCAACGCAATTCTCGACGTGGAGGCGTCGCGCTCGCGTCGGCGCGTGCGCTCCGGGGCGGCGCGCCCCATCCGCGGGGTCCCCCGTGTTTCGGTCGGCACCCTCTCTCTGCGGCCCGGACTGGCGCACCTCAGGGACCTTCTCGGCCAGACGGGTGCCACCAAGATGATTGTGGTTGGCCAGGTGGAGCTTGCAGCACGGCTCGAGTGCGGCTTGCCCGTCAAGCAGACGCTCCAGGGGTCCCCTAATTACCGAACGGGCCAAGCCTGGTTTGATTCCGTGCAGTATGAGGTACCGGCTACTGGCGCGGACGCCGACCTGGGAATGGTGAAGCTGTGCTACGGCGAGACGCGCGCGATCCTGCGCTATAAGGAGGAGGACGTTGTGGTGCTTTGCAAGTTCTATGAGTTGCCCGCCGTGCCTGGATGCCCCTTGGCCGAGCGGCTGTGCACACGCATTGCTTGGGAGATTGGGGACGATGGTAGTTGGGCACTGGAGGCTGTGCCGCTGTCGCGCGTGCGCCGGGTGGTGCACGTCGTTCCGGACTTTGCTGACTTGAGGAGGCGCCGTGGCATGAGGGTGAGCCCCCCGTCATACATTGACAAAGTGGAAGAGCTGCGTGAGATGCGATACTATGTCAATGACATGTATCCGTGGAAGTAAAGGACGATTGCATGCACTTCCACCTCTGCGCGATAATCCACTGCTTCTAGACTCACGGCAGCAACGCACGCAAACACTCAGATGCACGGTGGCGAAAAAAACTTGCGCCGCAGCGACGGGGGGGCGAAAAAAGCGGGGGAGCCACCCCGGAGACGGCTTGGTGGTGGCGACACGACCTTGACCGCGGCGGCGTCGTGGCGGCGAGGGGGGTGCGACAACCGCGGGGGCTTGGCAGCGGCGGGGGCGAAAAAGCAGGGGGAGTGCAGCAGCCGCGGAGGCACCAGGCCGGAGACGGCGCCAACACTCGTGTCTTACGGTACATGTACTGTACTTTCCTAGACTGTACGGGGTCGCGGGCGCCCGGCGGCCAGACCCCACACTGGCTGCGGTGCAAAACGGGGCTGCCACGGGCGGGCGCCCGCGGCGGCCGCCGCCTTTGCACGTCTTGCGGGCGCCACAGGCGAGCCGGCTGGCGGCGCGCCGCCCGCCCGCCGCTGCCCCGGGCGGCGGGGGCGGCGGGGCGCCCCCACGGCGCGGCCACGGCAGCGGCGGCCGCGGCGCCCGGCCGTGGCGCCGACGCGGCGCCGCCCGTGGCCCCGCCCCCCGACGCGTCGCCGCCGGCTGCCCCGCCGCCCGACGCGCGTCGACGCCGGCTGCCC
>Ga0114953_1003002_pt1 | contig 11595 bp, 14 predicted proteins | sample SidtaG_FD_87298 | JGI IMG/M metagenome (GOLD analysis project Ga0114953, IMG submission 87298) | Marine algal microbial communities from Sidmouth, United Kingdom - Sidmouth_Male2 metaG | ecosystem: Host-associated > Algae > Red algae > Unclassified | place: Sidmouth, United Kingdom | collected...
GACCAACAAATCAAATACACACAAGTACGAAACATACAACAAGTGCATATGTAAATACCCAAAATTGAGTCCCAATGCTCAACCGGGTAAGTACCGACAAATGGAATTGCTGAGCCATGCTCAGCACTCGTGCCACGCCGTACCTCACAATCTCGGGGCCGTCTTCAGGAAGACGATATGCCAACCCGTCGTACCACGGGAGCCCCCGGTACGCGGGACAGGCCCGCAAGTGCTGCGACGGGTGTCCCCCCTCGCAGCATGACATGCGCGGGGAAAAGGTGAAAGAGTTAGATACGTGCAAGACTGCGCCGCCGAAGCGCACGCCGAGCGCATCGGCGACGGCGCAGAGGTCATGACGCTCTGAGAGCTCCTCGAGCGTAACGGCGGCGGCCCGGCGAGGAATTTCCTGCCGGTGCCCTGCCACGCAGGCAGCGTCAATCCCGACGCGCACCCCAGAGAGTGGGGGACGAGCGCCTCGTGCGGGCACCACACCGCCGCCGGCAAGCACCGCGTCATCGGCGTCGTTCACGCCCTCGCCCTCAAACCAATCGTCAAACTGGGACGCCTCCTTGGCGAGGCGCGCCCGAATCTCCAGCAATCCCTGACCCACCCGCAGCATCTGCGTCCGGAACGTGTCGTCGCTGCCGCTCGGTCTGACGTTCCGCCGCTTGTCTTGTCCGTGCAAGGCCTCATTGCTGCCCGTGTCCCCGTTGTTGATGGCGCCGTGCTCCTTAATCGCCTCAAGGACGTGCGCGAGCAGCTTGTGCACCTTGGTGCTGAATCACTGGCCCAAAATGGGCACCATGTACTCCAACACGAAAGACTTGGCCAGCGCCCCGACCTCCTCCGCCGCTGCCACCGACATGGGCGCCCGGCAGTGGCGGTGCCCCGTAAGGCGCGAGACGAGCTGCGCGTACGTCACAAGCATCGTCGTCACGGCCACGTGGTACGGGGTGTCGCCAAACGCGGCCTGGTAGGCGGCTTTGTCAAAGGCGGGCACAGTCTTGGCTTGCCCCCCCTTGGACGCCGTCCCCGCGACGAACGGAGCGGCAGCGGCAGTGCGAATGGCGCTCGCGTCGCTGTCGCCGCTGGATTCACTCTCACCGCTGAGGACGGAGGCCTCGCTGACCACGCTGGCCGCTCTGCCAGTGTCGGAGTGTTTGGGCCAGGCCTCGGCGTCCTCCCCGTCCGCAACGTCAATTTCGGCCATCAAGGATGCCAAAACGTCCTCCAGATCGGCGTTGGCGTCCACGTTGCCACTGGCGGCGCCGGCAACGTGGTCCGCAGAGCTGGCGGCCACCACCCTTGCCGTTGCTGACGCGGTCGACGGGGAGGGTGCCGCCGCGGCGCGTTCATGGAGCCGTTGGGTCTCAGCCGCCTGCGCCGATGTGGAGCCGTCGCGCAACTTGGCCTTTTTCTTGGGCTCCGGCCGCCGCGTGGTTCCGGGAGAGAACAACCCGAGGACGATGAACAACATTAACGAAACGCCCCCACGCTGCTGCTCGCCCGTGAACGTTGCCTGTTTTTCATCAGGGGCGACTAGGTATCTGCGGGTGCAGTCAGCATGCGGACAGAAGAAAGAGACAACGGAAAGAAAAGGATGCCACTCACCAAGTCAGGCCCTGAGCCGGTTCCAATGGAGAAGCTGCAAGAAGAGCATGATGAAAAGCTCACTAAGAAGAAAAAAAGACGAAGAACACGTTCCAGAGCGTACCCAGGTGGGACAAAGGACGCCAGACTGCGCCGACCGAGGAGGTCGCTGCGGACGTTTCCCGCTCGAAGCGTGGCGGCCTCGTCTCGGTTTTGCGGGTAAAACTCGGCACACATGCCGGGGAAAAGGAGGACAAGGCGATGGCAGAGCATGCGGGTTACGCCAAGGTCGAGAATCTGTGACGGGAGTGGAGAGCCGGTGCCACAAACAAACATATCAGCAATCGCGTACAAGGAACGAGCAGCGTGCTGAGAGCATAACGGTCAGACCACCGAGACAGTGGGGTACACAGCACCAACCACCTGACGAGAATACAGAGCAGATTGGACAAGGACAACTTACGTGCAGAGGGTCAAAAGCAATCATCTTGTAGAGTTAGTAGGGGGCGGTGTTCAGCCCGCCCAGACACGCCAATGCCGGGATGAAGGCGTTCATACTTCTTTTTGACTCGATATACATGCGTCGCGGGCGCTTCTTGTTTGTTTGACTAAGTGCAGTGGCCTCCATCTGATCCTCTAGAGAGTCGATGACATCTCGAAGCACACCCTCCGTCCCCTTGTCCGTGCACGCATCCGCCGCAAGCACATCGCAACTCGAGCACGGGCGACCACAGTTGCCCGACTTGAGGCACAGCACGGACCGCTCCTCGGGGCGGTCGCAAGCGTACAGGAGAATACGGACGAACGCCAGGCGCAGGCCGCCGATGCTCTCGTCCAGCGTCGCGCCCCGGTGGCTCGACCGGATGGCGTCCCTAAACGCCAGGTACAGCGTCCGCTGCAAGACGCCCCAGTGGCGGCCTTTGGCTTTCTCTTTTGCCCCTGGTTCCTTACGGGTGTGCACATAAGGCACGTAGGCAACAGTATGCCACTCCACCGCTCCCGTCACGTCGTTAACGAGGCGAATTCGTGCAGGGTACAAGTAGTGGGCTGAAAGAAGGGGGCACGGGAGAGAGAATAGCAAAAGGCCAACATGGGAAGACAAGGAAACGTCAGCGGCTATAGTCCAAGCAGACCCGCAGAACTAAACTGGTCGGGTCGCGGCATCTATGCATGCATGAGGCCAAGGCGCACGCACAGGCACAGTGCGGTAGAGAAGCCAAGAATACACCGAGCATACAAGTCATGCACAACCGAAGGAACTGAGCACTGAATCGTACCACCTGACGATGAAAGCAACGTCGCGTCGCTGTAGACGTAGATGCCGAGCACAAAGCCACTTCCTCCGAAGATAGAGTCGATGGCGTCCTGGTGTGCCTGAAAAGCCTCACCGTCAATAGGGTGTTCCCGCCGGGCGCCAGCCTCTGCGGCATCACGGCGTCGCTGCACCCTGCCGGCATCACGAAGCACACTCAGCGCCACGTCCATCGCCGATCGGAAGAAGGCCACGTACTTGACCCCCCCCTGCGTCATGGTGCACTTCTTCCAGCCCGCCTTCAACACCGCATCGTCTAGATCATCCCTCAACGCGTTCCGAAACGCGTTGGCCGTTTTGAACACGCCCGAAATGAACGGGCTGCCAGGAGCCTTGAGGGCGTCGGACAATGAGCCGCCGCCGGCCGGTGAGCCTCCCTCGCGCGACGCCGCCGCGGCGTCGGCGGAGGTGCCGCCCATAGGCACCTGCTCGTCGGTGTGCGATCTCGCCCTCGTCGGGGACGCGGCCGTGGTCGACCCACCCGCCGCCGCCAACACGTCACTGGAGGAGCCGCGAGTAGGCGCCGGCACGTTGGTGGGCGAGGCCGCCCTCGTTGTAGACGCGGTCGCGGTCGGTCCACCCACAGTTTCCGAAGAGCCGGCGGAGTCACCCTCCGTCGCCGATGCATTTGCGGACGAGCCCCCCGTCATCGTCGACGCGGTGGCGGTTAACCGGCCCGCCGCCGCCGAGGCGTCGGCGGAAGAGCCCTTCCCCGTCGCCGACGCTTTGACCGAGAAGCTCCCCCCCGTCGGCGGCGTAGAAATCGTCGACTCGCCCGCCGCCTCTGAGGCGTCGGCGGATGCGCCGAACGCCGTTGCCGACGCGTTGGCCGACGAGCCTCCCCTCATAGCCGACTCCGTGGCAGTCGACTCGCCCGGCACCGCCGAGGCGTTGGCGGAGGAGCCGCCCGCCACCGCCGACGCCTTCGCCGACGACGCCCCCCCCGTCGCCGATGCGGTAGCGGTCGAACCGCTCGCCGCCGCAGATTTGTTGGCGTTTGAGCCACCGGAGGACGCCGGCGCGCTGGAAGAGCATCGCACCGACCCGCCCTCTCCCACGGACGCTTTGGCGGCCGCCTGGCACGCAGCGACAATGGTCCGGTCATACTTCACAAAGAACTGGAACAGCTTGGTCTGGTCCGACAGGGACGCGCCTGAGCCTCCAATCTCCTGCAGCAGCAGCTGCAAGTCCTTCAGTATAGGGGTGTCAAGCTGACCAGGCTTCGCGTTGGGCCTCATGGAGACGGCTGGCTCGCAGCTGCGGGCGTCCCTAACACGCTCGTACGTTTCTTGCGCCTCTGTGGCTACATAGGAGCGGCTGAGGGCATCCGATTTGAGCACGAGCTCCCTCTGTGCTGCGCCCCGCGGCGGCCTGGCGCCTGCGCCGGCTGTTCGAGCCGCGGCGGTCGCCGTTTGCGCGTCCCGAGCCGCTTGTGCCGCCGCAAACTCGGCGAGCACGAGCGCGCGGGACGGGTCATCGCCGGCCGCTGCACCGAGCCTGAAAAAGAGATCCCCACCTGGAACCTCCCCAACCGGCGCAGTCGGAGCCGCTGGAAAGTGGGCAGCGGCCTGGTCGGCCGAGGCTGTTGGTGGCGGCACGACTGGGGTAACAGGCAAAATCGGCTGCGGGGCAGGGTCTGGCCCAACCTGCCGCGGGGGCAGCCGCCGGTTGATGTTGCTCGGGAGATGAGGGTGCTTGGTCAGCATATGCCAGCGCATGCCGATGGTCGACTTGACGACGCCGCAGACCGAACACGGCGTAGGTCCATAAAATGGCCTCATCAGGTTTGTGGTTGGAACGTTGAAGGACAACGTCGGCCGCGTACCTTCCCGTCCTGGCGACACAGAAATCTCAGAAACCACAAAGCCCTGTGGCAGCCGTTGGCCCCGGCGACGAGTCGGGCGAGCACCGCCCGACAGGGCGGACCGCGGCGCTGGCGCTCGGAGGCGGCCACGCCTCACGGGGGGGCCGCCTAACGGCGGAGAGCGTGAGGGTGGTCGCCGTCGTTTCTTGAGCCCTGGCGAGGCGCCGTCCAACGATGTAGAGTCCGAAGCCGGTCGTTGGCGTGGCGACACGGCGGGGCGGCGCCGACCACTAATAGGAAGCGCGGCGGTGGTCGCCGGCGTCACCTACTCCTCGGGGTCGCGCCGCCCGAAAGCGGGGGGCACGGCCGTCGTCGCCGACGTAGCCTGCGCCTCGGGGGAGCGCCGCCAAGCGACGGGGATGGCGGCGTTGGTCGCCGGCGTCCGTGATGCCCCTAGGGAGCGCCGCGAAACGGTGGGGGGCGGAGTGCTAGTCGCCGGCGTCGCCTGGGTCTCGGGAGAGCTCGGCCCAGCGACGGGGGGCACAGAGGCGACCGTGGGCGTCGGCGAAGCCGCGGGGCAGGGCTGTCAAACGGCGGGAGGCGCGGCGTTGGCCTTCGGCGTCGGAGACGCCGCGGCGGAGCGCCGCCAATCAGCAGGTAGAACAAATTTGGCCGTCGGACTCGGCTGGGCAGCGGGGAAGGGCTGCCCAAGGACGGGTAGCGCTGAGGCGGGCTTCGACGTCAGCGACGCTGCGGGGGAGCGCCAACCGACGGCGGGGAGCGCGGTGGTGGTGGTCAGCGTCGGCGTGGCCGCGGGGCATCCGACGCAGAGGCCCCCAGCAGCGTTGACAGGCGCAGGTGCCCCCAATGCAGCCACAGAGAAGTGAAAGGCCCGCCTTCAAGGGCGGTTTGTGGCCACCGTCTTCCCACAAGGCCAGCGAATGGCCATTGATCGGTGAGCTTCTCTACCCGTCAGGTGACAGACAAGGCATGACCACACACACAACCGACGTCAAGGCAGACAGTCACAACAGACGTCAGCCGTCTGTGCAAGTCGGGGGTGCATCGCCCAGGCAGTCGCAGACACAGGAGGAAAACCGCCTTCGTCAGCGCGCGCGGCGCTCGTCAGACACCCACCCCCCCCCCAATGCTCCTGTCAGGGACAAGACGTCCGATTGCCATCGACAGGTGGCCGAGAGGTGGTGACACAGAGCACAGGTAGGATGCAAGAACGTACTTGACTGGGGCTGACGGGTCATGCCGGCGTGGGGCCACGAGCCAGAGAACCGCGCACACGAATGGGGCGGGAGAGAGCAACCAAAAAAAAGGCGAAGCCGCACGCTCGAGTTGGTGGTCGACCGCCGCCGATTGCCGCCGATGGGCGACCGATACCCAAAAATACGGGCAGAAGCACACAGGCGGCACAAGCGGGGCGTGCACCGCTCAAACGCTGCGGCCACGACGTAGCGGCGTAGGCGAGCGCCGTTCCACTGTCGGAACGGGACGTGTCAACCGCTGCGCTGGTGCCGAGCGGATCGCGCCTAGAGAAGACTGACCGATGGCATCCAACAGACGGCGCAGTTGTAACAAGCGCAGCGCAAGTCTTGGCCGTGCATTCTTTTCCTGGTGCCACTTGTCAGCAGCTTGTGGGGCAATGGCCGATGCAGCATCTCTGCAACCAATGAAGGGAGGAGCCTTGTTGATCCGACTAGTGACCGCGACAGGCAAGATGAACAAGAGTAAAACTAAAAAGACTTCTTCACAGGAGCTGTTTTCAATCCACATTTATGCTGTGGAAATCGATTACTTGCTTGCCTTGGATCCGCTGACGGTGCGCCGCGCCGCCGAAGGCGACGCTCACTGCCTTCTCCCCGTGGGACGGGCACGTCTCCGTGTCGCTTTGGCGCCGCCGTCCCCCGTGCGCCGCCAGCCGCGCTGCGCCGCTGATGACCTTGGACGGAGCGCGCCCGCGGGGAGCCGCCTGGCATGCTCCAACGCTGACAGTCGCACACCGGCGCAAGTTGCCGCCGTTTTCGTGAGAAGGGCCCCCGACCGTTGCTCTTCTCTGGGTCACGGAAACGGTCGGTACGCTTTTTTCCTTTGCTTTAATCTGATCGCGAGCACTCTCATTGCCCGGTGACGTGGTGGTGGCTGCCGTTTTACCGAAGGATGGATGTTCTGGCGTGTTCTTATCCCCGACACGATGCGGCGCGGGGCGGGGGGCGCCAAGGCAGTGAGCAGGAATGGTGGGGTGGCTCTGTGCGTGCTTTTTTTGGGCAATCGGGTGCGCTTCTGGGGTGTGGCCATGAGCCGCGCGTTGCGCGGACCGTCCATGACGACCACTCGTACCTGCGCCTGTTGCTCCTCGGCCTTCTGGGTTTTGGGCCTCCGGCTTTCCCGCTTGCCCACGCACGCTGTGGGGTGCTACGGTCCGTGGGCCTCCTTCCCCATGGCTCTTGATTCTCTGTCGAACATGGGACGTGTGCGTCTGCTTGATCGAGGGGCGGCATTGTGATCAAGGTGGGATGGATGCGCTCCGGATGCTCTGCCGCGTCCTTCTGTTCGCGGCGTCTGTTGGGGGGGGATACGGGCGGCGTGGTCTTGGTTCGCTCTGCGGTGGTCGCTGCGTTGGTCCCAAGATTTCGGCAGTGGGGCGTGGTCGAAGCCAGCAAACTCCGACCGAGTGAGTGGCGGTGGCAGTATAAAGACGCGGTCAACCAGCCCGTTCTCACCGAGGACGTGGTACTCACCCATCCATCCGAAGCCTGCCCTTGTGCTGCCGCCCACCCCCCACCCCCTTCGGCACCCCGCCAACCCAACCACTTCTGTCTGCTCTGGTACCTCTAAAATGAACCCCCCCACGCCCGCAGACCGGGCGCACAAGATGGAGCTGCGCAAGGCGGCTGTGGCCGCCCGAAACAAGAACAAGGCCGACGCCATCCAGACGTCGCCGACGGATGCACGCGCGACGGCGCGGGCGGCCGCCCGAACCCTGGCGTCTTTGACGGGCGGGCCTGTTGGTGTTGCCGAGTCTGACGACGACTTGTGCTCGCCGCGCTCGCCGACACCGACGGCAATGCCCCCACCGATCAACGCGCAGGTCGCGGCGACGCCACCGAGCACCAAGGGCAACGGCAAGCGGCCGGCAGCGGCCGGTCTGGCGCTTGCCGGCACCGCCAAGGTGGGGCGCTGGACGCCCGCGCCGCCGTCCGCGTTGGTGGCGACGGAAGCAGTCGCCGGCTCGGCCGCGGGCGCGAGTGCGGGCACGACAATCGCCCCTCGACCTACGGTCTGCTCGGGCCCTTCCAACTTGGTGGGCGCGCCAGCCCCCGGCCGTCCTGCCGGCCCGTCTGGTGATCCTTCGCTGGCCGCCGACGGCTCGTCGCCTGTGGCCGCCACCCTCGGCCTCAGCGTTGTGCCTCAACGCGTCTCGTTGCGCCCCGTGCGGGGAACTGCCCGTCGTGTCACAACGACGACGGCCCCGACCCTTCGCGCACAAGCGGGTCGAGGCCCGGACCGTCCCGTTGCGCTCGGCGTGCGCCGCCGCACGCACAAGGTGCCCGCGCTCCGTGTCATCGAGCTCTTGACGGGGTCGGACAAGGCCGAGGATCGGCGCGCCGCAGTACTCGGCGCCCGTGCCAGCCTGCCCATCTTCACGCCCGAGGTGCCCCTCGGTAGCACCGGGCGCGCGACGACGCCGTCGCCCACTGGTGGCGGTGGCGGGCTGGCATCTCTGCGGCCGTCGCCGACGCCGCCGTCGCCTGATGTCGGTGGTAACCAGTCGGCGGCGACACCGTCGGACTCAGCTCGCGGTGACCTCGGTGACTCGGCACCTCGTCCGACAGCGGCCATCGTTGAAGGCGCTGCCATGCAGCCGCCCGTCCTCCCCATGATTGGTATCACGACGGGGGGGGCCGCGACGGCTCCGGCGGCTGGTGCGGCGGGCTCCCGTGCAGGCACCGGTCCCGCGACCCGCGCCTACCCAGATCCCGCCGGCGGCGACGTGCAGTTCCCGATGACCTCCTCCGCGCAGGCTACGGTCGACCCGCTGGCCGCGGCACTGGGTCCAGGCGCGCGCGGGGAGCGGCGTGCGCACATCCTGGAGCGCGCGGTTTTCGGCGCCACGCGCTCGGTGCGCATTGACGTGTCGGCGATGGAGGCCACAGTGTCGGAGACGAAAGACTCACTGGTGGGCCTGAAGACGAAGCTGGATGCCAGCATGCAGCTTTCGCAACAGACGCTGGGGCGGCTTTCTGCGGTTGAAAAGACCGCTCTCGACAGCGTTAAGAGCGCTGTCGCGCTCGGAAAGCTCGGCAGCGCTGGCGTGGATGACGACGAGTCGGCGAAAAAGGAGAACCTGCTGAAGCTGGTGACCGTAAGTTTGCAGTGTCTTCATTGTGTGCGTGAGTGAGCGGGCGAGCGGATTGAGCAGAGCAGTGCGAGGAGGGCGGGGCGGATGAGGCGCAGGCGGGCGATCTGCGAGTATGTCAACGAGACTCTTACTCACGCTTCGCTGGCTTTGCTCCTTTTGCCCTTTATTTTGTCTGTCGTGATCTCTTTTTCTATCGAGGGACTTTGCAGAAGACGTATCGCGAGGTGCTCATCGATGATTTTGCTACCGCCATCAAGACGGTGCTTGTCTTCTCGTCGTCGGACGACAACTGGGACACCATTGTGGTGTCCGTCGAATCGGTGCAGAAGGAGGGTATGCAGAAGGCGGAGCAGTGGCTCAAGGCCTTCATCCGGAGGTCCAGCCGGAAGAACCTGACCATCTTTGCCAACGTCCGCGTCTCCCTCTTGGCGATGCGCGTGAAGCAGCACCTGCACCAGATGTGGACGGACATTATCATCACGGCCTACTTCGAGAACCTAGACGTCGAGCTTAAGGACCTCACGAAAGAGATGGCCGTCACACTGCTGACCGACGACGCGTTCTACCTGACGGCGAACGGGCGCAAAGCGTGCCTGGATGCGCTATCCAAGCTCTTCATGTCCGTGGGCGCCTCCATCCGTATCAAGCAGCCGCAAGGGCCGACGGGCGAGCGCGTCGTCTCGGCGACGCTCGGCCACGTCGCATTCGTGGTGACGAAAGTGCGCAACGCGCTGGAGATTGCCGCCGACATCCGCACTTCGACGCGTGGCGGCGCCATCGGCGACGGCCACTTCCCTTTGTGGGTGGCGGCGGTGCGCCGGCTTCTCCCGACGCAGGCGTCGGACACGGAGCCGCGTTCTGGCCTGGTGTTGGTGGACGATGCGGACCCCGCCCGCGGCCTGCCGCAGTTCTAAGACTCGAGCGCCGCGGGGGCGCCACCCGTAGCGACGGCGGGCTTGTTCTTTTGTGTGTGGATTGTCCTTTTTTGCGATTTTTGTTGCTTCTTCTCTCGGTGTTGAGCTGGTTGTCGCAGGTACAGCCGTTCTCTCAAAAACCTCGCACGCCAACTGTCACACAACTCTTACAAATCGGCCTTCACGGGGTCGCAGAGGCCGATTTGTCAGAGTGGTGCAACAGTTGGCGTGCGAGGTTTTTGCGAGAACGGCTGTAGTTATGGGCGGGCCGCGGTAGTACTAAAAAGTCTTTGTCTTTGGGACCATACGATGGCGTCGGGCGGCGCTAGGGAGCGCCGCCGGGCGGTGGCGCTCGGGGGTGCCCCCCCCCCCGGCGCCCCGGCGTCCCGCGCGCCGTGCCCGCCGCGCCCCGCGCCCCGCGCGTCGCGCGCGCCGCGCCGCGCGCCTGGCGCCCCGCGCCGCGCCGCGCCCCACTCGCGCCGCGCCGCACCCAGCGCCCCACGCGCGCCGCGCCGCGCCCGGCGCCGCCCACCCGGCGCCGCCCGCCCGGCGCCGCCCGCCCGGCGCGCCGCGCGCGGGCTCCAGAATCAGCGGCTGCCGGGGCCCTACTGCGGTAGCTTTGATCCGGATCAGGGACGTCAGCTATCACTGACTGCCCCTTCGAATTTCCGATTGCGAACGCAGGACCAAATCGACGTCGCATCCACTGATGCGCATCGCAGAGTCGATCTCAAGTGTAGCGGAATCGATCCTCGATGCACTGTGTGCCACATCGGTGCACACATCGAAAATCGAAAATAGATGCACTCGGACCAAATCAGGACGATGTTCCTTATTTCGCGGACAAGTGGTGCTAGATTGACACCGTGGCAAAAGAGGTTGCCCAAATGGTTGTGCGAAACCAGCCAGCGAACTGCCAATGTGCAACTTGAACGGCCACCCGGTCATCGCGAACTGGCGTGGCGGGCCCACTGTCAATTTGACTGCCCCACGACACGCCGCGTGCCAGAGACCAGCAGCTTCGCTTCCACAAAGATCCAGCGATGCATCGGCGCTCAAGCCATGTAAAAAAGCCCGCCGTTCCAGTGAGCAGCAAGTCCGTATAAAAAAATACCACAGGATGATTGGCCTCAGTTTGCTGACGGTGTTGTGCTGTGGCGTTCAGAGTCGACTGCGATTGAATTGCAGAATCGATCGTCGACAAGGTTTTCGGCGAGACTGGCAGCCCAGATCCACTCATAAAAACCGATCGTCGTCATCCGTGTTCCTGATGGAAGCACCGGCAGCCGCCGCGGCCGTCGCGCACCGCGTTGTCGCGAACATGTGACAGATTGTGTGGTGTTGGACGTCTGTCGCGGTCGTCTGGGCGATCATACTCTGAAGCGCAGTCTCTCGGCGGGGCGCGCCTGGCTCAACGGCCGCTGTGAGAGCGGTTCCACATCTCTGCCCCCCCCCCCCCCCCCCCCCGCCCCCCCCCCCCCCCCCCCCCCGTCGGAAGGGCATTTTGGGAATCATGCCGGCTGAAAGGGCATCCAGGCGGGGGCGGGACTGGATACCCCCCCCCCGCGCACCTCAGTGGCGTACGGAACACAGGCGTGGGCTC
>Ga0114953_1003007_pt1 | contig 11576 bp, 6 predicted proteins | sample SidtaG_FD_87298 | JGI IMG/M metagenome (GOLD analysis project Ga0114953, IMG submission 87298) | Marine algal microbial communities from Sidmouth, United Kingdom - Sidmouth_Male2 metaG | ecosystem: Host-associated > Algae > Red algae > Unclassified | place: Sidmouth, United Kingdom | collected...
CATCCCGAAGCTGCGAGCGCCATATTCAACGTGTCAGTTACATCACTTGTCTTCATTGTCGTGCAAAGCTTCCAGCTGATGATGTAGCGCGAGAAGTCATCCAAGATGGTCGACAGATACATCCAGCCCCAGCCGATGATTTTGAAGTAGGTGAAGTCGGTCTGCCACATTTGATTAATTGCCGTCGTCTTGTCACGGAACTCACTCGCAGCCTTCATCACGATAAAGGCCGGGCTGGAGATCAGGTCATGCGCCTTCAGAAGGCGGTAGACTGAGCTTTCTGACACAAAATAGCCTTTGGTGTCTGTGAAGCGAACAGCTAGCTCACGTGGCGATAACTCGGGGATATCTAACGCCATCTCGAGCAGTTCAGTCCTGATGCTATCGGGTATCTTGTTCCAGACACGACCAGGATGCGGCGCTCGATCAACAAGTCCGTCTTCGCCGTGCTCAAGATAGCGATCATACCAACGGTAAAAGGTGCGTCGCTGCACACCAAGCTTATCGAGCGTCCACTTGGCGGGGCGCGACGAACGCTCCACCATGCGGATGATCTCTAGTTTTTCTGATGCAGGATATCTCATAAATCTTCGCCCCCATCTCCGAGCATGCTTTTTTTAAGCAAACGGTTCTCGAGCGTAAGTTCAGCGACGCATTCCTTTAGTTCGCGCGCCTCAGACCGCAGTCCTTTGACTTCAGCTGTGTTGGCTTGGCGGGTGATGTCTCCGGCTAACCGTTTCTTACCCGCTTCCAAGAAGTCTTTGGACCATTTGTAATACAGGCCTTGAGCAATGCCTTCCTGACGGCAAAGCTCCGCGATGCTTTCTTCGCCGCGGAGCCCATCCAGCACGATGCGGATCTTCTCCTCAGCTGAATACTGCTTACGGGTCTTACGTTTGATGTCTTTGACGATACGCTCGCCAGACGTTTGTTTACTCTGTCTCATCTTTCTCTCCATGAGAATGAAGATGAGCCAAAAGTCTCTCTTAGCCCAGACCTAAATCTGAGACACAGGCGCTGACGTCAGACAGGCTAAATATACTGGACTGGAAAAGTTGAGGATCCTGCCGGGATTCGGCTTGAAGCTTATTTCTTTACACGTTACGGATTAGTAGAGGGGATACGCACTATGATCGCAGCGGACGCGGAAATTGACGAACGTATGGAGCCAGTGTTTCCTGCTGAGGTCGAGCTTAAGACGTCATGGTTGGATGAGGATGAGTTTAGGCGTGAGCTACAACTCGGGATGAATGCAACTGCCGAAGTCAAAACGGGTGATCGTCCGATTTATGATTTTATTCTATCGCCAATCGCACGAAGGAGGCAGCTCGTCAAAGGTGAGTATAACTTGAACAAAGTACTGCAATCTTTTGTAATTTGTATTTTTTGTGCAGTTGCTTGGTCGTGCGGCGCAAGTCAGTCGCTAAAGCCAGAGGCTTTAGCGACTGACTTGCCTTTAATGGTTGTTGCTAGTGAAATTCGTAAGAATCCGTATCCAGCAAATTTTGAAATTCAATACAGTGATATTGCAGGATTGAATGACTGTGGGGAACTCGTGCCTTCGATTTTTCTAGGTGAGAATGGGGTGGGGTCGGATTTGGAAGTTTATTTGTCTAAATCTATTGATGTTCATTTTGAACTTTGTGCAATTTCGAATGCGTTTTTTGACGGGCGTTACGATGTTAACTCATTTAATTTGGTTATTAGGAGCTGGATCGACGAATATTCTGACTCTGGAAATATTTGTGGCTTCGTTGCGGGTATTGAGTCTGAGTTTTACATAAATGAGTGTTTATATACAGATTTAGTCGTCATTAGGACTTTAGGCTTGACATGGAGTCTACTTCAATCTGGCTCTGAATTAAATTCTTTGAAGACATATTTTGAGAATTCTTTGCTCAAAATGGCAGAATCTAGATTGATGATTGATAGTCTTTATTCAAATTGTCGAAGTCATTGTTCGGACTCCGAGTCCGCGATTTCTATTGATGCCTCTTTTCAAAAAGAGATAAAGTATACGTTGTCAGGTATTGTCTGCGAAATCAATGGGGGGTGTTATGCCGATTGAAGTTGAACAGTTTTTTGAGGCAAAAGGCTATAAAAAAATTCTGATTAAAAAGAAGAGGGCGGCTTTGGGTAGTGCGCCAATCATATCTTCTGATTTGGTTGGCGGTGCCGTTAGGGATACCTATCAGATCCCAGGTGAGTATTTCTTGGGTAGGGAGGCTTACTGGAGCAGAAGGGGCGTCGACTCCCAGTCTGTTTCAAATGCTTTTGTTTGGCCTGGAGCGGATGGTCGGCCAGATGTTATTTTTAGTAATGTGTCTCAATCAGTGATGATCGGAATCCAAGAGTTAATGACTGCCTCAGGTGGTAGTGACTTTAAAGAGCTTATGGATTTATCTAATGGTGTGAATTCTCCTATTTTCATTTCAGGCACTGGCTTCAACGGCGCTGGCGGAGTGGGGGGCTCGCATTCCCGTATCCCTGGTACCGAGGGAATGGACCCATTGTCATTTGTAAAGATTCCAGCTTCCGCAAATGGGTCTCTTTCTGCTGGGGATATGGGGCAAATTTTATACAATTTTACTCATGAGTTAGCCCATCGTGCGTTAGGTTCTCATACTTGGACTAACGATTTTAGTGACTATGGCGGTACTTGGGGTGGTTCTTTGACGGGGACTTCAATCGATGGATTGATAAACTTACAGACGGTTACTGGTAGTCAAGTTAGGGCAGATCCTGTTTATCAGGCTGCTCTCGATGCTTACGATGAAGTCGATAAGTTGATGAAAAGTGTTAGTAAGAAGGATGCATTTAGGGAGTTAGACGCTAGAGCAGAATTGCGGGCTGTAACTGATGCTGTAGTGGTTCGCGATAAGGCTAGGAAGAAAGCGAAATTGTTCATTTGGTTGGTAGATAATCCTGGTTGGGAAAGTTCTCTAACTCTGGATCAAAAGAAGGCCTTGGATAAGCTTGGTATTTTAAAGAAAAAGGACGGCGTTTATGTTATTGATAAGCTTGATGCGAGTGCTGACGATCAGGCTGTTGGTAGAGAAATACTTAATGAAGCTAGTGCGCGTGAAAATAACGAAACTGGTGCAAGTGCAGATAAAATCGTAAATGCGGTATTTGATCAATCCCATGCGCGAGCATTAGCTCTATATGGCGCGCTGGGCGACGCCATCGGTTCTACGATTGGCTCTGTGTTGGCGGATCAAATTGATTTAGGTTCTGTTGGTAACGCTGTTTTGGACGTTGTGTCTTCTGCGGTGTTTGGTCAAATTGGTACGGCGTTTGGCCGGGCTTTAGCCGGAAATGCACCGGGATCTGATCAGGCTGTTGGGTTTTTGGAACGCTTTGATGACGAGCTTGAGAGTGCCTTCTCAACAGATGCATTAGTTGGCTCCTTGGCGAGTGCTGGCATTGGTACGGTTAGTTCGCTTTTGACGGCTGAATTGACAGATGGTTTGGGTTTGAACGGTCCGGCGGGTGAGTTGTTCGGTCGCGCGGCCAATCAGGTCATCAGCGGTGTTGGGACCAATGTATTCAACCAAGTTACCAACAACGCATTCAATGCTGGTAAGGCCGCTAATAATATTTTCGATTTTGACTTTAATCCAGTCACGATTGTTGCGAGCTTCTTTGCGAGCAAGCTTGCGAATGCTATTGTGTCGCCACAAACACAAGCTGCAGTTATTCTAAGCTCGCTTGGCTCTGCCGTCGGCAGTATTATCGGCAATGCGATTCTTCCGGGAGTGGGTGCAATTATCGGCGAATTTGTCGGTCAGGTCCTAGGCACGCTAATTGGCAATCTCTTTGGGCGAAAGAAACCTAAAATCCCACAAGCGAGCGCAGATACTGTACTGTCATTCGTGGATGGCTATTACACTCTTGGAACCGTGACTTCACGCGACAACGGCAATGAAGCACTTGTCACCGACATGGCCAATAATGCCGCTGATACGCTGAATGGTTTCATCGACATCATGCGCGGGTTTGATGGCAGCGGCGAGGTGATTAACACGGTCAGTCCGACACAGACCTACGGTCATATCAATAATGAGTTGTACGTCCGGGTTGGCGGTACGCGTACGGTTGTGCAGACAGCGGATGAGGCACTTGATGTCGGCGTAGTCTCGGCGATTAGGAGCACGCAGGTTGCGGGCGGTAATCTGATTATCAAGCGAGCGATTGCGAAAACAGACGCCACGATTATTGCGCAGTTAGGTGGCGAACTTCAGTTTGCGGAAGATTACACAACCTATCTCCAAAATCAGGAAACGATCGATGCGGCTATAGCTGCGCCGTACAATAGTCTTTCGGACTCAGACAAAGCGTTTTACGAGGCCAATAAAGCCCGTTTTGAGCAAATTCAGCGTGATGAAATCACAGCGATGTCGACGACTACGCGCAATTGGATGAACCATTCCTCCCGTAGCGCGCGCGTAGCAAATATTCTCGAAACCCTCAACTCGGTCTCGACTTTTGCTGCAGGCTGGATTGTGACGCTACAGCGCGCGGCTGAGCTAGGTTTGAACCAATCAGCGGCTTCTGATTTCTACGGCGGAGCGAAAGGGTTTGTTGACAGCCTACAGGGCGTTGTGTCTTCCCCTCTGGATTACGAGGATGTTACTTTTTACGTTCACGGAAATGACCTTGAGGTCTGGCGCGATGATGACGGCAATGGTTTTGCCAATTCCAGTGGCGACTCTCTAGCTTTCGATGAGACGAACTTTTTAAGACCAGTCGGGTCCTCAGGTGGGGGTGTGGGATATAATCGCGCCTTTGGTAATGCGGTTGCACAAGTTGGAACAGATGCCAGTCTGGACCACATTATGGGCATTATTAACGGAAATGGTCCTGTTGAAAATGTTGAGGTTAATTTCATATCTGCGACTGGGACAGACACGACGGCTGGGAATGATATTCAATTCGCCGCCAATTCGGCGTCCGCAAATATTGATGATTACGGCACCGAGAGATGGGTTGCCGATTGGGACGAGGTTGGCGCCGACAGCTATGGCGAGACTTTTAACTTAGAAATCGAAGGCGGCGATGATATTTTCATCGGAGATGCCAGATCGAACACCCTCCGAGGCCGCTCCGGCAATGATTGGCTTGATGGCGGCGCGGGAAATGCCCGTGATGATCTTTATGGCGGGAATGATGATGATGTGTTGCTTGGCCGAGGTGGGAATGACTGGCTTTATGGCGAAAACGGCGATGATGTCCTTATCGGCGGCGACGGTTTAGACCGTCTTTATGGCGGTAATGGGAATGACACGCTCATAGATGGGGGCGGTAACAACGTTGTTCTGGGTCAAGGCGGTGATGACACGTTAATTGTTGTGCAGGGTACAACGACAGGTCTTGCGGGGCAGTTCAGAGGCGGCTCCGGCTCAGAAGATGGCGGGAATGATACCCTTAGCTTTGAGCGGTATTCTGAAGGTATTTCTTTGGATATGTCCCATCGTCCTACAAGTTGGGATACGCATAGTAATTCGTTTTATCGCCACGAAGGGACTCGGTTTTACGATGTTCGTCGAAATGATGTAACGAACTCAAGGATTAATTATCTATATGTTTCTCAAATTGACAATGTCACGGGAACGAATTTCTCGGACGTACTCACGGGTGATGATTCCAACAACACTCTCCGAGGCGGGGCTGGAGATGATGTCTTAAACGGCGGCGGCGGTAGAGATGTTATTGAGGGTGGTGCCGGTGCGGACCGGATAGAGCGTGGACGTAATTCTGATGGTGCTTGGGGCGTAACAACAGTCTCTTATGAGAATTCAAATGCGGGCGTTGATGTTTCTATTCAATATTATGCCGCCACGCATAGTTATGCTCAGACCCTTGGTTCTCAACATGCCTTTGGCGGCGATGCGTCGGGAGACGTCTTTGTTGGTTATATGCATTATTTGACGGGCTCGAACTACTCCGATGTCTTAGAGGGTAACCATGGGGGTAATATCCTTCATGGTCTTGACGGTGATGACTATTTCATTGTGACGCGTGGCTCAGACCAGTTCTGGGGCGGCGAAGGTTTTGACACCGTTGATTATGGCAATCACGCGGGCACAACTGGTCTTTCTATTAATGCGACCGATGGTCAACGCACATATGGTTACCTTAACGGGGTTCACGGGACATCCGGCTACTCTCGGTCTTGGGATGTTGAACATGTTGTCGGCACGCAGCATGCCGACACGATCCGTTTTGGTGCGGGCGATAACGTCCTCGAAGGTGGGGGCGGCAATGATACGCTTTATGGCGGCCATGGAAATGATACATATTTTGTCGAGCTTGGCGGCGGTACGGATAGTATCTATGAATATGGCAATCAGGGTCATGATACGATCATGGTCGGGTATGATGACGCCCTATCATGGGATGGTGTGTTCATTGGTGCTGGCGCAAACCTAACCATCCGGGCAAATGGCCAGCTCTTAACGACGGCCTACAATAGCCCGAGTGAGCACCGTGAATTAGTGGGCGTAGATGCCGTCGATATTGGCGGTGTTGGAGCGATTGACGTTTGGTATATTACAGGCGGCTCTTGGACATCAGGCGCTGGTTGGGCCGGAAGTCACACGCTTCGCGGTTACGGCGACGAGAGAGGTTTTAGTCTGCTTCAAGGCGGCGATGGCAATGATACGATTTGGTCTGCAAGCAATAGCAGCGGATCCCAGACCTATGAGACGAACTCGAATATTCTTCATGGTGGACGTGGCAATGATACGATCTACGCATCAGTCGGTGACGATCAATACATCTTTGACCGTGGGTCCGGCCGCGATACTGTTCGGGATACGGGTGGATTAGACCACATCCAATTTGGTCCTGGCGTTCAACTGGAAGAGCTTGTGTTCACAGTTGTCGGAAATGATCTCTACATCGGCGTAGCGCCGGAAGGTACGGCTGACACGTCTGATTTGAACGCTAATCAGATGTCCGATTACATGCGAATTGTTGGAGGCGGCAAGCAGATTGTCACGCATGGTGGGTCCACTTATAGTGGGAACCTCATCGAATATATCACCATTCAAAATGTGAATGTCGACATTAGAACTCTGGATCTTGATTGGACGATTGAGGACCAGACAGTACCGAGTAACCCAACAGATCCCGGATATCCTTACTCTCCTTATAATCCGGGAGGCTTGCCCAATATTCCGCCAATCATGTTTGACTTGGACGGAGATGGCTTGGAGCTTATTTCTGTCGATGAAAGCCATGTTGTTGTGCGCGGCGACAACAAAACGCTTACACGTGTGGGGTGGCTTGGAGCTGATGATGGATTCCTAGCACTTGATCGAGATGGCGACGGCAAGATCACAAGCCTGTCCGAAGTCTCTTTTGCTCAAGACCTTCAGGGGGCGGAGACTGATCTCGAGGGCTTACGGGCCTATGACACCAATGAAGATGGTGTCTTTGACGCGCAAGACGAGCGTTTTGGAGAATTCCGGGTCTGGCAAGATCGCAACCAAAATGGTCGTGGTGGACGGCGTGAACTTATGACGCTTGAAGAGGCGGGTATTATCTCGATCTCTCTTGACGGTAATTCAACCGGAAATGAAATCACCGATTTTGCCGATAACGTAATCCTGAATACGACCGAGGTTGGAATGTCCGATGGAACAACATCAGTTGGATATGATGTTGCCTTAGCGTCAACCGTGATCCGTGAAGGACGCGAGAGTGCGACAGCTTATCTCGGTCAGAATGATGATGTCTTAGACGGGCGTCTTGGAAGGATCTCTGTGCGCCGTCTGGAGCGCTTGCTCGCAAAGCAGGCTGCGAAGAACGACACAACGACTGTCATGCCGATTGTTTTTGACTTGAATGGTGATGGGGAGCTTGCGCTGTCTCACTTGTCTGAGAGCGGTGTGTCTATCGATGTTGACGGGAATGGTGTGGGCGATTCCATTGGTTGGGTCGGCGCTGAGGATGGACTTCTCGGTCTTGATAGAGATGGCGACGGCAACATTACAGCCGTTTCTGAAATCTCATTCGTTCAAGATCTCGAGGGCGCTCAAACTGACTTAGAAGGTCTCGTCGCATTCGACAGTAATGGCGACGGCGTCTTGAGTGCGGATGATGCGCGCTTTGCAGACTTCCGTGTTTGGCAAGACGCTAATCAGGACGGTATCAGCCAGTCAGAAGAGCTCAGATCTCTCGAAGAGGCGGGCGTCACATCTATCAATCTGACAGCTCACCTTGGCTGGCAAACTTCTGATGAGGATGCGCATTTAGATAATGTCGTCTTCGGTCATACGGCCGTTCAGTGGGCCGATGGCAGTGAGACAATCGCAGGCGATGTTGGGCTTCGCGTTCAGTACGCGGGGCTCACAGACTCTGAGACAGGAGAGGATGCTTTCATCACTGGTTTTGCAGGACTTGAGCATGTTCATGTCGATAGCGCGGCTGCTATGGCTTCGATCACCCTTGATACGGACTGGGGCAAGATTGCTGGTGGCCGTTCGCCGCTTATGGCAAAGCTTTATGCTGCTGACGCCGAGCGAGCCCGTTTGGACGCTCTCGGAACGGATACGGGTCTGACGCAGGATGCCCTCTTAGCTGACTTTGACTCTAATGATGAAGGTGAAGGCGGTACGGACGGAGAAGATGCGGAGAGTTCTCCCGATGCAGGATCTGTGACAACTACTGATACTGATACTGAAGCTGATGTGCCGGATACGGCAGAGTTTGTGAGAGAAGATCATCAGATCACGCGTGTTGGATATGAGCTCGAACCACACATCGTTCACGGCGGACGCATTGGCGATATTATCAGTCGTCAAACTTTGGCGTCTACACTCGAACAGGTCGCGGTAGCTTCCGACGAAGCTGCGCCCGCAGAAAGGTCACTGGTTGAGTTAGATCGGTTCACGCAAGCAATGGCGGGCTTTGGAGCACAGACAGCTTTCGCAGGTCTAAATGTTGAACAATCTGATGAGCAACGCTACGCTAAGCTCATTGGAACGCAGGCGCGTTCGAGCTTGATGACGCAGATCGCTTAGTTGGTTTGCGAAAAATAGATTGAAAACCATATGAATGCTCAGACACAGTTTAGGCCATCGGGGCCGTCCACTGACAAGACGGTTTCTCATGTTCTTGGAGAGATAACTTGGTTGTTGTCTCAATCTCCAGTCCACAAGAACCTTTTCATCGGTGATCTGGAATGGATGGTCATGCCTCCTGTTCTGGTTGAACAGTTCCGCATCTTTTATGGTCCCGACAGCCCTGGAGCTGTCGCGATCTGGGCTATGGTCTCGGAAGAAACTGATGCGCGTTTAGAGGGCGGGGCAACCAAGCTGCGTCCGGATGAATGGACGGGAGGGGATATCCCTTGGTTGATCGAACTCATCACGCCATTCGGCGCACAGGAAGAAGTTTTGAAAGACCTCGAAACTTCCGTGTTTGATGGCAAACCCTTCAAGTTCCATACAACAACACCAGAAGGAAAACGCGTCGTCAAAACTCGAGGAGAAAAAGGATAGTCTCCGTCCTTAGAACTTCAATTTTAGTCGCCTCCATGATTATGGGAGGCGGTTGCAGTACGCTTATTCAAGAAGCATCGCAGAAAGACTTCTGGAAAGATGTATCACAAAGCTCTTGTGCAGAGCCTTATGTTCTGGTGCGCCCGGCCAAAATTTTAGAAGATGAGCGATTGAAAGATTATGACGTGGATCTTGGGCTTTTATCCGCCTCTTTAGACGAAAAATATAAGGCCAAAAGAGCTGATAGAAAGACCTGTTCTCTGCAGGATGTTCAGTCTTTTATCATTGAGGAAACTGACGAGGACGCATCTCTACAAAAAACTGAGCCCGTTTTTATATACTTTGTAAGTGCTGAAGACCTCCAAACTAATCCAAATGTCAGATGCTATCAAAAATCGAGACAAATTTATCAGCCACCACTAAAGTCAGGTGGCGCGGGTAAAGTCCTAAACGTAGCAGACGGACGAGAATGTAAGTTTTTAGGTGGTAATGTCGAATAGGAATTACCCACATGTTGCCGGATGTCTGATATGCCCCAAGCTTCGTAGACGGGGTAATTCGAACATTGGTGTAATAATCGGACAAAATTTGGAACAGAGCGCGCACAGACGACGGCTCTGACCGGATATTGGCTTAATTTGTGCATCGCCTTACTCTTTTGGGGGAGGCAATGATGGATACAGAACTAATCACTGAGAGTTTCGACGAAACCAAAGGATGGTCACTGACCGCTACCGACTCTTCTTTTCTGGCCGAGCTTCCAGATAGCGCCAGACTGGACTACGCGATCAAGCTTTTGTTTTATCGCCAAGAGGGCAGGTTTCCGAAGACTGTGGACCGACCAAGCTCCCTTATCCTTGGATATGTTGCCGATCAGGTCGCAGCGTCACATTCCAACTGGAAACTCTCACACGTTAGGACTGACAGGCGGCGCCGAGAGATCATTCTTGATTATTTAGAGCTACAGCCATTTGATAACGACGCTAGTAATGCTCTTTGGAGAATCCTAGATGCTGAGGCGAGTTATCTCAACCTTGATGAGACAGCCTTCAAAAGAAGGCTCCGCCGCTTGTGTTACAATCAAGGATTTCGAAGTCCTACGGAAACATGGATGTCACGGGCATATAATGCGTTAAATGAGCGCTTCGCAGAGGCGGAGTACAAGCGTATTTTTGAGGCAATACCTTCATCCGACCGTGTCAGAATGTTGGCCTCGCTTGCCGGGGAGGGTGGGCCTGAGTCATTTTCGACAATCCGGCGAGACATTACGGGTTCGGGCCGTGAGGCTTTCTACTCTTTTGCTCGCAAGCTCCAGTATATAAACTCCCTGTCTCTCCCTGATGAGTATCTCTCGACTTTGGAAAAAGACTTCCTCGAAAAGCAGGAGAGCCGTATGCGGCGGTGTGAGCCGCGCGAGATTAGGCGGTTTGCGGATAAACGCAAAGTGGCCATGTATGCCATCTATCTGCATCGTTCACGTCTGTCTTTTACAGATAAGCTTTTGCGCATTATGCTCGACTCTATACATAGCGTGTATGAGCGCTCGAAACGTGACGCCAAGACGGAAGCCGGCAATAAGCGCGAGGAAAATTACAAGACCTCAAAAATACTGACCCACATTCTGACGGCTTATCAACTCACACCAGAGCGAAGCGTCAAAGCGGTTGTTGAGGAGTTGATGACACCAGACGAGGTTCAAGAATGGCTTGGCGGTGCGCAAAAGACTAAAAGCCCGTCGGCGGCGACTTTTGAGTTTATGCGCTCTCGTTGGAAAAGTTACTATCGACCCATGCTGCGGGTTCTTTTGGAGACTGTCGAATTTCACACGAACATTGCCTCTCAAAAAACACTCATAGAGGCACTTGACTGGATTCACCTTAACTTTGACGGCAGACGCCAAGCCCATGCTCTCAAAGATCGCGTACCGATAGAAGGCGTCCTGACTGGCCTTCCCCCTTAAAAGTGGTCCATTTTAAAAGTTAGAGATTTGGCTATTTTGAGCTTGAAGGAGCACATTATGGCTAGAAAACGCTATACCCCAGAACAGATTATCGCGATGCTGCGAGA
>Ga0114953_1003010_pt1 | contig 11566 bp, 11 predicted proteins | sample SidtaG_FD_87298 | JGI IMG/M metagenome (GOLD analysis project Ga0114953, IMG submission 87298) | Marine algal microbial communities from Sidmouth, United Kingdom - Sidmouth_Male2 metaG | ecosystem: Host-associated > Algae > Red algae > Unclassified | place: Sidmouth, United Kingdom | collected...
CACTGTGAAAACCATACTTGTGTGGGCTACTTGGAAATCGTCTGGTCCCCCGACAAACGCAGTCTGCCAGTGAGGGCCAACTGATATGCCGACAGTTCCGGACCGGTGCCGTCGAGCAGCCGTTTCGTGACTCACGATCGTCTGTTTGGTCTGCAGTCTCGCCGTGAGACATGCGCTCAGAGGGTTGTAAAGGGGGCATTCCATCTCGCGACACAACTGGTCAGCAAACATGCACAAGTATGCGTGGCCACATTATAGAAGAGCACCATATGTCATCCTCTTATATCTCCTTCGAAGGAGGCGACTTACATAAGTCATCCACCAATGATAAGCAGTACTGGCTGTTCGAATCAGCCAATCAAGGTCTGTGATAGAAGTAATATCCAAGGACCCGTGGCCGGTCGACCATGAGACAGTAGGGCGACGGTGTGATCACCCGTCAGTGCCCGTGAAGTCCACGTGGCGCTCCGTGAAGTCCACGTTGTGCACGTGAGCACCACGTGGCGGACACAGGCAATGGGGTCCGCCAAGTACATTTAATCTCAAAGGCGTGTCAGCATAGTTGAGCACACATTCTCGTGGTAGTGTGCACTCAATAGAGTTGCGTGCACAATATGAAACCAGTCCGTCAAAAACCTCAAAACCTTTACCCCATGGCTCATACTTTCACAAAACAGTTCTCAGTCGTCTTCCGGGAGCGCTTCGCGCCACGAAGAGGCGTGAATTACTCGCGATGCAACTGTCCTTGTGATACTCGTTCTCAGCTGGCCACTACCGAGCCGCCATGCCGCGTATGTGCGACGTGCCTTCTTTGTGCCATCGTAGTACCGACGAACTCTATCTCCTGTGGTCCTCCCCGCCCCCATCTTGGAGCACGCGGACATCCTCCATCACCCCTTCCCATTATCTACGTAGGCGATGGAGGGGGGAATTCTGTCCTCGCCCGACCCCATTATTGTTCCCACCCCCTCCACCGTCACCGGGCTCGTCACCTTGTGCCAGGGGCGCCACCTACATCTGCCCGCGCATCCCACGATGGCCAACCTGACGAGGCTCATCGCCAATTACAACGCGGAGCTGCTTCGGGGCGGGGACTACAATGTGAAAGCTCTCCTCAAGCACTCCTTGCAGCGTGCTGGCGGGGTCGATCCGCTCCGCTGTCTCCGGCGGGACCTCGCCGCCATGCGCCGTGCGGCGGTGCAGGAGGACGCCGCTCCGCCTGCTGCCCAAGACGCTCCTGGTCTTGACAGAACGCCCCTGCCCAACCCCCGACCCGAAGCTCATCTCCCCTCTCCATCTGCCTCGAGTGGGGCGCCCAACTCCCCCGAGTGCACCACTGCGTCGTTGGTCCTCGCTCGGGACCGGTTTGAGTTTGAGAAGGAGAAGCACCGGGACCACATGGACCTTGCTCGCCGCCGCCTCGACTTCGAGGAGCGCCAGTTGGTCGTGGCTTGCGCGGCGTCACCTGTTCACGCTCAATCCCCTTCCTCTGACCGCACCATCCCACCCCTGTGTTCCGTTTCAACGCTAGTGCCCTGCTTCTCTTCCCCCTCGACTCAAGGGCATCATCCTACTCCCCCATCAATTGGTGCTCCTCCCACACTCTCTTCGTACGCTCCTACATTACCTCCTGGGGGTACTTTGCCTACCACGCCAGAGTACCCGCTGGCGGTACCCACGGCGGCTATACAGCCTGGAATTAGCGGCGCGCTGACGGAGGTGCTGCAGGCCGTCGTGTCGGCGGGGCACCCTGACCCTTCCTCCCCGGGAATATTCTCGGGATTGGCGGCTATCGATGCTGCTGTAGCTGTGACACCGTCGGGGTCGCCGCTGCGTGGGCGGCTCAACTCATTGAAGCAGGCACACAACGTCTACGCGCGCATGCTGGCCTGGACCACCGACGCGCTGGCCACCGAGCACCATGCCCTGACGCTGCCGTCCACGTACGTGCACGGCAAGCACCCGGTTAGCATCACATCCAAGCAATGGGGGGTGCTAGAGTCGGCTTTTGCAAAGGTGGACGTCCGCCCAAGCGCGGCTCGAAAACCGGAGCTTCCCTTTGAAGGAGCTACGTACTACTCCCTGCGTGTGGCGCTACAAGGTAGAAACAAGTCGCGTCGACGAGCGGTCGCGAGTGACAAGCTGCACCTACCCATCTTCAAGCCCCGCGCCGATGCCGCGCGAGCATTTTGGCGCAAAACCTACCACCTTTGACCAATACGTGTGTGCGGTAAATTTTCTTACTCTCCGCCTCTTTCTCTGGTTGCTTCACAACATTTTCCCTTCCAGTCTCCCTCAATGGAATAAAAGCAGCTGCAGTGAAGGCCACCGGTCACTGGCGACAACGCCGCTTGGACCCAGCAGTTGCACTCGCGGCGGACGCAGATGCACCACGGGTCGGATACATTAGGCCAGCCACAGAAAACTACTGGCGACTCTCGTTCGAAGGGTACGAGGGTGGCGGCAGAGGAGACGGTGGAGGGGGAGGTCGAGGAGGGTGCACGGAACCCAGTAACGTGGGAGAGAACATGGGGGGCGAGATGGTGCCCTCTGCGTGGCGGACTCACGAGAAGCGCTACGATTGACATAGGGAGGACGGTAGGCTTGGCGACAGGCGGTCGGATGCGGTGACGTGTGGGGAAAGTTAGAATGCGGTGCGACACCGCCGCGACCCCCAAAAAGCACTCTAGCAATCTATCATCGTCACGCCTTGCGCTCCATCCCCGCCCGCAACTGTTTGAAAGTGTGGCTGACATGAAACCTGACAATGTCACACCCCGCTCACTGACACCGCTAGAGTCGAATCGGCCGAAAAATGGTCTTGAAAGATACATTTGAGATGAATGGTTTCCCGTTTTCTGATGCGCGCCGCTCCGCGACCGCGAGGGGCGCGCAGTGCCCCCCACGGCGCACCCTTGGCCGCTACAAGGGCAAATGAGCGAAGTGACTCATCGCGAGGCTAGACTGGGCACAGTCGCCCGACGCTCAATGCCACCTTTTTGGTGTAGATAGAAGGCCAGCGCCGAGCCACCCGCGCGATTCTCCCACTCAGGAGGAGGCGTTGCGGAATAAAGGTCGCCTTTCTCTGCTCTCGCATCCGGCTACCCTCCTATCGTTCATCCACATACCCCTCAGGTGGCGCCTTCGCTCCCCCAGGCGAATCCCTTTCTCCCATGTGCCGCCCAAGAAATATGTGTTACGTTCGTCTCCCATAAGTGCGTCCCGCACGCTGACACGCGCTCGTTGCCCAGCGGAAGCGTCCGGCCCGCCTGATGTGCCGTTTCGGTCAGCGGCCCTACGTCTGCCTGGCACTTGCGCGAGTCCGCTGCACGCTCAAGCCCGCACGCCGTTCCTGGTGGCTTTGCCGCCTCTTAAGCTCTCAATTCCGCGCACTTTCCCAGCCGGAGAACATCAAAAATGTGGCTACCGCGCGGCTGGGCGCGCCTGCCCGATCACCGTACTCATGCCGCCGGGGGGTGGCCGGGGAAGACGAAAATGCGCCCGTACTTTGTCCCACCCCCCTTCATGACAACACTGGTCACCTATTTGCTGCGTGAAAGCCACCAGGGAGCAGCGTGGCCGCTGCCCAACAGCAGCCAACTGTCATCTCGCCAGCGCCGGTGGTCGCTGAGCGCCCGACACCGACACGCACCGCTCTACTCCTGCTGCCGTCGCTGCACCGACACCAGTGCCAACATCAAAAACTCCCGCCGCACAGCATGTGTTCCGGCTGCCGCGGTGAGACAGTCTATTCTTACTTCCCCGCATCAGCCCAAACCCTCTATCCCTGTGGGCGATAAACGCCTCAGTGGCGTCAGGGCTGCCTCTCGTGGCAACGCATTCGACAACGGTGCTCCACCGCATGGTGACGGGGGTGGAAAATCCCGCGCACGTGTCCCACGCCCGTCGCGAGCCGAACTGGAGTCTGTTTGGCATACCTTACTAGATGGGTTTTTGGCAAGTGAGCACTGTGAACGCGGCTGCTCAACCAGACAGCCCCGCAACAAAAACGGGGCGGCCGTAATGGCAGACGGCTACAGACAGCCCTTCCGCTCGGCGCCCCGCTTGAAGAGCGTGTGTATCTTATGGGAGGATTCGAACCCGACACGCTATGCAAAATATGGTCTATAAATGTGGCAAGATCGAGCGTGCGTGCATCACAGGTCCTCGTGGCCTAGTGGGGAAATTCCTCGCTCAGTAGTCGTGGATTCGAGTGGGTTCGAATCAAGGAGAATGCGATAAATGGTTATCAATCCTCCCGGTTTCAAACGTTGCGTCTGCTTCGGTTGAGAATTAATGTGGCCTGAACAGTTGTGTCAGGAGAAGACCGTTATACTGGTGTGCTATGCTCCGTGTCCCAGATTCGCCCACGACGTAAGACTCGTGCTGCGGCAAGTGGTACAGTGACGCTCGCGTCAAGGGGTAGATGGCCGTTGCCCTGTACACCGTGGTACCACATTTCTAATCACAGCGCCGGAGTTATTCGTAATGCTTACTTCAAGTTTCTTGACAGTGAAATCGGGTCGCATCAAAACGGGACATGAGTCCCTCCTCCTTTTGTCCAATGTAAGGACTTGTGCATCGCGGGCAGGCCGCCGCACTCTTGCGTACTCTCGTTTTCTTTTTTCATCCCCTCTGCCGCACGAGCACCAGTCCCACCTGGCAGAGCACCGTCTCCGGGGAGAAAAAACATCGTCTATTCACTCTTCTGCTCATGTCTGGCCGTGGCACGGGCGGCGGCGGCCTCGGCAGGAGCACGCGCCACGCCGGGGACAGCAGCCGAATACGGCAGCGACCACGGCTGATGCAGTTGGACACCGTTGCAGGGGTCGGGGCGGACCCTAACGCCGGCAGCACCCCGCCCGTACGAACGTGCTCGACGGCCCAGTACAGAGTCGCAAGCAGCGTAAAGCCATCAAAGGTGCGCACCTGGTGGCTCGCCGACGGCGAAACCTGCGACCTGCTCGCCGAAGTTGCCACGCCCACAACGCGAGCATGCTCCACGTGCGCCCCTGGTGACGCGCAATGACCGAACTCGTAGCTTTGCGGCCACCTCCGTTGGGCATCACCGCCATCACATCGGCACCCGCAGCGAGCGACGTGACTAAGATAAGTCCTACAGTGGTCAGCACTGCGGCAGAAACCGAAACGCACGACGTACCGATACTGACGGCCGGCTTCTGTGAGGTTGTCACCGGCGTATCCGGCGCGAACGACGCCACAGGCGCGCGTGTGGTCAAGGTGGGGGTGGCGACGGTCGTGGGCGTCGACACCAGCACCGCATTGAAAACTTTGGTCGTCGCAGGCGCCTCGCCGTGGCCCTCCCCACCGGCGAGCATCAGCGCCGCGCCGGGGGCGGCCGTTGCGGAGGCGGCGCGGCGAGTGGGGGTGTTGGGAGACCCGCGCTCTGTGGTAGGCAGCCCTTTAACGATCATCACATTCAAATCCTGAAAGTGCTAGAGACGCGGAGGGAGAGCAGGCATGCACGCAGGAAGGAGAGGCCACAGGGAAGAAAAGGGAAGAAGGACGACAGCCGCATCGGAAAACGCAGCATAGAGGGCAGGTAATGAAGGTTACGACCAAGAATCGCGGAGCGTCAGCACACCACTCATTGACGGGATACACCAATCGCCCCCAACAACCCGCCAGCAGCCACGCCTAGCGCTCAAGCTACCCGCGAGCACTATTCCATCAGGTGCCGCCTATACTGTAGAAGACGACGCCATCTTCCCCCCTCTGTCTCACCCTCCCCCCCCAGACATACGTCAATCTCATTGATCATGTTGCTCTGAGACGCAGACGAGTACACTCGCTGGCCGCAAAAAGCTTCCCAAACGCCACCGCCACCTTCTCCCAGAGGCACCCGTCCGCGCCCATCCTGGCTCCAAAATGAATCAGGGGCACCGGCGGCTGGGCGTCGGCCGTCGACGACTTTGCCGCTGGGCTGTACACGCAGACCGAGAAGAGGGTGCGGTCCCTGTAGAGGAAGAACTGGCCGGTGGCCACGGAGCAAACATCATCCGGTGGCGGGGAAGCGTCCCTGTCGTAGGCACCATGTCTCAGGGGAGAGTGAACGATGCGGTGGCTCAGGCGGCGGCGGCAGGGAGCAGCGTGTAGGGGCCGGACTGGTCGGCGGCCGACCCCGCGGCACCAGCGAGGGTGCAGCACATTCGGCTGTGCGGAGCTTTTGCCCGTTTTATAAAGTATCATATGTGAAAATTTCATCTCTTTCCAGGCTGTCCAATCATATTGTATTATGAAAGTCAGGCCCTTGCTTGCATAATGAGGCGGTCCAAGCAGCGGCCTGGGAGCGCTGCGGATACGGTCGGTGCTCCACTGTGCCACGGCAGGGGCGGCGGCAGCGACAGAAGCGGTGTCGGCGGCGGCGGTGAGGCGTTCGACCACCGCCTTCGTCGATTCCCTCTTCGTCGCAGCGGTACCAGCGGCGCGCCCGCGGTGTCGGAGCGCATGTCGAGGTTGGAGCCGAGGTGGCACCAACCTTAGGCGGATCTAGCGTGGTCGTGCCGCCATCGCGCCGTGGGAGACGGGCCGCGGCGAGCGTGCTGCCGGCCGGGGGGGGGCCGCCGCGGCGGCGGCGAAGGTGATGTAGACGGCTGACGACGGGGGGCTGCAGGGTCGTCGATGGGCGGTACTGCAGCTCTCTTTTTCCCCCGGCTGGCCTCCGCCTCGCCAATCTGTGGCTGACCGCCACGGCCGCCACCACCTCTGTCGACCACTTACTGTCTGCGCGAGGGGGGGTGGCCTGGCCGTTCGTTATCACCGCCGGTCGGGGTGAGTGGCAGCTGCGAGTCGGCGGCCGTTGTCGCTGCGTCTCGGCCGTCGCCCTCGGGAGGAGATGCCGAGCCGCTATCGGGGGCTATCGTGGGCGGGGGAGCGGGTGGGAAAGAGGGCGGGCAGGTCCATGCGTCAGACCCTCCGAAATGGTCACGGGACGTTCGTCCTGTCTTAACTGTCAGGGGCGCTCCGGTGATTTTTCCGCAAGAGGGAGGCCGCGACCCGGCGTGCGACGCCTGAATGGGGACGTGGAGGTTACGGGTAGGAGGCGGGCGGAGGTGTGGCCGCCGCGCCGCCGATGCGACGGCAGGCTCCACCCAGGGCGGCGGGGGTGGCCGCCCCCAACCCCACAGGCGCCACGTCACCGCTCGTACTAACTGCTGTCTCGTGCACCCTCTTTCTCACCCTCGCATCTTGGGCGGTCACGGAAGCTCTCTATGCGGCAGTGCTCACCAACGAGGCCCCCGCCCTCGTGCCTCGAAGTCAGACGCCGTTGCACGTTTGCGGCGTGTCTCGAACCGCCAGAGCGTGCTCCTACACTCGTTCGCGCCTCGCGTGCGCATCGGGGTGGTTTTCCTGTTGATTCTGGCGGCATCTATGCCGGCGCACGCGGGCCTGGCCGGGGGCTGAGGAAGGGTGGCGGCAATCTCATTAGAGATTGCCGCCGCCACGATAAGAGCGCCGACGACGACCGCGTTCTCGTATCAGGTCAAAGCGGCAGCGCAGGGGTGACGGCGAGACACGAGGCGCCGGTTGCTGGCAGTCATCGAGCGGGGTTGGGCAACGCGTCGGCCTTTGGCACCGCTGCTGCCGAAGGGGGGCAGTGTAGGCCACCCCGTCTTTACACTTTTTCCAGCGCACCGAGGCACCACTGCCATTGGCGATAGCGTCACTACGGATGCCCGCTACCGCCCAGATAGCTGTGAAATCTTCAGTCCTGCCGACGAGCACGGCCACTGTCGCTGCCCACTGTAACTGCGGTTGTGCTTGCAAGAGTCCACACAACAGCGGGGCTATTCTCCACTGCTGCAAGACATCAAGTATCTTCAAGGCCTCTTTTAGGAGCTCCTCGGAGTCACTTGTTATTCGTTGCGGTGGGTTGTCGCCACCGTTGCTGTGGTGTGCGGGCCATTTCTGGGGGGCATGTAAGACGTAGTCGGATGGTGCGGGTGGGGGCTCTGGTGGCTGCTGCGTTCACTGCCCCGGTCGGTTCGGGTGGTGCCTGTGGCAGAGGCGGCGGGTGGAAGGGTCCTGATGCGTTTCACTGGGAGCTGCTCGATGGGCAATGCGGCGACCGTCATGTGGTGCAGAAAGAAAAAAAAGAAAACATGCCCACGTCCATCCCCCGTCCCCCCCGTCCCACTTCAAGGGCCCAAACACGCATCTTGCTCATAGAAAAGGCGCTTTTCCACATTACCACCGCTGGTGATGTCGGCGACCTGACCACCGCGGTAGGAGGTTCGTGCCGTCCAGGTCCACCGTCTCCTTGACGCCGGCAGCTACGAAATACATGTGTAAGCGGCAGTGGGGAAGACAGGAGGGGTTACGCACCCCACAGTGCACGATATCCCCACGAAAAATAAGGCAATCAAGCGGGCTGACGTCTAGGAGCACCCCTGGTCCGTCTCCGGTCGTCTTACCGGCGAGTACAGCGCGATGGGAGCCGGGCCAAATCCGGAGACGTGTGCCCGGCTGCACAGCCGTAAGGGCTCCGAGAAGGGGGGGGGGGTCCGAAATGATGAAGGGGGGAGTGTCGTCCGTGTGTGGGAGCTGCTGCTTTGCACCAGGAGACGACACCAGCACGACCGGCTTGCGGTGCTCAAAGAGGCACCCAAGTGCGGTGGAGAGGAAGCAGGTCAGCCCGGCAAACGCATCCACCGCGGCTGACAGCCCGGAGGCGCCGCCAATGGTAGCAAGCGACTCGGGAGTAAGTGGCATCATGCCCCTACCGCGGTCCGCTCGCCGCCCCTGGTTGGCAATAGTCCGCACCGATGTGCTGTTGAAGATAGTAGTTGCCAGCCCCGCGTCCAGGAGAGCTCTCAACTCAGCGCCGACTTTGGCCATCTCCGCCGAATGGAGGCTCAAGCTGCACGTCCAGTAGCCCTGACCCTCCAATCCCAGGGCATGCCGCGCAAGTTCGAATGGGCCGCCGACCGTCCACGCCGAAGCCCGCATTACGGAGGCTCCCCGCTCCGCGCACATAGTTGCATCAGCGGTTCGCACCATGTTGGTCTCTAGGTCCTGTCGACTCTCCCCAAAAACGCTCATGTAGGCGTCAAGTGAACACAATGAGGGTGGGGCAGGAGCGGTGAGAGCATGCGCCGAGCCCCGCGGCCGGCTGCCCGGGAGAACACGAGCGCTGCCTGCCGCGGGGACGGTGTCCACTGCGGCCCGGAGCATCTCGGTGGCGAGACCCTGGACGGCATGAACAAGGGGAAGGACGTCGGCCTCTACCTCAGGACCGTCCGCAGGGCCATCTTGGACTTGAACAGTTGTCGTTGACGAGGTCGTGGGCACCGTCGTGGAGGGGGCTTGGGCGGACGCATCAGGATGACCAGAAAGCAAAACAGGAGATTCAGACGCCCGAGCAACGGCTCGACTTCTCGCCTTGTACTCGCGACCAGCAGCAAGGGCAGTGGCTCGCGAGGGAGAGCTTGTCACGATGCGCGGAGCTCCGCGAGTCGCGGGGCCCAGGCCATGACGCTTCCTCTCCTTGCAAAGGCGGTTGCGCTCCGAACCAGAAGCAGCCATGACAATGGGGATAGACGTCAGGGAGGGGGGCACAAAGGGATGTCTACCCATACAATACCCATACAATGACGGCCGGGGGGCGTGCTGGAGGTTGCTGCTGGTGGAAAAGAGGATGTCAGGAAGCTGCGAGATGTCAAGCAAGCCTCTCGGTTTTGCAGTGCGCCATGCTTTCGAAAACTGATAAAGCACACTCACTTTTTCGAAGGCACCCACGTAATGAGCAGGCAGGGGCAAGGGGTGACGATGTCAGCTTTCACGAACGGACTCTGATTTTAAAGGCAGACGGTCTCGCAGTGGCGTGGGAGCGGGCATGACATTGTCAGCTCCTTCTTTCAGCTGGTGTCGAGGCAAACGGCGGGGTACGGCATGCCGACGCCAGTGCATACAGCGTGGCCGGGCTGCCGGATTTCTCCTCGGCCGTAGCACCAAAAAAAGGCTTTTGCTCTGCCCGTGTTCCGGTCATTGGCGTGGATTGTGCGGGCTTTATTGCAGATGGAGCCGTTGGCAAGCGGCGGCCAGTTGGTCCCTGTGGCGTCGGCCGGGACTCCGGCAGCCCTTCAGTCGCTCGTACGGCCGATGCCTAGACAAAACAGAAATATAGCGTGTATAAGTATGAGGTGGATGCAGACCGTCCCGGCGCCGGGGCGGACCGGCCAGTCGGGGATGGAGACGTCCCGGACGCGGGCGGCGACCGTGCTGGCGCCGAAGGTGACAGCCCTACGGTTGACCGGGTCCACCCTGCCGCGGGCTGCGACTGCGACAATACCGTGCGGGACCATGCCAACGGCAGCGGCAACTACCTCGGCACCCGGCGGGTACCTACACAAGCCGGACTGGCCGTCCCGCCCGTACCGCACGCGCCGCGCGTTTGTCTGGTCCGGCTCGTGTTGCTGCCGCAGTGGCGACCGCCGCCGACAGTGTTGCCACTGCCAGTCGACGCACACGGATTGGCCCACCCATCCCAAGGGGGCCTGCCAATGTCGTTGTCGGCGTGCAGAGGCGCAGCCGAGGCCGCTACGGGCGTAGTGCTTACTGTCGGCAGCACCGATGTCAGAGGCGGCGCTTCGCGCGCGGTGAAGCGCGGATTTGTCTCACGCGACGCTTCATCCTGTGCTGCCGCGGGAGGCCACGCGGCCGCCGCAGGCGCCCGTCTCGACGGTGGTTGCATATGGGTGCGCTCTTTGGCCGGCTGCGACGGCGCAGCGGCCGCGGACGTCGGCTCGGGGCCCACTGGTTGCTTCTATGACTGTGGCGGCGCCGCAGCCTGTCCGGGGGGTAGTGGCCTTGCCGCCCGTGACAATTCTAGTCCCCCACCTCCCCCTCCAATCCCCTTGCCGCACTCGCCCGACGCAAGAGCCAGAGCATCTCGGCGCGCGCAGCAGCCGCACGCAAACCGCGTCGGCGGTGTGGCGGCAGCGGGTCTGGTTACTCTCTAGCGCCCCACCGCCGCCGCCGCCTCCGGATCTCGCGGCGAGCACCACCCCGTCTGGCGCGTGAAGCAGCAGCGCGGTGCGGACGGTGAGGGGGTGGCCGACGCGGTCCGCCACGCTCCGTGCGGCAGCCGCTTCAGCGGCAGTAATGGCAGAGGCGGCGAGGCCCCCAAAGCCGACCGCCGCCCGCGGGTGGGCTGGCTGGCGGCAGGCGGCAGACGGCTCGGCCTTGAGGCCACCGGCCGACGACGATGGCCGCCCCGCGGGCGGCGGCGCCGCCTCATCGCCGCCCGTGAGCAGGGAGGAGATGGCCATGGAATCCCGCACGCGCTTGCGCGTGTGGTCTGGCGCCGCCCAGCAGTCACCGCCGCTCCCCGCAGACGCTGCCGCCGCCTCCGCTGCCACCGACGCCGCCGCCGATTGCAGCGACGGCGGCGGTGGTGGCGGTGGTCCCGGGCGCCCAACGTCGGCGCCCCCCCCTCCCCCCCCCCCCCGGGCGCCCCCCCCCCGCCCCCCCCCCTCCCCCCCCACCCCCCTGCCCCCCCCCGCCCCTCTCCCCCTTCTAGCCCCCCCTTTCTCCCCCCCCCTCC
>Ga0114953_1003021_pt1 | contig 11531 bp, 13 predicted proteins | sample SidtaG_FD_87298 | JGI IMG/M metagenome (GOLD analysis project Ga0114953, IMG submission 87298) | Marine algal microbial communities from Sidmouth, United Kingdom - Sidmouth_Male2 metaG | ecosystem: Host-associated > Algae > Red algae > Unclassified | place: Sidmouth, United Kingdom | collected...
CTTGTTCGCCATCTAAATCTTGGCGTCTCTCTCGAGTCCTAGCACTTGCGCGCCTTTGCGCCGTCTAGGTCCTCTCGGGAGGTCGACCCTTTGGGTCCTTCTCTTCTGTATTGTCAGTGTTGCCACGGGGTATTTTCTCGCGCCTTCTTTGTTGCCACAGGCTCCTCGGGTGCCCAAATCTTGCCACCCCTGAACCCTGATGTGTTGTGTGACTATTTCTCTTTGTCATAGCTCCTGAGGCGGCATGACTTGGCATGAGCACTGCCGACCTAGCTCAATGGTTGGGCACGCATTGTGAGAAAAGGTCGTTGTCTTGATTCTGGGCTTGGCCGGGCTAATCCCAGCCAAGCCCGTCTCCTCATAAAGCCATGCGGGGCGATCCATCCCGGGCGCGCCTCGCCGCCTGGCGCCCGCACCCGCGCAATCCGGACAGCACCCCCGCGGGGTCTTCGCGCCAGTCCTCGCACCAGTCCTCTCACCAGTCCTCGCACCAGTCCTCGCGCCCGGCCACGCGTCCGCCTGACGGCGGACACTGTCAGGCGTCAGCCCATACCAACTCTCACCCACACCCCTACAAACAGTCGCCCGACCCCACCGGGAGAAGCGCAGCCAGACACATAAAATGGGGACAGAGTCGCGAGGCGGGGGGCTACACCGAGCCCACCATGGTGGAAGCGCGAGCCGAGGAAGACTTAGACAAAAAGTCGGACGGACCGAGCCGCACGCCGAAGCAGCCGGAGCGCACCGTATCCGCCAGCGCCGACCGGCGGTTGGGCTTGGTCAAGATGTCCGCCAGCTGACCGTGCGCGCGCAGCCACGTGACGGTGGCCAAGGCGCCCGCGTGGTAGAGCTCCCGCAGCTCCTGGACGGCCGCGCCGACCTCCTTGGGGGTGACCACGCCGGCAGCGTCCAAGGTGTTGTACAGCGACAGGTTGTCAGTGTAGACTTCGAGCGGGGCGAGCCGGTAGTCATCGCCGGTAGAGAGCAACGCGTGCACAACGGCCACCTCGGTCTCCGCGCGGACGCCCTCCAGCATGGCGTACACCTCCGCGGCAAAGGAAGAGTGATTCACGCGCCGCTGGCGGTGGGAGCCATACGCGAGCAGCGTCAGCGGCGCGTCGGGGGCGAGCCGCCCCGCTGGCACGGACGCGGGCGAGGCAAAGACAGCGTAACCCGTGTGCGCCACCGGGACACCCGTCTTGACGCTCGAGGCGTCAACGAAGAGACGCAGACGGCCGCCAGGGCCGACCGTCGGGAGGGTAAGCGGAAGGGGCCGGGCAGCCCGGGCCGCGGCAATCACCCAATTGGCCGCCCGGAGGTCCGCCACCACGGCGCAGGCGAAGCGACGCGCGAGCAGGGCCGCCGCGCACGCAAGGAAAGGCTGGGTCTGACCAGTGGCCCACAGCAGAGCCCCCGTCGCGCTGCGGTACAGGGTCAGCTCCGTGGCCGTCAACGGCGTCGTCGGCGCCGCCCGGTGGGCGTCGGGGAGGACGAGCGAGTCGATGGAGTCGACGTACACGTCCTGGTTGACAGAGAGGGTGAGCGCGCCCGACGCGTCATCCTGGTCGGACCGGACCGACAGCCCAGTGAAGGTGAAGGCCTTCACCGTCGTGGGGCCCGCGGGAAACCGCGCACGCAAAACCGCCTCAAAGGCGGCGACAGCCGCGGTCGTGCCGCCAAAGAGGAAGTCGTTCACGTGCACGGCGACAGCAAGCTCCAGCGCCCCGTCCGCGTGACGGGCGAAGAGGCCGTGGTCCACCGATGAGCGCACCAGGGACAGCGAGCGCATGAGCGCCAGCACGCTCTCGTACCACCGGCGGGGGGCGTCCGTCAGGCCGTATGCGCAATTGCGGAGGCGCCAGATGACCCCCGCCGGGGCGCGCGCCTGGGGAGGGGGCTGGACGAAAACAGCGGTCAGGCGGTCCAAGGGCATCCCCTGGAGGAAGGTTGTCCGCACGTCGAGGGAGCGCGGGAGGAACCCCGCAGAGGCGAGCGCCGAGAAGACCGTCCGCAGGGTGGCGCGCGACGCCGTCGGGGACGAGCTATCGACGGCGTCACGGTCGGGGTCCTCAAAACCCCGCACGACCAGGCGCGCCTTGCGCCGCGGCGGCGCCGTCGGGGACTCGGGCTGCTTGAGCGTCAGGAACCAGCGTGTGGACAGCACGCGCTGGCCCGAAAAGGCCACCTCCTCGAACCCGGACAGGTCCAGCCACGCGCCGAGCTCGTCCGCCATGGCAGCATCAAAGGCGCTCCCGGCGTTGGCAAGGGGCAGCTCCGCCCGCTGGCACAGCTCCTGCCGAGTGACGAATGCGCGGTGCTCGGCACGGCCGGAACGCTGGAGCCCGGCCGCCAGCGAGTCGGACGCCGCCAGCGCGACGAGCAGATGCGCCCGGGCGCGGACAAGGCGACGCTCGCGAGGGGCGTCGGGCGGGCACGTCTCACAGGCGAGGGACTGCCGCGGCGCACACAGGCGACAGGCGGGCGTGGCGTCGTCGTCAGCGGGAGGCAGCGCAGCCACGGCCGCCGCAGCCAAAGGTGAGACAGGAGAGCCCGCGGAGACCGACGAGCCGCACGTCCCCGGGCGGAGGCCGAGCGGCGCGTCGACGCGGGCGTCCGCGGGCGGACCGGAGGGCGCAGCGAGCGCCCCGGGCGCGGCCATGCCGTCCCCACGCAGCTCCACCGCGGGGGCAGCAGCCACCCGACGATCCCCGAGGGAGGCCCCATCCGACGCAGCGGCCGCGGCCGGCCCAGTCGCAAAGCAGATCGGGGCGGCCGCGCGGCCGCGGGTGCGCCCCGTCCACGCCGACCGTGGCGCCGGCGGGGGCGGCGGGGGCGGCGGGGGCGGCAAGCCCTCGCGGCGCAGAGCCGCACGAGCGTTGGCCAGCATGGAGGCGGTAGCGCCCGCGCCGGTCCCCGACGCGGCGGAGGCGTCAGCGGCGGCCGCAGCAGAGGAGGCAGCGGACGCGGGCGGCGAGGGACCGGCCGCCGCAGAAGCGGGCGGGGCGGACGGGGCTGCCTCGCCGGCCACCAGCCGCACCTGGCTGCCCGGCCGGGTCGCCCAACGGTTGCCGTGCTGGAGGCGCACCGTGTCCTTAGCCACGGCCACCTCCGTGACGTGCGCCGGCCCACGCCACGCACCGGGGGAAAGCTGACCCCCTTCGACCAGTAGTGGACGACATCCCTCACCGCCCAGGCGCGCGGGGGCACATTGGTCGCGTTGCGGGCCAATGCCCGACGGAGCGACACGTCGGCTTCGGCCGGCGTGTGGGCCACCCGGGCGGCGTGCAGCAGAGACATCGTCGTGCGCAACGCGTCGTCGCCCGCCACCCACCCCGCGCCCAACGCCGGCAGGCCGTCGGTCAGCGCCGCCGGGAGCCGCTGCGCGGAGCCGCTCATGAGCTGGAAGGGGGAGGCGCCGTTGTGGACGCTCATGCTGTTCTTGGCCAGGCACGCACCGTCTAGCAGCTCCTGAAGCGGGGCCGACTGGTAGTCCGACCGCAGCCGCCGCACCATCGCCTTGAGGACAGCGTTATGACGTTCCACCACCCCGTTGGAGTGGTGCGACTGCGCCGCCGTCGATAGCGTGGCCACGTTGAAGCGCTCAGCGAGAGACAGAAAGAGAGAGCTGTCAAACTCCGCCCCCGAGTCGGCGAGGATGGCCGAAGGCGCCCCGTGGTGGGACAGCCACCCGGATAGCAGGGCCTGCGTCACGGTAGCCGTCTCCTTGTTGTCGAGGGCGACAGCCTTGGAGAACCGCGTCCCCAGGTCGACCATGTGCAGGAGAAGGCCCAAGGGGGGAACGAAAGCGAGGTCGACCGCCACCGTGTCGTTGAACGGCAGGGAATTGGGGATGTCGACAAGCGGGCGCGGCGGGCGCGGCCCATCGCGCCGGCAGGCGTCACAGGCTGTCGTTGCCGCCGTGAAGGCGCGGAAAATCTCCGCGTCGGTCACCCCCTGGTCCCGCAGCAAGCCTATCAGGCGGGTGGCGGAGCAATGCCCATACTGGGTATGGAGCTTCCGTACCGCCCGGTCCAAACCAGCCGAGTCCTTGTCGAGGACGGCCGCCAGGACCGCCACCAGCGCAACAGCGCGAACAGGCGCCGGCTCAGAGGCCCCAAGAACCCGCCCCTGGCCCGAGACGGCGTTGAACGTCAGGTGCCCCGCCGCAGAGAGGGCGAGAAAGACCGTGACGTCGAGCGCAGACATGGTTAACCGGCCCGCGGCCACGTCCAACACCGCGCCGAGCGAAGCTGGCGAGCGACGGCTGAGAAGCAGGGGCAGGGAGCCCGCAACCACCCACACGGACACGAGGCAGCGGGCACCGGCCACGCGGACAGGCAATTCCAGCCGTTCCACCGCCCGTTGGGAGGCCCCACCCCCAAAGGTGAAAACGGCCAGCCCGCGCGTCGAGCGGACGCGCGCCCGGTCAACCGGGGAAATCAGCGCCAGGTATGCGGCCACCCAGGCCGCCCCAGCCACCGTGGCAGTCGCACCGATGTCCAGGATGACATCACCGGCCGGCCCCGCCAGGGACGGTGCCGCCCCGCCAGTGGCCACCAGAACCAGGTGGCACGTCTCCCTGACGGCATACGCGGCCTCGTCTCCATCGCCGCCGCCGCCCCCGCCGTCGCCCATGCCGCCGCCAGCGCCGGACGAGGCACCGCCGCCACCCGGGGGCGCACCGCTTCGCGCCGCCTCCTCCGCCAGACGCTTCCGGCAGTCCCGGTGGACGTGGCCGGTGATGCCACCGTGCCAGCACCCCACTTAGTCGCCCTTGGGGTTGCGCGGCAAGCGCCGCGGGCGCGGCCGTGGCGTTGTTTGCCGGGCCGCCAGCTCCTGATGCTCCGCGCATGTCACCACCATCATGACGGCGCCCGGCGCCGCCTGGAGGACAGACACACCCCCCCAGAGGTCGCGGAGCGCCGTCGAGACGGCGCGTTCCTCCGAGCCCGCCTCGTCGCGCAGCGACGCCGCCAGGGCCACAGTGGACGCCTGCTTGCTGGCGTCCAGCCCAGCCTGGCGCAGGACGAGCGCCGCCGCCAGCGTCCCCTCCAACGAGTAGCCGTGCGCGCGGCAGTCGGCCAATGCCACGGCGACGTCCGCCAGGTAGACCTCCATCGAGCGGTCGCCCCGGTAGAGCCCGCGCAGGCGGCGGTAGGCGGCGTGGCCGCGCTGACCGTCGCTGCCGCCAAACGCCGTGCGCAGCGCGTTGAGCAGCGCGACGTGGCCCTTGTCCTCAATGAGCGCCGCCACCGGGATCTGGCGGGCCACCTCGGCGGCGACACCGGTCAGAACCATGCGCATCGAGCCGCCCAGCTTGTTAGCGGGCAACGAGGTCAAGAAACGCCAGACGGCGACGTCCTCCTCATACTTGGAGAAGCCCTCGGGGCCGCTCCACGCGGGGGCCGCAACGCGGGACGAGCTGTCGGCCACGTCCAGGGTGGCGCGAGTAGCAGCCGAGGAGGCGGCCGCCGCCGCCGCCGCAGTGGCAACGGCGCGAGGGGAGCTCGGAGGCGTCATGGCGGCCTGAAGAAAACGGAGGGGAGGGGAAGGGGGGCGGAGCGGGGTGGGGTGAGGAGCGGCGGGCGGGGAGGGGGGACCGCCGCCGGCAGGCGCGCGGTCAGGGGAAGCGACCGTGACGGGGACGCAGGGAACCACAGCAACTTGACCAGCGTGCCCGGACGCGGCCAGCCAGCCCGGCGGGAACCAGGCCCGGGGCAGAGGGGTCCGGCCAGAGACTGCTGCAGCGACGGGCTAGAGGACGCGGGGACACCACCAACGATGCGCGGGGCGACGTCTGACGACAGACAAGCAAGCAGAGGGCAAGCTACGAAGTGAGAAAAGGTCGTTGTCTTGATGCTGGGCTTGGCCGGGCTAATCCCAGCCAAGCCCGTCTCCTCATACAGCCATGCGGGGCGACCCATCCCGGGCGCGCCCCGCCGTCTGGCGCCCGCACCTGCACAATCCGGACAGCACCCCCGCGGGGTCCTCGCGCCAGTCCTCGCACCAGTCGTCGCACCAGTCCTCGCACCAGTCCTCGCGCCCGGCCTCGCGTCCGCCTGACGGCGGACACTGTCAGGCGTCAGCCCATCCCAACTCTCACACGCATTTTACATTCTCACATGTTGGAGGACTGGGAGCAACGTTGTGCATCACTGATGTTTGGGGGTGGTTTGCCCTTTTCTGTGTTCCACTCGCCCGAATGGAAGAGTTTCTTTTTGCTTATCTCTGGTGGTCGTTTTTCCGGGCCTGGTGATCCGCGTAAGGTGGGGAGCTCGCGCCTGGACACTGCCAGTGGGCAGGTCGCGGCTCGTGTCCATGCGGCTGTCCGTGCCGCCGACACAGTGGCTTTGACCCCTGACGGCGCGGGCGACGTCAACGGAAAGACGACGTACAAAGTTGTGTGGTGTCTCCCTAGAACGTTCCTCCTTGGGTCTTTTCGTTTGGGTGTTGTGGTCGCGTCCGCCCTGAACCTCCCTACAAGAAAAATTGCCCGGTATATCCCGGGTTTCGGGTACCCAAAATCCCTGGTTGACGAAGGAGAAAACCGCTCTCAAACAGGCGTCAGGCACGACCAATGTACCGGCTCTCCCGGGATAGGTGTGCATGCAGGATGCTCCAGAGGCCTCCAGGGGAGCCATCAAAACCCTGGATCGTGTGGAAGGCACAATGTGCTCATTTACCTCATTGACAAATGTGCTGGAAGGCAGATTTAATCAGAAGTGTGTTCACACGTTGTGTATATGCTGTGTTTTGAATGTTTACTTACACAGTAGTTCGATTGACATACGTACCGGTATTAGGAGAATCTCGTGCTTGCGATTATCGGGCACTTTTCATTGGTTATCATTAAGACTAGCTACTACTATTAAGGAGATGCCAGGTACTCATGCGCCGACAGCCGGCGGGCCCCGTGCGCCCCGTTTGATGGTGCAGGCCGCAAGGGCACCGGCACTCGCGCCGGCGGCGTTTGGTGCGGCGGGGGGGGAGGCAGCGACTCGGATGCGGCCGACTCGGCTGCAGCCGCGGGCGGCGCCGCCCGACTCTGCCCCGCCACTTGCACAGCATAGTCAGCCGCGTTGTTGGCTGTCCTCGATAGCAGCGCGCAAGCCCCCCACGACCGCACGCACACGGCGAGACGGGGCTCGTCAAGCTCTAGCCGGGTGATCGCCTTCTCGAGCACGTCCCAGCTCTGCGTGCGAAACTTTTGACGCTCACCCTTGACAAAGTCCGCTGCTGCCCGTCGGACCAAGCCCCGCAGGCGCTTAGCGTCGGAAATCGGGATGCCGAGGGCGTGTGAGCCGAAAACCTTCATGCGGTTCACCGATTTCGCCTCCGGAATGTCTCCTGTCCTCCGGGCGGCGTGCGGGTCGTAGTCAAGCTCAAACCCCAGTCGCCCATTTGTGCGGATTCGACGCCGCCCAACCTTGGCCGGGCGGGAAGGAGAGGGCAAAGACACCGGCGGTGGGGGGGGCCGACTGGCCGCGCCGCGGGAAGCCGCCATAGCAGCCTCGTGTGCAGCCCCGTTGACCACGCACAAAGTGGCCCCCATGGGGACACACCGCCCACCAATCCAATTCGGTGGTGGTTGCACGGGTCGTGGTTTCGACTGCTGTGCCGTTCCGTGAAGGCTGCCTAATCGGCGACCGCTGGATGTGGGGGTGGCAACGGCCGCCCGCGACGATGCATTGGACGCCGCCAGGCGGGGCCGCGCAAGGGGTGGGGGCAGCGCCCTTGCTGCGACGGCGGTGGGGACACGACCGCTAGACGGGGTTTCCAGGGTTGGTGGGACCTCGGGGCGACCGCGTCCGGACCTCCTCGGTTGACGGCGCGGTGGGGGTGTCGGCGGAGGCGGCCCTTCGCGTCTTACAGCTGCCGACGTTGTCGATAAGCTGGCGGCAGCCGACAGAGCAGCGGCCAGATCCGCTGATGGAAAAGAGTAGATGAGTCACATGGGATGCGCAAAAGTAATAGAAATACACAAGCGAAAGAAAAACTGATCGATCTGCAGCGTCAGTCATCGTGAATGAGTAAATGTGACCCAACATTGTTGGAAATCCCATCGCGGGAAGAAGAAGGCACAGGCAGGGAACCCAAAGGGAGAGAGCGAATGCAAGAGTACATCGTACGTGGCATGCAGAGCAGTGCGGAGCGTGTTGTGGGGGAAACAGAGAAAGATATAAAAGAAGAGAAAGCATACCTCCAGTCGCTGTCTCGGTGCGAGTGCGCTTGCGACCGCCGGGCATGGTCACGACACAACAATGGCCTGATAGAGGTAATGGGGGAAGAAACGTGCAGGCCAGCAGTGGCCGGGAGAGCGAGGGGGAAGATACCGACGGGGTCAACGGGGGGGCACGGACGAAGAGGTATCAGGGTCGTCGGGATGGATGTGCGCGACGACGACGGAAGGAATGCGAGCTGGGCGTCGGCACGACGGTGACTGCGCGACCTGCGCAGTTGGAGGTCCTGTGCCACATCGTCCCCACAGGCAACCAGGCCACCACCCTCACACAGGCTGTGAACGCCCGTCCTCCTACCCTCTCCCAGCACCCTCCATGCACAGGCGGCGGACAGAAAGCCCTCCCAGAGCGCCACCCAGGTGACCCCCCTCACACACGCTGTGGACGCAGACCATCTCCCAGCACCATCCATGCGCGGGTGGCGGACAGCCTCTCGCAGAGCCCCTTTGACGGACAGGCGCGGCAAGCACTCTCTCTGGGCCTCGTTTCCCAGATTGTGGGGCGGAGAGGCTCTCTCGATGGAGGGCGGCAGCGAGATCGGGGAGCCGCGAGGCCTGAAATTGCATGTCGGATATAGAATTATGAATGAGGGAAAATCAAATACTTCTCACGCAAAGTCGGCAGTCACCCTTCCCTTACTTTCGGTGTCAAATTAGCTGCGATGATGAGCTCTGTATAACGACCCAATTATCTATCCCTCGGAAAAGGGCTCCCGACTGTGCAAAACAAAATGCACCCCCTCTCTCTCAATCGCCGCCACGACTTCAGCCACGGCAGCAACAGACACTTAGTACAGCACGCCCCCGAGCCCCAAAATGCACTCAATGCCGTGCTTCACCGCTGCGTACCCAAGCCGACCTGGGCGGTCCTTGACGGACTTGACACGCTCCACGTACGCGAATGCCATCGGTCGGTCATCGATGTAGACGGCGGCGTAGTGCATAACGGTGCCAAAAGTCGAGACGGGGCGTTCCCCCTTCGTCCCGTCCGGTCGGTAAAACTCTTCCGTGGGGTTGATTCGCACCCAGTAGTTCCCCCGCCGATGCTTGTCACAGTCCGACCCGACGAGCTTAGATCCGGCAAGTTTGGCAGACGCCAATATAGCCCGGTAGTCCTTCTTAGCCAGAATAATAGAAGGGACGGCGGTCGCGTCCTCTTGTATCAGCACCGCCCGCATGCTGGCTAACTCCGCCCTGTTAAGGGCGGCAGGCGCACTCTTAGGAGGAAGTAGCGCGCCATTCCGGGCCAATGACCTCAGGCACCGTTAAGCTGCCGAATGGAATTACAGGTGTCGCAGGTTGCTTTCCCGTCGCGTGGGCCCACTCCCTTGGAAAGTACGTCTCACCAAAGGAAGTAACCAGGTCGGCTTTGGCGTAGCGAGTTATATTCCTGACGAGGCTTGCGTGAAGTTTTGTTGCCGATCGGATGAGCTTGCCAAGCGTCCCAATCTTTCGTTCCATCGGAAACTGCCAGACGACCCAGGCGGGTCCGCAAGCCCAGAGCAAGGGCACGATGTCAAGACGAGTCGCAATTGTAGAGAGGCAGAGCGGCAAACGCTCGGCAGTTCCGCGGTAGATCTTATCGTGGTAGTTGGCGACGAATTATATCAGATCCTTGTCAATCGCCTTGATCTCCCCCTTAGTCACACCCCTTGGCCGGAATAGCAGATGGCAAGCCCGCCATAATGCCACGATAAGGTCTTAGAAGGCGCCAGGAATCCTTCCAACGAGGAGGACTTCTCCGCTGCAAAGAATGAAGTGCATCCAGTCGACCGCATTAAACGACTTGTGGTGCGCATCAATGTTCCTTGGAGTCCTGGCCTGGGCCCGTGGCACTTTCTGTCGTGCTCCCGCGAGCTCCTGGCCGATCAGCGACACAGTAGCCCTGGAGCACAAGGTGCATCGTGTCGTAGGGCGCGGCAGTCAGGCCTCTGTCCCAAAGGTGCTGTAGGTGCGGGTAGGCGGCGCGCGCTTCTCGACTTGGCGCAAAGAACAGGGAGTAGCCCTTGACGCCACTTTCCTGCTCCAGACGGGTCTGGACAGCCACCGACCGTCCGGATGCGCGGGCGTGCTCGACTTCAGCAGCACTCGCGGCGATACTTGCGGCTGAGCGGCGTGGAACAGTACAGTCATGTACTTTGAGCAGGAGCTTTCCGTTCGAAGGGTCCTTAGGTGGGTTTCAAATGTTGCTGCTTGTAGGCACGTACACGCTGTTGGTCCGTGGTAAAGTTGAGCACTTCCGCCCTTCACACGACCGGCGTCGCGGAGTTAGGCACGATAAAGCCAGGAACACCCTTCGCCAGATCGTTTTACTCCTCCGCGATAGGGTGTAGAAATCAATCGAGGTTGACCGGCTGTCTTGGTCCAGGAGTTACGACAAGCAGCAGCTGGTGCTTGTTTCGCGTCCGTTACTCGGGGCTCATGCTCAGCGGGGCTGCAGTGACTGGCCAGCCTTCAAACCCATTTTTCCGGAAGAATTGGAAGCCGTCAGTCCCCAGGCTGAGCATTACAAAGGGGCCGCCGTCGAGCAGCTTTCTGTCGCGGTAGTGGCGGAAGTTGGATGAGTGGGCGTACTCGTGCACACCGTCCGTCTCGTCATCCGCTGCCCGGCGGGCGGCAGCCATATTCTCCAACATGGACTTACCGATGACGAGGTCGCCAAGAAGCTGAGCTAGCCAAGAGGTCAGTGACCAGTATGTGACCTGCTTGGCGGCTTTCCCGTTGGATTTATAGCTCTGCGCGCCGCAGGCGTCACATGCAGTCAGCTGTGCGCGCTTGTGGGTGAATGCCACGCACCCGTTCACGCAACAATCGACGTCCCGCGTCTCCAAATTTAAGCTTGCGTCGATGAAGCGCTCCATAAAATAGGGCGTGCGGTACGTGGCCGCGGTGGAGTTCAGCTCAAGTAGATCCGAAATCGATGCTTGCGTCAAATCATGTTTCACGGCGCAAGCATACATCGCCAGATCGGCGATGTTATCCTTGAACTGGCCAACGGTCAACCGCATTTCGTTGGCGCTTACGTCTGGTTGGAAAATTGGAGATGGAGGAGGCCCGTTGTCACTTTCCGGTGCGAGTTCGGCGCCGAACTCGGGTGGTGGGTCGTCGTCTAGATCGCTGTCGCAGATTCGATCGCTGGCTTCACTCGACTCTGGGGTTTCGTCTGCATCACACCGACCGCCGCCACCGGCTGGGCCAGCGCGTTCCCCAGCGCTGGCGCCCGCCCGTGCGCCGGTGCCGGCGGCCACCCCCGCCCCGGCGGCCACCCCGCCCCGGCGGCCGCCTCCGCGTC
>Ga0114953_1003022_pt1 | contig 11531 bp, 11 predicted proteins | sample SidtaG_FD_87298 | JGI IMG/M metagenome (GOLD analysis project Ga0114953, IMG submission 87298) | Marine algal microbial communities from Sidmouth, United Kingdom - Sidmouth_Male2 metaG | ecosystem: Host-associated > Algae > Red algae > Unclassified | place: Sidmouth, United Kingdom | collected...
ACCAGAAACTATCTTGCCTCGCCCTGTTGGCCTGTCCTACACTGCGTTACGGTCAGCCCAACAGGGCGACCATAACCGCCAAACTCTAACTTAAAAGGCGGACCACCTAATAGGGGCAGGTCACCATCGTCTTGGACTTATCGCGCTTTCAAACTTCCCAGTCATCATAGGGCCGCTCGGTGATCCATAGGAGATAATGATCAACGATAGATCAGAGACAGGCTGAAAGTCTACGGCCATAGGCTACTGTCCTATCGAAACCTGAAGGCTCAACAGCGTGAACCTGCAAAGCTAGTTGACACGGGTCCTAGAAAATACCCAAGATCAAAATTTCAGACCTCGACTTGCTGCTGTCGTGGAACTATGTTGAGGTAGGTTGAACCTTATCGTCGGGCAGATATGAAACAAATTATCTTTATCTGCTTCGGGCTCTTCATTATTTGGATCATGGCGTATTTGGCATGGCCAGAGCAATATTATAGTCCCTACGAAGTTAGCGATGAGTACCTAGCGCAAGTTGAGAAATTCAATATCCCAAACATGCCTGCCGATTGGGAATGGGGGATGTTTGCCAGTGTGGATGGCGTCAAGATGCGCTATGGACAGACTGGCAATGCTGGCTCTGCGCGTGCGACGGTTGTTATTATTCCAGGATATACGGCGACAATGGATATGTATGGCGAACAGGCCAGCGAGATAGTATCTCTGGGCTATCATGTAATAGGTTTCGACCTCCGTGGTCAGGGGGGGTCAGAGAGGCCTCGCATCTCGCAGCCCGAAAAACTCCTCGTGGAGAATTTTAAAGTCTATTCAAATGATGTCGCTATGTTTCTGCAGGCGCAGAATATTCCGAAAGACCGTCCCGTTATTCTCTTTGCCATGTCATTCGGGGGGCATGTCGCGTTTCGGGTTGGAACGGAGCATCCAGATTTGGTCGACGGGCTTGTGCTGGTGGCACCTGCATTGCGACCCAAAGTTGGAGATATGAGTTTTGAGGAAGCCGAACGCCTGTTGAGTTTTGGAGACGCAATTGGAAAAGATAAACACTACTTGCCAAGGCACTCGAATTGGAAACCTGCGACTGAAGCTGACCTTCTGACGGTCGGGATTGAACATTGCGCATCTTCACCAGAGCGCCTGCCCATGCGGGATGCTATTTTTACATTGAGGCCTGAGCAGCGGGTTGGCGGCGTGACATATAATTGGGGACGAGAGTTTTACCGCAGCAGCAATTACGTCCTTCAGCCTGGGTATCCAGAGGCCCTGAGCAAGCCCGTGACAATGATACATGCCGAGCGGGACGACTTCGTTGTGACGGAGGTAAATAAAGAGATTTGCGAAACAAAAATGCTAGATTGCGTCTCTATATCAATCCCAAAAACTGGGCATTGCCTCCTGCAAGAGACCGACCCCGTTTTAAATCGTATCTATAAGGCTCTGGACGAAACCCTTTTGCGTGCAGGGAAGTTACCTGCTTAGAATTTCAAAACCCGGACTTGTCCCGGTTTAGTTTCGTGTCCTCAAGCCGGAGCGGGAGATATTAAAAAAGGCCACGGCCCCATTGGTCTTCAGGCAATTGTGAAGTAAATACCGAGAGGACTCTTCGCGCGTCAAAAATGAGGCGTTTTGCTTTTATCGACACATAGAAACTGATATGATTTGGGTGCAGATTTTGCCGCGCCGCAATCTGACTGAGCGTCTGGTCACCTCGAAGCTCGCCAAGCGCAACCTTGGTCTTAAAATCATCACTGAATCGTCTGCGTTTACTCAAGTCGTGTCCTCCTCAAAAGGATCATAAACACACCTTAGCAAACTGTCCGATTTTTCAGGACCACCTCAATCAATGGATGTTAATGTTAACACTTTGCAACTTAGCCCCCAAATAGCTATTCGTCACCTAGACCGGGCGCATCACTAAAATATTTTTCATACTTACCCGTTTCTGACTCATATTTTTTGCCATCTGCAGGCGGGTCTTTTTTGATTGTAATCACTGGCCAAATCTCTGCAAACTTGGAATTGATAGCGAGCCACTTCCCATCGGGGTCATCTTCTTTATCCGAGACAATTGCATCAACAGGGCATTCAGGTTCACAAACGCCACAATCGATGCATTCATCCGGATGAATAACAAGCATGTTCTCCCCTTCATAAAAACAATCTACTGGACAGACTTCAATACAGTCCATGAACTTACATTTTATGCACTCTTCTTTAACAATATATGTCATTCATTAATTCCTTACAAGAATCCTTGATTGGCGAACTCTGCTATCTAAGTTATTTTACATTTTAAATACGAAATTAAAGAAGTTTGACCCAGTAATTGTATATCAGTTACCTCCAGTCCTTACAATGCGCCCATCCTCTGTGAAATGGATTCCGCATTCTGTTTTCTTTTCGCCTCTCCAGCGGCCAGTGCGGGGATCTTCTCCTAGAGCGACTTTCGTTGTGCAAACCTCACATCCAATCGACAAATAGCCTTCGGCAACAAGAGGGTGGGGCGGAAGCTCGTGGACGGTCATGTAATGCTGAACATCATGCATATTCCAGTTCGCGAGCGGGTTGACCTTTACTTTGCCGACGCGTCCATTTTCAAAAATTGGAATGTCGCCACGGTCTGAGTTTTGATATCTTTTGCGGCCCGTAATCCAAGCGTCTATATCGCGCAGAGTTTGATCCAGAGGCTCTACCTTTCTGATATTACAACAAGTATCCACATCCCGTAAATGAAGAGACCCATCAGGGTCCTTATCTAAAAGATCTTGAGCCGCTGGGCTTATGATTTTAATCGACTTTAGGCCAAATAGCTTCGCAATAGCATCGCGGTAATCCAGAGTGGCTCTGAAATGCTTGCCAGTATCAATAAAGAACACTGGAATATTTTCGTCCACTAGCGAGACAAGGTGCAAAAGAACCGCAGACTCACTCCCGAAAGACGAGGTTACGGCAAGGCGTTCACTAGAAAAATTCAAAGACGTAAACCGAATGGCTTCCATGGCCGTATGACTACGCCATTTTTCATTCAACTTTGCAACGCTCATCGGAGTTGAGCTTTCAGTGGTCTTGATAAGCATAAAATAGGCCCCTAGAAAAATAAATACCGGAAGGGCACGAAACCGTTATTGCGGAAGTAAGTCAGTGTAAAAAATAAGACAATTGAGAGCATAAATCCGTTTAGGAAAACTCGGATATATTTTGGCGGCTCATTGTTATCTTCGCATTTTTTGCTCATTCTAAACTCCAAACCCAAATATAATTCCGATATACTCTAGAGCCTGCGCAAAATCATCTGTCGAAACAAATATAAATATTATACTCATATATGAAAAATGTATGATCCAGGCAATTATATTGGTTAAAAATGTGAGCCTCAAAGCGGACACCTTAGCCAAGAAATTTCTTCGGGTCTGTGTTCTTTGCCACCATCCAAAGGCCAACATACCAAAGCCATGGCCAAAGCCCCACGCAATCCACGACAATGTGGGCGCATGCCAAATGCCCATAAAGAGCATTGTCACCACAATAGACAAAGCGATTTTACGTGTGCCTAGTAATAGCGGGGAGAAGATATAATCCTTTGCCCAACCCGCGATTGTCATGTGCCATCTTCGCCAAAAATCAATGAGGTTCGTCGCGCGAAGCGGCTTGTTAAAGTTTTCAGATACGGTGTAGCCCATAACCCTACTTCCACCGACGGCTAAGTCGGTGAATGCTGAAAGGTCCATATAAGCCCTTATAATACTAACCGCCCCGAAGAGAAATAGAGCGACCTGAGGCTGTTGATTTTCAACGGCAAAGATCGCAGGGCGAACGGAGTCCTCCGGCAACTTTCCAGCCCAATCTTTCAAATAATATAGAACCTCTAACAAAAGAACATCAGCAATGAAGAGCTTTTTTATCACGCCTTGCATGAGGCGCTTCATTCCGATTTGAAAGTTTACGCCCCAGCCCTCATCATTTGGACCGAACCCATCATAACGCTCTACTGGGCCTCCGGTGAAGAGCGGGAAGAAAAGACAGTAATTTATGTAGTCAAGATAGCCGCCTTCAATAGCACCACGCTTAGCTGTATCGAACAGAGTCGAACTAATTCTAAAGACGTAATAAGATACGCCGATAAGATATATCAGGCCAAAGCTACCGCCCTCTAAGACATAAATTTGGAATCCTTTAAAGGCTATCAATATGGCTACCGACCCCCATGCGGCACATCGTAAGAGGGTCGCGTTCTTGGTTTGGTAGCGTATTAGATAAAACGCCAAGTGACTGTACAGCACAAGCATAATCCCAGATGTTGTATCTAGGAAGAAAATAAAGGCTGCAGATAATGCAATTAGCAATATACGGTGCAGCTTACCTGTGGTCGCATGAGATAAAATCGACGCCACAAGGATAACACCAATGGTGGCAAATAAATGCCAAAGTTCGATAAAGGGAAGATTATTCACAATTAGTCCGGTCTACTATTCTACGACAGTCACAATGTCTGTGGCTTTCCCTACTTCAGCCGCACCATAAACACCACCACGATCGCCGTTTAGAAATTTAACGAGAGCATCTACATAATACTTCTGGAACTTGTGTCTTCCGATGGGACTCATATGACCAGTATCGTACCAATACTCAAAAACATCTAATTCTTCAATTGCATCTTCAAGATAAAAGACTGGAAAGTCATGCTCTATACTGAGCGACTGCATTTTTCTATTGAAATTTTTTCTCTGTTCTAAAATTACAGGCTGAGTAAGCAAATCATTATAAACTGGCAACTCAAGGGCTCCAAATTTAAAGTTCTTTCTATCACTAGTTTCCTTTGACTTTTTAAACATATATCTAGCGAAATTTTGGCGCCTTTCTGCCTCTTCAGGAGTGAGATTGGATATATTACGCAACAATATATCAGCGTACTTTTTATGAGCCTGCTCGCGGCGTTTTCTAATTTTAGGTTTTTGAAAAGACTTATACACACTGTCTAATCTAGACTGGGCGTAATCATTTTTACGAAACACATCTTGTTCGACAAAATAGCTTTTCTTGTTTTTGACATTTCGAGATAGTTTTTTCATCTTATCGTGAAAGAAATTCTTCAACCAATGAGAGCCAACAGAAGACGTAAACTCCTTATCCATTTCTGCCATGTATTTCTTATGGTCGGTTACAGTATTTAATCCGCGATAAAAACTAGGTTCTTCTAACAAATTTTCATCATTTATTAGCTTGCGAAGGGCCTCTGGACGGACCAGAGTACGAGTGCGTTTAAAAGTACTACGAATAGCAGCATGAGGCTCACTGATAGCGCGGTGCCCACCGTAGGTCATTAAAATATAGACCTGTTCTGTATCATCAGCTTTAGGAATGCTTGCCTGTAAAGAGTATGAGTCCGTAACCGACTGACTAGAGTAAGCAATAACATAAACTCGAACTGGGACACCCATTCTTTTCGTCAACTCTTCCGATAGTGCGTGCTCATTTGCAGATGCAAAGCCAGATGAGCCGCCAGAAATATAGACAACTTTTCCTCCCGGTGGACGCTCTCCATGATAAATTTTTTCAGCGCCTTGCGTTTCAGATCTGCGTCCAAACGTTAGATACTCAGATGGAATTTTAAAAAGAAGCTCTGCTCCCATTTGGGAAGCAGTCAAAGTCCCCATTAAAGTTCCGAAGAGAAATACAATTCCAACCAAAACATTTTTCATCTTATAATCTTTCAAATGTATGGGTGTTATTCGTCAGAGCTTTTCGGATAATTTTTCCTGTGTCTGTCCGCGGTAATTCATCCATGACAAAACCTTGCATAGGAACAAATTTCGCCTCCAAATTTGCAAAAGCGAAAGCTCGTATCTTTTGCCAATCAGGTAAGCCCTCGCCGCGTTCAGCAAAAAGAACAGGCATCACGCCAAAGGATGAGTGTTCTACAGGCAAGACTACAAATTCGGCTGCAATAAACCTTGAGAGCGCACCTTCAATTTCTGTGCGGCTGACTTTTTCGCCGCCTACCTTGAAGACATCATGCTCCCGGCCCATCAAGGTGATAAGACCGCTGGGGCTTATAGATCCTTTGTCATTTGTATTGAACCAGCCTTCATTTTTGGCGCCGACATCTTCAAAGGGTTGACCAACGCGAATATAGCCCTGCATCAATAAAGGAGACTTTGCCCAGACGTCCCCTATTTTACTTGCTTCACATAAAGACCCATCCTCATTGCGGATTTGAACCTCAAACCCTGGTAAGGGCAGCCCTACAGCATTCGGCGTCGAACGAATTAGCTGATGCGGCAGACTACAAAAACGGCCACTTAGCTCCGTTAGGCCGTAAAAGCGGTTAATTTGTGTGTCCGGGAACCGAGATAGAATCTTCTCAACATAACTCATAGGTAAGAAGTCACCCGAGCTCATTACCTTAGTTGGGGCCGCCTGACCGCTTAGCATATCACAAAGCTTTGAGAGTTGGATGGGGGAACCGCCAAATCCTGATTTCTGGTCTGAAAAAATTTTATTTAGCCGCTCACCGTCAATATTTTTCGTGTGGTAAAGCGGAACATGATTAATCCAAGCCATGAGCGTGTGACAGAGTCCCGAAGTGAATGATAAATCCACCTCAACGCACCAATAATCACAGTCTTTAATACCGATACGGTCACCAGCCAAGGCACAATTCATGATAACTTGGCCGAACGTCAGAACAACGCCCTTGGGCGCGCCCGTGGATCCTGTCGTGAGTAAAACTATATCGCCAGGAATATCAGAGCGGCCTTCGCCAATCGGCTCAACCTTTCCGCCCGCATGTAACACGGCCTTGGGCGCAACAAGTTCTGTAATATAGTCCAAATCAGCTAAAGCGTCTTGGCGGCAAGGAACAGCGATAGCTCCAGCTAGATTAACGGCAAGAATAGATGTTAAATATTCAACAGGCTCCGTAAAGGGAATAAGGTAAGGCCGCCCAGCCGCTCCGCCTTCACGCATCTTATGCGCAAGAGCACGAGCGGCTTCAAGAATCTCTTGTCGCGTTACGGATTTAACATCTGTTTGAATGGCATAACTGTCAATCGAAAGGGCCGTCTCGAACACATCGATTAGCATGTTAGATCCCTTTAAGGCGCAGTATAGCTTCTTGGATTTTCACAGGCGATTGGAAGTCATCAATAGTGACGTCCATAATGCCCATTTTCATGTCGAACTCACGTTCAATTTCCATAATCAGATTGATGACACTCAGCGAGTCTATCACCTCATCTTCAATAATCATAGTTTCCGCTACGATAGAAACGTTACTCCGTGACATGGGCTTAATGAGAGCAACAATACGCTCAATATGTTGATTGTTTTCCACGATTATATCCTATTTATTACTGACGCGGCGACTGGCTGACTGATTAGCCGCTTCACGCGCCTCTGATTTAACTTTATCAACAAGACCCTTGGCGACCTCTTCTTCTACACGCGCCTTAGAGATGGCATAGCCAACAGGGTTATAGCGGCGCTCAACGCTGTCTGTGACGGCATCTTCTAGACGCGCGGGCGTCATATTAGCAACGGAATCGACAAAGCTTTCGCCCTGCTCAACCAATGCATCCCAATTCAAAATAACACCATTGTCCATTCGGCCAATCAATGGCTTGGTGAGGATTGTGTTGTGACGTAGAAGTGACATAGCCATACGCATACTAATATGCTGCTGGCTTTCAATTTCGCTTATAACTAATGGCGCGGCCATAAAGTTAGAAAACACATAATCATCGCGGCGGAAGTAACGAGTACGTTCAATAAACCGCTGATAAACAGAGTTTAGTTGATGCCAATTTTTTGGACTGTAAGCCGCCAATAGGATGCCATCCGTATCCACGATTTTCTCGTGATTGGCTTTAAAGAAATCGTTCTTATCATTAATGATGCAGCGATATTCCTCCAACGGGCCAACATGTGTCGGGCAGAGATCACAGGCGATACAACGATGCACGACTTCCGCAGAGATATCCATATAGCTGAATTCAACATCAGCCTTCTCACTTACAGCTTCACACCATTTTTCAATATGAGCTTTTCCTGCGCGGCTATCGTCATCTTGGATCGCCCAGATAGAAATGCGCGGGCGATCTCTTAGTTTAGCCGTTTTACTCTTCGCAGCCAATGAAACGACTTTTGCGATGCGGCGACCTGTCCCGATAGAAGTATCCAGTCCGTAATCATCTTCACCTGCGGTTCCAATATCACCCGCTACAATCGTACCGCCATATTGCGACGTTGTCTCAGCGTCATTTCCGACAACATGCATGCCTAGCTGACACATATCGAAAATTTGGAACATTAGGGTTGTTTCTTGTCCGCCATTGCGTTTCGCGCCGACAGCTAATCCCGCATAGGCTTTCTTTTGCAGGTGGGCGACAATTTCAGCATCGCTTTTAAGCCATGAAATGAATTCTTGAGCCACAGAGCCTCGGTCACCAAAGTAAACAGGTCCAGAGATAATGTAGCCATTCGCAGAAAGGACGGCCTTCTTAAGCTCATCAAGGTTTTTAGCTTCACCCCGCATAGGGAAGTAACGAGCAAGGCCTACATGCTCGATATCAACACCGTCGTTATAACAGCCCCACAGGCCGGCCCCTAAAGCCGTTTCAGAGTTGCTGAGCCCGCGCGCATTACGCTGCTTACGCAGATTACGGTAAATAACATCAAAAGCCTCAGCTTTTTCGCGCCCCGCATCCATGAATTCAAAAACGCGGATTCGCGTTTGCTCGTATAGGTACTTTTTGAGGGTTTTCACGTCTTTACAAGCCTTTAGCTCGGTTATGAAAGCTTCACTACCAGCGCCATATCGAGCGTTGCGTAAGCTCGCAGAGATTCCTAGAACCTTCATTTTACTTCCTCCCAAAAAGAGTTGTTGTGCACGCTTTCTTGAAAAAATTAAGTTTGCGTACTTGGCATATTTCACCGTTCTATTATTGCCACCCTTTCTTTACAACACCTAATTCAGCGGGTGTCTAAAGTCAGCGCCTGTGTCTCAGATTTAGGCCTGGGCTTCTCTAATTAGTTTAAGTCAAGTTCTTAGTCTCCTGCGTTCTAAGGCTCTGTCTCTTTCCCGGGTCACGCTTCTCTCCGCAGTCAACTGATCGAAAGATTGCTGCTGCATGCATGTTTAAGATTGGTGTGTGGAACGCCCTGCTAAGAGCCGTACTCAAAAGATGAGTACACCAGATCTATCGGCGTAACCCACAAACACCTCGTCGGGGTTAGGACAAACCGTTGGTATTATGATGTGAGGCTAGCGTCTCACCCGCTCACTTCCACATCAGATCAACGATAGGGTGTTCCATCAATCCACATTCGGTGCAGAATGACGGCTAACTTTCGAGCGACAGCTATAGTGCCGCGCTTGCGACCACGGCGTTTTACAAGGTGCATCACCCAAGTCTTTAATGGGGACATTTCTTTTGAACGGGTCAGTAAAGCATTAGCGGCTGTCAATAGGGCGGACCTGACTTCGCTATCACCGGCTCGGGATATACGTCCCGGATTATCTATTTCACAAGATTAAAAGCGCCTTGGCGTGAAGCCAAAATGTGCGCCGACAGTACGTGATGATTTAAACCGCGTAGGATCGTCAACGGCGGCTTTATAGTGCATCGCAGTCATCGCTCCCACTCCCGGTGTTGTCATCAGCAGATTGCAAACAGGGTCTTGCGCGGCAACTCGCCTCACCCGTTTATCCATCTCACGAAGATGAAGGTATAAAGCAGCTCTGGCTTCCAGCATTGGAAGAAGAGCAAAAGACAGGCTTTCATCAGCTTCAATTATCGGACGTACCGTATCTGAACCGCCCCGGGTTTGCCGGAGACTTCTAATGTATAGTAACAGGAGTTATTGTGAGCAATACGGGGAACAGATTTTCACCCCGTGTCATTTGCTTCGCAATTACCTGTCGGTCAGTGAGCGGAGCTCGACCGCCCATTCAAGAGATGATTGCTTTCATCACCACGCATCGTGATCAGTACGGGGTCAAGCCGATTTGCAGAGTTCTGCCGAATGCCCCATCAACTTATTGTGCCCGGCTTGCAGCTCAGACAAACCCCACAAAGCTGTCTGATAGAGCGCGGCGATAACGCTCTGTGGCCCGTCATTAAGCGTATGTCTGCAGGGAACTACGGTGTTTACGGTGTGCGTAAAGTCTGGCAGATGCACGCGACGGTTACGACGTTGCCCGCTGTGCTCTCGCAAGAATGATGCGGGATATGGGTATCGGGTAAATCACAGCGCACGACGGTAAGCAGCAAAGCTGATATCTGTCCACTGGATTTGGTCCAAGGCTCCGGCAAACCCGGGGCGGTTCACTGGCTAATTCCTCGCTATCCCGGATTGGAGTTGAATCAGGTTATTCGCTTGAAATTGGTTGGGTTATGTAAACAGAATGTTGGCAGTCCGCGAGCGCTTTTAGGGTGGCACTTTAAAATTCTCTAATGTGCAGAGATGTAATTCTATCTACTTTTTAAGATGGTACGCATAGACCGCTGCCCAGCACTCAGCTAGAACGGAATGCAGGGTCGTCATGACAACGCGGGGAAATCTTGCCAATATTTTTGCAAAAACGAAAACGCTTGCTAACGGGGATAGCCGTGTGCAGTCTTGTCTACGCAGGGTCAGGGCCTTCAGCCCATGCGCAATTTCAAAGGCCGCAAACGGGCCAAGACTTAAAGCTCGCAGAGGATAGCCCGTTTCGGGATCCGGATATCATATATCTAGAGGCCGATACGCTTACAAATGACGAATCGGAGCAGAGGCTAACAGTGGAAGGCTCTGTCGAGGGGCGTTATGAAGACAAAACGCTCCGGGCAGACAAGGTCGTTTACCACCTCGACACGGGCCAAGTTATCGCCATCGGAAATGTCGTACTCTTGCAAGCTGATGGCAGCGCTCAATATGCTGACAAGTTGGAACTCTCCAATGAGCTTGAGGCGGGAACGGCTACAGACTTTTTCGCCCGCTTACCCGGCGGCGGCGTTACAGCGGCCAGCTTTGTCGCCCGCAGCGAAAACGGCGAAGTCGAGCTCTATAATGCCTATTATACGGCCTGCGAAGTTTGCGAAGAAGACCCAAACCCAACGTGGCGTCTTAAGGCGCGGCAAGTTACACAAGATACCGGCTCTCGAACTGTGCAATATCGCGATGCAACATTCGAGTTATTCGGCGTTCCGATATTTTACACGCCTTATCTTGCCCATCCCGACCCAAGCGCTGACCGCGCGAGCGGTATTTTAACGCCCTTTGCAGGTTACTCAGGCTCGACCGGCGTGACAACCCGAGTACCTTATTATTGGGCCATAGATGATCATACAGAAGCCACGATTACCCCGCGGATTTACTCAAAAGTAAACCCGCTTTTGGAAATTGACGTTGCGCGTCAATTTCATACCGGCCGTATCGAAGTGGAGGGCAGTTTCACTTACGGTAGCATTTTTGATAATGACGGCGACGCTTTTGATGACGCCTCCTTATTTACGGATCCTGGTAATGCTCCGGTCGGGAAAGAGCTTCGC
>Ga0114953_1003026_pt1 | contig 11526 bp, 13 predicted proteins | sample SidtaG_FD_87298 | JGI IMG/M metagenome (GOLD analysis project Ga0114953, IMG submission 87298) | Marine algal microbial communities from Sidmouth, United Kingdom - Sidmouth_Male2 metaG | ecosystem: Host-associated > Algae > Red algae > Unclassified | place: Sidmouth, United Kingdom | collected...
ACTTTCCCCCCCCCCCCCCCCCCCCCGCCCTCCCCCCCGGCCGGTTAGAAAGCCCCCCTCGGGGCACCCCCCTGCTGCCCCCCCCCCCCGCCCCCCCGGCACGACCCCTATGCCCACGTCGCATTGGCGACATCACACCCAAGTATGCCATGATGCCCTCCCCCCCTCCCCACTGGCATGGGTCCATTCTTACTAAAAATGCTGTCAGAGCAAAGCCTGCATCACCCAGGATGAACTCCCGAGCGGCCAGCGGGAGGACACTGACGCCCTCATTGAACATCGCCTCGTACCACGAGCGGAACCAAAACGCCAGCGATTCTCCCTGCGAGCCGGGGATGCCGCCAACGAAATAGCAAATACGGCAGGTGTCGGTGATGGCCAGCAGTAGGCGGGAACAGTTAGAGTTTTTGTCCGTGAAGTCTTCTGTAGGCTCCCCGAAAGGGGTAAGCAACTGCGTGTGACAACCATCGACAGCGCCACAACTGCCGAAAACAGTACGAAAACCACGTAATATCAGCACAGCGTCAGTCAATACACAGCACACACGCATGGAGCCGTGCACGTGTCCATAGGGACATCATTGCCCAACATGATTGCGCCACCCCCCTCACCTCTGCTCACCGGCAATACAGGAATAGAACGCCCACGAGAACATACAGACCCTCCCACCCGACGGCGTCGCCGCCCCTCAGGTTCGAAAACTCGCCGGTGACCCGGCGGCGCTCAAATTGGTTGGGCCAGGACGGGAGCGGCAGTGCAGCCAGCATCGCCTGCACGACGGGGCTTCAGAACTTAGAGAAGGTGGACTCGGCTACGTCTACCGCGCATACAATTACGCGCTGAGGACCGCCTTGCGCAAGCCAGAAGAGCACAGAAAAAATGCGCAAAGTGGGTGGGATAGCCACAGGACCACGAAGAGCACTTGGTAGATGTGGGGCAGTGAGACTCACCAACTCATCAAAATGGGCGGTGGTCATGCGTACATCACGAAAAAAGCAACGTTACTCAATGCTCTTTCGATAAAAACGCCCCACCAGGTCACGCGCGTGGGGGGCGGCTCGGTTGGCCACGCCAAAAATGATGGCCACATCGGCCAGCTCGGCCAGACCCACCACCTCCGCCGCGGCCGACCATCCATCCTCAATCCCCCCCCCAAGAGGCGCGAGGGTCTCCAAGGTACCCAAGACTCCCTCCCACTGCGCATGCTCATGTGGCGCCAAGCCGCGGAGGAGCGCCACCACAGACGAAACCCATGTCATCAAAGAGACACCCTCCCCCCCGTCACATACGGTCACGCACGCCGTACCCATCTCTAGCACCCCTGCCACCTCGTGCAGGTCCGCGTCCGACTCCTCAGCCACTCTCAAAGCGTCAATGACAGAGGCCGGCACAGAGTCCATGGCGCCCCTCGGATACTCGACCGGTCGAGCGATGGCGTCGTCACTCAGATCACCGGAGCGTAAACAAGGCCAAGGCTGGTCTGTGGCCAACGCGAGGGGAGGCAAGCACGTGTGAGAGATCCCGCAGCCAGGGTAAAAGCGGACAGCGTGGGGAGCGGGTCGCGGTGAGGTGCTGGGCCGGTGGAAGTGGGCGCGGCGACGGGGTCGTGGTTGGGTCGCGGCGGCTTGCGATGAGTGCTGTCGTGCATTCTCTTGCGAATTGTTCTCCGAGAGTCCGCAATGTAAAGATGGGTTGAGTCGGCACAGACTGAACGGACTCAGCATCTGGGAAGGGTCCCTGAGCTGCATTGTTCGTTGAGTCGGGCTGTGCCCCTCGAGGCTCATTCACATGCAAATAGCTGTTGAGTCAGATTTTGAGCCGCTTAAATCGTGAATAATCCTCAGCGGAAGGGCCCACGGCGAAAGAGGCCTCCCAACCACCACCGACCTCTCCCAGTGCAGTACGTAGCAACGGTCTGAGAAACGGAGATACAGCTGTGACCATCACATATTCTGTAATTCTTTGTGAACCGGACAACGTGCTCTGCGAGGTCGCTGTGAATCTCTGATCTGGGATCTGGGCGTCATGTGGAAGATGCGGTAGCCCGCGTACACTGCCACCCAGATGCGGAGGAAGGCGTCCCACACCGATTTGGAGCTCACGCGATCACGAAGAAAGGTGGCGGCACTAAACAGCGTGTCTCGATCAACGACGTGAAGGACAGGAGTCTGATCCAACGTCATCAAGGCGATCATCACCCGCCGATTGAAGCAGAGGTCCTTGTTCGGCATGGCAACACGGAAGCGGCTTGGCTCCTCGGCAAGACGTTGGCACACGTCACAGGCCTCCGCAACCTTCTCCAGCTGCCGCAGCGTCCCAGATGTCGCTTCCTTGTCCTTAGACTGACGCATAAGCGCGTACAGACGCTCTGGTTTGGCATGGTAAAAATGCTTGTGGATGCGCTGCAGCTCAGAAAAGGTGTACAGAATGTCGGACCCCCATTCGAGGTAGATGTGGCCGTACTTACGCACTACAGGCACCGACACATCTTCGTTGACGCAGACCAGGTGGTTGGTGACGTTTTAGACGTACATGAGAGAACGGTCCATGATGTCCAGGCCCAGCAGGAAAGGCACGTTCAATGCAATGACGTTGACAAACAGCGGAAAGAAGCAGCCTTCAGCAATGGGTAAGCGGATGGACACAGCGCCGAGGGTATCAAACGCGCAGCCACCTAGCCGGTAGCTCCTCATCTCCTTTGCCGTCTCAAGGTCGGCCTCTTTACCGATCGACGCCCTGTACGCCTCGGCCTGCGGCTTTCCAATGACCGTGTGTTGTGCACCGGTGTCGAGGCAGGCGCCCTGGAACTTCTCCTTGGCGGCCAGCAAGGCAACGCTCGTTGGGTCATCCTCAATCTTGGGCTTGGGCGGTGGTCGTCTGTTGCCGGAGGAATGTCGACGGATCAGAGCCCCGGCGGAAAACCCGGACCAGAGCCACTGTGCCCAGTGTCCGCATCGCATGTAGCGCCAGTAAGGCCGTAGTAGAACTCCGCGGTATCCGACTTGACACCATCACCGTCACCGGTGCTGGATGTCGCATCCTGCTGCTTGTCACCGTCGGCGGCTTGGTCTTTGGTGAGGCCGTCGTTGTCACTCTCGTTGACATCTCGCGTCTCGACTACGTCACTGACCGACGCGCCGCGCAGCTCTTGGCACATCTCGTAGTAAAAGGTGGTCGCCACGTCTTTCGCTGGGCGCTTCTCAGCCCAGAAGTCAGTCTGTTGCTTGTGGACCCTTTCCCAGTTCACCTTGGCGGGACACGCGGCAAGGCGGTGAGTCTTCTCTCCGCAGTTCCAGCATCCGCCACGACGTGGGGGCCCCGCCACGCGGTGCTCGCCCGCTGAACGCGCCGGCAGTCGAGTAGCACTCCCCGTGTTGGCAACAGCGTACCGGCCCTGACCACCAAAGTAGACGCTTGTCACGGCATCGACCGCCGTTTCCGCAGCGTTCGATGCGCGATCGCGCGCAACCGCTCTTTCTGCGTCTGTCTTGAGAAACATTCACGCATGGAGCTCCCCGTACAGCTCCTGGAAGGTCACAGGCTGTACGTCTTGGCGGCTCAACGGCTGCATTGCCCAGGGGTAGCCAATTGCTGCTCCGCGCAGAAAGTACGCCCGGTGCGCATCACCGGAAAACTCCCGTGGCAGCTTCTTGGCAACATGCGCAATAATGGTGAAGACCTTCTCGAGTGCGTCCGCCTCTGACACGTCCGCATTGATGTAGTCACTCGTGCGCAGGTTCTGGAGATAGTTCGCGGCGAGGCCTTGGTGCACAGCAGTGAGCAAGCGTCCTTCGATCTTGGCGCACGCAGTCTCATCTGAGAAGGTTTTCCGCATCACCTCGTCCAGGTAGAATCTCAGCGCCTCGCCGTCGAGTAGGTTGCGCAAGAGAAACAACTTTTGGTGCGCCGACACGCCAAAGTCGCGCGTCACAAGATCGTACTGTGTCTTGTAGTCGGTAAACAACTGGTCCGTCTTTCCCGTGCACTTTGCGGCTCGGTCCTTGAAACTTCCACTTATCTCACGCGCCTGACGGCTCTCCATGGCAGAGACCGCCAAGTAATCTTGGATATTCGCAGGTCCGGCTCCACCAAGGTGGCCTGTCCCGTAGCCGTGGCTGCTCCGGTCGTCTTGGAAGGAACCGCCGTCTCCGGCGCCACCACTGCGGTCAGAACGTTCCAAGGCGTCGCCACCGCCGTCCAGGCGTTGCCCAGCGGTCCCAATGCCGCTGCCATGGGCGCCAGAGCCTTGGTCTCCGCCCAAACCGCCGTGGGCACCGCCTCCTCGGCCGATGCCTGACACTCCTTGAGGGTCATCACGTCGACTAGTGCGATGATCGCTTCGAGAAGCACCATGATGTACACCTCCCGGGATACCGATGTCCATCCCGAGGTTTCCACCTTGGCTTCCGCGTTCCGGAGAACTCCGGTACGGGCGAGCATCTTGGCTGGGAATCCCCATAAAGTCGGGCCGCGTCGTACCGTCCCCCACGAGCGTGCCGCCAGGGTACCGAGCCGATGGGTTGGAGCCGCGGCCCTGAGGCCCGGGCGCGTCGCCTGCTACTAACCCCATGGGGCTTGGAGCCGTTGACTTGCGAGTGTGGTCCCGGTAGTCCTCCATCAACAGCTTCATGGCCAAGTTGTGATCATCATCCTCGTACAGCTGCGACGCCAGCGCCATGGCCGCATTCGGCGCGTCGTCCATGTTGATCTTGGATCGCCAGTAGTTGAGCCACTCAAGCAGTTCCGCGTGCAGCACCGGCAAGACCATCATATCGCGGGAGAACAGCTTGCCAGGCGGAAACAAATTGGCGACCCGACGCTTGACCTCCGCACCCGCTAAAGGCGCCGAGTCATCCGAAGCGTTGATCAGACGAATGCAGTGCACAAACCCGGCAGGCAAGATGGGGAGAGTGTTTGCATCAAGTGCAGGCATGGATACGCGTCCCGTCATGGAGCCCGTGCCCGACACGCCTGCCTGCAGCGGCAGAGCCCCCGATGGTGAGCCCGTCTCACTCGGAATTGTAAACGAACGCTGTAGACGCGGAAACTCTTGGCAAAGGTCTTGTTCGGCGGTAAGAAGACGTCAGCATGTCCGGAGGCACGACACACGAGCGTAACAGAGAACGGCTCGCACCGGGGCCCTACGTTGCGAAGTGGGGCGTATTCCCCCAGCGGTGTCCTCGATTGTGGTTCACCTCCCAGCGAGGTAGGAAACCTACCCCTCCAGTTCCAGCCACAGGGGGCTGCCAGATTTCGGGAGAGTACCCTTGTGGCGCTGGCGACGATTGGCGACTCGACAGGCCGAAGCCTCAGTACAGCCCCATAGACGTACCGAGCACCCCGCGTTACCGTCGCCGCGATTTTCTATGGGGCCAGCTTCAGTTCCCCTGTGTCCGCAGAGCCCGTCACACGCTCACGCGCCCACTTGTTCCCGCCAACGCCGCTCGTGCAGCCAGGCTCTCCGACCCGCCCGACTGCACCCAAAAGGCACACGAGGGAGCAATGGTCGTTGCACTGACCCGTGGGGGCCGGATGGCACCCACGACCACGCCAGCGTTGCCAGGCAAGCCCCAGGCTGCCACACGGCGTGGGTGGAGAGCGATGTCAGGTCTACAAGAAGGGCACGCTTCGGTCGCGGTCCTCAGCGCCGCAACAGTCGGATCCGCCTTCGTCTTCGGTTCGCACGGCACAACAGCGCACGTCTCGCTCGCCGGAAGACATCGTGATTGTGGATACACGGCGAGAATTGCAAGAAAACACATTGTAGGGTTGCAGAGCCCCCACACGGCCAGCCGCAGTCCCCCCTCTTGGGTGACGCGGAAAGGCAGTGTTCGGGGCTACCCGGAGCAGCTGCATGCGCACCATGGGACCAACCTGTAGTCGGAAGAGTAGAATAAGATGCTGCGCGACGCGGGGATCAAGCCTATCGACTCGGGCATTGAGATTCACTCTCGCTTGGCGCCCGCGAACGGTACCACGCCACGTTGGGGCAGATCTGCCGCACGGTCCGCATGGATCACGCAAGCATTCCTATCGACATGGCGCTCGCTCTGGCTGTGTGGTCCATGAACCAGACGGCAGGGCCTGAAGGCATCTCGCCGCAGTCGCTGGTGCTTGGGGTAAACCCCCGGATGCCTGTCAAGCCGGTGAACCTACCCGGTCACCGTGAGCGCTGCCAAGCCATCGCAGAGGTGCGCGCCGATATGGTGAAGCTCTGGGCGCAGGCGCGAATGAGCAAGGCGTTCCGAGAGCGGCTGCCTAGGGCGGCCGAGCTCGATGTGGGACCCGGCACGCGCGTGCTGGTCTTCCGTGAGAAGTCCCAGAAGTGGGAGGGCCCATACATGGTCGAGGGCAGCGATGGAAAGTTGCTGTGGCTCAACATCAAGTACCAACTCAAGCTGTTCTCCATACACCAGATTAAAGTGTACAAGCCATCGATAACGCCAGTCAGCGCGACGAGCGGTACCGAAGAGACGGCAGCATCACGCGAGTCGGAACCAACGGGCACGGCAGCGGCGGACGCACCACCGCGGATCACGGGAGCTACCACGCCTGTCGTAGAAGCCATGGCACCGAACGCCACGACGACAGCCAATATGTCGGTCGTTATTAACGGAACTTCCCCGGCTTCTCACAACGTTTCTGACGGTAGTTCTGCGGCGGATGCACTCGTCAACAGTGTTGGCAGGCGGATCGGGGAGGTGGCGCGTCGAGAGCACCGCGGCTCTACAACGGCCGACGACCAGCCCAGTCTGACCTTCATCACGGAGGTTCTCAAACCCGGTGACCCAAGCGCAACGTCAGAGCCGATGGAGCTCGCCAAAAATGCGGAGGCCGACCGCCTCAAGCTTTGATGTGTCTGGGAAAAGGTATACAAGGACGACATGCCGGACAACGCCAACATCCTTGGCGCACGCTTCGTGTTGGCGATCAAGCAGCCCAACACCCCTACGGAGGTGGCTAAGGCCCGCTATGTTGCCCAGGGCTGTGGTGACCGTGACAAGCCGTTCATCGTACACAACTTGTCCATGTTGCGACAGAGCTCCACGAAGGTCATCTTGTCAACGAGTGCGGTGTTTGGTTGGCGTCTCTTCTCCCACGACATCAATCAGGCGTACCTGCAGATCAAGGATGCCATGGCACGAGACCTCTACGTGAAGGTGCGGCCACGCGACGCCAAGTCCTTTGGACTGCACGAAAACGAGCTGCTACGGATGCTCAAGCCCCTGTACGGTGTACCCGAAGCCGGCGACTACTGGGACTTCATATTCGTGCTCCACGTCAAGGAAGACCTGGTCATGGACCCGCGTACTGGTGACCCCGCGCTCTTCCTCAAGAAGGATGCTGGCGACCCCGACGGGATAGGCGCATATGTCGACGACTCCTGCATGGGTGGTAACAAAAGGTTCCAAGACCTGACGACGGCTACTCTGGACAAGTTTGAGTCCAAACCACGCGTGTTCGACGACTTTACCTTCATTGGCGTGTCCGTGCGCACGCTACCGGGACCTCCGAGGTCTTTCACCCTGGACCAGACTCTCTACGTGTGGAAGGTGCCATGGCTCTGCTGGCGTGTCGGGCCGTGCCGGGTGATCGCACGCCCGCTAGCGTCCGTGGGGGGTCCATGTGTGTGGCTGTGATTGCCTGCTTGTGTGCTTTGACCGGCGGGCCGTTTCCCGCCCGAGATTGTGTGCGTCGCCGCGCCATGTGAGGGGGGGGGTTGAGCGGCACGGCGGTGGTTGCTGCTGGTGAGGCCTCACCCGCCCACGCTGCGTGTGTGTGCCCAGCGCCCCGTGTGCGTCGATGGGAGGGGGGCGCCTGGGTGGCTCGTTTGGCCGGGTCGGCCCGCGCATGCGCGCGCGCGCGGGCATATAACACCGCTCCGCACCGGCTAGCGGGGGGGCGGCTGGCTCGGTAGCCTCGAACACTGCCTTGCCGCGTCACCCAAGTGGGGGGACTGCGGTTGGCCGTGTGGGGACTCTACAACCCTACACTGTGTTTTCTTGCAATTCTCGCCGTGTATCCACAGTTGCAGTGGCCGACTCCAGCATTCCCAGAGAAGTGACAGGTTTTTAGAAACTAGGGTTGCTCAGAACGCCCATTGCGACGTTAAGGGCGTCATTAAAGGCGTCACCAGGGCGTCATTTGGGCGTCGTGCGCCCCTAACGCCCCAACTGAAAAGGGCGTCAGCAAGGCGTCGCGAAGAGAAAGACTTCAGGGGGATCTACAAGATTCAGTAGGTGGCGGCTGTGCACCTTGGTTGGGGACAGGCACCCAGTCTTGAAACAAAAAATGACATACGAGTGCACAGTATGGGTGCCACTTGAATCATATGGGGAATACTGAGGGTGCTACTTGGGGCGTCGTAAGGGCGTTTTGGCTGCCTAATGGGGCGTCAGTAAAGCGTCTTATCCGTCGCGCGCCTCTGGCGCCCCCCAAATAGGGGCGTCGCGTGCAACCCTATTAGAAACTGGAGAAGCCCTCCAATTATTGTCAAATCGTCGTCCCAGACGCACCAGAATCCGATTAACTCCGATAAGATTTGTCGAATTTTCTGATTCACTCGAAGACATGTCATACAGCATGTGGTATGGACTCTGTTGTGAGGTGCTCACCAACTTTTCAACAAGTACTGACTGTGTATGACAGCGAAAATGAGCTCGTGATCGTGTGGGGGCCACTGTTTTGTCGGCATCACGTTGGCAGACTCCCGTGCTGGGGTGGCCAGCAAAGCAGGCTGACTGCACGCACCACCCTCCCCAGCAGCTCGGCTGACCTTGGCGGCCACGCGTGTCCCCTACGACCTCTTCTCGCCGGGCGGTGCTCACGCCCTGCGGAGGCCTTCTTGTGCGTGTGCGGTCTTGATTCTCGTCACCATGGGCGTGGATTACATCCACAACGTGTCTGAGTTTCGGTCTCTGCTGTCGTCGTCGGGGAACAAGCTGGTATGTTTGACGAACAGTCTGACGGGAGACTGGACTGCTTTTTCTTTGTGGGGAGCAGAGCAACGATCTAACTGGAGTTTATTTCATCTTCCTCTCGGACCCTGTCCCTACGGTTGTCTCGCCTGCTATTGCTTGTGTGTTTTCCCTGTCAGGTGGTGGTGGACTTCACGGCGACATGGTGCGGCCCGTGCCGTGCCATCGCGCCGCTCTTTGAACGTCTAGCGACCACCCATGCAGCGGTGGCGGTGTTTGTCAAGGTCGATGTGGACGACGCGGCGGACGTGGCACGTGAGTGCAGCGTGTCATCCATGCCGACCTTCCACTTCTACCGCTCCGGGTCGCTCGTGCACCAGTTCTCGGGCGCCGACCCGGGGCAGCTCAACGCGGCGATTGCGCAGCATGCGCCGTCGGCAGCCTCTGTGTCCTTTGCGGGATCGGGCAACCGGCTGGGCTCGTCTGCTGGCGCGCCGCCAACCATCGACTGGGGGGCTCCAAACGTGGCCGCGTCGCTGCCGGCGTCGACTGACGGCACCGGCAGCGGGTCTGGAGCGGCCGCGAGTGGCTCTGCGGCGGCACCATCGGCGGCGAGCGACGACGCGCCTAAGAATGACAAGCGGCTGCGCGTCAATGAGTCTTTCCTCGCGTCGCTGCTGGAGATGGGTTTCCCGCGGGTGCGGGCGGAGAAGGCGCTCATCTTGACCGGCAACAAGAGCGTTGATGCGGGGATGGAGTGGGTGTTTGCGCACTCGGACGACGCGGATATTGATGAGCCCCTGCAGATGGTCACGTCTGCGGAGGATGGGGCGCCGGCCAAGTCTACGCTGACCGAGGAGGAGGCGCGGGCCAAGGGCCGCGCCCTGGTCGCCGCCGCCCGCGCCAAGCGGGAAGCCATTGAGAAGGCCGAGTCGGTGGAGCGGGAGAAGAACCGCATCTCGTCGGGCAAGGCCATGAGCAAAACCCGCGAGGAGCTCGACGCTCTCCAACGCAAGCGCGACGCGGATGCGCGCAAGAAGGAGAAGGCTGACGCGGCGGCGGCGAAGGCCCGCATCCGCGCGCTGCTGGCCGCCGACAGGGCCGAGCGGGAGGCAAAGGCCAACCCCGCGGCCGCGGCAGCGGCTGCTGCTGCCGCCAATGCCGAAGCGACCAAGGCAGCCGAGCAGCGCGCTGCAGCGGCAGCGGCGGCGCGGCCCGCACCCGGCCCAGCACCTACCGAGGGGGTGGTGCAGCTGCGCCTGCCTGGCGGTGAGCGCCTGACGTCGACGTTTGGGGCAAAGACGCCGTTGCGAGCGGTGGCTGCGTACGTGGCAGACCAAAAGCCAGAGCTGGCAGGTGCCTTTGCACTGCAGCAGCTGGTACCACCACGGCGGGTGTATTCGGAGGCAGACCTCGACGGAACGACGTGCGAGGTGGCGGGGCTGCTCCCGCGCGGGGCCCTCATGGTCGTCCGCCGCTGAGCGAAAGGGGGAGGCCTGGCTAGTCGGTGTGTGTTGAGGGTCGGGCATGCTGGCAAGTGGTGGATGTGTGCCTTGTATGTGGTTATTGGCCCACAGGAGGATGTTTGTTCTTGTATTTTTTGTCTTTCTCCTTTGTTTCTGTGATGGATGTCTGTGTGCCGTTTTTGCGCTGTCTCTTTACCTTGCCCAAGGGTGTTGTTGATGGGCTTTGCGGTTTGCTCAGCAGCTCTGTGCCCCTCGACTCTGCGCGCTTCGCTCCAGGAGATGCCTCTCGGCAGCGCGTTGGCGCGCAGGGACAGCCCAGCCACTACTGGCGCCTCCCACTGCCACGCGCGTTTGACGACGACACCGAGGTAGGCTGGCCAGACGTTCCCAAGGTGGCATGCCGCACTGTCGCACGGTGGGTTTGTCGATCGTTGCAGCTGCTTTTGATGATGCCACCGCGCCGGTACAATGGCAGGCACACACAGCATGCGATGATGTTTGTGCAGTTCGAGCAGGCAGGCTCGGGGTGAGCGCAGCCACTCTGGCTGGCCCGCCCATGGCGGCAGTGGCAGTCGGACCACTGGTGCGCTTGCCTACGGAGCCCATGGCCGTGGCGATGGGCTCTAGTGGCGATCAAAGGACAGAACACCCACCTACTGGCGCGCTTGGCAACGGTGCGCAGCACGCTCGTGGTTGCGGGTAGAGCCGCCGAGGCTGCGATTCGCGCTCGTGACACTGGCCCGTCCACACGCGCCCAACGGCGCTGTGCGCGGCGGCGTTGCACGCGCCGGGGAGCGCCGTCTTTGACGGGGCCACGGCGGCGGCCCCGCGACGCGCGCGGCGCTGGTGCCGCCCGCCCACGGGGCCGCGGCATCCGCCCACGCGCGCCGGTCGCGGTGGACGTTCTCCCCCCATGGGGCTGGCCCGCCCCGTGTTTTTCCACCCCGACCCCGGCAGGTGGGGGGGGGGCGGCGGCGCGCCGGCGCCCACCCCCCCCGCGCCCCCGCGTCGCGCCGCGCCCCCCCCCCCCCCCCCCCCCGGGGGCCGCGCCCCCCCCCCCCCCGGCCCCCCCCGGGGGGGGCCGCCCCCCCCCCCCCGGGCGGGGGGCCGCGGCGCGGCGGGGCCCGGCCGGGCGCCCCCCC
>Ga0114953_1003028_pt1 | contig 11523 bp, 12 predicted proteins | sample SidtaG_FD_87298 | JGI IMG/M metagenome (GOLD analysis project Ga0114953, IMG submission 87298) | Marine algal microbial communities from Sidmouth, United Kingdom - Sidmouth_Male2 metaG | ecosystem: Host-associated > Algae > Red algae > Unclassified | place: Sidmouth, United Kingdom | collected...
AAACCGCCGACGAGCCGCCGCAACAGAAGCCGGCGCGCAGGCACGATCACCCACGGGTCATCGCGGGCGCGTCGAACCCCGAAAGTCGCTGCGCGCGGTCGCCGCGCGCAACTCGGGGCGGTAGGGGGGGGGCAGGGGGGCAGGCGCGTCCGGGCCCTGTGACCCTTGTGGCAGGACAGTCCTTCTCAGCCACGTAACTCTATTCGCTTTTAGCGTCATCGCGACCCTTCCAACGCTGACACGCCCTCAGATCCCTGAGGACACGATTGCAGACTGCCACCTCTGAAACGGAGAGAAAGTCCCGTGATCTAAGTATATGTGTGCATCACTACACTTTGAGAGCACCCTGTCCTAAAGGACAGGGAAATAGATGCAAGTACGTTCAATTTCCACCCAGTCATAGGCTTCTTGAAGGTGATGTTTTCAGAAGGAATCTGCATGCTCTTTTTCTGTTTGTGGTTGACCGCTGCGAAGTCCGCCTGGTCGCTCCGCGGTGGGCGGGCGGCGGCACCCGAGGCACACACCGCAGCAGCGAGGGCGACGAAGGCCGACCTGCCGGCTGTGGCCGCCTCGACGTCGGGGAGAACTGGCCGTTTGAATGTGAAGCACGGGCCGCCGGTCGACGCCGGGCGGGGGGGGACCCGAGCAACTCGTCGGACGACGCGAAGACGACCTCGCGGCGCGTCGACGGGCACCACCGTGTACCGCACGACGAGGCACTCGTCAGCGGGAGTCCCCCTCGTCGGCGCGCCGTGACAGGGACCGCGCCCCAGCAGCCCGCCAGCCACACGCACGGTGGCGGGCCGTCCACGAGGGTGTCGCCGACAGTGCCCGCCCGGGCGCACGGCCGCAGCCCCCTCCAACGCTCCATCCCCGTGGTCGGGCGTGGCGGTCCTTCCCTCAACGTTGACCACGCCGTGGCACCCAGTGTCAATGGTGGAGAGGCGTGCCACGCGCGCCCGCACCGCCGCGTCCCCCGGCCGAGGGGGTGTCGCCTGCGTATCGGGCACAATGTTGGGCAGCAACGACGGGCACGCGGCCTCAACCACCGCCCTACTGCCTGCCGTCACGGCGGTCCTCCGTGCCACAGTGGTGGGGCCCAGCGACGCCCTTGCTGCGTTTATTCCGAACCCCTGTGCACCAACCGATGCGCCACGCGCCGCCACAACACACGCGTCGTTGGACGCCGAGGAGCAAGCGGCGGCGTCTCACGGGGGCGGCTGGGCAGTCTGTGTTAGAGGAGACTTGTGGAGGAGCGCCACAGCTGTCCAGGAGAAGCCCGGGAGAGCAGGCGCCACGGAGACAGTGAGTGCACATCAGTCGTGCCAGACGACGTGCGTGGGCCGGACCTGCCGTCAGCGCCGCGGTCAACCGGCAAGGAGGGCCGGGAGCAGCCGCAAACATCTATGGCATCATGGTGATGTTGCCATTCCCTCCATACGCGCCAGATTTCAACCTGGGTAAAAAAAAAAAAAAAACTCGGTAAGCAACAAGATTGATATCCGTCGACAGCACTTCCCATCGCAACACGACGCCCATTGCAGAAACCGACCCAGAGAGAGCGGCGACGACCACACGACGCCGCCAACAAAAAGCAATGGCACCTACGTCGACTCAAACGGCCCGTCCGACCGAGGCGTCAAGGCCGGCCGCCGGGGAGTCAACCGCGACAGCGGGCCGACCCCCCCACTGATCAGCGGGCGCGGACTCGGTAACAACCCACCCCCACCTCCCCCCGCTAACAGTGCGGCCGGGTGCGGCAAAAAGCCACCGCCCGGTCCAACTGCCCCGCGCGGTGTCGCCATCGGGTCGGAAAACCCAGACGGCAGGAGTGGCGTCAGCGCGCCACCACCGTTGCCAATGACAATTGCCGTGCCGTGTTGAGTGCCGCTCAACGAAGACGGCAGCGGGGCACCGCTGACACCGACAGCATTGGCGCCAATGCGAGACAGCGGGGCGGGGCTCCAGGCGGGCAAGTGCCAAGACAGTCCGCCGGGGCCCGTCGCCGATGGCATGCGGGCTGAGCCGGTGCCATCACCGCCACTACCGACGCCTGCGACGCCGCCATCGCTACCGCCACCGCCTCCGCTCGGCGTCCGCACCGCGCACGCACGGGGGACACCCGCCGAGTCGGCAGCGTCAGAGGTGGCGCCGGGGATGACGACCGTCAAGTCCCGCCGCTTGTACCGCCCGGGTGCGGGCGACGCAGCAGAGGCGGCGGCGGACGGCGAGGCGGCTATCGCCGACGGCGACAACAGGGGCGGGTGAGACGTTCCAGTGGGCGTGCCAACCAAACGGCTCGGGGGGACCACGTCCCCCATGTGCGGCGCTTGCTTGGCACCAACGGGCGACAACAGGGGCAGCGGGGCGCCCAGAGGCGTGCGTGAACCGCCTGCAGCGGGTGCAAACGAAGACACGGGGGGTAGACTGCCGCGTGACACCGGCGGCGGCGGGAGCGCCAAGTCGCCCTGCGCCGCCCGGGGTGACGGATACGGCGCCAGGAGCACCCCGTGGCTGACCGCTCCGTGAGCGACTACCTCGTGACCAACCGCCTCGTGGCCGACCACCCCATGGTTGACCACCCCATGGCTGATCACCCCATGGCCAAGCCCATCCACTGCTGGGTGCACCCCCGAGGACGACGGCACCGCCCGGCGTTTGTGCGGTGGGGGCGGTGGCGCCGCCGACGCAGGGCTCAATGGGGAGCCTGACCGAGGCCGCCGCCGCTGAGGGCGCGGCGGCACGCCGACCGCGGCACTCCCACCTTCGGCGCCGTTCAACACACTGGACGGGCTCACACCGAGGGGTGGCCGCGACCCCACCGACGGCTCCCCATGGCCCGAACCGCCCGAGCCTCGCGGGGTAGTCGACCCCGACGAAGGCCACGAGCCGCCCGGCTGCCCGCGCGCGCGGGTGTCTGCATGCCCTTCGTGTTGCCGGTCGGGCACCATTGGGGTGCCAGGGCTCCGCTGCGGCAGTGCAGCAGATATTGGCCGCGTCGGTTGGTGCGCGTGTTGGTGTGGGTGGTAGTGGTGTACGTTTGCGTGATGGTGCCCATGCTGCTGCGGCTGCTGCTGCTGTTGCTGCCGTTCTTGGTAGTGATGATGCAGCTCGTCGTGGTGCCGTTGTTGTTCTTGTTGTCGCCGTTGTTGTAGATGGTGCTGCTGCTCAACTTGGTGCTGCTTCGCCACGTACGACTGCTCAGAGCCACCTACAGTCTGATCATCGCGCCTGTGATGCACGTCGGGTGCTAGATGCCCCGAAGCCGACTCGCCATGATGCCCCGTCGAATAGTGTGGCATGTGCCCGCCGACCCGTGATGCATGCTCCGAGTGGTGCCGTTGCTGATGTTGCTGGTACGTGTGGTGTTGCTGTCGCTGCTGCTGCGACGCATGGCCATCCAACAGCGGCTCCGGGTGAGACCGATGCACCGACGGCAGCCGGGGAGCATCACGATCTGCAGGGGCCGCCGGGTGGTGGAGAGGCGGCTCTGGGTGACGGGCATCGTGCAGTCTATGTGGAGCAAGTTGCGCACGCGGCTGACGTTGAGCTCGAGGCGGCTGGTGCGGCTGCTGCGGCTGCTGCGGCTGGTGCGGCTGCTGCGGCTGGTGCGGCTGCTGCGGCTGCTGCGGCTGCTGCGGCTGCTGCGGCTGCTGCGGCCGCTGCGTCTGCTGCGGCTGCTGCGACCGCTGCGGCTGCTGGGATTGTGAGTGCCGCTGCTGACTACGATGAGGAAGTGGCCGCTGCTGCTGTTGCCTCTGCTGCACCGAGTATTGTTGCATAGTTCGCTCAGCGACAGTCTGCCCCGACCGTGGCCGCCTGTATCGGGCAGCCTCCTCCCCATCACCACGGACGGCCAAGCCACGTTCTGATGATCGGGCCACCTCTCCCCTACGGCCGGGCAGCGGAAGGTCCCCTTGCCTATCTGCTGCGTCTCTGTCCGAACCGGTCGGCCGGCCGAGAGCCGGCGCTCTTAGCCGAAGGTCGTCCGCGGCATGCCCCGTCGCAGCAGACGCCGCCCCGCCGCCACCCTCGTGGGACGTCCATGGGCATGGCCGAGACGTGCGGGCGGTCGGCGACACGGTTGCCGACGCGCTCGCGGATACAGAGGGTGTGGTGCTAACAATCTCCCCGTTGGGTAGTGAGATGGGCGATGACGACGGCCGCGACGAAGCAGTGGCAGCAGCCGCGGCGGCGGCACGCTGGACGTCTGTGTTTCGCCCACGGTACTCGCGCACAGGATTCAAAAACTGCCGACGGTGACGCGCAGCAGCAGCCCGGGTACAAGGCGACAGTGGAAATGCAAAGGTACAGTACCAATACAGAGAAAACGCGGAAAGCAAACAGGGTAGTAGACGAGGTGTCAGACACAGGTACACTACAAACGAGAAGGGCCAGAAAGGAGATCCGAATGCTGTAGGCCGATTGTTGACGTGACCCGACCAACCTCGGCACACCGCTTTCACACACCGACATGACCCACACAGCTCTCCAGCAAACGTACATCCGCAATGTTCCGCGCTTCCACCACCCCCTCGTAGCGCGAGTAGCGAAACAGCGTGGCGGCCATTCCCCCGGCTGTATCATTAGCCGCAGCGGGGTTCGGCGAGGCCGCGCCGCCTCCGCCCTGCGGTGTGCCGTCCGACGCAAACTCAAACAACTTCCCGTTGCTGTTGTTGAAAATAACCACGGCCACATCGGCAGCACAGAGGACGGACAGCTCCATGGCCTTCTTCAGCAGTCCATTCTTTCGCTTGGTGAACGTCACCTGCATTAAAGTGCATGGTTGTGGAGAAGGGGGGATGGAGCAGCACCAGGGGAAGCGGAAAAGCGAGATGAACGCATACCAACGCAACGAGATAAGAATGACTGCCCAAGGAGCGTAGCACTTCCCCCCCCCAGATAAACCACCCCTCGCCGTACCACCATTGCGCAGGCGCTTCACCGACATAGGGATGGACGAGAATAGCAGGGCCGACGTGACTACTTACCTGCCGGTTCCGCTCGTCCGCAATGCGGGCAATCTGGATCTTCTTGCGGCCCATCGCGGCGCACCAGCAGCCGCCGCCGTTTGGCAGTCGCCTGCGTCGTCCTCGGCGGCAGCGGCGGCGCCGCGCATGCGCGGCACGCACGCGTCGTGCTCGGCAACAGCCCAACAGCCACACCGGCCACCCACCGCGCCCACGTACTCGTTCCCCCAAAGAAAAGAGCCGAGCGGGCCCGCGGCGAGATGGAGGAAACGGCCCGCAGTGACCGACCACCTGACGTACGCCCGCCGCCAGACACCGTCCGGCGCCGCCACGAAACGCGCGGCGGGCGACAGTTTCGCGCCTCCTACCCACACGGCTCCCGCCGCCCCGCGCCGGCCCGTGCGCGTGCGCCCCGCCGGCGACGTCGACCTGCGATGCACGGATAGCCGAGGTGGAGGCGGCGTCGGGCCACGGCGTGGGCGGCGCGGGCGTGTGAGTGCCCCTCTGGGCCGCTGCAAGGTGTGCTTCGCCCGCTCACACCCGTCCGCGCGTGTCACAAAGAGCGCGACGGCGGCGCGCTCTCGGAAAGCAGAGGGAGAGCGACCTCTGCCGCCTCCCGCGGGGCCCCTACGCCCCCCGGATGTCGCCCTTCTCCCCCTCACAGGGGCGTCTGCGCAGCGGCAAAATACCCCCCACCCCTCTGCCGGCCTGGCGGTCACACCCCCCCGACTCGTACGCGGCTGCACCCCACCGGTAGCCACGCAAGGAGCGGCGACACCACCCCCGACACCGGCCACCGGCGCCACGAACCGCGACTCGCCGCCACGGTCCACCTCTCGACGCACGAACCACGAGCGGCGCGCGGGCGTCGAGTGCGCGGAAGTCGGCACGCCGCGCTCGCCTGCAATCCCCGCGTCACCCCCCCCGCCGTTGCGTCGTGTGCAGGTCGCGACTTGCACAGGAGCGTCGTTGGCAACCACGGGTGGGACCCACGACGGGCTATTGGGGGCGACAGAGGAGGGGGGGGGACAGGAGCGACGATCCAGCTGGCGCCCGCTCGCCCGTGGGGAGCGCGCGCGGCCCGCGTCGTGGGGCGGTGGTGGTGGCGCTCTGGGGAGGGGTGGCAACCTGGGGTGGCGGCAGCCCAGGTGACAAAGATTGGCAACGGGCTCGGCTGTGCCTGTGAAGCGCGCGCCACTGACCCCTCAGCAGCAGCTGTGTGACAGCAGGGAAGCCAGCACCGTTGCGTCGCAGACGATGCGCCACGCGATGTACGGCCGGTGGGGGGCGCAGTGCGCGGCGGTTCTAGCTAGGCGTCCACAGGAAGCTAACACACCCCCGTGTCCCAACGCACACACTCTGCGAAGCCACCCCGCCGAATGTCAAAATTAGCTTGGTTGGTGTTACTATTTCAATGCCAAGCACCACCGCCAGGCCAGGCACCTCGCTGAAGTGCGCGCAACGACAACAACCACGAAAGACACGCTGCCGTGGATGCACTGGTGGACCCTGACCACACGGCCGCTGGATGAGGCAAGGATGATCCCATGATCGGGGAGCGGTTTGGCCGCTGGGTGGAGCGGCGCCGCCTTTGAGCCGCACAGCAACCACCACTGTTAGGTCTCGAAACACCCCCTCCCACGGCCACTCTGAAGGGGTGAAGGCTTTTCGGTCATTCAGACCTGTCCTGTGCTGACTCGCCAATGGGGCTCTCGACCAAATGAGAGGACCTATGGGACAGAGGGCTCTGTTGGCGGTCTAACAATCCAGCATCCTTAGCTGCACGGCCGCCGCTGCGGAGAGACCGCTACGCTGCAGCGCCAACGTCTGCAGAACTCTTGGCTGCCTGCGTGAGACGCGCGGGCCCATTCACAGTCGAAAATAGACATGCGGAGCCGGCCCGACGCAAGGACGCACGGCCGACCACCTCTTTGTTGAGTACCACCCAATCTGGATATTCGATCGAGTCAACTAAGCGGGTGTTGACTATAGCCGACTATTCGGACTTCAGTACTATGGGACATCCGTACTTTTGGCAGTCTTGCCTATTTTCATGCAGGCCAAAAATCTCTGGCCAGCAGAGTGACGAGTACGTTTTGTTGACTAGGACCACACCACGGCGCCGAGACCGTCAGGTCTGAAGACGTCTTCGAGCCACGATCTTGACGGCGCGCCTGTTGCCAGAGGGGTTCAGCAGAGCGCAGGGAAGGAGCCTGTCCTGCGACTTTATTTTTAACTGCTCTCGCATCACTTGAGCATGACATGCTGGTGACTTCACAATCTCTCCTCGGGAACCTTCAGGCGAACCCACTACGGACACAGACAAAATCCGAACACATTTAGCCGCCAGTCAACCAGTAAAAATCGCCTGCGCTGAACTTGTTGCTATGGAGACAGTTTTCAATATTTCAGAAACGAGGTATAAGAGAGATTCTAACTCAATCCGCTAGCCACATTAGACACCCCGACAGCTAACTCACAATCTGCTAAGCCATGAGCTCACGGCTTCGAACATCCCGTGACGATTCCCAAGGGAATCAATCTGCCCCAAGATCTTGTGTGGAAGCTCTGACCCGCAAAAAAGACGCTGTCTGGGCCAATCAAACGCAGAATAGTGCCTCTTAGCTGGGCCTGGACTCCCCCCTTTTGTTGGCCAAACGACACTCGGTCCGTCGCAACGCGACGCCGTCGACGAAAATGTGCCGCAGCCCGATGCAGAGTGATGCCGCGTCTTCCAGTTCAATAGGCCCATTTCCGGCAGTCCAGGTGGAGCCGTGAGAGGAGCGATGCGAGCCGAGACGGGGCAATCGGCGACGCCACCGCCTCGTTGGACACGCGAGGATCACAGGCGCGCCTGCCACCCCCCATCTGCAATCGCCATGGCCGTCCCCGTGACACGGGACGTGAGAGGCGGGGTCTCAACGGCTCGTTTTTCACGATTTCCAGTCATGACACTATGCAACTATCGTTGATGACGATAGCGGGCGATTGCCAGCCAATCAGCTGTTCAACTGACGACGTACTCATGGTAATGGATGCTGGCCATTCAATTCACGGTGGCCGAGTTGCCATTACATCAACGCGATCCACTGGAGCATGCCACCTCGGATTGGACAATGGCCGTGTGCTGAGCGGCTCCACGAATTGCGTCACATTTCACACAGCTCGGGTGCAGACGCAGAACACCTCAAGCTGGCCGTCCAATGACAGTGCACAGACGAATTTAAACAGAAAAGTACATGCAGTGGATGCGCCCAGGCTGCTGCGTGGAAACGAGCAGCATGTGCCGTTGGCCGTCCTCCTCGCTTTGCACTACCAACGTTCCGCATGCCGACCGAGTCTCGGCCGCCGCCACCGCCGTTGCCACCACGGCGGCGGCAGCGGCAATCCCTGATACAGGACAGGGAGCCCCGGGTCACTGCGGCGAGTCTGTCCCTGCTCGCCACCACCAGACTCGGCACGAGCGCGCGGTGGCGCCGATGCAGATGTTGACACGGTCGGTGCGGATCGGCGCCACGTTGCCGTCACCCACGCGCGGGCGCCAGTCGGTGCGGCACGGGGCAGCGGGGACGTTGGCGGCGCTGGGGCGCCACCGCCGCCACGACCCCTCCTGCGCCACCCCCACCCGCCACACCGTGCTTGGCCGCACGCTCGGCGGCGGCGATCGCTGCCGCCGCGCTGTTGGCAGCAGCGCCCCACCGGGGTACCCGCCCTGCCCACCCCGCGCCGGAACGTGGTCGTTGATGGGCGCGATGGGGGACGGCAAGTGGCGGCGGCGGCCGCCTTTCGCCGGCATGGTCGGCCGAGCGGCTCTGGCAGGGGCGAGCCGCCGCGGGCGTGTTGTTGCCACAGCGGCATCCGCGCGCTGTACTGTATGGAAAGTACAATATATGCACGGGCGGGCGTGGTAGGATAGTGCCCCCCGTGGCGACTCCCGGTGCGCAACATCGATGCGGTGCCCGCAGGACGGATTCCAGTGGACAACAACAGGGGAAAACACAAGCTGAAAGTTCGAGAGCAACAGCCGCCCGATGACAATGGCTACGACCGACAGGGGCAGATACTCGCCTGGCGGGATGACCACGAGCGACCACATCCCCATCCCGTTTGGCGCCACCAAGGAGGCGGGTGGTCACCCTAAAACCCATCCTTCTTGCCATAGTCAAACACCAGCTGGTGGGCACCTCGCACAACTTGCGCGCACACGCCAAAGACCAAGAGGCCTGCAGCCAGGTTGGTGGCGCGGTCGTTCCTGTCAAGAAAAGTTGGCACACCGACGGGAGAGACGGAGCCATGAGCGCGCAACCAAACAACCAGCGGGAGCTCGCAAGCGCGGCGGGTGAGTAATCCTTTCGTAGACAGCCAGCCGCATCGCTCAGAAAAAGAAGAAAAAAATTGAATAGCGCTTGTGAGGTGCCGGTGGACGTGGCACCCAACCGTCTGCAAACCGTCTGGCACCCGCAGCACGCACCGTCCCGCTTGGAAAGTAAACTTGCCCGCGCCCGTGGCGGCCGCAAAGCGGGCAATCGCCGCGGGCACCTTGTTGGCGACCATCGTGCCACGGGCGGCGGGCGGCGACGGGCGGCGCGGCGTGGGGGGGGGGTGGCGGCGTGGCGACCCAACCGCAGGGCGCACGGCCGGGCGGGCGGAGCGCGGCGGGACCGGTGGGAGCCCCGTGTGCAGAGCGACGCGCACGGACAGCGAGTGCACAGCGCGGCCTCACACGCACCACCCGGCCGTGGTGGGGGCGGCGCCACCGCGCCCACACCCCCCACCACAGCGCGCGTGCCCCGCCGCTGCATGCAGCCGCACGGGGCGGGGGACCCGCCACAGCCTGTTTCAGGGTGGAAGCTGGTCGGTCTGCGTGCCGCCCGCTGGCCCAGCCAAACGCGGCCGTCGCCCCCGCGCCGCGGAGGGGCGCCCCGCCGGAACGTTGCGGGTGGTGTCGGCGCGTCGGGGGGTCCGTCCCGCCGCGCTGTGCTCCTTATCTATAAATAAATATATATGGATAAATGGGGCAGCGCCACAAAGGGCGTTTTCGGTGTTGTGGACGCCGCATTTTTATTGTGGAACCCCCCTGGTGAGCCATCAGATGGTGGTTTTCCCCGCAATATTTTGTGCAGGGTTTTCGGGCGCCCGTTGGCGGGAGCCCTTTACACCATTGTAACCGCCATGACAGCATGAGTATGGATACGGTGTGTCGAGATGCCAACGAGCGCCCAAGTGCGCTTCACAAAGCGGTGCGCGATAGCCGCATTGTGTGTCCGGCGAGAGACGCAAGACGTGTAATCTTTTGTGGCGTACACGGCCAGGGGCGGGGAAAATCTCCCGCAGTAAGCAGTGCGGAAGAAGCTGTTGGCGACGACCAATGACCGAAGCTTTGGACCAAGTTCAAGGCACGGGGTGCATGTGCCGGTGCCCTGTACGTCCTATGCATCACGCCAAAGCGCCCGACACCAGACCCTTCACCAGCACGCTTCACATATGCCCATGTGCCCATCGTCTTTGCTACTACCAGAATCAAAGTTGTGACAGACATTCCATGCCGCGGGCTACCCGTCGTCGTCCCGTGCGAGGGCGACTATCTTTGTAAGAAAGGCGTGACGCAAGTGCTCGGCTGCAGTGGCAACATCTCTCAAGAGCACTCCACTCTTCCTCGCCCACGTCACAAACGCATCCCCGCGCAAGCAGACAAGGAGCAGCTCCATCCTCGTGAGCTCTGGCTCGAGCATCGCACGCACTATCAAGCAATCAAAAGAGCCCGACGCGGGCGCCGCTGAGCCCAACACAGCATCCACAACCTCCGTGGATGGCATCACGGCGGCGAGGTCGGGGTCTCCCGCCGCCGCCTGCATCGAGAAAGCGCCGCGGCCGTGAGACTCTTTGGCTAAACCATCGACCGGCGCGTCGCCGACAGCAGTCGATAGCAAGGAGGAGGTCTCCAGCATGGAGGATTGTACCATTCACAAAACTCGAGCAGAGCTTTCATTGGCCTGCTATTCACCTACATCTGCTCCTCCATTGGTGTATTCATGGCTGTCAAGGCGTTCCTGTTTCGGAGATATTTCTCGCTTTCATGCCGTGGCTGTGCCCACAGGCAGTGCAACAGACTGTTGTGGTCCAAACCCGCAATGTGGACCACAATCCCACATTGTGGGAACGCGCCACAATGCCCTTCCACAGGACAAACTGGCCTTGTGGTCCTACCCCCGTAAAGGAGCACAGCGCCGCGCACCTCGCGCATCTCCACCGGGAGCGCGCGGGCGCGCCGCCCTGCAGGGCTGCGCCGCCTGCGGCTGCGGCGCGCGCGGCGCGCTGCCCGCCGCGGTTGGCCACCGCCGCCCCCCGCGCCGCCGCCGCCACCGCCGCCGCCGCCGCCGCCGCCGTCGCTGTCCCCATTGGCCGCCGCTCGGCGGCCGTCGCCCCTTGCCACGCCCCGACCCTGTGGCGCCGCCGCCGCCGCGCCTCCCCCCCTGCTTTGGCGTCGCCGCCGCGCCGTCGCCCCCGTCGACGACGGGCGGGCGCGCCCATGGCGACCACCGCCTGGGCCCCC
>Ga0114953_1003033_pt1 | contig 11512 bp, 16 predicted proteins | sample SidtaG_FD_87298 | JGI IMG/M metagenome (GOLD analysis project Ga0114953, IMG submission 87298) | Marine algal microbial communities from Sidmouth, United Kingdom - Sidmouth_Male2 metaG | ecosystem: Host-associated > Algae > Red algae > Unclassified | place: Sidmouth, United Kingdom | collected...
GCGCCGCAGGCGCTCACACGCCGCAGTGGCACGCCACAAAGGCGACACACCACCGACCACCCGGCTTCCGCGCACCAGCGCCCACAGCCACGAGTACAACGCCTCTGGCGTAGTACTACAGTGTCGTGGTTTGCAGGTGTCAGGAAGCAGAAAGAGTGTGTTGTGGGATGTGTGCGCGTCAAGACTTTGTACACGGTAGGGTGGGATGGGAGATGGGCCGAGATATACAGGCGCATGCATGTGCGATACCGTGGGATGAGTGTCGGATGGGAGACGATCGGGATGTGCAGTCGGTGCTTGACGCAGAGGAAAAAGAAGCTACTCTGTCATACTACACCACGCTACTTTGGCGACAGTCTATCACTCTATCCTTTCTTGGCCGCGTGTTCCCGGTCCCTGCCGTCGCCCCTCTCGCCTCCTCGCACGCCCACTCGGTGCTCACCTGAGTCGGGCGGGCACGTGAATGGGACAAGTACGGGGACCGGCCGCGGCCACCCAATCATCGCCAGTCCACCACAGCGACCCGACGCGGGGCCGCCACCTCCGCCATTCCCCGTCAGGACGCCGACGGACGCCGCTGGATGGGCGCTGCCGGCGGCAGCAGGGCCGCCAGTGCTCTCCATCGCCGGGCCGCAGCCTCCCGTCGGCCCCACTGGCAGAGACCGGGGGGAGCTTGGTGCCGGCATATCTACCGTCGTGCGCAGGTAGGACGACGGCACGGCCGGCCGCGACAGACGCATGTCCTTCGGGCCGAGCGCCACGCCCTGCTGCATGTTTCACAGCAAGAATACGGGGTACCTCCCGAATGCCGGCGCACCAACCGAGGTGGCTGCGTCATCTCGACGGGTACCCGCACCACCATCGAAATCGGGTCTCGCACCCTGTGCTGCCCGATGCGCACCGCCGGCGCTCGCCGCTCAAAGACAGCCGCGGCGCTGGACTGCCTCCGCCGGCCCACCGATGCGGCTAAAAGCGGAGCGCAGGACTCGGCGGGAAGCGTCCCGTAGGACCAGGCGCTCGTCACGGCCGAGTGCACGCCGATGGGGGGCGCCCCCGGTGACCGTCACCCACCAGTTAGCGGGCATTGCTGACGTCACACGCCACGCACGGAAAAATACTGTTTCCGTCTCGTTCCGGCGGATGCCGGTGACATCAAAGCTTGGGCAGTTCGTTCCCAGTCTGGGCTCCTGTCGAGGGCGGCTTCAACGGCGTCAGCGCGGTCGCGCAAGAACGAAGAGAGACCCGCGTCGGCCTTCATCCGCTGCATGTAGACGTCATCTTTCGCACTTTCTGCGTGTGCTGGGCAGAAGGCGGCCTAGTAGTCGTCGTGCCTCTTGCACTTGCCGTTGTTGTCGGTCAGGCTTAGGGACGGAGGTGGGGTGCCGTACAAGCAGCAGAAATGATAGACGTTCTGGCACGTTGGCACATAGCAACCGACAGTTGCCCCATTGGTGAGGCACACCGTGCACTTCAACCAGGGCCTGAGGTGGATAAAGTAGAGCCAGACATATCCGCACATTATACTCGTAATAATCCATAATCGATGCTGCAGCCGTGTATCCATATCGTACTCTGTTCATCTCCCGCCGGATATACTGAGCCCTAATGACTCTCCAAAGGCAGGATATAATATAATCTGATTCGATTTACGACCTGGCTTGATCCGGCTCTCAGATTCTGCGCCGCATTGCTGGCGCGTGGGGATGCCTCCCCACCTGGTTGAGCTGCCAACATCTGGCAGTGCCAAGTGGCGATCTTGCCGGAAAATGTCCGAACGGTTCTGTCCCGCGTGTGACCCGGTTTGCGTTGTTGTCAACGGCCCGCGCGCGAACCCGAGCGGGCGCCCCCTCGTGAGCACACGAGAGTTCCAACGATTCCTACTGACGCGGCCGGCTGCATCATCGAAATCAATTCCAGCATCCGGATGGTACTTGACGGCGGCTCATCGCAAACAATGCTTGCGAATAGAAGAGTCTATTTCCAGCACACGTTCGGCTGTACCTGGTGAGATGTCTCCGTTCGATAATTTTACCATGCGTCCGGATCCTTCATCCAAGAGAATGTATTCAATCTGTCTATCCGAATTATATCCGAAATCGCACTAAATGAGTATCCGATTAAAGTATTGATCCTTACTCTGTCAGGCCCAGGAAAATCCGAATTCGGATACATGACTTTGTGAAATACTCAAGTCAGAGTGCATGCAGGGGCATGTGGAATATATCCTAATGCAACGAAAAATTCTTGATTCCTAAGCCCCTGACTTCAACCCCCGGCTGCGGTTGTATGCCGCGATGACGTTTCCCAGCTCGTTTGCTTCTGGGTCGTGGAAGATCTCAGAAGCCCACATCGCGCAGATGACGTGCACGTTAATGCTCTTGCGCATGTTGTGCCGGGTGAAGGGGCCCAGCATGACTGAAGGCAGTGTCCCGCAATTGCGATTGACTGCTAGGCAGAAGGTGCACTTGGGCTCGTGCGGCTCGACTGGTGACAACACAGTCAGCGTCGTGGCAGACGTCAACTTCTGCTTCCGCGCGGAGGGTGAGGATTTGATGACACCAAGGCCGCCACCCGCCCAGCAGCTGCCCGACCGCAAACTTCGCCCCCCCGGGCCGCCCTTGGCCGGCCACTGCGTTTTCACGGCGGCAACAGCCGAGCTACCATTCCTAGCGGGTCTCTTGCCCTTACCCCTGTAGCGGCCGCTCACCCAGCCGCCGCCCGCTGAGGCGCCGCCAAGCAATCCACCACGCCGCGCGCCCGCACCCAGCGCGGCGCCGCCATCAGGGACCGCCAAGACGCCGCCCGCCGACGCAATGCCCGCCGAGGCGCCGCTAAGCAATCCACCACGCCGCGCGCCCGCATCCGGCGAGGCGCCGCCATCAGCGACCACCGATGCGCCGCCCGTCGCGCCGCCGTCAGCCGAGGCGCCGCCAAGCAGACCGCCACGTCGCGCGCCCGCTCCCGGCGAGCCGCCGAAATCACCGCCTGCAGACTCGCCGCCCGCCGAGGCGCAGCCGCTCAAGCCGCCGCTCCCCGCACCCGCGGCGATCGAGTTGCCGACACCAGCATCCGCCGACGCGCCACCCGCTGACGCACAGCCCATCTAGGCGCCACCGTCCAAACCGCCGCTTCCCGCACCCGCGCGGGCCGAGCCACCGACATCAGCATCCGTCGACGCGCCACTTGCCGACGCACCTCCCGCCAAGGCACCACTAGCGATGCAGCCCCCCGCAGAGCCCGCAGAGCTGTTACGAAAGAAACCGCCGCGCCCAGAGCCCGCCAAGACGCCGACACTCTCGTCCTCCAAACCAATACCCGCCGAGCTGTCACAAGACAAACCGCGATGCGGCGAGTTTGCACCCGCAGATCCGACGGCCCTTCACGAACCGGGTCGACGGTGGCTAAGCCACCACCAGCTGGGGCGGGCCCCTTACCCTTGCCCTCGTGCGATGCGCTTTTCAGCGCCGATCCGAGCTTTCTGTCGCGGTGCGTGCGGGTCGCAACCACACGACGCCATCGCGTCCGCTCAACTTCTACTCGCAGCCGCGATGCACGGACTGACGGAAACTCGGGTGCCATGCGAGGCCGAACTAGGCGGCTAGCGGACCCTTCCGCCGCCCCGTTGTCGAAGACTGGCGTACGACATGGTGCGAGTGTGGGCTCCTGGAGCGTCGGCTCTTGGAGCGAGGACGTTCCCTGATCCACGTCTCCGCCTGTTCTCAAGGCGATGTCTTGGGGGTAATGAGTTATATAATCGGGGTGCCACCTTGGGGAGGGAGACGGGGAGGGGCTTGCGGGGGCCGGGGCGACTCTGAGGCCTATGGGGGCGGGTAGTAGCTCATTCCTGCGTGTCCTTGTGACGTAGACCCGCAGTAAACGACGCAACCGCCGCCGCACTGGTGACGCACGCACGCCGACACAGCGATAAGTCAAAGAGAAATATCTTCGCGAGAACACTGCACAACGCCACCCCGGTGGCGTCGGCACCTGTGCGCCTGTAAGAGAGACGTTTCCTGATGAGACAGAGGCAGAGGCGCCTGGACCGCGTCACCTCGGCAGCGCCACGGATACAACGACATGAACCCCTTCCCCAGGGGCGCTCGACGCCGGATCGCTGGCAATCAGTAGGTCCTGAGACCTGGCAGCCGGCCATAACAGCCAGTGTATCGCCCTCAGTGACTGCAAGTTTTCAGTCTCTGTGTCCACGAGGCACCCTTCCTTGTGGCTGTGTGGGGCATCCCGCGCGTTCCACCAGTAAAGCAGTCCTTGAGGGTGCCTGAAAGACGGTCCAACGCTCGAGATTGCGGTGGCCCAGCGGCTTCCTGGTCACTGTGAGTAGGCTGAGTAGGAGAGCATGTCACGCAAAGGGGGGGCTCCGACTACGGTGGGCCCTGAGCATCAGACGCGTGCGGACTCGTCTCAATTCAGTGCCCAGTGGAGCCGTGCGCTACGCCATCCTGTGTTTCGTCGCCGCCTCGTGAGACTACGCGCAGACGTGCGGCCGTCGCAGCTGCGCTGCCTGAGCGCGATTGACCAGAGGTCAGCAACCGGTTGCTCACGGCAGCAGTGACTGAAAATTCGCGGTCGTCGACTCGCGTCTGAGGCGGGCGAGGGTGGAGGTGGCCCTGAGCAGCTGCGCCTGAGAGGACCTTCGAAGGCTGGGGACCGATGCCTGAGGGGAGGGCCAACCGCAGTGCGCCAGTGCAGACACGGTGTGCAGGAGGGTCACAGTGAGAACGGGTGGTGAGGGCTCTTAAAAGCCCGCGATCTGCGGGCGCCAGACGCTGTGGGAGGGGCAAGGAAGCGGGGTCTCCGGTAACACTCCGCGGGTACTGTGCCGTGGAAAAAAGCGGGCGCCGTCGACGGTGGCAGAACTCCGAGCCTCGCAGCGGGGAGTTTGAGCTCAGGTGGCCAGCGCAAGGGGGGGGCGGCGGCGGGATCAAGGCCGACGGACGCTCGTTCGGATCAGAAATCCAGCGAAGCCCCCCAGGCAATAGTGCCAACGCTTTGGAAAGGTTGGATCGGCACAAGCCCGCTGCCCCCCTGGGGGCTAAGCTCCCCAGGCAGTTGTGTAAACGCTTTGGTCAGATTGGATCGGCACAGTCCCGCTGCTCTCTTGGGCTCACCCTTCAGGCAGCGGCTGGCTATCCGCGCTCTCTCCGGGATTCATGGCACGTCTTTATCCCTTTGCCATGCTCCTCACAGTGGACAGCACTGCCTTGCTACCAAGTCCCAGATCGCCTTGGTGGGAGCGCGCGAAAGACAAAGAAACGTGGAGTTTACCGGACAAAGAGCGACCGCATGGGCACGGGATGAAGTGTGAAAACCTTCTACAATGATAGAATACGCCACCCGAGCCGCGCCTGTCTACCAACTCAAACTGGATGGCGGTCATTTGCGCGCCAGTCCGCATCGCCGCTGCACTGGCCCCATCTACGTGCATAGCCCAGTGCTTTTGCCACGCTGCGCTGCCACTCGGAAGGAACTAAGGAACAGCGACATCCTTTGGTGCGGCTCGGGCTGGTCCCTCTGCAGCAGCGCCGACAGATGATGCTGCTGTAGTCACAGGAGCAACGAATGCGGCCGCTCCCCATCGCCTCGGCTCCTCCGATAAAGATCCAGCCCGTACGCCCGCAGCAATACCGACGGCCGCTTCCGCTGCCAGGTGGCCCGATGCCGCAGCGGCCGTCGTCACACCGGCGCCTGATTCAGCCGCCGCAGTGACCGCCTCCTTTGCGACCATTCGGTGTACCGCATACGCCATGCTTGGCGAAGACTCGGTGCACAGCACCTCGGGTATCGCTGAACACAACAACTCGGCAACCTGTGCGGCACACATTGTGCCGAACGTCAGCATGTACCCTCGCACCTGCTTGTCCGTCGCCCTCCGCACAATCAGCCCCGCCATATCCCTATCGACCTCGTCCACTGGGCACTGAAACAGCTCGACATCAGCAGCGTGCGCGATGCGCATGGGCGGCTTTCCGCCAAGCCGAGGAGAGAAGAACATCGGCAAGTTCTGCTTGAAGCGATGGCGCGTCGCCAGCGGCCAGCCCCGCATTCGCGCCTCCTCTTCTGCTGCGGAAGCGTGAGCGTCGACGTCGATGGTCTATACAATAGCCGCGCTGGGCGCCTTGCTCTTGGCGCCCTGCTTCTTCGTTGAGGATGCACCCATGGGGGACGGCCTCTGCCCCTTTGCCACGGCGGATGCATAGCGGTCCGTGCGGCTCTGGAGCCCCATTCGGTGCACGTGCACCGCCTTCGGCACTATTTTCTCGCTGCGGCTCGTGCCGCCATGAGCACGCTTCTTTCCTTTGCCGTGCTCTCTGGGTACCGCTCCGTCGGCGACGTCGTCGCCGGACGTGTTGATGTCTTCCTCATTGGTGGCGCTCTTCTCGTCATCCATACTGCTCTCCGCTGCCGACGCGGCCAGGCGGCCTGCGGCGACCGCGACGAGGTAAGCGTTCTTGTAGAGGGTCTTGAATCTAGCCTTGTTCTCTTCCTTGAGTGCGGCGGCGTCGCTTCCCAGCCGCTCTATAACACGCACGGTCTCGTCAATGTCGAGGCGCTCGGCATTCACGTTGCTGCGGAGCCGTGAAGTTGCCACCCGTCGCCGGTGCGCATCGTAGGCGGCTGCTGTGAAGACGCTCAAAGAGTTGTCGACCATGCTGCGGATCGACACGTCCGTCATCAGAGTACAGACAAAATCTTCCTTTCTGCCGCCGCGTCGGCTGCTTACGTACGAGCCGGCCGTGCTTGTTGATTTTCCATCGGTCAACAGGGAGTGCTTGCGTACTGTAGAGGTGGCCCGGAACGCCGCATGTGTTACACGTCTGCTTATGCACACAGGATGCACTGAAGCACTGCCCGGCCTGGAAGAACTGATGACCCTCTGGCAAGCTCCGGCGGCCCTGCGTCTGCCTGAGGGGGCAAGTGCGGGCGGTGTGGGCGGGGCCGTCCGGCGGGCTGATGAAATGGCAAAGGCTGCATTTCATCGTCCGTCGTCCGACGTACAAACCGCAAGGGACACATCCGCTCCCGCCCGAGTTGTAGAGTACGTGCGCCGCAGCACGGCGCACTTTGCAACAGTGCGACGGCCGACCGCACGCACCACGTACGCACCACGAAAACGCCACGGTCCCGCGCCCGGCTGCGCCGGAAGCGCCGAATGCACCGACAGGAGCCACGACACCACCTCGCTCTCCGCAGCGCCGTCACGCGCCGGCAAGCGCCAGGACACGGCCCCGCGCCCGGCAACTGCTGTAGCGTCGACAGGCGCCACGACACGGCCACGCGCCCCGCGGCGTCGGAAGCGCCGACAGGAGCCAGGACACGGCCACGCGCCCCGCGGCGTCGGAAGCGCCGACAAGCGCCAGGACACGGACACGTGCCCCGCGGCGTCGGAAGCGCCGACAGGCGCCAGGACACGACCAGGCGCCCCGCAACGCCGGAAGCGCCGACAGGGGCCACGACTCGGCCCCGCTCCCCGCAACGCCGTGACGCGCCACAAGAGCCAACACACCACCCCGCGCCCGGCAACCGCCTCAGGAACTCCGCACAGATCGCTCCAGCCGTCCTCCTGCACGAGCCCGGCACCGCAACGCCACGCCTCGCATCAACCGTCGCAGTGACCGTAGTGACCGTCGTCGTCCTGTCCCCGCCGTCACGCCCTGTCCTGATGCTGATCACAACGACGACGGTCACTACGTCGACGCTGCTGAGCGGGAAATAGGGGCATGTATTATTCGAAGCCACCAAAATTCATGGCCAATCCTCACCACCGCACCACACTGGGTGCACCCTCGGGCCTCTTTTCTCGTACAGAACAGTTGCGCATAGCGCACGATGGCATCGAGGCATCATCTCGGATTGCCAAGCTTATAACTGCGGAGCGACTGCGAATGTCGTCATCCCGCGGACCAGGCTTGTAATTGGCTAGCAGAGTTCTTGAGACCAATATGGCCCGCATTCGAGACTTACCGGTCCACGGTGGTTTCGGGAAACCACTGGTAGATCAGGCTGGCCATTTTTCAGAAAACCACCATATGTGAGCCTTGGGGCGCTCATATGGGGCGCAGATAGGGCGCTAATAGGGCGCGATTTGGGCGCTTTTACGCCCAGCACCCCCACCTGCAGGGCGCTATTGGGGCGCTAGTTAACAGTTTTAGGATTGACCAGTATAATAGCTGGCCTCGATCCGGAATGCTGCCTTGTCAGGGCTCCTCAGAATCGAGCATTGCAAAAGAGGTCATCTGGGGGGAGGGGTGTTGTTTGACCACGCCTTGCAACAATGCTGTCGAGGGTACCTCAAGGGAGCAGTGCTCTGATTCGACCCATCGACGCAGTTCATTCTGGGGGAATGGGGCGCGGATGCCTGAACAACGCCCTTTGAGCGCCGTTACTTGGGCGCCAGCATCAACGGCCGAGGCGCTGTTCTTTGATCACGAACACTTTGCTGGTCCAATTCAAGGCACGTGATTGTTAGTCTCACCACTCTCGCCTCCCCCTGTGCCCATCCCCCTTCTGGACGCATGCAACAACTCTATCCTTCATGGAAAACGACCGCCCCTCCCCGCTCGCTTAACCCTGTAGAGACGTCGTCGACTCGCGAGAACTATGCAGGCTTGCTCGCGCTGCTCGGCTCGAACGTGTCCAACCCTGAAGATGGAGGTCCCCCAAGTGCTGGCGCAGACGATGGTGGCGATGGTGCTGGACGCGCCGCGGGTACCAGTGAGGTGACTGGTACTGGTGCCGCTGCTGCAGGAGGAACTTCATTCTCATGTCTTTGCCGCTCTACGAGCGGGACAGAAGCACGAAGACAAAAATGTGCGGCTGTCGGCACAGGCATGGGGTTGCCGAAGCAGGTACGGCCGTGGCTGGCGTGTTACCGCCGGCAGCCATCCCCACTGCGGATACGCCCCCCTCTTGACTCGCTCCGTCGGCTGCTTCGGAAAGACCAGATAAGGTCAAGTCTCGTTGAAACTGGTTATTCACAAGAAATCGACTCCTCGATCTGGAAAAGCATGCTGGGCTGCAGCTGTATTTGATGGGGGGCTACCGAGGGCGCTTACGAGGCTGGGGGCGCTGGTAGGCGCTGTTAAGGCGCTCATAGGGCACTAATGCGCTCAGCGCCCCCAAAATAGGGGCTCACATAACAACCCTAACACGCCCTGAGGATCTCAAGAAATTTGAAGAAGTTTGTTGATCTCATGAGAAATCATAGATCTGGCTCAGAGCCCTCTCCATGCCCTCTTCAGGCCCAAGCAAAGGGCCTAAAAATCTCAGGATGTTTCATTGCCAATTGCAATGGCTCTGCGTGACTCATGCAGGACAGGTTGATTGGCTTGCAAGGTTACTGGAGGCAACTACCAGCCAATAGTACAACTAGGTCCCGCAGGGCAGGGACGAGGTAGCGAAGCTTCCACTCTTCGTGAGAACACAGACACACAGTTCTGGAAAGCTTCAGCAATCACCAGATCGCACTTTGTTTCCACCTACTGTAAACGGGGCTCTGTCCCAGTCGACGTCGAAGGGAATGACCGAAAAAAAGATGCCCTGTGCCCCTCACTTCGGTAACACCCGGCGACTAGTGCGATTCTGCACTATTCAGGATGATACCGACGTCTCCGTCCCTACGGAAAATGTGCATTGTCCATATGTTGCCGCGCCGTGGCCTTCCTCCACGGACGCAATGGATGGCCACATTTTCTCGGCCTGTTGTGCTCTTCTGTTTCGTATGGGACATACGGAAAACACTCACTGCCCGTGAGGTATAGCACTGGTCCCGGTAGAGGTGGGAGTGAGCTGGACAGTGGTTGCGCAACGGCCGGAGCGCCACCCCCCACAAGCTGGAAATTCGCGCAGTGCAGTTGTTCTCAGTGTGCATTCTTCCCATTTGTTTCCCGTCACACGAACCGGCTGCTTAGCCCAGTCTACACAATGTGCAGAATGGGTTAAGCAGCTGATTCGAGTGAAATGTCATGTTGCTGGGGTGATGGAAAGCAATTGGCATTGTGATGTATTATTCAGCATAAGTGTTGTACATTGAGGGAGCGTGTCTTTTCGATGGTGTCATAGAATTTCGAGCTTCGTCACTGTAATGGCAGCTAGTCGTCCTGTCCCTTTGCTCTTCTGACCTCCCCGGCTTTGGGTCCCTTTTTTCTTCCCCAGTTGTCCTTGTGTCCTTTTCTCTTCTCTAGTTGTAGCGTCCCCATTGTCGGTCCCCATTTGATGTCTTCATCTTTGTCGTATGGTTCTCAGTATGAAGCCATGGTCAGCAAAGCAAACAATCACTGCACCCGGCGCGCCGCCACACGCAGGGGGAGGTCGACAGCGGAGGCCGGCAGATGCCACACGCAGGAGGAGGTCGACAGCGGAGGCCGGCAGATGCCACAAGAAATGAACAAGAGATGAGTGAACACCCCGGCAGGGGCCGGGGGGGGGAACGGGGAAGGACGTGGAACGCATGGAGGAAAAAAACGAACGTGAGTACAGCGCGACTTGCATGGCGTGCGGCTGGGGGGAGAGAGTGGGGCAGAGAAAGGCGCAGATGCGGCGCGTGGGCGCGAAGAAAGGGGGAGGGGGGGGGGCAAAAAAAGGAGCGGATGCGGAGCGCGCGCCCGGAGAAGGAGCGGATGCGGCGCGCGCGTCGAAGAGAGAGCATGGTTGTGCGGTGACGACGATAGAATATCCGTCTGTCACCAGTTCTTGACACTCGTACCAGTTTTTAGCAAATCGGGCTTGTGCGGGAAATCCACAGTGTTTACATATGAAATTGGGTTCCTGGGGATGCTCCGGAACCGACTACGGCGCATTTCACTCTTTTTTATAAAACAAACAAAGCGTATCAGCGCGGTCTGAGTCACACCACTGGACTCGTGAACTCATCAGCTCTCCAACGATGCCTTGTGCGCCTCTAACGGAGTACTCCTGGACGAGAACAGCGTGTTTCCCTGGAAAAGAGCAGGAAAAAGTACATGGCCGGATCGGTGCAGTTCCGCGTCCACAGAGCCCTTCCAGTGATTTTCGAGCCGAGCGTCTTGCTCCCGCCCGCGTTTGCCGCTGGTATCCGGATGTCGAGTCACACCGATGCACCCCGGAGCCCCGTAGTAGCTGTATGGGCCGATTTCTCGGCCAAGGTCGACGAAGAGGTGTGGTCAGCACATGAGAGAGGCTCTGGAGCCTGAGTTTTGTGGTCGCATTGTATTATGCCAGTTTGTGAGGGCTCCCCAACGCCCCCCCCATCCCCCGCCCTTCATGTCACCACAGCACAACCCTGTCCCAGCTCCCTGCGTACCAGCACAGGCTTACTCATCATTTTACCGTCCATCTGATGGCCCCTGAGCCCCCCTAACCCACCGCCCCCCTTCCCATCCGCCCCCCTTCCGCCCCCACCCGTGCGCCCCTCGTCCCCACGTCTGTCCTTGGCCTGCAGCCTCCCCCCCCGACGTCCCCCCCTCCCTCCCCCCTGCTCTATCCTCGACCCCCGCCGAAAGTATTGATTTAGCAACCC
>Ga0114953_1003038_pt1 | contig 11505 bp, 10 predicted proteins | sample SidtaG_FD_87298 | JGI IMG/M metagenome (GOLD analysis project Ga0114953, IMG submission 87298) | Marine algal microbial communities from Sidmouth, United Kingdom - Sidmouth_Male2 metaG | ecosystem: Host-associated > Algae > Red algae > Unclassified | place: Sidmouth, United Kingdom | collected...
AAATTATAAGGTTTCGTCATCCTGAACTTGTTTCAGGATCACATTATTTATGCAAACAAGTTACACATACATATTAGCTAATAAATACAGAACCACGACTTATGTTGGTGTAACAAGCGATTTGCCGAAAAGACTAAAAGAACATTATAACGAAACAGCTTCTGTTTTTACTAAAAAATATAATGTGAAAGATTTAGTTTATTTTGAAGAATTCTCAGATATTAATCAAGCAATTGCAAGAGAAAAACAATTGAAAAATTGGCGCAAAGATTGGAAATTGAATTTAATAAAAAGCGTGAATCCTAAAATGGAAACTATAAACTACTAATTGTGATGTGATGCTGAAACAAGTTCAGCATGACGAATACAAAAAAAATGAGCATAAATCAAAGAGATAAAAAACACATCTGGCATCCGCTAAAACAACACCAAACGCATCCTGAAAGTCTGGCCATTGTTAAAGCTAAAAATTGCATACTAACAGATGAAAATGGCAAACAATACATTGATGCTATTTCATCTTGGTATACAGCAATGTATGGACATTGTAACGAGTATATTATAGAGAAAACCTACCAGCAAATGCAAAAGCTAGACCAAGTTATGTTTAGCGATTTTACTCACGAACCTGCCGTAGAATTATCCGAAAAACTAATAGAAATTCTTCCCAAAGGACAAAATAAAATTTTTTTTAACGATAATGGCTCCACTGCTGTAGAAGCTGCTATTAAAATGGCACTACAATATTATTATAACTCCGGGCAAAAGCGGACAACTTTTATTGCTTTCGAAAACGGATTTCATGGAGATACCTTTGGTGCTATGAGTGTTTCTGGATTATCTGTATATAATGGCCCTTTCGAAAACTTTTTAATTAATGTTAAACGTATTCCAACACCAGATGGTACTAACAACAATAGTATTAAGAGCCTTTTAGAGCAGTATATCTCGGTACAAAACATAGCAGGTTTTATATACGAACCATTAGTGCAAGGTGCTGCAGGCATGAAAATTCATGACGCCAGTGGTTTAAATACCATCCTCAAATTTTGCCAAAAAAACGAAATTTTAACCATTGCAGACGAAGTTATGACTGGTTTTGGAAAAACAGGAATGTATTTTGCTTCAGATTATATAGAAACAAAACCAGATATAATTTGTTTAAGCAAGGCATTAACTGCTGGATTGGTACCTATGGCAATAACGTCTTGTACCCAAAAAATTTACAATGCTTTTTTAAGCAACGATATAGCAAAAGGTTTTTTTCATTGTCATACCTATTCTGCTAATCCTGTAGCTTGTGCTACTGCAATTGCAGGTATAAAATTGTTAACTTCATTAGAAATACAAAATAATATTCGTAGAATAGAACACGATCACAAAGACTTTAGTAATAGAATTAAAAATCATTCAAAAGTTTTATCAACGAGATATTTAGGCGTTATTTTCGCATTAGATTTAAATACTAAAATAGAAAGATATGGCGAATTGCGAGATAAACTTCTAAAATTCTTTATGGAAAGAGGTGTGTTTTTAAGACCCTTAGGAAACACAATTTATATACAACCACCTTACACCATTTCGGTAAAGGAACTAGAAAAAGTATATCAGGTTATAGAAGACGTTTTAGAAATTGTTTAGTTGTTATTCAATGTTTACCTCATTGTTTTCTTAATCAAAATTGTCTTCATCTTCTTTGTTATTACTATAATTTTTAGATTTTTTACAATAAGTTGCTATTTCCTTAATTTATTATAAAACTAATAGGAGTTGAAAACAAGATGGCTTATTTTTGCATTAAACTAAAAATTAGTGCTTAAACCAATCTCGATAACTGCAATTTCATCAATTTCTGCACTCGGAAATACAACTCAAAACGTATGGCAAAATTACAAAAAGGAAACCCATTGCATTTCAGAAAAAAATGGTTGTTTAGTTACTGCTTTAAGTGCAGCTTCTAAAAATGAAATTCTAAAATTAAGAGCTTCAGATTTAAAATATAAAGCCTTAGACGATTCTGTTTTATTCGGAATGTATTCCGCTAGAAAAGCGACAGAAAAGGCAGGCTGGGACGCTAAAGATAACTTCGGGATTAATATTGGATCATCTCGTGGCGCGACTGGTTTATTTGAAACCTTTCACAAAGATTTTTTAAATCGAAATAAAACCAAAACGTTAAGCTCTCCAACAACAACTTTAGGAAACATCTCGTCTTGGATTGCGCACGATTTACAAACCAAAGGTCCAGAAATATCACATTCAATTACTTGTTCTACTGCTCTACATGCTATGCTAAATGGAGTAGCTTGGTTACAATCTGGATTGTGTAACAAATTTTTAGTTGGTGGTAGCGAAGCGCCTTTAACACCTTTTACCATTGCACAAATGCAAGCCTTAAAAATTTATGCTAAACAAAAAAATACGTTTCCTTGTCGTGCTTTAGATTTAGAAAAAACTAAAAACACAATGTTGTTAGGAGAAGGTGCTGCAATGGCTTGCTTAGAAATTGGTATAAAACCAAACGCTTTAGCAATTGTAAAAGGTATTGGCTATGCAACCGAAATTCTAGAACACAACGCATCGCTTTCTACTAATGCAACTTGTTTTCAAGATTCTATGCGTATGGCTTTAGGTAATTTAAATCCTGATGAAATAGATGTAATTATAACACACACACCTGGAACTGTAAAAGGAGATCTTGCCGAAATTAATGCCATAAACAAAGTCTTTTGTAACAAAACCCCCACTTTAACTACCAATAAATGGAAAGTAGGACACACTTTTGGAGCTTCGGGTATGTTAAGTATAGAAATGGCAGTTTTAATGCTTAAGAAGCAAGAGTTTATTATGGTGCCATACCTTCAAACTATAAAACCAAAACAACTTAAAAACATTATTATAAATGCTGTTGGTTTTGGTGGAAATGCGGTAAGTATTTTACTTTCTAAATAATCTCAATTACTTTTTAAAAGTAGTATATTTCATTTCTTAATTAATAGCGCCTTATTATTATGGATTGGTATTCATCTTTATACCCTTTTACCCAACTATTTTAGATTGTATTAATGTAAGGCCTTTCTAAAACATTAACTGTAACAATTGCCTTTGTTTGTGGATTAATTATCAAGACAATTATGGCTACCATGTTTTATTTCATGGAAAAATTGACAGATCGTGTTACCTTAGACTATAAAAATGCCATTAATGCTATTGGAGAAGTTTACTTAACCATTGGCGCAAACCACTCTAGAATTCGAAAAGTAAGTGTGAGTGTACAAAATACATTAAGATAATTAAATACCCTTACAGATTCTTTTAAAGAAATAAAGTCTGGCACAATTATACAAGTTAAGTCTGAACTTAAAAAAGTAGGTTTAAAACTAATTAACGTATACATTTCAGATATTGTTGATGAGTCTGGATGTATTGAAGCTTTAGGTAAGGAAGCTGTAGCTCATGCCATAAATGCAGCACGTAAATCTGTAGTCTAAAAAACCAGAGATGAATACATTAGTGAAGCTAATGCTGTTCAATATCAAAGAAACCAAGTTGCAGCAGCAAATGCAGTTGAAGGCGAAAATACAGCAAAAATTGCAGTTGCAAATTCAAAAGAAAAGTAGAAATAGATACTTAAGCTGAACAAATAAGAAGAAGAGCAAAAGGTGAAGCAGATGCCATGTTATTTAAAGCATAAGCTCAAGCAAAAGGACAGTTTGAAAATTTTAAAATTGATAAGGTTACTGTTTGGGAAAATGGTAATAATAAAGATGGGAAATCTTCTACTGTAAACTTTTTTTATCTGGTATGCATAAATTGGTTCCACCATTGCAAGAAATGTTTAATATGGCTAGAATGGAAATACCAGAATAAAAAGTAAAAATATAAAAAGTGACACCAATGTCAAAATTACAGAAGACAAAAAACCAAAAGTATAAGTTAATAATTTAAACAAAAAAGTTTTAACAATTTCTCTGTTACGTTAAACCCAGTCGAAATGCTTGTAATACTAAATTCTAATGTTTTCTACTGTTTCTTTATACTATAAATTCTTATATTTACATTATTTTAAATATAAACTATGAAATCAATTTTTAAATTACTCTGCATCTCTTTATTATTAATTTCTGCTTGCAATAATGCACAAGAAAACAAAGAAATCTTCGATAAATTCGAGTCTAGATTCTATGAAATAGATGGTTATAAAATTAATGTAGAAACAAAAGGTTCTGGAGAACCAATTTTCTTTTTACCTGGAGGACCAGGAAACTCTCACGATTATATGCAGGGTAATTTTGGACACTATTACAAAACTAATACAGTTGTTTTTTTCGATTGGCTTGGACGTGGAAAAAGTGATAATGCAAAAAATGCAAGCGACTATTCTGTAGAAAATGATGTAGCGTTAATCGAAAAACTAAGAGTTATTTTAAAATTTAAAAAAATCTCTTTAGTTGGCCATTCTTATGGAACAGTACCTGCCCAAGCTTATGCCATAAAGTATAAAGATAATGTTAATAAAATGGTGCTAATTAATGGATTCCATAGCGGTGCCATGTGGCAAGCCAACTGTGATAGCTATAATCATTACGCTAAAACACACTTTCCAGAAAAATGGAAAAAAGTAGATTCGCTTCGTGCTTTAGGCTATGTATCTAGTGACAAAGAGTTCTCTAAAGTTTATGCTAGTTTTCCAACTAAATATATTTATTACCATAACACAAAATTAAAACAAAATGCGCCTAAAAAAGACTATAGAGGATGGGCGAACGATGTATATGTTGGAATTATTGGAAGAGATGGTGATTTTGATGTTTCTGGTAGTATGATATATCAAGACTACAGAAAAGAATTAAAAAATATAAAAGCTAAAACTTTAGTTGTTGCCGGCCGTTACGATGGTGTTTCTACTCCAGAATTTGCAATTCAATATAAAACATTTATGCCACAAGCACAATTTGAAATGTTCGAAAATAGTGGGCATAATCCCTATTTAGAAGAACCAGAAAAATTTTATAAGCTATTTGATGCCTTTATAAATTAGAAAAAAACTAATTTTGGAATACCAAACAGACACGATTTTATGAGCGAGATTAAACACAACTGGACACCAAAACAAATTCTAGACATTTACAACAAACCATTAATGGAGTTGCTTTACGAGGCTGCAACAGTACATCGTTTGCATCACGATCCAAATACGATTCAAGTAAGTACATTGTTGTCTATAAAAACTGGTGGCTGTCCAGAAGATTGTGGTTACTGCCCCCAAGCTGCGAGATATCACACAGATATTGAGGGCAACGATTTAATGTCTGTACAACAAGTAAAAGCACAAGCTTTACGCGCAAAATCATCTGGAAGTTCTCGAGTATGTATGGGAGCAGCTTGGCGTAATGTTAAAGATGGTGAAGAATTTGATCAAGTTTTAGAGATGGTTCGTACTATTAACAAACTAGATATGGAAGTGTGTTGTACCCTAGGTATGATTACCAAAAATCAAGCACAACGTCTTGCTGAAGCCGGTTTATATGCCTACAATCATAATTTAGACTCATCTGAAGACTATTATAAAGAAGTTATTTCTACACGTGGGTACGAAGACCGTCTAGAAACTATAGATAATGTTCGTAAAACTAATGTAACCGTGTGCTCGGGAGGTATTATAGGTATGGGAGAAGCTATTGAAGATAGAGCAGGAATGTTAGTAGCCTTAGCAACGTTAAATCCGCAGCCAGAATCTGTACCAATTAACGCTGTAGTAGCCGTTGAAGGGACGCCTTTAGCTGAAGAAGAACCAGTCTCTATTTGGGATATGATTAGAATGGTAGCAACCACAAGAATTGTAATGCCAGAAACACAAGTACGTTTAAGTGCCGGAAGAACAGAAATGAGTCGTGAAGGTCAAGCCATGTGCTTTTTTGCTGGTGCAAATTCTATTTTTGCTGGAGACAAGCTTTTAACAACACCAAATCCAGATGTAAACGAGGATGTGAAAATGTTTAAAATGCTAGGTCTAAATGCGCAAAAACCATTTATTAAAAAAATGCAGCCTGAAACGGTAGAAGCCTCAAATTCCAAATATGAAGCCTTAGGCGAAAAACCAAAATGGACAAGACCAGAGCACAAAATTGAGCGTAACGAAGAGGCAAAACAAAAAGCTAAACTTACTAAATAGTTAAAGTATTCATATAAAATTTACAATTCTCAATCGTTTTGTTAACTTTGAAAAGATTAACTATTACATTTTTCTTTGAAACTAAACCTTGAACATATTGCTCGTGAAGAAACAATTACTAAAGCAGATTTTATAAAAAACTACTTTAAACCACAAATACCTGTAGTTATTGAACATTTTATAGAGGATTGGCCTGCTTATAGTAAATGGGATTTAGACTACATTAAAGACATTGCAGGAGATAAAACAGTCCCACTCTACGACGATAGACCTGTAGATTACAAAGACGGTTTTAATGAGCCTCACGCAAAAATGAAAATGAGTGAGTATGTAGATTTATTAAAACGTGAACCTACAAATTATAGAATTTTTTTGTGGAATATTTTAAAAGAAATACCTCAACTTCAAAAAGACTTTAAATTTCCGGATTTTGGTCTGCGTTTAATGAAAGGGCTACCAATGCTATTTTTTGGAGGTACAGATGCACATACCTTTATGCATTACGATATTGATTTAGCTAATATTTTCCACTTTCATTTTGAAGGAAAAAAACAAGTGATTTTGTTTAATCAACAACAAAATAAACACTTATATAAAATTCCACATTCATTAATAGTAAGGGAAGATATTGATTTTTCTAATCCAGATTTTAAAAAATGGCCTGCTTTACAAAACGCTAAAGGTTGGGAATGCGAGCTTAATCATGGAGAGGTTTTATATATGCCAGAAGGCTACTGGCATTACATGCGCTATATTACACCAGGTTTTTCTATGAGTTTACGCGCCATTGCAAGGCATCCAAAAAACTTAGGAAAAGCCATTTATAATATAATTGTAATGCGTAATTTTGATAACTTAATGAGACGCCTTAAAGGTCAAAATTGGATTGACTGGAAAAACAAACAAGCAATTAAAAATACTAAATAAAATAAAAATGAAAAAAACACTATTTGTATTAGCAATTTTAAGCGTATCGCTTATGAATGGTCAAGCTTTTGAAGGAAAGGGAGATCAAAAACTTCAAATTGGAGGTAATTTCCAAGATTTTGCCTCTGGAATAAATGTGAGTTACGATTATGGAATTGGACAAAATATTTCTGTAGGTCTATCTTCTACTTACGCTCTTAATGTTAAAAACAATAACATTTTCTTAGATGCAGATTTTATAGATCGTTTTGATATTAAATTACGCTTTAATGCGAATTTAGGTAATGTTATTAATATTGACGATAATTTTGATGTCTATCCAGGTTTAAGTTTAAGCACTAAAAACTTTGGTGGTCATTTAGGTTTTCGTTACCTATTTTCTGATGGTTTTGGAGTCTATTCAGAATTCAATGTACCTTTAGCAAAATACGATGAAACTCCTTTAGGAGCAGAAAATATTCACAATCAATTTACAGTAAGTTTAGGAGCTGTTTTTAATTTGTAAAAACAAACATTAAACTCGTAAAAAAGCCTTTCATTTTTTTAAACTGAAAGGCTTTTTTGTGTTCTATTTTATAAGTTTATTTACCTTATCGTATACCAAATGCGACTCCCAACCTCTATATAATAAATAATTAATAAGCTTCTTTTTTTTCTTTAAAATATTGGTCTCTAATATAGAATTGGCCTTTTTTTTGGCTAAATTATTAAATACGTTGTTATACTCATCACTATCTATTTCACTAATTGCTAAATTTATATTAATTTTAGAGATGTCCTTTCTCTTAAGTTCTTGTATTAGACGAAAGCGTCCCCATTTTTTAATGCTAAACTTTCCTCGAACAAAGATTTTTGCATAACGTTCTTCGTTTAGATAGTTATGTTCCAAAAGATGAACTATGATAATATCTATTGCTTCAGGTATCATGTTTAAATCTTTTAATTTATGCCTAACCTCTTTGTGACAGCGTTCTTGATAAGCACAGTAATGCTCAAGCTTTTTTTTAGCTTCTGCAACTGTGTAAGATTTAAGCTTTTGGTGCATCCATCAAAAATAAGTTATTAATTAGTAACCGTAAATGCTTTCTATTACAAAACCTTTAAATTTTTTTCTAATTTGTTTAATTTTTCTTTTGCTAATTTGGCTATGCGTAAACTACTATCGATAGCAAAGATTTTACGGAATAGTACAATAAAGGAGTTTATTATAATTCTTTCACTAGAGCAAATGAAGCAAAATTTTAAGGAATAAATTAATCTTAATAACCTAAGAAGTGCTCTTTATAAGCTATATTTTAATGCTACAATTATGTTTCTTCCTGGTGCAGAAATTCCTGATGAATATGTTCTGTAGCGTTGATCTGTAATATTTTCTAAGCTTGCAGTAATAGTGGTCTCTTTATTAATTTGGTACTGTGATCTAAAGTTTAAAGTGTACCATGAAGGTGAATATGGGTTTCCATTGCTATCTAAAGCATACAAATAAGCTTTACCTTTCTCTGATGGTGCTAACTGATTAAAAGATAGCGTATTGTTATAATTAATAAAAGCATCGGCTTTTAAAATATTATTTTTCCATACTAAATGTGTATTACCAAAATTAGGAGAGACATGCCTTACTGGTACTTCTATACCACCAGTTTCTTCGGTACCTCCAACAATACTGTATTGAGATGTTAGTTTTAATGCACGACTAAAGTTAATTTTAGCACCAACTTCTAGACCATAAATCCAAGATTTTGACGCATTTTGAATAGACTGTACATTACTTAATTCTCCATCGTAAAAAATCTGATTTTCTCCATTTAAATCGCCATTTCTACGAACTAAGGCGTTGTCTAAATAAGTGTAATACGTTGCGGTATCTAGAACTAGAAAATCATCGAAATTAATGGTTAATCCCAATTCTCCTCCGTAAGCGTATTCTGGCTTTAAATTGTTATTAGGTATTACTACTGCACCAGGTTCAGAATCGAAAACTTTACCAATATCATCAATATTTGGCGCTCTAAAAGCTGAAGAAAAATTAAATTTCCATTGTAAAATTTTGTTTGGCAACCAACTAAGTCCTGCTGTTCCAGTTAAGGCGCTTGAGCTATTATTAGCTCCTATAAAAGGTAAATTAAGAAAGGTATTATTTTTTGTAAAATCTGCTTTTGAAACTACATTGTTGTAACGTAATCCTGTCTGGAGTACTATAGTAGTATTTGGCTTATATTTTAAACTTGTATAAACAGCTGCAGATTGCCATGTAGAGCCATCTGGATATCTAGATACTGTTGGCTCGTTGGCATTGGTTATAATATTTTCTTGAAAACCTAGAGAGCTTATAGTATTATGTATATACTCTAAACCATAAAAAAAATTTATTTTCTTTGTTACTATTTTTTCAAAGTCTATATTAAAGGAAAAAGCATCTACACTTTCTTCTCTAATGTTTCTAATTTCTGATTGAAAATTACGATCTACTCTACTTTCTTTAAAATTTTGATAGGCAACAGTTGCCTTTATTTTGTTGTAAAGATTGGAGTTACTACTTAATTTAGTAACATCTAAATTAGACATAAACCATTTTTGTGGTCCATAGTACCATTCTGCAGAACGTAAGCTATCTCCTCTATAACGTATTAATCTATCGTATCTTGGTGTGTTAGATGTGGCTGTGTAAAATAAACCTAAACCGAAACTTAAATTTTCTTGTGCTTCATACCTTGCTTTTTGCATAATATTAAATTGATTATAACCAGAAAATTTTTGAATATTAGGGTTGTTGTTTTCCACTATAACGTCTTCGTTATTACTTGTTACTACAAATTCTGGTCTTAAATAATCTTCTGGTCCATTACTCCCCATCCTTAAATCGTTAAAACTAGTATAGCTTGCACTGGTAATAAATGCCAACTTTTTAAACCCGTAATTAACATCTAAATGTCCTGTTTTTTCTTGACTTGCAGATGCATACCTTAATACAGCATTTGTTTTTATGTAAGTAGAATCTGTAAAAGAAACTTTAGGTTTTTTTGTGTAAAAACTCATAACGCCTCCAATGGCATCGCTACCATAAATTACACTTCCTGCTCCTAAAGCGACTTCTGTAGAATTAATAGAAAATGGGTCTATAGATATTACGTTTTGAATATTTCCACCTCTAAAAATAGCATTATTCATTCTTACTCCATCCACTGTAATAAGTAATCTGTTTGTAGAGAAACCTCTTATTATTGGGCTCCCGCCACCTAATTGACTTTTTTGAATATAAACCTGGCCTGTAGATTTTAAAAGGTCTGCACTTGTTTGTGGGTTTTGGAAAGCAATTTCCGATGCGTTTACACTAACTATTTTCTTAGGAATATCTCTTTTGTTTTCTTTAAATTTAGAACCTGAAATAACAATCTCGTCTAAACCTTGTGCGGTTGGCGTAAGTCTCACTTCACTATTAGATATCAATTTTTTTTTTATGGGAAATAGTTTGAAAGACAGGTGCTTAAAGTAAATAATTTCAAAAGCTTCAAAACTGTCTAAATTTGCTTTTCCATAGAAATTGGTTATAACACTTTTAGATTTTGTTTTGTTAAAAATAGCAACACCTACAACGGGTTCTTGAGTATTTTTATTTAGCACTATAATATCTTGCGCTTTAACTTGAAAACATAGGCAAAAGATAATAAGTGAAATTAGAAATTGCTTTTTATTTTTATCTAAAAACGTCATTAAAAATTTTTAGTGATTTTGGTTTTTTAAAAGTGCCTAAATGTAATTCAAAATATACTAAAATAAGGCTTAAAAAAGATTGTCTTTGTTTGGTATTAACTTTAACTGTTTCTAAAGCATCAAATGTTGTGCCTAACAGTTGTTTTAGAAGTATTAAATTTTCTTTAGAAACAGAATATTTACTTTCTCTTTCGTCTTGAAATTTTCCTGCTTCTAAATTAAAATAGGGCGCTTCAATTTTTGTAACATCTGGATAAAAACCTAGATGTTTTGTTAGATTTAAAAGAAATAATAAATGAAAATTAGCATAATTATCATGCGCATCTAACCATTGTAAAGTAGCCTCTAGATAATTAAATAAAGTATCGTTTTGTTCTTCCTCTTGAAGTGAACTCGAGAGTACTTCGGCTAAAAATATTACAATAGCGCTTTTTAATACATTGGTATGTAAGCTAGAATAAAGATGGTTGACTTTTACTTCTTTAATATATTGAAGTGATCTTAAAGGCTTAAAATCTGTTATTAATTGAAGCTGTGTTAATAATTGATAATATGCAACCTTAGATCCTTTTTTGGACTTTAAAACACCTTTTAATAAATAACTTACTATCCCTTCTTTTTGGGTATAACATTTAATTATTAAATCGTTATCGCGATATTTAAGTTTGGAGAGAACAATAGCGTTTGTGGAT
>Ga0114953_1003041_pt1 | contig 11497 bp, 15 predicted proteins | sample SidtaG_FD_87298 | JGI IMG/M metagenome (GOLD analysis project Ga0114953, IMG submission 87298) | Marine algal microbial communities from Sidmouth, United Kingdom - Sidmouth_Male2 metaG | ecosystem: Host-associated > Algae > Red algae > Unclassified | place: Sidmouth, United Kingdom | collected...
AAGGGCCCGACGGAGGGGCGAGATGGCGAGACGACGGAAGAGCGCGGAGACGCGGTGCTGATATGGCCGCAAAGATGCGCGCTGCTGACCATTTCGGGGCTCTTGTGTGGAATACAGTGGAGGCTTCAGTAAGGCATCTGTAAAACGATTTTGGAGGAAGCTGTAATCGCTCGCATGTGTAATCCTTCTGGACCAGAGCGATCGTAGGCCATCGAATGCTAAAACGTGGATACGCGTGATTGGGCGTACAGATGGGATCATCCAATCATATGGCCTAGAGGGTGACCATCAAACAGACCAGGGCCATCAATTTCATGCAACGTGGCTGCCTGAGCGTTGAGAACGCGAATGGATCCCTACTAGAAGCTTCGCTAATGAATGGCAGTCTGCTTAATTTTGCCGGTCTGAGTCCGAACAGAACGCAATCAGGACGAAGTTCTATTGGCCACCAGCACGTATCCGGCTGAACGAATGGCCGAGAGTCTGTCGTGATTGCGTTTTGTTCCGACCCAGACCGGCAAACTTGAGCAGACTGCAATACATTTTCGTTTCGCCAAAAAGTGGAGCGTCCATGCCCAACAAAGAGGCGCTGTTTGGCGTTCGTTGGCCCAGACAGCGATCGACTTGACTGGCGCCTCTCCAGTTTCTGACGGATCGACAATACGTATTGGCAGCCCTCTGCTGTCTGTTGCCACAAGCGGGAGGCTGCGTATGCAGACCACGAAGAACTTACATGGCATGAGGACCGTGCTGAAAGCAGAACACTCGCAGCTACTTCTCTACTCCACGTAGGGGCCGTGAAAAAAATAGAGAGAAGGCAGATTTTCACTCTCGGCTGAGTTCATGCCCAAAATTTCGGGACGATTCCGAAGAGCCAAAGAGTCTCTTCTTCTGGAGAAAGAAGGTAGAGTGTGTGTGTATGGATCACGAGAGACCCGCTTCCCTAAAGCTGTCTTCGTGGCTGAGGCACAACCAGTCTCCCAATGCGCTCGTGTGAGACGAAAAAGCGCTCGTCTGAGACGGAAATGCGTGCATGTGAGACGGAAATGCGCGCATGTGAGACGGAAATGCGCTCGTCTGAGACGAAAAAGCGCTCGTGTGAGACGGAAAAGCGCTCGTGTGAGACGAGAAGTCCTTCTCTTTTTTCTTTCTTTTTTTTTTCCTCTGCCAGTAAACAGCGCCCGATGCGCCTGTCATGGGACATACTTGGCTGCCGTGTGCGCGCGTTGGGCGGTGCGGTCGGCTCGCCGACCGCCATCCGTGTTGCTGCCAGTGTTTATCAGCGCCGCCGTGGGCCTGTTTAGTAGGCTTCCAATACTGTTGGATCGTCTTTGGGTCGCTTCGAACTGCGTGAACAATCGATAGAAGTCGATAGCTATAAATACACAATTACGCTGGTCTCTTACATGTCCTCTCTTGTAGTATAGTGGTCCATCAACTGTCACTTCGACGAAACACCTAGTATGCCCGCCTGTCACGCGGGAGACCCGGGTTCAATTCCCGGCGAGAGAGACGATCTTGTTTTACATTTTTTCTTTGAGAAAAACGCAGCAGAATCTTCGTGTGACATGGTCAGCACCGGCCTTCGCTCATCCTACTTGATGAGCCACCGCTCCTTCAATTCCTTCCGAACTGACAAGACGTCACGCCGGCGCTTGCATCGGCCCGCCCCTCCGTCAGGTATATCATGCTCTCCCACAGCATCAGATGCCGGAAGCGAGCGCCGCCGCCACCCTCTTCGTACCCACTGCCGCCACCGCCGAGCCCTTGTCGCCGCTACCAAGCGCACAGACTCTTGGGCGGCTCCATCGTGGGCCGTCGCCGCCTCTGTCCCAGCCGCCTGTGGCCCCGCTGTTCGCTTGGAAAAGATGACCGTCACTGCGGCTGCTGCCGCACACACTGCATAGAAGGAAGGCAAGGAAAATGCCAGCCCCAGCAACCGACCCGGGTGGTACTCGGTGAGGGCAATGAGGACATAAGATTTGGACATGGCCAGCTCTGTTGCCGCCGACGGTGGCAAGAAGTCAGCCGCCTCCGCGCCACCAATGCCGATTCCCAATGGGGCGCAGACGCACGTAAGGACCGTCGCCGCCCACGAAGCGGCGCCGGACCGTTCCGCCACCGCCAACGAAGCGATGGCAGACAGCCAAGCGACGCCAGTTGCAAACAGAAAACCGAGCTCGATCAGCTCTCACACGCGCCACGCACCCCACACGGTCAGTGGAGCAACCACGAGCGTATCATATCTTCTGAATGATCAAGATTAGGCTACTTGTAGGCCCCTTGACTAGTCGGTAGTCCTTTGGAGATTTTATCTGACTTGTGGTTCTTTTTGTACCCTTTGCGGGGATTCATCCGTCTGGTGATCTGTCCTTTATTTTTTTGTTTCTGCTTCTGTGGTTTTACGATCTTTAAGATCGCACGGTCGATCGACCCCGCCCCTCGTCCATTTTATAATAAAAAGCACCATGGGTCCGGGGCTCGACGTCGTCCGCACCCCCGGCTCCACTCGGATGTCATACAAACAAATGTTCTTCTTCCTCGGCCGCCGGGCGATAGTGTTTGCTTTATCGTGCGTATACGAACCAACGTCATGTATCCAACATTTGGTGGAGCAGCAGGGGATACTCTCGCCTACGCGCGTACCTTGGTACGCCGTGATAGGGAGCTGTATCTTGCTGCCTAGCGGCATCTTGATGGGTTCCTCACAGGTTGGCTTGGCGCGGTGGGCGTGCCTCTCGATCGAGTGTGTCACGACGCGTGGTGTAGTGGGTTGCTGTCTCCAACTGCAGCGCTGGTCGTTGCTGTTGGCACTTTTGCCGGTTGTGCTGTGATCCCTGGCGGTGCCGACCTGCAACTTGGTAGCGGGACGGGAAAGGGAAAAACCCTTCCTCCCGACTATGTGCATCCGGGAGGCCGTCGTGCGAATCAGCACGACTACACCACCCTAGATGGTTCCCTCTCAGATCAATCTGCGTCGACCGCGGCGGCCTCTAGCCAGTCCCACGACGCGGAGAGTCTTGAGGCGGAGCTGGAGACACTTCGTCTCCGTCTGACGGCCCAAGGAGCGGCCAGTCGGTCTATGGTAGGAAGCCAATGATACCCTGGTGTCTGATGCGGCGGCTTTGTTCCAGGAAGACCGCGAGTCGCCCGCGACCAGCGACGAACGCCAATATTGGCTATCCTGTTTGATAACAAGTTGTAACGGTCCTGGCAGGACAAACCCCTAAGGTTCGGGCTTTCGGCCAAGTGCGTGCCATCGGACGAATGGAAGAGTGGGTGATGGCCATGTGCGCCACCGCCGGTTTGTTGACCATCTTTCTCATCATTCGCCTATGCCGGCAAAAGTCCGTAGCAGTAGCCCGCGGTGTCTCCCGCGTCAAAAACGACGAACCCTTCCTGATCAGTGTTTGCAACTTCGGGCCTGATCAGGAAATCAGTCGCAAGAACAGTATCCTGGGGTTTCCCGAGCCCTTCTAAGGCCAAATGTTCGCGTCCGTCCTGGAGGAGGAGACTTCCCCAGAGACATTAGTCGGTGAAACGAACACAACTTGCGAGGACCCCGTCGAAGAGTGTGAACCTCAGTGAAGCACCGGACCACTTGCAAAAGCGCATCCATGAGATGCTACAGACCCATTCGGTCATTCAGGTTGGTACCTTGGATACGAATATACATTCGACATGCAGTATCAGCCAAATGCATCGCACAACGCGCCATAATTTTTGTCAAGGACGGACAACGATGCCGCCGTGGACGATATCAATGAAGATATCCCTTTCCTTGCATTGGCCGAGAGGGCCAACGGCTTTCTGACGGGGAGGTACACGGGTACCGACATGCCGGCCCCCGTCGAATACGACGACGTCGCCAAATCCCAACAAGCAGACGAAGTTTGCTTCGAAATGGCTAATCGCGTAGCACGCAATACGGAAAAATCCTTCCTTCAAGACGAAAGTCACGCCTTCTTCCGGCATGCGCCGTACGGAGACCAACTATAAATTCCGGAAAGCTTGCGTGAGTGTATCCCTACGGTGTAAATCCCCGCCACGATGGCAGCCCATCCGGTCATGAACCGGATGTAGGTCACCACGCCGTGTCGGTACTATTGGCCATCTCTGATGACGGACATCTACAACACTGTTCCACATTGTACGACGTGTGCCAGAAACCGGCTTTTGTTTTGGCTTCAAAGGTCCCCTGTGACGTCGTTCCCCTCCACAGAACCCTGAACAGACCTATCGGTCGAACTCTTCGGGCCAATCTGCCCTACCAGGTATGATAATCGCTCTATTCTGACTATTACCGACCACTCCTACAAGCTCATGGAGTGTGTTTCCCTTCGGCGTATGACCGGCGTCTCAGTGGCCTCTGCCATCATCGACGCATTGGTTGCATGCTACGGTAACCCCGACCGGACCTTACGGGACGAAGGATGTTGCATATCTCCTTAATGACTAATATTCAGCCACTTGCAGCCCCCATGACTTTGCGGTAAGCATGCGGAGGCTTGAGCCGACTTTTGGCTCGCCCTTTCAGGGGATTCTTCCGTCTTTTGTATCTGTCCTTTCTGTACTTGTTCTTCTTTTGTGGTTATACGATCTTAAGGATCGCGCGGTCGATAGACCTTGCCCCTTTATCGTTTTTACTCATTTGAAGGACGACGGGTCCGGGGCTCGCCGGCATCGGCGCCTTCGGATCCCCATCGGATGCAGCACGATCCAAGGTCCATCTTTCTCGCCCTTTGGGCGATAGATTTATCTTTATCATCAGTCTACGGTCAGTCGCTGTCTGCCGGTCAACTAACCAATGTCGTGAGTCCCACATTTGGTGGATCCGCAGGGGATACTCTTTTCTGCCGTTTCTCCGACATGGCGGCTGTGCGCCAGGAAGACCTTAGAGTCGGAATCCCAGGTTGCCATGTCGCGTCGCATGACGAAGAGCAAGTGCAAAATAGATCCGAAGGGGGGCGCGTAGTCTTCCTCTTGTCAAGAGCCGATTGGTAAAGCGTCAGAAAGTCGGGATCCAGCTCGTATTCTTCGCAAAAAGCTGCGTAAGATCCGAAAGGAGACAAAGTTGGCGCGCTCTGCCTCTCAGGTAGAGAAAGCCACTGCGTTAGCCACGAGCGGGGACAGAACGTCGAGAGGGAAGACTTCCTCTTCCTCCTCCGACTCCGGTGAATCCTCGGGTTCCCCGTCATCCACATGGTCGGGTCCAAGCTCTGGATATTCGGACACTTGTCTTCGGACAGATGGACCACAGCAAGCGCACGAGCGGCGAGACACGGCGATCACTGTGGAGCCCACCGCTCGCGACAGAGACGACTGCCAAGCCTGTGGATCAAATGGCTCGCTCCGCAGGATTATTTGCTCATTTCCTTGACCAACTCTGCGCCACAGGGTCCAAGCTTTCATCGCTTGCAAATGGACATGCGAGAATACCATTTCCATGATGCAATGGAGAATGCAGTAGGGCTGTCAGGAAATGGATACACGTCTCTATTGACTTTCGATGATCACTTTCAATCAGCTTCAATGAGAATTTGTGGTACTTCGCGGAGATCGAGCAGCTTGGACTGTGATGTGAACGTGAGGCACGTGTTTCTTGAAAGAAATGGCCCCACGATCCTAGTAGCATCGAGACCAGCGTCAGAGAGACGCATAGCCATCGGCGTGCCTCTTTGTGCCGTTCTACAGCAACCTAGCGGGTGCTGCGAACGGCCTTCGTTCGCGACTGGCACCGTCTTGCGTGCCTAAGAGCCGCGTCGTCGCTTGCGACTGTAGTCAGTCGGCCACTCGGCTGCCGACCGCCGGGATTCACCGAGCAACGAGGCCCCGGCGGCCAATGTCTCGTTACCCCCGCCCTCCGCCCCCCTGCACCCATCTGATGGGTTTGCACCGGTGACACTCCGGACATTTTTTCCAGCATGAGTTTCACGAAGAGCCCCCTGCCCACCGGCTTCGGCACTGGACCAGTTGCCGGCCGCCCCACGATAGTGGCTTCCTCAACCCAGACCTGTGGCCGTCATTTGCCGGCGGGAGGTGTGTTGAGTGCAACCTGAAAGCTCAGCCCCACGTCACCGGCCGAGGTATGTGCACTTTCTCTCCTCCCCCGTGCATGCGCGGACGCTGAGATCCTGGTTACCGCGGTCGGGCGAGGGGCGCAGCATGGGTCGACACCATCTTGTGGCTGAATACCACTGCCGCCCGCCGCGCTCCCCTTGGGTGCAGTGAACCGTGACTGACCCCACTCTTCTTCTCGCGTGCTGCCAGTAGCTGTGACATGCGTCCTTCTTCTTTCCCGCTGTGGTTGTCTGACCGTAGTAAATGTGAGACTCTCCTTTACCACAGGCCGGCGCCGCTGCCGACCGACGTTCTGGAGGGCACATGTGGCCCCAATAGCCACAGATTTCCAACGCGGTGGCGTGGCTCTGAGCGCGTTGGGCGGTGGCGAAAGCCGCGCTGCCGCTCGAATACTCCTCGGTTCACTCCCCTCTCCAGCATTCCTGACGATGCGACCAACATACGGGCCATCAAAATGCATCGTGCGGGGCGTGCCCAATGCCAACATGGCAGCGATGCAAAAGCACACACTCGCCGCGCATCAGCGACTTGATCAGAATGCCAACCGTCGAATGCCGCGCCAGCTTGGACCTGGCCCCGCTCTCGGTGGTGCCGCTGTGGCCGTTTCCTCGTCGCCAGGCGAGACAACACCGGCGCCTGTACGTGCTCCGCCCCAGGCGGACCCCTTTGCGGGCTTTTCGCCGGTCATCTCGACGGTTATCGACGGAATGCTGCACGCCGGGCCAGCGAGGCACGTACGCGCGAAGGTTCGTATGACAGCTGCGGACGCGCCGGCGAGCAACGACGGCGTCTTTGGCGAAATCGATGACTGCGACAAGGACGACGCGGAGCTGCTGCTGCAGCTCTCCGAGGACGCCAAGGCGCAAGCGGCCCAGGAGGAGCACAATGACTGGGGCAAGCCGCCGCAGAGCGCGCAGCCGATGGTGGGCGACTTATTCCACGTGCAAAACTTCTCGTCCGTGTCCACCGAGGCGCAAGCCGAGTGCGAGCGCATTGGAAGCTCCAAGAGGTGCGAGCCGGCTGTGGACGCGAGGCCAAACCGCAACCCAGGGCGATTTAACACGCCAGCCCTACAAATGTTGTAGACCTTTGCGAAAAATGGCAACGGTAGTGGCCTGCAGACTGTCTTCCAAAACGGCTTGTACCACCTGCTTTCCACGTGGGATGGGTCGGACGGGAGTAGCAAGTCGGGTGCTCACGTCAAAAACCGCATCGGCGACGTCTTCTCCTCGGCGACGGCCTTTCGCAACGCAGTTTGCGATGACCTAGACGACGCCATCTTGGCCTCGGGTTGGAAGAAGTGTACGCTGCTGCAGGGGGGAGTACTCTACAATACCTACTTCCTTTCGGCCCTGAACACCGCACTAGAGGCATTGCGCAACGCAAAGAAGGAGGAGCTTCGCCGTGATGATGGCAAGGTTGGAGACCGCCGCCAGGCGCCCGGGGACGGCGAGGAGGTTAATGCGCACCAGAACACCATTGACGGTACCGCATTCGACAAGGCCTTCTTACTAGGCCTCTATGTGTACAGTGATGCAAGTTTGCTCTCGTGGTCGGGTGGTACGTGCCTTCTCTTCTCTATTGCATGCATGCTCTCTCGGTGTCCCTCGAGTTTTGCCGTACCTCCTTGCGCAAGCGGAGCGCGCCGAGACCTGGACTTGAGCTCCCTCTGACCGCATCCTTCCCAGCTTATTGGTCCTATTCCCTTCTTTTGACTTGTGGGCAGCGCACTACCTTTGCCCGATCCGTATCCGAGTCGTCAATGACGTCTCGAAGCCGGTTCAGAGGTACTCTATTGCGTACGTTCCCGTCGTGCGCACACTGAAAAAGCCCAGCGCGAGAGCCAAAGCGACGGGAAGCGCTGGAAGGTCCTGCAGCGGACCCTCCACCTAGCGTTCCGCGAGACCATCTCGGCAATCCACAGGGGCCACCAGCTGGACGAGAGCATCGGGGGCTACTGTCTGGCCTTTCTGCGCGTGCTCTTGTACGCGTGCGACAGGCCCGAGGAGAGGGAGGTCCTGTGCATGAAGTCAGGTCCCGGCGGAAGTTCTGCGCGACGTGCGAGGTGCTGGCCGAAAACGCCTGCACGGAGAAGGGAGTGACGGCGGCGCCTCGGGATGTCGTCGAGACGCTTACCCGCCACTTGGAAGCTGCCAAGCTCAGCCGGACGACAAGGTCTCGGAAGGGACGCGTCATGCTGGAGACCTAGAGCAGCATCCACGCCTTTTTGCAAGTGTTGGCGTCGCTCGGCGGCCTGGGCACCGTCCCTCACCACCTGTACAAGATGATTTCCATCGACCTTCTGCACGTAGGCTTCGACACAGTGTGTGGGTAGCGTAGTGTTTGTGGCGGTTCGTGCGCTGGGACAGTGTACCTCTCGGTTCTCGCCCACAATCTGTTTCGGCTGTTACTGACTTTCCGGTCAGGTTTTTCCGGTCGCTGGATAATTGGCACAGGTGCTGGGCCTGGGGATCACCCGAATGCTCTGTCACCATCTCATACAAGAGGGTCAAAGATTCCCTTCACGGGCACGAGAAGCGGAGGTACGGGTGCACGAACGGCGGCGAAGACACATTCGCGTCCAGTTGCTCCGCATCGGCCAGGGCGCGCTTGAGATCTGTTCGCGGCTTGAGAGTGAGGCGGCCGACTGTGACGCCTGGTTTGAGGACTACGACGACTCGTACGCGGTGGTTGTGCCGGAAAAACACGCGCCCTTGATGGGTGGACCGCACGCGAGCCCAGTCGGGCGACGACCCGGACGCCGGGCGCCTGTGATGACGGAGGCTGAGCTTTCGACCAGGCCAGGGCTCGGTGCTGTCGGCCTCGCTGTGGGGCTGACCCTGGCGACCACCACTTTGCAGGTGCCAAGCTCTTATACCTTTTCTCCACGGTTCCCCGGCTGCGCCGCCGGCCACCCGCAGCAGCACCTGCGCGCCACCCTGGCGTATTGCGGCCTGCCGTGATTTGATTGCCTCGCATACGTTCTTCCCGGAGACGCCCCTGAGACCTTGCGATACGGGGAGGCTCGCGCCATCGTCCGCAAGGCCGCAGACGACGACTTTGACGTCGTAATTGTGGCGGCCATCAACGTTTGCGAGTCCATGCGAGGGTGCCCACTTGTTGAAGCCGGTTACAAGCGGCTGTGCTGGTCGATGGAGGGGCACGACGAGTGGCCGGCCCTACACACTGTCCCACTGACCTCTGTTTTGCGCCTTGAGCGCGTGGTACGCGACCAGGACCAGATTAATCGGGACCACGGTATGACCGCAACGCCCAAAACACTACCCAACACCCCGGCTCAGAGACGTGCCGAGCGCTTTTTCCTCAATGCATGTGTTCCTTGGCCATAAACTGCTCCTTTTATTCTTTGCTGTAGGCATCATCCAGCCCACTCGCTGGCACGGTACCGACATATAGAGAATCGGGGTCCCCTTGAAGCGGAAGTTGCACGAGAGAAAGTAGTGGGTACGGTAGTGTGCAAGAGTGGCCTCGGATCCCAGCTACGGCGGTTCTACAGGAGGGGTAGCTTCGCATAGCCCCCCCAAAAATACAGCTACAGCCCACCTTGCTTTTCCACTGCGAGGAGACGATTTCTTGTCACGCGCCTCGAATCGGACCAGCAAACCCTTCATGATCGAAGAACAGCGCCCTGGGCGTTGATGCTGGCGCGCTATTGCTGTCTTCCCAATTTTGGCCGATTCCGTCGATGTCAAGAAGGGTAATCAACTGTGCGGAACTGTGTCTCAGGCGTGCATTCAGCCGGATAAAGTGGATCCGCCAATGGGCAGTTGAACGAGACCCGGTCTTGACTTCGACCACATCGGCCAAAATAGGAAAGACAGCATTAGTATCGGAGCTCACAGGGCGTTGTTAAGAGCACACCCAACAACGTCTCCCCCACGTTCTGAAACCCGAAACGGAATATGCCACGTTTGCTTACGTGGAGGTCGCTGAGCGGCCCCCCATTTTTCTCATCCAAGGGAGCCCTCCACTGTCCTGGAGTTATCGAAAACAAGGGCTACATGGTCCAGAGATGGGTGCAAGAAGATGGGGTAAGCGTGCCTAGGAACGTCGACCCCAAAGTGTTCAGAAGTCGGACATATATCCACGCAATCACGAGGTCACGGAGGGAGCGATGAAATGGCGGCGATCCGGACAAGAACGGGTCGCAACTTTCCAATCGTTTGGGTGCACTTTTGTCATCTGAGTCTACATACTGAAAGTCAGGCTCACACGTCTAAAAGAAAGCGCCACGAACTGACAGGACCTGGTCGCCCTGCTGACACGACGCTGAAGAATCTCACTTCGGGAAGACACCTGGCACACTGTCGACAGATGGCGAGCCTCACGCGACAGCGCCAGCCCGCGGCTCTCGGTCGAGGACCCTGGGAGCGTTGTGCCGCGCGATGCGCTGTCAAGACGCGGCCACGGCAGGCAACGCGCGGTCTAACAGATGATTCGATTCGAATGCTTCCAGAACAAAAGGCGGACGGCGCCTTTGCTGGTGGCGGCGTTGGCTTGCTCTTAACGGGCACTGCCGCAATCGTCGAAACGGACAGTGTCGGTGGGGTCGCGCGGGAATATCGGCGCGGTCGCGCAATCAATCGCCTGCTCCGTTTGAATGCAGTCAGAAATCTTTAAATGTTTCCAACCTGATCGAAGCCATATGATTGGCTGCTGGAAATGTTCGAAGAAATGTTGGAAGGGAGGCGGATGCATCATCGGCAGGGGGCAGCCGGCCCGTGATCAGATTGCTTTGGTCCCTGTTGGCTCTAGGCCCCCACCCCCCCTCAAATCGGTCGTGCGGCAGCCTCACGTCAAGTGTGGGGCGGCTGGTGCCTCAGCCGATTCCACGAGGCGGGGATCTCGCCGACACGGGGGCACGCACAAGGCTCCGTGCCAAAGTCGGTGTGGCCCGCATCGTGGGCGGCGCTGCGTGGGGCCGGGTCGCAGGGGAGGCCGTTTGGGGAGCCTCTAAAGCACCTCCCCGGGCGGTCTCGGGCACACGACCCGCTCGCAGCACCCTGCGCCCCCCCATCCACGCACGAGCACGAGGGGCCGCCGCGTGGGCTGCCATCGGCGGCTCGTTGGGGCGCCCCCTGCGCCGCCATCGGCTGGACGGGGGGGCGCCCCTTGGGCTGCGGTCGCGCGCTGGTGCTCCGCGCGCGCGTGCTTCTCGTGACGCTTTTTGTCGGCCTCCGGCGACGGCATATGAACACGCCGTCCGCCGACGGCCCGTGCTGCCCGGCTCTTCCATCCCATCGAGCTCCTGCGCACATCCCTCTACCGTTGAGTTCTTCCCGCCCTTGCCGCCGGCGTGGCACGCCGGCGGCTGCCCCCCCCCCCCCCTCTGCTACCGTTGAGTTCTTCCCGCCCTTTCCGCCTGCGTGGCACGCCGGCGGCTGCACCCCCCTCC
>Ga0114953_1003047_pt1 | contig 11490 bp, 10 predicted proteins | sample SidtaG_FD_87298 | JGI IMG/M metagenome (GOLD analysis project Ga0114953, IMG submission 87298) | Marine algal microbial communities from Sidmouth, United Kingdom - Sidmouth_Male2 metaG | ecosystem: Host-associated > Algae > Red algae > Unclassified | place: Sidmouth, United Kingdom | collected...
CTTCGGTAAAATCGCAGAGCAGGAATTGCCCCTGTCCCAGCGAGATCGAGTCTCCGTCGCTCAATTCGGCCTCGCCTTTGACCGGAACATCATCGATCGAAATCGGTCGATTGGACTGGATCACTCGCAACGTCCCGCTCTTATTAATGTAGTCGCAATCAATCTCCAGCAGGATCTCCCCTCGCAGACCTCTTGAAAGCAGGATATCGCCGGGTTCGAGCAAATCGGGATTGTTCGAGACCTGATAGCTCGTCCGGTTGAGTTCGAGCTCAAATTGTCCGCCGAACTCTCTGGCTCGACGCCGCAAGTCCATGAGCGAGATCGATGAACCGCCAGCTAACTCAATCACGTCATCCTCACGGGCATCGAAACTCTCGCCCTTTTCGAGGGATTTGCCGGCGATTTTGACCGTGGTGTCTCGCAGCGCTCGGATCTCCGTGCCCAGACCGAACCGTAGCTCAAGTTCGCTTTGTTTGGTGCTGCGCCGCTCAATGCGCAGAGCTTTCGGCGGGCCGTCAATCACCGAAGCAAAGAGAGCATTCGCCGAAACGTCCTTTTTCGCATTCAGATAGAAGACGAGATCGGTGTAGGTCAGAACCGTCTCATCGAGGATGACGCGCTGGTTGGGATAGATTCGGCAGAAATCCCCTGGTGAAACGACCCGCCCTCGAGCGGTGAGAGGGTGGGTGCCGGTATTCTTAATCAGGATGAGATCTTGGAAACGGAACACGCTGAGGCCGGAATCAGGACTCATGTTGCCCAAACGAAGATCGGTTTCGGCTTCGTCCTGACCGATATTCAGGGCTTCCAGACGGGATGGAATTTCGGTCTGAGGTTCGTCTCCCGGGATATGCTCGGCATTGAGCTGATAGACGATATCGATGGCCTCGGATGCGATCCCGAGGTTGGTCATGAACAGGTAGAACGACACCAGTTGGTCGCGCTGTCCGGAGGACCGAGAAATCAGAACATAGAGCTGAACTCCGAGCAGGATTTTTTCCTCCTGCGAAAGTTTTCCCGCCAGTTCCTGCGCCATCTGGTTTAAGTCCTGCGATTGGCGCAGAGCTTTGCGGTAAATCTCCTGAAGCTCGGAATAAATCGTTCGCGTGTAGTCGTAGCGAAGGAAGCCGAGAGCGGAATCGACGTCTTCGTGCTGAATCGCACCATCGACCTTTGAGAAACCTGCGAATACGCGGATCAGCGTATGTAGATTATCTGGCGTCCGGTGTCCCGAACGTCGGAGCCGACCGAGCCCCCGCTTTTTGCGGCGAGTCGTCGTGGATGCTGACTGATCTTCCTCTGGCATGGGGTGATTGCGGAGCCCTGCGAGCGTTTCCGGCGGGCAGGGGCGAACACGACGGATATGCTGACGCTAGTGGCTCACAAGACGACCCGCAAGGACTTCGCCGTAAGCTCTTCGATCGAGCGGCGACTAATTCTGAACGGAAATCGACCACTTCTGGTCTAACCGTTGAAATCCAAGGGTTCTCCCTTACCTTTCATATAGAAACCAACTTTTAGCGCCCTCCCGCTCAGCAAGAAAATCGACAACGGATTGTCGGTAGACTTGAAGCCGTTCGGGGCGTAACTACACGCGTATGTCCGACAACAAACCATCTCCTCAGGGTAACGGGGACGGAAATCAACAGGACCCCAGTTTTAACTGGAAAGGGTTGATCTTGATCTCTATGGCAATGGCTCTGATCGCCTCTGCCTTCTTTTTTGGCAATTCTGAGCGGGTCTTTAAAACGATCTCCTACAGCGAATTTAAGGAAGAGGTCGGCAGTGGCGGCGTCTACAATTCGAAGGATTATCCCCTCACACTGGTCTCCAATCAGGGATCTTTTGAGCAATACATCACCGGCTTTTTCAAGCCACGCGGTGAAGATCCTCCAGAGCGTTTCCGCACTCCGATTCACATCGAGTATGAGAAAGATGATCTAAAGCCGATGCTCGCAGACGCCGGGCTGGAGCTGACTCACAAGTACGAGAAAAACACCATGGGGCAGGTGATGTTTAGCCTGTTGCCGATCCTTCTCATCCTTCTGATTCTTTACTTTTTCTTCCGCCAGCAGATGAAAATGGCGGGTCGCGGTGCCATGAGCTTCGGCAAATCCAAGGCCAAGCTCCTGACATTGGGCAAAAACAAGGTCACGTTTAAGAACGTCGCGGGTGTCGAAGAGGCCAAGGAAGAGGTCTGGGAGATCGTCGAGTTCCTGAAGGATCCGAAAAAATTCCAGCGCTTGGGTGGAAGTATCCCGAAAGGTGTCTTGATGGTCGGTTCTCCTGGAACCGGTAAAACTCTTTTGGCCCGTGCGATTGCCGGAGAAGCGGATGTTCCGTTCTTCAGTATTTCTGGTTCGGACTTTGTCGAAATGTTTGTCGGTGTCGGTGCCAGCCGGGTTCGCGACATGTTTGAGCAGGGCAAAAAGAGTGCGCCCTGCCTGATTTTCATTGATGAGATCGATGCTGTCGGTCGCCACCGTGGACATGGTTTAGGCGGCGGTCACGACGAGCGCGAGCAGACGCTGAATGCGCTGCTGGTTGAGATGGATGGCTTCGATACTCAAGAAGGCGTCATCATTATCGCTGCCACCAACCGTCCTGATGTCCTCGACCCGGCGCTTCTGCGTCCCGGTCGTTTTGATCGTCAGGTCACTGTCAGCTTGCCGGACGTGAAGGGCCGCGAGGCGATCCTCAAAGTCCACGCGAAGAAGGTGAAGATGCAGGAGGATGTCGAACTCGGCGTCATCGCCCGCGGAACTCCAGGATTCTCCGGTGCGGAGTTGGCCAATTTGATCAATGAGGCCGCGTTGCTGGCCGCCCGGAAGGGACAGAAGGCGATCAAGCTACATGACATGGAAGAGGCTCGCGACAAAGTCCGCTGGGGACGTGAGCGACGCAGTCTAGCCTTGTCTGAAAAGGACAAGGAGAAGACGGCCTTTCACGAGGCTGGACACGCCATTTTGCTCGCCCTTCTCGAAAATACCAATCCACTTCATAAGGTCACGATTATTCCGCGTGGCCCATATCTCGGTGCAGCCTTCCACCTGCCGACCGAGGACAAGTACACGACTCGCAAGCTCGAAGCTCTTGAGGACTTGATCGTCGCTATGGGTGGTCGAGTCGCAGAGGAGATCGTCTTCGGCGATGTCGCATCCGGTGCTTCTGGGGACATCAGCATGGCGACAGACCTAGCTCGTAAAATGGTCTGCCAATGGGGCATGAGCAAAGAGCTCGGAATGGTTGAGTATGGTAAGAACGAGGAGCAGGTCTTCTTGGCCCGCGACATGGGTTCCAACCAGAATTACTCAGAGGCCACCGCCCAGAAAATCGATTCGGAGATCAAACGCCTGATCGACGAAGCTTATGCGGAAGCGACGCGGATTCTGACCGAAAATCGGGAGAATTTGGACACGATCGCCAATGCTTTGCTCGAGTTCGAAACGCTCGAGGGCCACCACATCACCGACATCATCAAGCACGGTGAGATGAAGGATCCACCGGCTTCGCCAGAACCACCGGCACTGCCTCAGGAAACGACCGAAGCTGACAAGCCGTCGGGAAGTGAGGAACCACCGGAAATGCCGGGCGACCTCGCTGGAGCACCGGCTTAGGTCTGGTTAGCAAGATCACTGAGCGATGAAGCTCGCGACAGTTGGAGCGACAAAATCCTTCGGTCGCGATCGCGCTCTCGACGATCTCTCCATAGAGATTGGCGAGGGACAAATCATAGCAGTCATCGGGCTCAACGGCGCGGGCAAGACGACGATTCTTCGCGTTTTCGCAGGCTTGCTCGGGCTCGACCGTGGGGAAGTTCATTGGGATGGCCGAAAGCCCGAACGGGATCGGCTTGAAGATCGTCGTAGGCTTGGCTTCGTCCCAGACCAGCCGACGCCGTTTTATGATCAGACGATCATTGCCAATCTCGGCGCCTACATCGGGATCTGGGAAGCTGATGGGCCGGATGGTGCACGAGCCGGTGAGCTCAATTGTGATGGTCGAGGCTCTTCGGAAACACGGCGCCTGGCAGGTGATCACTTGGGGGAGTGCCTTGCTATTTTTGGGAGGAATTGTAGCAACCGTCGCCTCGGTCAAAGGCTGGGTTGATCCGCTGGGCCCAGTGTGGTTGTGGCATTTCGCTGCTTGGACGCCACCGGGCTGGGTGATCGCGTTCATTCACGATTTGGGTGGAGATGGAGTGCTTGATTCTCTGGGCGATCACGTGATTCGTGCAGCCTTAGCAGTCGGTCTCGTCAGCTGTGCGATTTGGAAGTGGAAAACGACTCTCCCATCGGCTCTGCGACGACGCATTGATTCCGAAGCTGGCGAAGTCGGCGAGGCATTTTCTGAGCTGGATTTAGACGAGGAAGACGACGACCTCGAATTTGATGATTGGGACGTTAGCCCAGATGAGGCAGCGCTGGCTTCTGCAAGTCCAGATGAGGTCAAGGCGGCAATCGTTGGTGGCGCGATCTCGCGTGAACGATTCGATCTTCCACCGGATGCCGGTTGGATCGAGCGACGGTTCTGGAACAGCCTTTCCGATGCCGAGCGGAGAACCTTTCAACTGGTCGGGGATTCGGTGAGTGCGGCCACGTGGTGGCTTGTCCGTTTGGGGATCGGCTTGGTGGTTGTCCTGTTGTTAGCTGGGACAGTCAATCGGATGGATTTCCGGTTTGATGACACGATCGCTGCTGGGCTGCTGATTTTGGCTTGGCTACTGTTGATCTTGCTGTATCCCACCACTTCTGGGGTAGGGACGGGCCTGGACTCCGCCCAATCGGCGCCGCCACAGACAATGCCATTTCTCTGTGGCTTCCCAGTTTCGCTCGATACCACGCTGCGACTGGAGCGGCGCTGGTGGTGGTATCGGTGGGTGCCAGCCGTGGTCTTCGTGGCTCTGATCTATCGGCTGGCTCGATGGGCTCTCGACCCGATGTTCGGCGATGATGTCTGGTTGGGCTATCCGCTGGCCGCAATGCTGTTCTTCGGGTGGTGGCGACCAATAAGAATTGCTCGCAGTCTCTGGCTCGGGCCGAGCGGCCGATGGAGGCTATTGGTCATCGAAGTTTTGCTCACGCTGTTGACTGTGACGATCTTCGTCACAGCCATGGATAGCTTCTTGAGGGGTTTGGTCAATAATGCCCTAATGAACTTGTTCTTCAGCTTGTCCGCGGACTGGAACTGGAAACTCGGGATCGTATTGACCGGACTGTTTCTCGGATACCTCGGCCTATGGATCGCGCGCCGCCGCTATCGTTCTGGGCAACTTGATCTGATCGGGAAGTCGATGGACGGGTGAGAGCGACTAATGATTTAGTTCTTGAACGGCGCTGAACAATTGTGCAATCTGAGGGCAAGCTTCGCGTAAAAACCTTTAATTGCATGAAATCTACATCACGCCCAGTCATCTCAGCGACCGCTCTGGCACTGTCTATTTCCAATTCGGTCTATGCCGCAACCATTGTTTGGGACAACGATCTAGGCGGTGGCGACGGAATGTTTGGCTCTGCAACAAACTGGGTAGGTGATACCCTACCTGGTGGGGGGGACGTTGCTGATATTAACGGCGCGTTCACGGTTGATCGTTCGAGCATAACCGTTGATCAATCAAACATCAACGGTGGTGCGACGCTCAACATCTCAAGCGGCACGTTCAGCGATTCGAGGGCAGGAAATACTAGGCGCACCTTCGTAGGAAATTCTGGTGACGGAACGGTCAACATGTCAGGGGGGAGTTGGAACATTGGTCACGTCCTTGCGGTTGGAGGGGCTGGAGATGGGGTGTTCAATCTCAGTGGTGGAAGCCTTGCGGTTTCTCGGGGGGGCAATTCGTTAGCTGGCAATCCCAATACATTCGGTGGGTCAAATGGTGGATCAATTACAGTGGGCTACGGCACTGGGACGGGACTTTTTAGTGTCACGGGCGGCGCTCTAGAAACGCGAATTGGAACCGAGGTCGGTGACAACGGAACGTTCCAAGTCCTCGGTAGCGCAGCTTCATCGATCGGGATCGGCTCGAGCGGAAGCCTGGATGGGCACTGGTGGCAGGATGCAGGAGGTATTCTAAGCATCGGGATCGATGGCGGAGGGGTGACTCCGATTTTCATTGATGACTCAGGGAGTGGAACCACCGACCCTTATGTTCACTTCGTGAGTGGCTCCATTCTGGATTTGTCTTTCTCTGGCACCGCCCCAGAACGGGGAAGCTGGACGATCCTAGAGCTAGAAGGCCAAGATATCGACGACCAGGGTTTGATCCTCTCAGCACTTTCTGCAGCCGATCCGTTCTGGTCTTTCAGCGTGGATAACAGCGGAGCCAATGGTTTGCTGATCGCTACCTACTCGATTCCTGAGCCGTCTCTACCGGCACTGATCTTCGGTGGCTTCACCGTCATCGCTTTCAGGCGCCGCCGGAGCTAGGCCCCGATCGTACGGGTAGAACGACCGATGAATCCTGCGCTCGGATCTGCGCCACCTACTCCGTTTCTGTCCAAACGAAGACGCCACGGCTGTCGTGGCCTTTGCCCGCGCTAACGCTGGTTAGCGATGGATCGCCTTTTCTTCTGGCCAGTCTTTCTGACCATAAGTTAGGGCAGCCGCGGCGGCAGTAGAGAATTCGTGTGGGTTTTGAATCCCCTCCGGTTTGCTCTTTTGGATCGCCTTCCAAATTCGCAGCGTTTTGGCTGCATCGGTCGGAATTGGGCCCGAGTAGGCGAGTTCGATCAAGGCGGCGTCGTCGAGGAATCCGACGAGATCTCGGCTGGATTCGTCGAGTCGTAGAAACTCGCTGCGGGCCACCTCAGCCAGATCGGGAAGAAGAGTTTCGGCTTGGATGATTGTCGGCACCCAAGCAAGCGTCAGCCAGATCAGCACCCCAAGATGTCGCGTAACAGCCATGACGAAGCGAACGTTGATCAATTTGCCGTATGTGTCAATTGTGGCCGGGGCGGACGATATTGCAGGTCTTCGTCTCGTCGTCGTAGTGGAGTTCAGCGGTTTTGTTCTCCAGTTGCTTTAAAACTGCCTCGATTCGATTTTCGACCGAAGTCGAATCCGTGCCATCGCGAGTGACAAACTCGACGATCACAGCGCGCAGGGTTGATGGGTCGAGTTGGTCGTGGGGAATCTGCATCACCGACAATATCGCGCTCGACACCTGGGATGCATCTTGAAGATTACTCGATGCAGATCGGAGTCTCAGAGTTTGCGACGACATCGCCCATCACCAACTACGCCACGATCTGTGGTGCCGGTATGGATTTTGTCGAGATCGGGCTTGGTAAGGCAGCATTGATGTCTGAGGTAGATTTCGATGCTGCCGCCAAGGGGATCGCTGAGTCGGGCGCATCGGTTCAGTCGTGCAATTGGTTCCTGCCACCAGAGCTCAAAGTCACAGGCCCTGATGTTGACGACAATGTGAGCCAGGCCTTCCTTGATCTTGCGCTTCCTCGAGCAGCCCGATTGGGGGCCAAGGCGATCGTATTTGGCAGTCCGTCATCTCGAAGCATTCCGGCTGGCTTTGATCAAGCCGAAGGGCGGCGACAGATAAGAGCATTCTGTGAGCGCGTCGCGGAGAGCATCGCGGCGTCGGGATTCGACATCAGGTTAGCGATTGAGCACGTCAATCAGACCGAGACCAACTGCATTCCGACTCTGGCTGAAGCGATTAAGCTCGCCCGCGAAATCGACCGGCCAGAGGTTGGCGTCGCGATCGATTTTTATCATTTAGTCATGGAGAGCGAACCTCTTGAAGTGATTCTGGAAGCCGGCGATTTGGCTTGTGCTGTTCAACTGGCTGATCCCGCCACCCGAACCTTTCCCGATCCCAAAACCAACGTTCCAGGGCTCGATCGATTTTTCGAACTGCTGCGCCAGATCAACTATACCGGTGGCGTTTCTGTAGAAGCGACTCCTCGCGACGACTTGGCGCAGAGCTGTCGTGATGCCGTTGCAGTTCTTAGGCCGTTGGTTAGCTAGTTCCCGAATCGTGACATCAGCAGATACATTGCTGTGATCGCCACCAAGATCATGATGCCGGTAATCTTCGCTCCGGCCCACGGCGTGATGTCGACTTCTTCGGTGTAAGTTTGGACGTAAGGTTCGGGGCGTGGGCTGACTGCGGCTGTGATCAGCATGATGGCGCTGATTAACATGAAGTTGATGGCGGCGAGGTGCAGCCAGTGAAGCTCGAGTCCAAAGAACGAAACCTTCGCGATACCAAAGATGAACCAGAAAATGAAGCCGAAGACGATTCCAGCGAGCGCGCCAATCGAGGTAACCCTACGGTGGAAGATCCCCCAAAAAACCACTGCAAGAAGCGGAATGTTGTAGAGCGCCGCCAGGTTCTTCATCAGATCAAACAGGCCGCCGTCTTTGAGTTTGTCGATCAAAGGAGCCAGCCCGATCGCACCAATCGCGATGACAATACCGAAGATTTTTCCAGTGCGAACCATCTGACCTTCCGTCGCGTTGGTCTTGAACAGGCCCTTGTAGAGATCGATGCTAAACAGCGTCGCAGCACTGCTGAGGCTAGAGTTGAACGAACTCAGGATCGCACCGAAAATCACTGCGGCGAAGAAGCCGAGTAGGGGAGTCGGGAGAACCTTACTGACCAAAGAGCCGTAGGCATTGTCTCCATCCGTTGTCTCGCCAAAGAGGTGCCAGGCGATGATGCCGGGAAGGACGAGATAGAGTGGACCGAGCAACTTCATTCCGGCGGCGAATAGCACCCCTTTTTGGCCTTCGGCTAGGCTCTTAGCGGCGAAGGTTCGCTGGACGATCGCTTGGTTGGTGCACCAGTAGTAGGTCGTGATCAGGAGCATTCCGGTGAACAGCGTCGAGAATGGAATGTTCTCCGACTCCTTGCCAATTGGGGTCAGCATTTCGGGGCGGTTGTTGGCCAGATAGCTCAGGCCGCCAGCGAACCCACCGCCGTCACCGAGTTCATTGCCCAAGACCATCAGGCCGAGAATCGGAATCAGTAGTCCGCCGATCAGAAGGCCGATGCCGTTTAGCGTATCGGAGACGGCGACTGCTTTCAGTCCTCCGAACACCGCGTAAACAGAGCCAACGACTCCCAGAGCGATCACCGTGACCCACAGGGCCGTTGTTTCATCGCCCCCGAACAGCGCCGGGATATTAAACACCTTTAGCATGAACAGCGCCCCGGAGTAGAGCACGAAAGGCAGAAGGTTGGTCAGCAGAGAAAGCAGGAGCAGCGTAGAAACCGCGATGCCGACAGTTTTAGAATAGCGTCTCTCTAGGAACGTCGAAACTGTGGCGACTCCGCCTTTGAGGTAGCGAGGCAGGAACACCAGAGCCATCAAGACGATCGCAATTGATGACCAGACCTCCCAGGCCATCACTTGCATGCCGTGATTAAAGGCTCCGCCGTTGAGGCCGACGAGTTGTTCGGTCGAAAGGTTGGTTAATAGCAGCGATCCCGCCACCACAATCCAGGGCAGGCTTCTCCCAGCGAGGAAATAACCGGTCGCTGAGCCGTGGTCATCCTTCCGGGTTTTCAGCCAGGAGAAAAAACCGACGGCTAGGGTGAAGAACAAAAAAGATACAATGGCTAGCATGGATCACAATATACGGAGATAAGCGCCAATTCGTTCGTCAGATATGCGTCTGGTGGGTCGGTAGCTTCCCCGTGCGGTCTATTGGAAACTTCAACGGATGCTACCGAAACCCTACCGTCAGCGGAACGTGATCACTGTGGCCGGCGCCGACCCAGGCATCGTAGCCACCCACTTCGACAGAACTCAGAGCGGGTAGCAGGTCGTCACTGACGAACAAATAGTCGATATGATAAGGCTCATCTGATTTGCGTCCCTGAAAGAATGTCGGCCGAGTTTCGACGCCGAACGGCTCAGTGAAGTAGTGATGGTAGGCGCTGGTGAAGCCTCGGCTTTTCAGGTGGGTGACGATGCCTAGGAAGCCTTCTACTTCGCTGCCGTCACCCGTCAGATTGAAGTCACCAGCGATAATCGTGCGGTGGTTCTGAATGATATGGTCGTAGGCTTTGAGAGAGTCGACGATTTCGGTCGAATAGGGGTATTGGGGTTTCGGGCGTGACCAGATTCCGAGTACGGTCAAATCGAGCGACGGAGCCGTAGCAGCTACAGACAGTTTCCCCGGATCACCCTTGGGATCGATGGGATTGAGCGGGTGGCCGAATCCAGCTAGCGCGAGCCCTTTCGCGTCGTTATCACCGACCCACTGCCAAGCCACTTCAGGTTCGAGAAGGGAAGGCCCGAGCCTTGCGTGGTGCCGAGTTGATTCGGGAAGGATCGCCAGATCTGGCCTCAGCGATAGCAGAGGATCCCAGCGTTTAGCGCTCGCCTGCTGTGTGTTCCAGACGGCAATACGCATGGTTGGATGAGTTACGCGAGGTTGGTGTAGACCGCCTGAACATCTTCGTCGTCTTCAAGCTTATCGAGCAAGATTGCGACCTCCTCCATCTGCTCATCGGTAATGTCTACCGGTGAGGTCGCGATCCGCTGGAGGGACGCTTTGGTGATTTCGACACCCAGGTCTTCAGTGGCTTTTGAGAGTGGGCCGAAATCCTTAAAGTCTCCATAGACAAAAACGGTATCTTCAATCACTTCAAACTCTTCAAGTCCGTGGTCAATGAGGTTAAGTTCGACTTCCTCCAAATCGATCTCGTCGGTCTTTGCGAACTCGATGACCGTCTTCCGATTGAACATGAATTCGAGTGCTCCACTCTGCACGACTTCGCCTTCGTTCTTCTTGAAGATCGTCTTCACGTTGGCGACCGTACGCGTTGGGTTATCGGTCGCACATTCTACCCAGATTAGAACGCCGAACGGGCCTTTGGCCTCGTAGTTGGCTTCGACGTAGTTGTCGCTGTCCTTGCCGGCGGCACGGGCGATGGCTTTATCGATATTGTCCTTCGGCATGTTCTCCGACTTGGCATTGAGAATTGCCGTGCGGAGCTTCGCGTTGGTTTCTGAGTCCGGGCCGCCCTCTTTGGCTGCCATCGTGATTGAACGGGCAAGCTTGGGAAACACTTTGGACATTTTGTCCCAGCGTTTTTCTTTGGCTGCTCGGCGGTATTCGAATGCTCGTCCCATGCCAGACACCATCGGCAGAAGGAGCGGTTTGTCTACCTTGCAGCCGGGCTAGTTCTAATACTTAGCATGGCGAACTGCGGCTCAGAAGTCGGATATGGGAACGGTTTTCGATATTGGTCAGTAGCTCTAGTGTCCTGAACGGTTAGAAGGTTGAAGAAATTCACGAGATTCGAAACGAAGTGGAGAAAGCCGGAGGCAAATTTTTTCTCAGATCAAGGCACGAGGAGAATGGAGTGGAACGACATAGCCTGCCAAGAGCAGCTCGAAGAGGCAAGCGGGGGCGAGAGCAAAGCGAAGCTGGCTTCGTGACCGACGAGTAACGCAGGTATGGGGAAAAAGAGCCGTGATCATGTTCCAACGTGAGCGGAGCGAACCTGATTCCATGACA
>Ga0114953_1003053_pt1 | contig 11474 bp, 9 predicted proteins | sample SidtaG_FD_87298 | JGI IMG/M metagenome (GOLD analysis project Ga0114953, IMG submission 87298) | Marine algal microbial communities from Sidmouth, United Kingdom - Sidmouth_Male2 metaG | ecosystem: Host-associated > Algae > Red algae > Unclassified | place: Sidmouth, United Kingdom | collected...
CCCCCCCCTCTCACCATGGTGTCTGTGCGCGGCGTGGCCGGCTTGGCCATTGCCGCCGCCGCCGCCCTCGCCGCCGCCGCGGCCACCCCCACGGCGGCGCAGTCTTCCGCGCAAACCGACTTGGAGCGCATCGCCGGCCTTGGCGACGCGTGCGCGTCGTCCCCCCCCTCGGTGCCCTTCAACGCCTCCCTCATTGGCCGCGCGCCGACGCTCAGCTTTGAGTGCTACCGCCCCCGCACGCCCTTCAGGTTTCGGGTACGGGCCGACGCGCTGGTCATGACGGACGAGGACGGTGGCGGGTACAACGTCAAGTGTGCCGGGGAGGTCATTGCGCTGCGGTGGGCCAAGGCGTGGCAGCGCCCGTCGTTTAATGTCAAGAAGGGGATTGACATTGGCAAGGCGTTTGGGGATTACAACAAGCTGCCCGCCCGCTTTGGCGACAGCTGCGACGCGGCGCGGGCGGAGCTCGGCGTCAAGGACGTGCAGTATGCGCCGTTTGGGCCGGGCCGCGCCGACTTTACCCGCCTGCTGTGCGTGATGACGCGCATCGTGCGGCGGCTGCGTGACTTCCGCTGCGACTCGATCAATGGGCCGGTGCGCTTTTCGCCCGTTGTGCTGGACAGCCCGTGGGCGTCGCTCGTGACCTTCCTCGAGACGGTGGCCTTTCAGTACAACATCCCAGTCTGAGGCGGAGGGCGGTTGATGTTCGATGCAAGGGGGGGAGGCAGGGGTCGCAGCGGAGGGAGGCATCCTTGCTACGGACAGCGTAGTGCGTGCACCTCTGCTAATATGCCCGCTGGGGGGCGCGGCTCTTGCTTCTTGTGGCGTCCAGCACGGCAAAGCAGCGTTTCAAGACGCCTCCAGCTCACCGGCTGTGGTTGTCACTAGCATAAAAGCAGCTGTCTGAGACAGCGGCAGTGTCTTGGTCATGTGGCATGGGGCATGGTAACCGCATGGCTTTCTGCGCCCACACTGCGCACGTCTCGCTTGCAGACCTGCCTCGTCTGGGTTCCTTCGCCTACGTGTCTCGCGGAACCCAACGGGGGTCTCGCGCCGCCCGCCTCATCCCCACCCATCCCCACTCCCCACCCCCGCCGCTGCCAGCGCTATTGACGCCGAAACACGTCGGGCGTATTGTAGTCATCGTCGTCTGACGCGCCATTCCCCCCCTCCCCCTCCCCCGCGTCGCCGTCGACAAAGTCGGCCAGGTCCGCCTCGCTGACGCCGTCTGGCTCCTCACTGGCCAGCGCCACCGGCAGCGTCGTGACGGACACAACGTCGTCGTCGACGGCCAGCCGCTGCACCCGCACGCCCGTTGCAAAGCGGGACTGCAACGGGATTTGGGAGGCGGATTGGCGGACGAGCGTGCCGCGGGAGGTGATGAGCATCACCTCCGCGTCGGCTTCGACCGAGCGGAGAGCGACGAGGGAGAGGCCGGGGGGGAGGCCCGCCCCGTCGGCGGCCGCAAGGCTGGAAGGGAACGCCTCGTCCTCGTCGTCGTCGTCCTCCTCCTCCTCCTCGTCCTCCGCTTCATCGTCGGACGGCACGTCCTCGTCGTCGTCGTCCACCACGTGCGCGGCGGCCACGTCCATGGCGTCGGCCTTGGCAGCCGTGCCGTCACGCCCCTGGGCAGGGGCCTTGGCCTTGCGGAACTTGAGCACCTTGACGCCAATCCCCCCCCGGCCTTGCACCCGAAAGTCCGACACGCGCAGCCGCTTGCCATAGCCCGACGACGTGACCGCCAACAAGCAGGTGGACGCAGCGTCGCCGCCCGCCGGCAACACCTCCACGTCGACCACCCGGTCGCCCGCCTTGAGCTTCATCGCCCGCACGCCCCGCGACGTGCGGCCGGTCGGCCGCAGCTGCGCCTCATTGATCCGAAAGCGGACGCCGAGCCCCCCCGCCGACGCGACAATCACCGAATCGTCGGTCGAGCAGCGGCACACCCAGCGGAGGCGGTCCCCCTCGTTGAGGTGGATGATTTTGAGGCCCCGCCCCGGCGGCGACGCAAACGCCGCCAGCGGCGTACGCTTGACGTACGCCGCCTCGGTGAGCAGCAGGATGTACTCGTCGTCGCGAAAGGCCGACACGGGCAGCAGCGCGGCGACGCTGTCGCCCGCGGCAATCGCCGGCAGCAGCTGGAAGAGCGGGGTACCCCGCGCCTCCCGGCTCGTGCGGGGCACCTTGTGGGCGGGGAGGGCGTGCGCAAAGCCCGCCTCTGAAATGACGAGCAGCGTGTCGTGGTCGTAGCAGGAGAAAAAGTGGGCAACCACGTCGTCCGTCTTCATATTCCGCACGCCGGCCTTGCCCCGGGTGCCCCGCGACTGCGCGTCAAAGTCCCCCACGGGCATGCGCTTGACGTAGCCCTGCGACGTGACGACAATGACCGAGCGGCTGTTGGCAATGAGCGACAGGTCGTCAACAACCTTGGACGCGTCCTCCCCAACGAGAATCTCAGAGCGCCGTCCGAGGCTGCCGGCGAGGCTCGCCCGCGCCGCCTCGAGCTCCTCGGCAATGACGCCCACAACGACCAACCGGTCGGCGAGCGTGGCAGTCAGCCGCGCAATCGTTGCCGACAGCGTCGTCGCTTCCGCCTCGAGGCGCCCCCGCTCGAGCGCCGTCAACCGGCGGAGCTGCATCGTCAACACCGCCTCGGCTTGCGCGGCCGACAGGCCAAACGGGGGCGCCTGCAGCGCCGCCCGCGCGCCCGGCGCGTCGGCCGCCCCGCGGATGGCGGCGACCACGTCGTCCATGCGGGCGACGGCCGCCAAAAAGCCGTCGACGACGTGCGCCCGGTCGGTTGCGCGCGTCAAATCGTGCCGCGCCCGCGCGCGCACCGTCTCCACCCGGAAATCGATAAACGCGTCGATGCAGGCGCGGAGGGACAGGCGCTGCGGCGACCGCCCCGCCACGAGCGCCACCACATTGGCGGAAAAGGACGACTGCAACGGCGTTTTGGCGAGGAGGTTGGCGAGCACCACCGCCGGCACGGCGTCGCGCTTGAGTTCGACGACGACGCGCATGCCGTCCCGGTCCGACTCGTCCCGCAAGTCGGCAATGCCGTCGACTTTGCGGTCATTGACGAGGTCGGCGATTTTGGCCACGAGCGTCGCCTTGTTGACCTGATACGGCAGCTCCGTGACGACAATGGCTTTGCGGGAGGTTGTCCGGCCGCCGCGGGCGGTGCTCGACGGGAGGACTTCAATGTGGGAGCGCGCGCGGACCGCCACGGAGCCGCGGCCGAGGCGGTGCATGGCGGCAGAGCCGTCCAGGCCCAGGATCTGACCGCCCGTCGGAAAGTCGGGCGCGGGGATGAGGCGAAAGAGGTCGGCTTCGGGGAGGTTGGGGTCCGCCAGCACCGCCAGCACCCCGTCAATGACCTCCCCAGGGTTGTGCGGCGGGATGTTGGTGGCCATCCCCACCGCAATGCCCGACGAGCCATTGATGAGCAGCTGCGGCAGGCGGGCGGGGAGGACGAGCGGCTCCCGCTCCGACCCGTCAAAGTTGTCTGCCCACGGCACCGTCTCCCGGTCAATGTCCGCGAGCAGCAGCGCCGCCGACATGGAGGTGAGGCGGCACTCGGTGTAGCGCATCGCCGCCGCCGGGTCCCCGTCCGTCGACCCAAAATTGCCGTGGCCGTCGACGAGGGGCACGCCCATGGAAAACGGCTGCGCCATCCGCACGAGCGCGTCATAGACGGCCGTGTCGCCGTGCGGGTGGTACTTGCCGAGCACCTCCCCAACGACGCGGGCGGATTTGCGAAACACCCCCGACGCGTCGAGCTTGAGCCCGTGCATCGCGTAGAGGATGCGCCGGTGCACGGGCTTGAGGCCGTCCCGCACGTCGGGCAGCGCGCGGCCGAGGATGACCGACAGGGAGTACTCGAGGTAGCTCCGCGACATTTCCGCATTGACGTCGGCGAGGAGGAGGGAGCCGGGCGCGCCAACGCCGCCGGCGCCCTCCTCGCTGTCGGCGTCGTGTTGGAGGGCGGCCGCGGCGGCGGCCAAGCCGAGGTTATCCGCGTCGGCGAGCGTCGCCGCCGCCGTGGGGGCGGCAGACACCAGGGGGGGGGGGGGGGGGGGGGGCCCCGGGGGGGGGGGGGGGGAGGTCGGCGTCGTCGACGCCGCCAACGTCACCGCCGCCGTCGCTGGTGGGGACGTTGAGGCCGCCGCCGCCCGGCGCGGGCGGGCCGCCCTCGACCGCCATCCGCGGGGCGCCGCCGCGGAGGGTGGCCGCCCGCGCGCGCCGGCCGCCACGGCCGCCCCATGGTGGTCTTGCCGACGGGCGGGCGCCGCTCAGCCAGGTGCACGCGTGGGCGGGCGACACGGACGGCGCTGCGGGTGGGGCTGGGACGGCCACCGGCGCGCCGACAAACGCCTCTGCCATGGTGGCGGCGGTCGGCACCTCCCGCCTCTGCAAAGCGACGCGCGCTCACCCCGCACCAGGCGCAGTGGCGGATGGGGGCGGCGCGGGGGAGGCAAGGGACAAGGCCAGGGTGGGGAGACGAGCGGGACGGGCCGCCACACGGGAGGTCGCTCCAGCGCTGCTCGACCGGCGCGGGAGGGCGGGGGTGACGGTGGAGTCCAAAGACCGCGACTTCCGCTCCAGTGCCGTCGACGGGACCAAGTACACGGCTGTCTTTGATCCTTTCCAGATTGTGACAACTTATCTGTAGAAGTACGCAAGACATCGGCTGGCGCATCAAGACTGTTAACAATTTTACTCCGAAGCCTAAAGGTCTATCTCAAGTAGTCTTGAGTGCGCCTTAGCTGGTGTCTATTCTACCGAGGGCAGCATTTGATGCCCTTGCCATCAATTGATGCAGTGCATCATTTGATGCCATGGCCATCAATTGATGCACTTTCTTGGCACCGTTCTTCTCGTGCGTCCCAGCCTCGCACGCTCCTTTTGACAACAGACTAGTGCCCGTGGGCCGGCGCCTCGTGCGTCTGAGACTTTCGGTCGCATCCAAGCAACCTCAGAGGGCACGGGTCCTCTCAATAACTGTCGAAAAGCTATGTTATCGTTGGTTTTTTCTTTTTCAGTAACTGATATGGGCTGGAACTACCGAAAAACAGGATGTATATTACAAGACATTACAACAAAGTAGCTAGCTAAAGATGATCCGGCCGGCACACACACAGCATGGCTGAACAGCATCTTCGTTCAACTGTTGCGTGAACACCACATTGTCGGTTACAATAAACCCTGGGTCATCAAAATAGGCTACAGGCGCTCTGACATTGACTTTTCACGGATCGCCAACACGGGATGCACCAACAGACACCTGGCCATGTTCGAAAACTGGTTGCAGCAGACATAGACCAAGGCGCTTGAGGATGACACCCTGGGCTTTGTTGATCGTTGCGGCGAAGGCCACGCGGATGGGTGATTGCCGTCGCTTGGGCTTGATTGGTAGCCCACAGTCGCTGGTGGTGACATAAAGTCCTGGAATGAGGATGCGCCTGTTGGTCCCAATTTGGCGGACCTCGATGTCATTGTCACGAAGCAGCGTAAATATGTACCGTAATCCATTGCAGTCTCCGTTTTGGGCAGCCAGGTTTCGTAGGAGCACGACCGTCATGCCTACCTTGAGCACCATTGTGTGCGTTGACTCTGATGAGTGGTCAATCGTGTTCAGGAACTCTGTCGTATAGACCTCTGCGAGCTCCATGTCTTCATCAGTGACTGTATCGATGCTGTAGTAGGTCCGTGCCTCACCTGGGAACTGATCGATAGCAAGCTCGTTGAAGTCAAGAACTTCCTTGTTCAGAGTGGTGAGAATCATGTGGTCTTCTATGGAGTCCAACGCGACAGCGTTAGTGGAGTTGACCGTGTTCACCTCTGGAAACACAAAGTTTAGCATCTCCTGCATCCCACTTCCTTTTGGGAGACACATGGCCCGAGGGATACGAATCGTAGTCGTACACTGCTCCGCGGCAGTACTTCCTGGTCTCGGCGAACGGGGACGGGTACCGCCCTGGCCTGATGCCAGAGGAAGCGCTGCTCTGAGGTCAGTTTCTCAGTCGAAGCGCTGTGCAGGAGCGCCGTGTGCTGAATCCTCGGCCTCAAGCACGACAGCGGACCGGATGACCCCATCGCCAATGGCTAACAGCTATTTCCCAAAGGCATCGAAAAGGCTGGCCTCTTCAGCCTGACCTGCGTCTGTCCTGATCTTCACACGCATACTGGTCGTCAGTTTCTTTCGCGCACAGCGTGACCACATCAACGGTGACTTTCGAAGAGAAGCACGAACGTTTGTGCTATGAACCCCTTGGGTACCACCGTGGGAACTTGGCGGAAGTCGCCGCACACCATCCATGTGATTTGGGACGCCGCTTATGGCCCCATCACATGCACAATGCTGCGGTCCACAACTTCGAAGCAGTGACGATGTGCCATTGACGCCTCGTCCCAGATAATCAGTTTTGCTTTGTTCAGCACTTTGGAAACATCAGTGCTTTGCGTGAAGCCGCAGAACGACGTCTGATTGATCTCGATGGAAATTTTGAAGCGGCTGTGCGCGGTGCGGCCAAGTGGCATGAGCGTTTCCGCAATTCCACTGGATGCAACCGCTAGCCCGATGTAACCGTTGCCTCTCGAGTAGCATAAGCGAGTTTCCGCCAAGTACGTCTTTCCAGCGCCACCTGGAGCGTCCAGAAAGAAGTACTTGCCCATGGATCCTTCAATGGACTCACTCACTGCATCCCAAACGACTTTCTGGTCCGGATGCAGTGTCGGCACACGGTCGGCCACTGTGGCGAGGAGCTCCTTCCGATTTGCTGGTAGCTGTTCTGGAGCGCTTGCCCACCAGGCCGCCTGGATAACAGAGAAGCTTCTCCGAAAATATCAAGCGCCTCTCCGTCTCCACCAACTCGGGCTGCCGGAATCAGAATCTGATGGTCAGCCAGAGAGCTGTTGTGTGCTCTCATGTGCTTTTCATTATCGAGCAGCACAGTGCGCCGCAGGTCGTCCTCGGTAGCGTCCAAGTCCGAACCCTGCGCCTGCCGAGATTCCAATCTGTAGGTCACGTCCTCGGAGAGAGCGGTGTACTGATTTTGCAGCAGTTCGGGTACATCAGCCGGAGAATTGAGAGCTACCACGGACGCGAATACCTCCCGCAGAGCCGCCGGCATCTTCCACGAAGCTGCTTCCGTCAGTGTCTCGTTACAGACCGTATTGCTGGCCATCATTTGCCTTGCTGCGAATGCATCCTTTTATGCGGTATGTACGAAGCCCTCGTACGTTCGAAGATCGAAGAACGATCCAGGTCCCTTCACGCGGTACAGAAGCAACCGCATGTAGTACAAATCGCCCATGGGGGGATGAAGGCCACGAACCCGACCAATCATCGCTGGCGTATCATCAGATGATCTCTGGACACCGCGCCGGCGGCGCTGCCACTCGCGTGTTTTGGTTTGCCAAGCAAAGTACCTGGGGATGTCCGCCTATAGGAGGTCCGTAGTGGGGGGAGACTCTCCATCGTCTGGCGCCTGCATCAGGGAGAAAAAGGCTGTGAGCTTTGTCTCCTTCGGTGCGGTCGCCGCAACACCTTCCGCCTCTCCGTGAGCGAACAACACGAACTGCTGGTTCTCCAAATGCACGGGCATCTTCATCACCGCCGGGTCTAGAAAGATAACTGGACTAGAGAATCCCCTCCACAATGCTTCGCATTCAGCAATCCATCTGGCGTCCAGATACTCCTGTATTTCATCTCTGGGCTGCGATACGATCTGTTTGCCCCCTTCGCCATCCCTCGTCGAAGCTGCAACCGACACCATGGCCTTATCCGGTCCCTTGTAAATGTACCTGTATATGTACTTGACAACAGCGACATAGGAAAAGATCTCCAGGTTAATGTGGCAATCGAATTTCTCCAGAAGCAGCGGGGAGTAGTGCACAATCCAAGAATTGTCGATCTGCGACGCGCGGTTGCCACGCGTGAAGGCCACGGACTCCCCTCCGTCCTGCGGCGCGCGCCTCGGGTAGTTTGGATAAGAATAATCAGTGGCCGTTGTGGCCGATGCCAGGTCCTTCGGAAAGACTTTGGAGAAGCTACCATCCATGCCCATGCACGGCGAGGCCACGTTGTGAGATCCGCATGGCCCATGAACCATGTGCTTCAGCACTTTAGCACGTAAGGATGGGCTGGCGCTCTCTCTTGGGATCTCGGAGCTGATGAACTTGTCTTACGCATCTTCCGTCTGGGGCACCCTTGCCGGCGCAGGATGACCAGCCAGTCAGCGCGCGGCAGGCCACGCTTTTGGAACGCAAAGATCATCACGAACGCCAGACAATAGCCAAACACATTGTCCTCCTTGATCATTTTGATCAGCTGTTTCAGCTTCATTTTGAAGACGCGAGTGATCAAATCTGGGCGATCGTTTGGCGTCTGGTTCGGCAGAAGTGGTGGATTGCAGGTGAGAGTTCCAAAGAAGGCTGGCTTTCCAAAGGCACGTACGACAGCCGTGGAGTCGGAAAAGATTTCGGCCATGTACCTCGGGCTCGCAACATGCGATGCGTGCAGGAGGACTCCTTTTCCGATCCGTCCTTTGCGGCTGAGCCATCCCTGACCGCGTCCACCACGAGACTATACATTTCGCACCGTAAGGATTTCTGATTTAGCCGCTGCCAGAGCAGGCGAGAGTGCTCGACTTTGACGCATTCTTCGAACAAATATTCACCCCAGAGCCGCTTGCAGTGCTGCAGGTAGGTGAACTGGCCCTCCCGAGTGAACAGATGAGACGCCATGAAGTCTAACAGACTCACTTTCCTGCCTTTCCCAGTTTTTAGAAACCCATCATGCCATCCATCGGTGCCCAACGGGAAAACCAGAGGAGACCGTGTCGGAGAAAACTAAGAGTTCATAAAGCTCACCTTGCTGTGGATTCCTTGCGGAGAGGCCCCTTCAGGTGGCGCGCGAATCATGAGGACAACATCCCGCTTGAGCTCCTCGCAATGGCCCGTACCTTGCGGCATCGACGGCACATCTAGATCACTCTGAGACACAATAGCAGCCATCTCACCGTTGGTGTTTGCCGCATCGTTGCACACCCGGAAGTGACAGCCCGCTGGGATAGCATTCGCGTGCATAACGACAAGAAGGCTCTGAGCAGGTCTGCCGGTGGTAGCTTCAATCTGGTGCGAGCTCTTGCGAGCCGTGAGAAACTTCTTCACCAGGTTGATTTCGCTCAAGAGCATGTCATGGAGAATTTAAACGGCGTTGAAGAGCCCACGAGAGGTCGCATCCAGCTCGCTCATAAGGATTCGGCCAAATACTACCTGGCTACCTCTCCCGTGCGCAACAGCACGGCACACAGCGGCCAGCCGCTTGCCGTTCTCCTCAGAATCCAACATATACGCTTGCAGGAAACAGGCTTCGCGCCCTTCAGCTGCAAGGAGGGGGACAGCGTAGTGGGTGAGCCTTCTATTCGGGCTAACGGCGGGCTCTCAGGCGCTTCCCCCAGGAAGCGGTGGATGTGATCTTCCCTGAGAAGAAGTCAGGGCCATGGCATTGTTAAACAGTCTAAGAATGTTTTCCGTTGGTCTGTCTCGGGCGGTCTCCCCCAGTGCCCATGCCCTCAGCGGCTCGGGAAGACCAGAGATCGCCGGAATGTCCACGGCTCCGTTCCCGCAGCAAATTGAGAATAGAGGGCGGCTATTGGAAGAGGACTTCAGGCGTTCATCCATCCAGTCGTACGCCTTGCACTTCTGGAAGACAACGCCTATGTCACCAAAGTTGGACGGCTCTGCATCGCAGCCCTCGACTCCAGAGAAGATCTCAGCAGCGCAAAGACCCTGCGGTCGAGCAGTCCCTTCCATTCCGGATGTCTCTTAATCGGTCTCGGAGCCCTCTCTATCTAACCAAACAGCGTCGGTAACAACCCGGCTACGGAGTTCAGCCCGAGCTGCGGAGTCATGGACCCGAGCAATTGCAGCATCCTCTGGAGAGTCAGCTTGCAATCGGCGCCGCGATGCAGCATGGCCAGAAGTAATCTCTGCTTGTGCTGACGCCGCACTTTCTGGATCTGTGTCGCGCAGACGTTTTTGGCGCCTCGCCCGGATCGCTGCATCCCTCTCGCGCGCGGCGGCCGCAGCCACGGGATCCTGCGCCAGGCGTGCCCTTCGTGCTGCGTATTTCTCGCGTCTTCGACGTCGCCTTTCGTCCCTGGCGGTGTTCAGCGCAACTGCACGATAAATTTCAACTTGTTCAGCCACCAGAGAGGTGACACCTGCTACATCTTGTGTTTCACCTTCTGGCAATTCCCTACTCGCGACAGGTCGAATTTCATCGATGGAGTCTGCCATTTTGCATCACGCACCCGACGAAAACGACAACGAAGTTCTTCCCCCGCATGCCAGATTAGCGTAAGATGGATAAGAACCTGGTCGTCTCGCGGGATCAGAACTGCAAGGGCTTCGTGTGATTCCGAATTCGGCCACTCTCGAGATCCACACGGACCCCCCTCAGCCACGAACGCAGTCCAGCTCAGGATAACGGCACTGGCAACAGAGTCGAACTTGGATGAAGAACTTGGGGCGCGGTCGGGGCAGAAGACGGGTCAGCACAGGGTCGGTCCTCGTGGGGACACGCGAAGCCGTCCGTCTCGCACGGTCAGAAATTTGGGCAGCGCTTCGCGCGAAATCAGAACAGGGTCGTGACGCAGTGCCTGCCGCAAAGTGTCCCCCGTCTAAACAAATCCAACAGGGCCCTCGTTCCTCTCTCCACCGGCAATAGTCCCTCGAGGGTACCGATTGCCGGATTGGTCCTCCCGACCGAAAGCCCAAAAGCTCACGGCCGAGATACCAGAGGGTGGGGAGGGATCCGTCCTGGGAAAAAACCCTGGTGGTTTGAGAACCAACCAAAAGATGCAGCCTCAAGATCCCTAGCGAATTGTACGGGCGCCCCAGAACCCGTTACGTGCGCTAGGCAGGGGGACGACCGTAAAAAATGGAAGCGAAAGTCCTCTCCGAATTGTAAACCCCCCCCTCCAACAGCCGATCAGTCATACAGGTCTCGTTCTGCGGCCCGGCGCGTGGGATGGGCGCGTGGCCGTCGGTGTGTCAGGCGCGCCCACCAAGAACCGATCGCGCCGGTGAAGACGCGCGGGATCAAGACGGGTGTGACGAAGGCGACTCCAGGAAGCCACGATGCACGGTGCAAAGGACTTCGAGTGTGCACTGGCATCGACACTCCACTTGCCAAAGATATGCTGACCTGATCGTACGTTGGCACACTGGCGTGAGGCATCGGAAAAGAGAGAACTCCACCTAAACCGCTTCGGATGTAGGTGGGATAACCCAAACATTTGGCGTTAACAACGCCACCGGAGGTGCATTAAATGCGGCTGCCCGCTTGCCTACGTCGCGAGTAGCACGCTCTTTGTGCCTGCCCCCGCCTCTCCCAGCCCCCAAACCACCGACTTTTGGCAAGCAGACTTGCCGCCGCCCCCGCCCCCCCAGCCTGACGACCC
>Ga0114953_1003064_pt1 | contig 11452 bp, 11 predicted proteins | sample SidtaG_FD_87298 | JGI IMG/M metagenome (GOLD analysis project Ga0114953, IMG submission 87298) | Marine algal microbial communities from Sidmouth, United Kingdom - Sidmouth_Male2 metaG | ecosystem: Host-associated > Algae > Red algae > Unclassified | place: Sidmouth, United Kingdom | collected...
CGCGGAGGGCTCTTTTGGATGAGAAAAATGGGGGGCCGCTCAGCGTGCTCCACGTAAGCAAACGTGGCATATTCCGTTTCGGGTTTCAGAACTTGGGGGAGACGTTGTTGGGTGTGCTCTTAATGAAGCGCATCTCGCAGCCCGAAAATTTTGAAATCAGAGGCAGCCGGGCCCATCGAACCTCACGCACCTATCACGATCAGCGACCACCTCATGTTTGGTCTCCTCTCAATTGCACCTCCCAGAGACTCCTCCAAAGCTGCCCCACAGCCCGGGCTGGCGTGCCAGATCTACCACCTGCCGCACCAGTGCTGATTGTGGCCCGATCGGCCCGACTAGCCCTCAGAAGCTGCCTCACAGACGCAAGCTGCCTCACCGACGCAAGCGCCGGAAGCGCGCTGCACCGGTCCACTGGGATGACGCAATCTGATCTGTGCCGCATTCCGAACAGCCACCAAGCGTCTGAGCCTGCCTCGCCGTATGCCCCGCGCGCACGGCCCTACGCCCCGCGCGCACCGCGATGTGCCCCGCATGCCCCACCGCGTGCCCCGCGCGCCACGCCGTGTGCTTCGCGCGCGCGCGCACGACCGTGTGCCCTGCGCGCCCCGCCGTACGCCGCGCCGTGTGCCCCAATCCGCGGGGCGACGCGCCCCGCGCGCACAGCGCGCACCGCGGTGTGCCCCACACGCACCGCGGTGTGCCCCGCACACCCCACCGCGTGCCCCGCGCGCCACGCCGTGTGCTTCGCGCGCGCGCGCACGACCGTGCGCCCTGCGCGCCCCGCCGTACGCCCCGCCGTGTGCCCCAATCCGCGGGGCTGCGCGCCCCGCGCGCACCGCGCGCACCGCGGTGTGCCCCACACGCACCGCGGTGTGCCCCGCACACCCCACCGCGTGCCCCGCGCGCCATGCCGTGTGCTTCGCGCGCGCGCGCACGACCGTGTGCCCTGCGCGCCCCGCCGTACGCCCCGTCGTACGCCGCGCGCGCCGTGTGCCCCAACCTGCGGAGCGCGCCCTGACATGCACCAGACGATCGGACGACTCTGCCGGCGCAGCGTCACAGCCCTCGATACGCGCCATCACTCCTCTCCTTGACGCTTCTCACAACCATCTGCGCCGACGCCCTATTTGTACGCTTCAGGTTGTCCGCTGCTGCGCTTTGAGGTGCGCGGCCCTCTGCTGCCGTGTGCTGCCGTATGCTCAAGCTCTTCAGAGGCCCGCCCTGCTCGCTTCCATGTCCTCATCACCCCCCTCCCTCTCGACGCCCCAATCCCGCCCCCTTCCTCCATCTCTTTTTCTTTCCACCCGCTCCGCTTCCGTACCTGCTTCACACCGCGTGTTTGTTCTCGACGGACCCTCACCCTCATCGTCTGACGACTTGCGCACTCATCTGCTCCGCCCCTGGACTTTGTACCTGCGCCTTTTCATCACCCACGACGCGGCTGCCCATTGGGCTGCCTCTCTTCCTGACCCTGTCCGCCACGCTGGTCCGTCTGTTCGACCACCACCGCCTTTGCCGCCCGCCTTCTTTCCATCTCAAGGTTTCTTTTTGAGCACCTTCTTTGCTGGGTAGGAGGCAGTCGTCGACTTGTCGGACCCAGCGAGCATCTCCAAGTTCTTCGCCCAGCTAAGCGCCCACCAATGCGCCGACGGTGTGCCTGTGGCCGGGCTCGCTCTGGACGTCGCGCCCACAGCTATTACCCGTCCCATGCCGGTCGACCCCCGCTCCACCAACGTTCGTTCTCGACCGCGCCCAACCAACGGTCAAGGCGCTCGCCCCCAAGACCTGAAACGACGACGTCTGATGACAACAATGTGTGCGGTCAGCGGCGTCCGTGGCGGACGTTCCACGGCAGATAGAGCTGCGGAGGAAACGCCTACCAGCATCGCGGCCTGGACGGGCGCGGTGGGAGGCCGTTCAATTCTTCCTGGTCACCCACTGGCGGCTACTGCTTTACGTCGTGCACCGATCACTTCTGGCGGCCAAGGTCGTGGTGCTGGAGCTTCCCCGGGACGCCGGCGTATTGCGTGGAGTTACAGCGGAGCAGAAGGGACTGGCAGCCGCATCCAACGAGTGGCCACTCTCCCCCACGGAGTGGAGCTACCCGCCACCGTCTTTGGCGCGGAGCGCAAGGTCTGTCGTCTCCTTGTGGGAAACGAGAGCGTCTTTTTGACCGGTCCGCCGGGGTGTGGGAAGACGCACCTCGTCAACGAGGTGGTCAGTACACTGCGGTCCGTCGGTTTGATGGTGAGCGTCTGCGGGAGCTCCGGTGTAGCGGCCGCGCTGGTCGGTGGCACGACCGTGCACGCTTGGACGGGGTTCATCAACGGAGACGCGGACGTGGTATCACCACTAGAGACGGTGTTGTCCAAGGTCATCCCGGCCTCGGCCAAGTTCCGGATGCGCTCCACCATTGCGCTAGTTATAGACGAGGTCGGCACCCTTTCTGCCGCGCTCATCACACGACTGGACGTGGTGCTCCGTGCCGTGAGAGGGTGCTCCCTCCCCTTCAGTGGCCTGCTCGTCCTCTTCTCGGGGGACTTCCTCCAGCTGGCACCACCCGTCGGGAACTTTGCATTCCTGAGAGACGCGTGGCGCGAGGTGTTTGGTAGCCGCGCCATTGTGTTGGACACGCACTGGCGGCACATCAATGACCGGCGGCTGCTGGACGTGCTTCTGAGGATGCGCGTCGGCTTTCACACCGACGAGGACATGGAGCTGTTGGCGACACGACGGTCGGCCAAGCCACCGCCGACCGCCGTTTGGCTCTTTTGCCACTCCATGCCCGCCAAGGACAAGAACGAGGAGGAGCTGCAGCGGCTTCCGGGGCCCGACATCACCTTTCATGCACAAGATACGGTCAAGGTGACGTACCTTACGCCGGAGGGCGCTCGCATCCTGCTGGATGAGGGGCTCAAGTTCTTGCGTGTGCTTTCTTTGCGGGTGGGCGCCTTTGTGCTTGTCCCCTCGAACTGCTTGGCCGGGGACGGTGTCCCGTCGGGTTCTCGGGGTATCGTACTTTGCTTTTTCTGGGTTGGGTGCATGCGCTACCCCACCGTCCGATTTGAGCTGCCGACTGGAGGTTTTAAGACCGTTGACGTCGTGCCTGTGACAGCCAGCGTGGTTGCTTTGGACGGTGTTGAGAAGGCTGCGACCCGCACCCAACTGCCTCTTGTGCTTTCCTGGGCGATGACCATCCACGGTGCGCAAGGTTGGACTCTACCCGAGGCCGCGGTAGACTTGAGCAAGGCGTGGGCTGCTGGTCAGGCGCTGTCTGGTCTATCGCGCACTCCCTCTTTGGCGGGTCTGCACTTGGTTGGCTTTGACGAGGACAAGGTTATAGTTGATGGTGTGGCGGTGTCGTTCCACGACTCACTTGTGCCTTATTAAACACGTCCGTTGCCTTTCTGCATCTTGCTCCCTTGCTCAGTATGCTTTTCTCCTGCTCTTTCGCCTTCTTGCGTGAACGTTTTTTTGTCCTAGGTGTTGGAGCCGTCGCTGTTCGACATGGGAACGCTTGCTTCATTCTCGTTATACTAATACCATTCATCACACTGATCAGCACCGCATCTAATTTCAAGTGGTGGCCAAGTCCTCAGTCAGCGTGTCTGGTCAGCGTGTCTGGTCAGCGTGTCTGGGGCATGTCTGGTGTCGGTACAGTATGTCTGGTAGTTGTCTGACTTCAGACATCCTTGCGGCTGACATGAATACTCGCGGCCGCTTCGGTTTCCCTCGACACGAACTCGCCGTCCTTGCAACGTATGGCTTCTTGCAACTCCGCCTGTAGCCTGCGAGGGATCCTATCTGCTTGTTTTCCTGGATGCTGTCGTGGTCCGAGAGGACGCGCTGCACGACACTTGTGTGCTCCGGGATTCGCTCAAAGCGAAGGTAGGGGACGAGGAGTGGTTGTTTTCGGCGCGGAGATGGTGAGGCAGAGCACCGGGACGGTGCAGTCGGAAGCAGAGGCAGTGACAGAGGGACGGTGGAGCTGTTCTGGGCCCTGGTGTCCCTTGGCGACAGACCGCCGTAGGAGAAGCAACATCGGGTGCCACGCCTTTGATTCAGAGTGACAAAGTCCGACATTTACTCTTCCTTCTCCGACGCCTCCTCCTCCTCCTTCCCGTTGCGGAGCGACAAGACACACTCACACACGAGGGTCCTCAGCGCCTTCACGTTCTTGGCCTCAAACTCCACCATCGCGGCGTGGTCTACCACACCGTCCTTAAAGCTGGTGTGCGCGCACAGGTCCCGCACCAGCCCAGCCGCCCAGGTGTTGTACGTCGACAACAGCTGCGCCACCACCTGTGTGACGTCATCTTGAGCAAAGGATCTCAGAGTCGAGCGTAGAGTGCCGCGCGCGTTCATTTGCGTGATGTAGCGCAAGAAAGAATTAGAAGTAGGGTTCCACTCGCCCAGCTTCATGACATGTTCATAGAGGCCCGTCCGGTCGAGAAGCGCCTGGGCCCCGCCCCGGCGGAAGCCGTACATGCGGCAGGCGCGCTCGCCGAGAACCAGGTCCTGGCCGATGCGTGCGAGGTCGGCGACAAACCGCGCGTTCACGTCTGTCTCAGACCGCTTCTTGAAGAAAGCCACACAGCCTGCCATTGTGCGTTGCGACAAGCTTGGGAAGACCGGTTGCTCGGCAAGGATGCCCATGTCCATGTGCACGCCGGGGGCAGAGAGGGAAAAGAGAACGACAGGCTGCAACAGTTGGGGAAGGTTGAGCTCCTCGGATGGGCATTGAACAAATGCCTGCACGCCGTGGTGCTTCTCTTCCTCTTTGGAGACGTCCGCAAAGAATCTAAAGACACGAACGTTGAGCACGTCATTAGTGGATGCCCCCGTCTTGGTGACCCGCAGAGCAACCTCGAAGAATCGGTGGTGCTCGTGCCTGTATACTCCATATAATGCAAGAAAGTAGGAAGGCAGCAATGGAAACAGCCAAGAGTGAGGTCCCGCAATGGAGGAAAGAATGCGGGAGAAAATAGCCTGTCAGTATACGAACACTTCAAGAAAGAGAGCGCACCAATGGACAAGACAGTCCTGCAGACGACACATCATCGACGCAATAAGAAAGCGCTTCTATTCGGAGCGCAACTCACGTAGAGGTTGAAGAAAATGTCGTTGTCGGCAACGGACAGGTCGGGAAAGGAAAATTCCTTAAACTTCAGGTTGATCAGGGTGATCGGGCGTGCGATGGTGATGAAAGCGAATGCGTAGAAGACATACACCAGAAAGTCCGCTATTGCATTCGAGGGTGCCTTGAAGAACGCTGGGAGGCAGCCGGCCTCCTCCTCTTCCATGGACAACTCGGTATCCATGTCCTTTGCGTCATCCGGTTCAGTTCTCTCCTCGTACCGTCATCCCGTACTGACCCTCGCGCCCGCCGCGAGGCTGGAGCTCGGTCCTCCCAAATCCTTGGCCAAGCCGCAGCGAGCGGCTGCCGGCTGCCCCCCCGACGAGCCCGTTGACACGCCCGCAAACAAACGGGACTTCTCGACGCAACGAGAGGCGTCGTGGTCCATGGTGCTGATCAGCGTGTCAACCGCGTCCGAAGTAGCGGAGCGGCCTATCCGCGGCGGCGGCGCGTGGGCGCGCACCATCAAATCGAACAGCCTGTCCATCATCTCGGTGGTGACGGCCCCGCCGGACAACTGGGTCTCGCCGTCCTGGCGGGCCTCCTTGTTTGTGGCGCCGCAAGAGTCTCGCACGTCTGCTGTCGCCATAGGGCTTCCCGTAAACCCGCCAGGGTCCGCACGCACACGACGCTCTGCCGCCATCTCCGCCACCCCCTTCGGCTGCCACGGCGACGAGCGCTCGCAACAGTCCGGCACCACAGCCGTGACGCCATGCATGCCATCCTCCTTCGCTTCAGCAAACAAGAATGTGAGGCCCGACGAGTAGTCCTTCAAGGAGGTGGCACTGAGCTGCCTGCCGCCGCCGGCCACGCGATAGCCCCTTCGGCGGCACTCCAGGAAGGTCGTAACCACCAACTTGGTGTAGGCCGTAAGGCAGCGAAAAAACTTGCGCACGCCGCGGTCGGCCTCCTCTTCCGTCGGGCGCGGACGGTCCTCGTGTCGGCACACAGTGGAGCCGACAAAGTTAGCAAACGCGCACGCCGTCCGGATGCGACTGGACCATGTCTTGAGGGTCGCGTTGGTGCCACGGTCGGCGCCCCTGCGCGCACCCACGCACTCCTTACCCGCCTTGTTCATCTCCTTTCTTTTGCGCGACACGATCGGCTGCGGCCAGGTGCTAACGACGTCAAGCATGTACTGGCTGACGAAGACGTCCGAGGTGTCCTTCAGCGCCTCGACAGGTGGGACGATGGAAAACTCGAAGGCCGGCTCCACTCCGGCTGCAGCAGCAGGAAGCACAACAGCAACGGGGGGCGCCACGGAGAGCGCGCTGAGCTCCGACCGGCGTCTCTGGGCCGCGGCGTGCATCAACTCTGCTTCCTCCAGATCGTGGCACTCGGAGAGGACGAACTGTCGCATTGAATGCGAATGCGGGTTGGTTGAGGGGTGCGGCGTGCAGCCAGGCGCGCCCGACAATGCAGGCTTGTTGGAAGTCGGCTCCTTGGATGGTCTACCAGCCAGAGACACCCCCGAGGACGCCGAGGCACATGCCGGTGGAGCGCTCGCGTCAATGGCCACCGCATTCGTCTGCATGTTGGAAGGTGCTCCGGCAGCGAGCGGCAGGACGGAAAGAAAGGCAGTGGGGAAAAACAAGGATAGGCAGGGGGGACGGAAAAAGTGAAGGAAGAGAGGTACGCTGGAAGGAGACTAACCCAAAGCGACCTACCCACAGGTCGGCGGTGTCGCATCGGCAAGCAGGTACACGGTTCTAGCAGTCGGCTCTCAGTGCCTTGCTCCAGATGTGGGGGGTGCTCTGGCCTGGAGTGACCGCGAGGGGTGGCAATGGTCATGTGAGTAAGGGGATTGTCAACTGCGGCACACGCCCCGCGAGCCCCCGCTGGTGCTCCTCCTAACGGGGCGCGACAGCCGGTGGTGACATACCTCCCTCCAGGAAACCCATGGATCGGAGGGCGGGGAGGCTGGACAGGGCATCCAGTTCCGGGGCACCAGGAGGCGCTGGCAGGCGAGGACTCACCACCGCCCGTGCGGGATCCTGTCTACAGCGACCCACTGAAAAGGGGCAGAGGGCGCTCAATGGAGGGGCCGCGGCACCAGTCCCAGGTATGGTAACGGACGCAGGGCGCTAAACAGAGGGGCAGATCTTGAGGCGCGCCTACAGGGCAGGAGGGCTGATTCAACAGAAGCACCCAACCGACATGTTTAGGATCATGAGAGCACAGGTTACTTGTCTTGAGATCATTGGATCAACCAGTGATCTGTGGAGAATCGCGCCTCGTTGGTGACGCGCGCTCTTCCTTCGCCGCCCAGCGCTTCCTCTGCTTGGCCTGCCGTTGGCTCTCTCTCTGTGCTGCGCGCCTCCCTCCGTACTCCCCCTTTCCCTGCTCCACTACACTTCTCGACGGCGACCGCCGAGCCGGGCCCTGCCCCCTGCCACCCTCCCCCCCCTGTACGTCGACATCATGTCCCGCCGCCGCGTCCAGCGCCGCGCCCCGGAGCGCATCCCCCCTGCCTGGACATCCAACTCGTTTCAAGGGGCAACCGCACCCCACAAGCACGCTGAGATTCCTGCCGGCACCCCTCGACCTCCGAGGTCTACTTTTCTGCCGCGCGGCGTGCTGTGGGAGGTCGGACGGACTCTCCTGGAGATTTGTCCTGATGCCCATGACGGGGCAGATTGCCGCTACTACCAGCGCATGCGCGCCAAGCTGAACGAGGTGCCGTTCGCTTGCTACACAAAGCACGGCCTGTACTCACTGTTTGCCAATATCTTCCTCTTCGTCGAGGGTGATCCCAATCCGTCTTCGGCATTTATTGTCTTCACACCGATGGTGCGCCCGATTGTGCACAACTTCTGGTCGGGCTGCGTGTCGCGCAACGATTTGATGCCGTACAACGAGTGCCACCAGCACTCCCCGGCGGGTCTTTCTTGCCGTGATTGCGTGGAGACCCACCCTTACTTTGGTCCTGAGCAGTAGCGTGTGCTTTTTATTGTCGTCCGTACATGTAATACAGTCTATTTCTCATCGTCATGGGTCCCGGAACTGGATGGCACCTCTCTAGAATCTATCCGAGTCCACGAACTGCGCCGATGGACGGGGGTCAGCTGCATCGCGAGCGGGGCAGCGGAAGCAGCGACGGGCAAGTCGGACACAGGGTGGGTCAGAAGTGGGACAATACAGACGCTCATTTCTTTTGGGCACAGTGCACCAAAAGTGCTTCTATGGACGCCGACTACCGAGCGGAGGTCCCATTGTGGAGAGCATTTCTCTGACGGTACGTCCAAGCGGGAGTGCTCCAACACTCGGGAGTAGGTGCCCCGTCTGTCTCGCAGCCTCACACCTGCAGTTTGTATCTCACATGTTCCTTACGCCCCACCAGATGTTTACATGTGGCACCGCAATGGGTGCGCCAACGGTGCTCGTCACCGCAAAGTCTCCAGCAAAACGCTCACTGAGGGTACCACGTCGACCAACTGAGAATCTGTGTGTTCGCCGGTGGCATGAGCGACATGGGGTAGATGACACTCGGCCATGGTTGGGCAGATGACACTCGGCCATGGTTGCACTGGCAGCGTGGCGTATGCTGAGCGGTGGGCGGACCCACAGCAGCTCCGACGAATACGCACTGGCCCGGCAGCCCATCAGTGCTATCATGGTGATCGGTTCCGCGTCCGCATCGTGGGTCCAGTACCTGAAGGGGCGGTCCAAGATCGAGGAGCAATACTGAACGCGAGGAGCCGACAAGAATGGTCGATTCTAATGCACGCACATAGGGCAGCAGTCGGCTTCGCAGTTATTAGGGGTAGTGGTCAGGAGTTCCACGAGCACACTCGGACGGTCCAAAATGGGGGGCTACAGATGAACCATGAACTATTCAAGGTCTCATGAAGGACGAAAGCCACCACCACCTTGAGGTGTTAAGAGCCGCCCATCCCACCCCATGCTTTTGGCAACAGGTGCTACATCCTCGTAAGACCGTTAACAGCATAGGCAAGATGACGTACGGGAAATTCAGCGCGGCGACATGATTGTCTCAGCTTTTTGTCCGCCCCGGGGATCCCAAGACTCGGTCTCGATGGTAGGACGGACTCTTGAACAAGCCTTGCTACCCGCTCTTCTTGTGCTCTAGTTTTCCCTCTCTGACTTACCTTCGAGTCATTCAGTCGAATTCTTGCTCTCTCCCAGTTGCATGTTCTGCGATGCTCACGCCAAGACACGGTGCATCAGTTTCCTTAGTGTCCATCTGGGCCATACTCTTCAGATCCAACACGCTAGGTGTACATCGTAGGGGGGCTCAATATCGACGTCTGCTGCCCACAATCGTTTGCTCCCAGGCGCCCACATCCAGAGCTCCTGAAGCTACGCAATCCACTGCATTGCGTACGCTAGCTGTATAGTGCCAGTGTCCTCTGAAAGGCATTGAGGCATTCGTTATCCTAGTGTCTGTCCGTGCACTCGTTTGCGGAGCCGACAAGTTCGGCGCTTGTTTTGGCATGTGCTCTATGCGTACGTTTGCAGGTCGTTCTTCTCGGTCCCAATGCCCCTGACAATGCCTCCAGGAGGCGACAGAGTCAGGAAGTGGCCTTCCGCGGGTACACGTCATCACCATGCAGTCATTGCGTTGAATGGAAGCTATCACAACAAACTTACATTCTCGGGATAGTCCTTCAAATGATCTGGCCAGGAGTTGTAGCTCCTTGGCCTGAAAATACGATCTACATTTGGCCACAATCCCAGAGACAGGTACACCAGTGGGGACGCCACGCGGCACCGCGACAGCAGGCACCCATGGATCCACCTGTTAGGCACTGTCATTCATATGGAAAGCATCTGCCGCCCCCCTCCCTGGGATCTGTAGGAGGGGGGGTGCGTACAGTTGCTCTGAGGGGGGGTGCGTACAGTTGCTCTGAGGGGGGGTGTGTACAGTTGCTCTCTCGAGCACCTCCGCGTCTTCGCAAGCGGCTTTGCAGGTCCTGCCCTCTGTCTCGGCAGGAGAGCCCCTAGCCTCGATCCAGTTTCAGGACGGGGGAGCGCCGTTCCATTGTTCCCCGCAAAGGACAGGCTGCTCCGTTACGTTTCTGCTTGGGACCTGTCCTGGAGTTGGTTCCTCTATCCTGTACGTAAACTTTCAGAGCTCACAGGTGTAGGTTCGTTAACTTTCTTGCAGGGAGTGGGTTCTTCACAAGGAGCCCCTTGGTGTGACAATGGCGGCGTGGTTCATCGTCTGGGTCGTTTGGGTTTGACTATGATGGCTGGGTGTAGTTGGCATGCCTCTGACACTTGCGGGAGAGGTGCCCTTGACTCTGCTTGTCCATTCGGCTCTGTGCATGGACAATTACTTCTTGCTCATTCGTCCTCCTCCTTTCCTATTTCCTCCCCATATGTGTTGTTGTGTGATGTCGCAACGTCCCGCCATTCGTCACTGTTCGACTTTTCCAAGTGTCGCGGTCTCCCGATACCTCACCACTGCCTCTTTCCGCAGCGCCGACCTTTCAAGAGCTGTCGCCAGCCGAGGAACGTTCTCCACTGGCGCACGCGAGTCGCGGGCGGTGCTATGGACGACGCCTCGGCGACGTAACGACACGCCTCTGTCTTCGCGGAGGCGCTTGAGTTACGTACCGTGTCACCCATTGACAAGCTGAACAGGCGCGTAAGGAGTGCGCGCGTGCGGGAGGGGGAGTGATGAACGCAGGGTGGTCCTGAGGTATTCGCCTCTGCAATGGCGGAGTAGCAGTACCAGATGGTTTTCGTGTAGCCTAGGGCGCTTCTGGCAGCCGTTTTCAATGGTAAGGAAGCGTGTGGAATGCATGACTCCTCTCAGTTGCCTCAGTGATATTAGCGAGGGTGGTACGTGTGCGGAGCGACATGGAGAGCTCCGCGTGAACATAGTACGTAATGTTTTTGCCCCGTTCAGTACAGTAGCCTCTGGAGCAGGGCGCATACGGTTCCCTTCGTCTGGGAAAGACAAGGCCTCCGGCTGTTGCCCGGGCGACCCGAGCTCGGATTCCTCACGGCTTGTTGCTGATTCTTGGAATGGTAAGAATCACTCCCACCTGCATGGATTCTATGATTTTAGTTACTTGGAAACGAGACACACGTGCAATCCGACCTTTGTTGCATGGATACTTGAGAACCCTAATCTGTTCGTAACGATTAAGTGTGTCCGTCCCCTGCGCGAGCTGTCAAGCTGATGTGCGTGCACTAGGAACGTGCTTCCACAACACAAGCCAGCCTGTAGCGGTTCTCGGCACCACCACGTTGGTTCGTCGTCCAGCCGAAGTGACCTCTTGATCAGCTCGGTCCGTCGAAGGAACTGCCCCGGAAATCGACCCACAGCCCAGCCTTCCCCCAACG
>Ga0114953_1003068_pt1 | contig 11446 bp, 12 predicted proteins | sample SidtaG_FD_87298 | JGI IMG/M metagenome (GOLD analysis project Ga0114953, IMG submission 87298) | Marine algal microbial communities from Sidmouth, United Kingdom - Sidmouth_Male2 metaG | ecosystem: Host-associated > Algae > Red algae > Unclassified | place: Sidmouth, United Kingdom | collected...
ACTGATGCCGCGATCCTGATGCAGACAGACGCCGCGATTCTGATGCGCTCGGACCCAGCGATTCGGATGAAGACGGATACCGTCGCTCAGACGCGGATGGGCGCGTCGATGACGAGGGCTCGATGATGATCGGCCGGATCAAGGGCACTCTGCTCGAGAAGAACCCGCCGGCATTGCTTGTCGATGTGCAGGGCATCGGCTACGAGGTCGATGCGCCCATGTCTACCTTCTACAGGCTGCCCGCCACCGGCGAGCCGGTGGCGCTCCTGGTACACATGGTCGTGCGTGAGGACGCCATGCTCTTGTACGGCTTCGGCACCTCACTGGAACGCACCCTGTTCCGGGCGCTTCTGAAAGTCAACGGTGTTGGTGCCAAGGTTGCCTTGTCTATCCTCTCCGGAATGAGTGCCGACGAATTTCTCGCCTGCGTCGCACGTGAGGATGCCGATGCACTGGTACGCGTGCCGGGCATCGGCAAGAAGACCGCCGAACGTTTGCTGGTCGAACTGAAGGATCGGGTTGCATCGATCGGTACCGGCGCCACCGGGGGCAGTGTCACGACGCGTGCCGACACATCGAATCGGGTGCAGGCCGAACAGGCGCTCGCAGCGCTCGGCTACAAGCCGGTGGAGGCAAAGCGTCTGCTCGACCAGGCAACGCCTGCCGACCAGAGTGTCGAGGAAATGATTCGCGCCGCGCTGCAGGGAGCGAATCGATGAACGGCACCGACAGCGAGCGCCTCATCGATGCCGCACCACGCGGTGAGGATGCCCAGGAACGCGCCATGCGTCCGAAGCTGCTCGCCGACTATCACGGCCAGCCGGCCGTGGCCGAACAGATGGAGCTCTTCATTGCCGCCGCACGCGGGCGTCGCGAAGCGCTCGATCATGTACTGATCTTCGGCCCGCCGGGGCTCGGCAAGACGACTCTGGCCAACATCGTTGCCAACGAACTCGATGTGCGCATCCTGCATACCTCGGGTCCGGTGCTCGAGCGACCAGGCGATCTGGCTGCCATTCTGACGAGCCTCGAGGCCAACGATGTCTTGTTCATCGACGAGATCCATCGGATGAGCGCCGTCGTCGAGGAAGTGCTCTACCCCGCCATGGAGGACTACCAGATCGACATCATGACGGGCGAGGGGGTTAGCGCCCGCTCGTTCAAGATCGACCTGCCGGCTTTCACGCTGGTCGGGGCGACGACGCGCGCCGGCCTGCTGACAGCCCCATTGCGTGACCGTTTCGGGATCGTCCAGCGGCTCGAGTTCTATCGAACCGAGGATCTTGCCGGAATCGTCGAGCGCTCGGCCGCCTTGCTCGGTGCGGTCATCGACGATGGCGGCGCACGCGAGATAGCCCGTCGGGCACGGGGCACACCGCGCATCGCCAATCGTCTGCTCAGGCGCGTGCGTGACTATGCCGACATTCGGGCGGATGGCCGGATTACCACCGAGATCGCCGATGCCGCGCTCAATCTGCTCGATGTCGACCGTCTCGGCCTCGACAACATGGACCGACGCCTCCTGCTGGCCATCGTCGAGAAGTTCAGCGGCGGGCCCGTCGGTATCGACAACCTCGGCGCTGCACTGTCAGAGGAGTCCGGCACTCTTGAGGAGGTGGTCGAGCCGTACCTGATCCAGCAGGGGCTGATGATGAGAACGCCACGAGGCCGTGTGGTTACCGAGCACACCTACCGTCATTTCGGGCTGCGACAGCCGGTAGCGCCTGGCGGCGAGGCAGACGGCCAAGCAGGAGGTCAAGCAGGCGAGGAGGCCAATGTGGTCACCGATGCCGCTCGCAACAGCGGGACGCCGGACAGGGTGACCACCAAGGTACCCTCGACCGCAGAGCTCTTTCCGGATTCGTCGTGAAGGCCGGATTCGACATGCAAGCGGCGGCGCTCTCGCGTTGATCCCCGCGCAACGGGTGTCACCTGTTTGGCGCGCGGCCTGTCAATTCGAGTTTTCTCTGCAATACTTCAGCATGCAGCAATTTTCCATGTCGGTGCGGGTCTATCTCGAAGACACCGATGCCGGTGGCATCGTGTATCACGCGAGTTACCTCAGGTTCATGGAGCGAGCACGGACGGATTGGCTCCGGGCATCGGGGGTTGCACTGGACGAATGGCAGGAACGACATCGCCGCTTGTTCGTCGTACGCTCGATGACGCTCGATTTTCTGAAACCCGCCCGCCTCGACGAGCAACTGATCGCATCCGTCAAACTAGTGACGATAAAGCGGGCAAGTCTGTGGTGCGAGCAACGAATTCATCGTAACGAAGTGCAGCTGATCGACGCGCGCGTAAGGCTTGCCTGCATCGATGCCGATACACTGGCGCCAGCCCAGATTCCCCTTGCCATTTCGTCCGCCATCAATGAGGCCGTAGAAGCGTGAATACCGATCTCTCGTTCCTGCAGCTGATCCGGGATGCCAGTCCGGTTGTCCAGGCTGTCATGATCATTCTCGTGATCGCGTCGGTCATGTCCTGGGCCCTGATCTTCGGCAAGGCTCGGCAGTTGCGTCAGGCAAAACGCCTGGCTGAAGATTTTGAACATGATTTCTGGGGTTCTTCCGACATATCCGGAACCTATTCCAAGTTGACGATGCGGCGCGGTACGCTCAGTGGGCTCGAGCGGATCTTCGAAGCAGGCTTCTCGGAATTCGGGCGGCTCAGACGCAAGACCGGAAACGAGGAAATCATCATGGACGGTTCGGGACGGGCCATGCGCATTGCTGTCTCGCGTGAGTCCGACTTGATCGAACAGCACTTGCCGTTCCTTGCAACCGTGGGTTCCATCAGCCCGTATATCGGACTGTTCGGTACCGTCTGGGGCATCATGAATTCGTTCACCGCACTCGGCAACGTGCAGCAGGCAACCCTCGCCATGGTGGCGCCCGGTATCGCCGAAGCCCTGATCGCGACCGCCATCGGTCTGTTCGCGGCCATTCCCGCGGTCATTTTCTACAACCGCTTTGCCACCGATGTGGATCGGTTGCTGAACCGGTACGAAAACTTCTCGGAAGAGTTCGCGACCGTACTGCAACGTCAGGCAATTCGTCGCTCCCAGGAGAGCGATTCATGAGGAAGCGTGTGCGCGTTTGCGGGTCTGTCGTCGGGTCGGCGCGATTCGATGGCGGTTCCACACCTCGTGGCTGGCCGAGACTCTGATGGCGCGACAACCCATCAGGCGAGTCAGTGGTCGGCGCACCCGGCGACAGGTTGCCGAGATCAACGTCGTGCCGTATATCGACGTGATGCTGGTGTTGCTTGTCATCTTCATGATCACGGCGCCGCTCTTGCAGACCGGCGTCGAGATCGACCTGCCCGACGCTTCGGCCACGCCCATCGCGAGTGCAGATGGAGCACAGGAACCCCTCATCCTGTCGGTCGATGACGAGGGTCAGTGGTACCTGAACGTTGGCGAGGAGCCGACCAAGCCGCTCGAGCGGGACAAGGCACGAACCCTGGCAAGCGCGGCGCTGCGCCTCGATCCGGATCGCCGCGTACTCGTTGCGGGTGACAACGGTGTGCCCTACGGCGACATCATGCAGGCGATGGTGGCCTTGCAGGTAGCGGGTGCGCCGGAGATAGGCCTGATGTCCGAGCCGCCTCGCTGACGTCGTCATGCTTGCATTGTTGCAAAGATATCCGATCGCGATCGTCTTCTCGGTGATCTTGCACGCCGTGCTGGTGGCGGGGCTATTGCTTCGCTTGAACGAGGCCCACGATGCGGGTGGACTTGCCATTGACGATGCGGCGCCGATTCAGGCCGTCGCCATCAACGAGGACGATATCCAGGCCGAGGTCGAGCGACTCGAGATGCTCGAGGCGGCCGAGCGGACCCGAGAGGCCGAAGTGCAGGCGGCGCTCGAAGAGACGTTGGCATCGTTGGAAGAGGCCCGCGCGGCGGCCGAGTCCCGTCTCGAGGAAGCGCAAGCGCTGACCGAGCAGCAACGGCAGGCATCTGAAGAGGAGAGAGCCCGTATCGAGTCTCTGCAACAGCAGTCAGAAGACATCGAGCAGCAGCGCGCCGAGCAACAAGCGGCTGCCGAGGCCGAACAGGCGCAGATTGCAGCCCTCCGCGAACAGCAGAACGAACTGACGGCGCAGCAGGTGGCCGACCGCGAAGCCGAGCTGGACCGGCTGCGCGAGGCGCGTTTGCAGGAAGAGGAGCGCATTCGCGAGGCGCAGGCGCGGGTGCAGGAAGAAACGGCGCGCATCGAGGCCACCCGTCGCGAGGCTGATGCCGAACGCGAGCGCTTGTTGGCAGAACAGCGCGCCGAGGAGGCACGTACCCGGGAGCTCAAGGAAGAGTCGCGCCTTGCTGCCGAGGAAAGTGCCCGGGCTGCCGAGGAGAAGGCGCGTCTCGAAGAGCAGGCCAGGGCGGCGGAAGCGCTGCGCGAGAAAGCGCTCGAAGAGAAGGCCCTGGCGGAGGCTGAGCGGGAACGGCTGGAACAGGAACAGGCGGAAGCGGTTCGTCTGGCAGAGGAAGCTCGATTAGCGGAAGAAGAGCGTCTGGCGGCTGAGGCTGCAGAAGCGGCTCGGCTTGCGGAAGAGGCGGCTCTCGCCGAAGAAGAACGATTGGCCGAGGAAGCCGCCCGGGCTGAGGAGGCACGGCTTGCAAAGGAGGCGAGGCTTGCCGCCGAGGCGGCTCTCGCCGAAGAAGAACGGTTGGCCGAGGAAGCTGCCCGAGCTGAGGAGGCACGTCTGGCTGAGGAGACCGCCAAGGCTGAAGAAGCCAGAATTGCCGAGGAAGCGGCCGCTGCCGAAGAGGCGCGGCTGGCGGAGGAAGCACGTCAGGTGGAGGAAGCGCGCCTCGCCGACGAGCAGCGTCAGGCCGAAGCGGCGCGACAGGAGGAGGAGCGCCTCGCAGCTGAGGCTGAAGAGGCGCGGCGGGTCGAGGAAGAGCGCCAGGCTGAGGAGGCTCGAGTGGCTGAAGCCGCAGCGGCAGTCGCTGCCAAGGCAGAAGCCGACGCTGAAGCAGCTCGCCTGGCAGAAGCCGCCAGGGCAGAAGCCGCCAGGGCTGAAGAAGCCAGGGCTGAAGAAGCCAGGCTTGCCGAAGAAGCCGCCGCCGCCGAGGAGGCCGCCCGCAAGGCCGAGGCCGCGCGCGTGGCCGAACAGAAGCGCAAGGCTGCCGCGGCCGAAGCGGCGAGGGCTGCCGAGGCCGAACGGCGCGCCGAGGCGGCTCGCGCAGAGCAAGTCGCCCAGCAGCGCCAGCAGCGTGTGGCCAGATTGAAACTCGAAGATGCTGCATATCGCAACAAGTTACAGCAGCATGTGGAGCGACGATGGCGTCGGCTACCCGGCTCACAGGACGTTCTTTGCCGCGTCGATGTCACCCAGACGCGGACGGGCACGGTCATCAATGTGTCCGTCAGAAGCTGTAATGGCGGTAACGATGCGCTCAGGAAGTCGGTCGCGAACGCCGTGCTGGCCGCTTCACCCCTGCCGGTTCCGGATTCGCCGGAACTGTTCGATCGAAGGCTTGTGTTTACCTTCAAGACAAGTTGAAGATCGCCCGCACGATGGAACGATCATGCGGAAGTCCAGTCGGTCTGGCAGATCTGACCTACGATTGACAAGGACAGCAAATTGATAAATCCGAACCCACGACTGACGGGCAGACCAGAAATCGCATTGAACGCTCATTTCAGACAGATGGCCGGTGTCGTTCTGTTGATCGTGGCCGCGCTTGCCGCCGGATCCGCTCGAGCGGTGATCGAGATCGAGATCACGCAAGGCGGCGACAACGCCATTCCGATCGCGGTGGTACCGTTCGGCGGCGTTTCGCTGGATGAACTCCCGATCGACATCGCCGCGATCGTTGCCGCCGATCTGCAACGCAGCGGCAACTTTGCACCGCTCAATCGAGCCGATCTGATCGATCGGCCGGCCAGTGGCGAGCGCCCGCGATTCGAAGACTGGCGAGTGACCGGCAGCGACTTCCTGTTGCTGGGAAGTGTGCGACGCGACGGCGATGGCTGGTTGGTTGAATTCCAGCTCTACGACGTGCTGCAGAAGTCCTTGATGAGCGGCTTTCGCTTCCCGGTCACCGACCAGACCCTGCGAAGCGCATCACATCGCATAGCCGACGAGGTCTATGAGCAGATTCTCGGCATACCCGGTGCCTTCAATACGCAGATTGCCTTCATCTCGGTCGAAGGCCCGGTCGGGCAGCGAACCTACAAGCTCGAGCTCGCCGATGCAGACGGTGAAGGCGCGCAGGAGATGCTGACGTCGCCACGGCCGATTCTCTCGCCTTCCTGGGCGCCGGATGGTGTGCGCATCGCCTACGTGTCGTTCGAGAATCGCACACAGTCGGCCATCTACATCCAGAACCGCGAACGGGGTGATCGCACGAAAGTCATCTCCCGAAGGGGCATCAATGGCGCGCCGAGCTTTTCGCCCGATGGTCGTCGACTGGCGCTCACCTTGTCGGACGAGGGCAGCCCGGACATCTACGTGCTCGATCTCGACAATGGCAACGCCCGGCGCGTTACCGATGGAGCTGCCATCGATACCGAACCTGCCTGGATCGATGACGAGACATTGGTGTTCACGTCTGACCGGAGCGGTGGGCCACAGTTGTACGAAGTGCCTGCAAGCGGCGGACGAGCTTCGCGAATCACCTTTGAAGGTAGCTACAACACCAGCGCAACGGTATCGCCGGATGGCGGTACGATCGCGTTCGTGCACGGTAGCGAGGGTCGGTTCCAGATAGCGACGCTGGACCGTTCGTCAGGGATATTCCAGACCTTGACTCAGGGTAGTCTTGATGAATCGCCGACTTTTTCTCCAAACGGACAGATGATTCTGTACGCCACCGAAAAGAACGGTCGCGGTACGCTGGGTGCCGTCTCCGTCGACGGGAGCATCGTGCAGAGCCTCACGCTCGAAGGTGGCTCGTTCCGCGAGCCCGCCTGGTCCCCCTACACTGAATGAAAACGGAAATGCCGCGATGAAGCACGCCTACTCACCCCCTGCTGCACTCGCTGTTGTCCTCATGGGTGCGCTCGCGCTCACCGCTTGTGGCTCCAACGAGCTACGTGACAGCGAGGTTGACGATGTCTACCGACCCATCGTAAAGCCAGTCACGATCGATGGCGTTCAGGACGGTCTCGACGTCGATCCCGAGTCCATTGCCGGCCGTGCTCCGCAGGAGCGCGTCATCTACTTCGACTACGACCAGGCGGAGCTCCGACCCGAGTTTCTGGATATCGTCGCGCAACACGGCCGCTACCTGGCACAGAATCCCGATGGCAACGTGCGGCTCGAAGGGCATACCGATGAGCGAGGCTCGCGCGAATACAACATCGCCCTCGGCGAAAACCGCGCAAAGACCGTATCGCGCATGCTGCAGCTGCAGGGCGTTTCGCCGGATCAGGTCAGAACGGTAAGCTACGGTGAAGAGCTGCCGGTTGACGAAGCGCACAACAACCAGGCCTGGGCCAAGAATCGTCGGGTGAATGTCATCTACGAGACGCCCGTAGCACAGAACTGATGAGTGTCGACAGGGTCATGAGCTTGGGCTGGGCCAGCGGTCGACGCGGTCAATCGCCGGTGTCGGTCAATCTGCCGAAGCGCCTCGGCAGTTGCGTCGGGCTCGTTGTGCTGCTGCTGTTTGCGGGCATCGGCAACGTCGCGGCTCAGGATCGCGCCTCGGTCCAGGAGCTCGATTCGCGATTGCAGCGCGTCGAACGCATCATGGACCAGTCGCTCCTGAGTCAATTGCAGCGGATCGACTCCCTGCAACAGGAAATTCGCGAGCTTCGCGGCGAAATCGAGAATCTGAACTATCAACTCGATCGCCAGAATCAACGCAATACCGATCTCTACAGCGACAGCGATCAACGACTGACCGATCTCGAAGAGGCGCGGGATGCCGGTGACCTGTTCGGGTTCAATGACGAAGGAGGGCTCGGGCTCGAAGGCGCGCTACCCGAAGCTGAAGCCGACCTCGGCGCCGATTGGGCGGGAAAGTCGGCAGAGGCATCACGGCGCGGTTCGACGCCATCCGGCGCGGTCATCGTGCCCGAAGGCGGGCGTCAGCCCATACCCTCGGCAGCCGACTTCGGTGACGGTCCGCAACCGCCCACCGGAGAACTGCGCGACACCGCCACCCAGGCAGAGAAGACGAGCTACACCACCGCCTACGATCTGCTGGCGCGGGGCGAGAACGTGGCTGCCGTCGACGCTTTCGATGCGTTTCTCAGGAGCTTTCCCGACGGACCCTATTCGGACAACGCCTGGTACTGGCAGGGTGAAGCCATGTACGCACAGCGCCGCTTCGAGGAAGCCCGACGCAATTTCGGCGTCGTCGTCAACTCCTTCCCGCAAAGCACGAAAGTGCCGGATGCGCGTCTGAAGATAGGCTATTCCCTGTTCGAGCAGGAGTCGTACGAGGAAGCGAGGCGAATTCTCACCACGGTCCAGGACGACTACCCCGGCCGCTCGGCATCGGTCCTGGCCCGCAAACGCCTGCAGCAGATGGATCGAGAAGGGCGCTGATCGCTGACGCAAGCGAGACACTTGCGGTATCATCGCCGCCTGCCGGCGCTGTCGGCAGATGCTGTCTTCACGACCCTCAAGGGCACGGTGCGGATGGCGGGTGGGGGCGTTAGCTCAGTTGGTAGAGCATCTGACTTTTAATCAGGCGGTCCCCGGTTCGAGCCCGGGGCGCCCCACCATTATTTACAAGCACTTAGCTGATCTCCGACAGGTGTTCGAAAGGGGTTTCAGACAACGTTTCAGACAAGATGAGGGTGTCTTCGTGGCTGTGACAGAGCTTGTAGAAAGATAAGTACGCCAGGCGACGTCGAGGATCCGTCAGACGACCCTCCTATCGCCGAAGACCAGCCTGCTATTCGATTTGAGGTTCTGTACGACGGTGAAAGCCACGCGTCGCACGAGATCGATATCGCAATGTTCGCGACTTCTCTCTCTGCTATCTCTGAAGCGATCACAGAGGCCTCTCGAGTACTACACTCCAAGAAGCGAAAGTTCGACATCCGCGTCTCAGATGATTTTGAGAACGGCTCCTTCGGTTTCTTCATATCGGTTGTCAACCACCATGCTGAGGCTCTGGCTACGCTTGAAGCTTTGGGCTTCATAGCGAAGACGAGCATGGGTGCCGGTGGCGTGCTTGGTCTCATTTCGATGATCAAGGGCCGCACGATTGAAATCGAGACTGAGGATGTCGATAAAGATGCACCGGAGATGCTGCCGGAGGTGGGTGGCAACGACTCGTCGGAGATCACTTCCTCGACCATCACTTCGATCAAGATCGACGGCCGTCCAGTGATCGCTCCCGAGTCTCTGGTCAAGCTGGCAACAAACAGGAAAGTCCGGAGCGCACTCAACGAAGTCATTGCCGTACCGTTGGAACGAGAGGGAACGTCGGTTGTTCGCTTTAAAGACGCACAGACGTCAAGCCCCTTCGTTGTCGCCGAAATCGCCAAGCCAGATGCGTTGGCATATGACCCGCCGATTTTCAAGGAACCCGAACAGGACGATCCAACTGAAACAACAGTGCGGTTCTTGCGCGCGGACATTGCTGTCCCGGCCGACGGAGCCGCGCCGAAGGGTTGGAGAATTATCGATGAAGGAACAGGCCAAGAGTTTTCGGTGCGAATGCGAGACAAAGTATTCATCGCTCGACTCCGTGCGGGCAGCGAGCCAAACCTCTTTGCACAATCGTATCGAGTTCAGCTGGAGACGAAGCGTCCTCCTCGCGGAACCGGCAAGCGGGTGGTACGCTCGATTCTTCATGTGAGACTACCCACGGCGCAGGGGTGAACGCGGAATTCATCAAGAACCTCCTATTTCTTGTTGGCCTCGGCGTATTCGCTTACCTGTTCGCTGTTGCCTCGTATCGTGTAGTGCAGTTCGTTTGGGCCGCGTTCTTCGGAACGACGGTGACAATCGTCGTGAAGACGAAAGATGGGGAACGTAAAGTCGTTCGGATGAAGGTGCCTCGTGGAGACGATCTTCTCGAGGCGATAGATCGCGCGGATCGCTCACGTGGCTAGCGATCAAGGTGGTGCGACGCAAGTCGGCAAGGACGTGCTCAGCATCGGTAGTCTTGGGGTCTTGGTGCATGGAGTTGCACAACAGGTCTTGCCGACTGAAGGTGAGTGGCTCTTCGTAGCGGATTTCGCTGTTCCGGCGATAAGTGCGTTGCTTTATGCCGGTCTGCGATGGATCGGAGCCGCCTTTAAGCCGCAATCGGGTGAGCAATATGCGACCCGGCGGCGACTGAATAAGGCCCTGAGAGTTGCGAGAAGCCAGCGAAACAGGGCGACGACCGACAATCAGTGTGACATTCTCGACTCTAGAATTGACGAGCTCACTGAACAGCTTATCAATAGCTATCTGTAGCTTACCGGTCATCGAGTTGCCGCCGCACGCAACTTCGACACGTCATAGATTTTCGCGGCCTGCTCGGTGTTTCCGGTCGATACCGTGGCCGGCAGGTCTGAATCTGTAGCTCCCTTCCTTTTCATGTCGTGCAGCGTGAATCGTCGGGTGACGATGCCCTCTTCGATGGCCCTTCGCATCCACCGGCCGCGACTGGAGTTGTAGGCCGAGATCGTGATCGGTTTTCCGCGGGTGTTCGTCACCAGGTACTTCGAGAACCGGCCGGATTCGAACGCCTTCGCGACATCGACGACCGTTCGGAGTCGTGACGTCCAGAGCGTGACGGCATCTCGTGAGCCCTTCACCCGGAGCGTGTCGAGGCCATCGTCGAGTAGGTGCTCTTTCAGGGTCGTCAGCGCTTCGACCTTCCGCATGCGGCAGAGATAGCAGAGCTCCTCGATGACCGGCATGTACCAGGGCGCTCCCTGCTCGACCAGCCACGCGAGCCAGGCCTCGTACTCGGAATCGATGGCTACGTTAGTTCGGGCCTCCTCCGGGTTCCGCTCAACACCGAGGCACGGATTTTTCAGCCGCGTCAGATCACGAGCGTACGCCCACGACCATGCTTTCGAGATCAGCGCGCGCTCGCGGTTGCCGGCAACTTCGGCATCCTCAGCCAGGCGGGCGTCGAGGTACTTGCGAATGACTCCCGGCGTGATCGACTTCATCCGCACCGCACCGAACGTCTGGCCGTCCTTGCCGCACGGGCGGATCAAGATCGCCTCGAGCATGCGCTCCTGTTCACTGACGCTTCTGGGGCTCTTTGGCTTCTTGCCCTTGAACTTGAACTCTGTTGGCGAGTCGATTCAGTACGCATCGGGTGTTCCTGATGCCCGCTTGACACATTTCGAGAATACCTACCGCGCGTTTCGGCTGACGATTGGCGCAGGGCAAGCCGTATGGCTCACTGACGGCTCGCCAGAGGCCTTTGCGGCACTCCCGGGCAACGCCGTATTCATCGACGCGCCACAGGCCGAGGGCGGCTTGCCTACGGTCACGCGCTCGCCAGGGTTCAGTACGGGAAAGATGA
>Ga0114953_1003080_pt1 | contig 11417 bp, 7 predicted proteins | sample SidtaG_FD_87298 | JGI IMG/M metagenome (GOLD analysis project Ga0114953, IMG submission 87298) | Marine algal microbial communities from Sidmouth, United Kingdom - Sidmouth_Male2 metaG | ecosystem: Host-associated > Algae > Red algae > Unclassified | place: Sidmouth, United Kingdom | collected...
ATTGGAGTTGTAGTAATTGTTCTACTTGTATTCCAGAAGGAAATATCATCCAAGCTCTAATTAATAGAGTTAATTCTATGAAAGACGAACTTCAGAAGAAATGTTCAGAAATAGAAGAATTAAAAGATGATGTAGAAAACCTTAGAAATGAAATATCTAATCTAGATTGTTGTAATCAGGAATCTTTACTAAACAGAATAAAAAAATTAGAAAATGAAAGCAGTTGAATTTAATAAACATGGAAACTGTAGTAAGTGCCATCCTAAACCTTGTGATTGTCATCCTTGTTCTGGAGCAACTGTAGGAGACTGTCATCCTATGGAAAAACCTTGTGGGTGTGGTAAAGGAGGAAGTTGTGGCTGTAGTAAACCTACTTGTGCAACACCAGTTAACTGTGGAGTAGAGTATGATAATTCTGGTTGTGAGAATGAACAGACTACAGATTGTATTTTTATAGGAGATATAACTCTTACAGAGTACTTAGAAACTAACATAGAATACCTAGCAACTCTTATTAAGGGACTAGCTCCAGTTAGAAAAGAAACCTGGGATGGTTGTATTGGAGATGGTTATGCTTATGTATCTATTTCTGGAACAATTTATAACGAAGATAATCCTACAGGAGTAGAACTTCTTGTAGACGAATATGATTGTCCCTATAAACTAGTAGTAGAACTAAACTTTAGAGATTGTAATGTCTGTGAAACTTGTGAACTAAACACTTACAAAGAAGGAGATACTTACTATGCTCAAATCTTAATGGAAGGAGAACCAGTTAATGCTGAGTTTTCTATTACTCCTGCTGCTTCTGTAACAACTAGTCCTGCTTTAGTAGGATATGAACTAACAGGAGGAGTTACTTACTTTATAACAGGAATTACAGAAGAAGGTTGCGTAGCTACTAAACAAATATGTGTTCCTTATGATTGTGAGAATGTTAATATAGGAGAACCTTGTAATGATGGAAATGATTGTACAGAAAATGATATTATTCAACCAGACTGTAGTTGTTCTGGAACTCCTATAGCTATAGACAGTTCATGTGCTTCTACTACTTGTGTAGGAAAATTTTGTATGGATGATTGTGGAAATGTTATTCCTGGAATACTAGAAATACCTTGCCCTGACCCTTCTACTTTTCCTTGTGGAACTAATCTAGACACAAACTGTCAAAATTGTCCAAGTGGAAATCAACCAGTTTGTCCAGACTTATCTAATTTCCCTTGTGGAGAAGAAGTATACGATGAATGTGGTAATTTATGTGGAACAGGAACAGGTTTAGGGGAATGTCCTGACCCAAATACTATTCCTTGTAATGAACCTGTAACAGATAATTGTGGTAATGATTGTGGAGAAATAGGAACAGCTAATTGTTCTGATTGTCCAGATGGAACTAACATAGGAGACTCTTGCCAGATAAATGGTTTAGAAGGAACTATAGATGAAAATTGTAATTGTATATGTACAGGCTGTAATTATTCTTACTATAGTTGTGATAATCCTGGAACCTTTGAACTTAGGATTCCTTTTATGCCTGATGATATAGCAGATGAAGGAGCTAACTTTACTATAAATTGGTTTGGATATAATAATTCTAATTGGAGACAACTAGACGAATTTGTATTTTGTCAAGGAAACAATGCACCTACTTCTGTACAGACTTTAGTAACTTTGTTGTTGGAAGAACAAGGAGCAGATGTAAGTCAAGTAGTTATTGGTTCTACAGTTATAAACGGTCAAGATTACCTTACCTATACTTATACAGGTTGTGAACCCCTTAGTATTTGTTTTGCTCAGACTAGTTATGTAGTTTCTGGATTTGTACAGAACTCTCAACAATGTAACGGAGATACTATGTTTTATAATCTTCCTGGTCAAAATGATTTTTATCCAGACATTACTGATGAAACAGGAGATACTATAAACGGAGCCACAGTTATTAATGACTTCCAGGCTTGTTCTAAAGTAGTTGCAACAGGAGAAACCTTAACAGGAATAGCCTGTACAGACGGAAATAAATGGTATGACCAAGAGACAGGAGAAGAAATATCTTATTCCGAACCTTGTGATTTAGAAATAGAAAATTCAGCAAATAGAAGAGCTAGTAGTAACTACGAGTGGATAAATGGTAAATTAGTAACAAAACTTTGATTACTGCTATTTTTGTCGTATCTTTATATAATAATAAATGTTATGAACAGACCTAGTGGGAAATATACATACTTACCAGATAAGCATTACGAGAGTAATTATAAGATACTTTACCAATTTGGTAAAGAAGTGATTAAGGAACTGAGCATTAACCCAGACGGTGTTCAGCTTCCTTTTTTTCATATTAAGCTAATTAGAAAGAAATGTATCTCTAATAGTAACACTTTAAAGAATAAATATGGTGAAAATGCTGAGTATAAGAACTCTCACACAGATGGAGACGTAATTACCAGTAAAGTAACCTGGAAAACTAAACTAAATAACAAAATACCTTTTTGGGCTTGGGCTAATATCTTTAAACTAGAACCTTCTAGACCACTTAAAACAGCTCAGTTTAATTTAAGTAATAATAATTATTATGATTTTGACAAGATATGAAAACTATAAGAACAATAATAAGTGATATAAGAACTATTTTAAAGGAAAACAATAGAGATTCTGTTTTAACTAACAAGGCTATATGGAATAGAGTTTGCTCTGTAAACACCCAGTTATCTTCTAGATTAAAACTATGGGAGCTATATAACATAGGTAACTTTACCTCAGTTAGTCTAGAGACAGAAGAATATGATATTTTTAAAGATAGTTGTGTTCCTTTAGAATGTGTTAAATGTAGAGTAAAGCTACCAGATATTTCCTATACTAATTATGGTCTTGTCTATAACTTTTTTGGTAGCCCAGATTTTAGTAAAAAGTTTAAAATATATAGCCCTTCTCTTTATTCAACTAAGATAGGAAAAAGAAGTAGTGAGATTCCTGCATACAGAGAAAATGGCTATGTTTATATGTCAGAATGTATTCCTTGTCCTAAACTAGTTTATCTAGATACTACAGGACTTTCTTTAGACGAAGATAAATGTTCCTTTTTAGATAATGTAGCTCCTATTCCAGATAAAATATACGAAGATGTAATAGGACTAAGTTTAGAAAAGTGGGGAATATTCCTACAGAAGAAAGCAGATAGAACAATAGATAAGAATGATTAAATATATTAAAGCAGAAGAACTAATTAATATTGTTAAAGAAGAACTTTACTCTTACTATGAGACTAACCAATTAGACGAGTCTATACTTTATTCTAAACTATCTAGATTAATGGGTAATTTTAGATTAGATACATATCCTACAGAGTTTTGTTTAGTAGAAGTTAAGAACTTTAAAGCAAAATTACCAGAAGACTTTTATAAAGCTTGTCAGGTTTTAGGTTGTTTTAAAAAAAGAGTCTGTAATTATGACAGAAGTGAAGAGACTTGGACAATAAAAAAAGAAGAAGTTTGTGAGTTTTCTTTATGTGAGAGTATTTGTAGTGCCTGTACCGATGACTGTGGTAATATTTATAGAATTATACAAAAGTTTCATAGATACCCAGAAGAATATGTTTATAATGAATTTGAGGTATTATGCCCCACTAAGGACTCTAGAGCTTGTTGTACAAAAGATTCCATTAATCTACGTTCTACTAGTTCTAACCAGATTAGAATAGATGAAGAATATATACACACAGAGTTCCCAGACGGAATGATATATCTTAACTACCTACAAAAGCTAGAAGGAGAAGAGTTTTTAATTCCAATAACTCCTACAGTTAAAGATTGGTTAATAGAAGAATTGATGACTCATTCTCTTAAAATACTTTATATTAACGGAGTTACAGATATACAACAAAGATTAGGACTCTTAAAAAGAGACCTGGAAGCTAAACAAATAAATGCCAGAAACATCTTAAAGACTTTTGAGTTCTCAGATTATTATAAAGCTAGTAATATATTTGTAGCTAGATATGGTGCTTGGAGAGAAAAGGTAGATGTTCCTGATAATTATATTGGATATTGTCCACAAATAAATAACCATGTTCATAAGCACTAATTTAGGACAAGACCTACATCCTTTACTTTCTGACGATAAAACTATACACTATTTACTTAATGGAGATATTTCAGATGGACATGAAGAAACAGGATTTGTACAGAACACACGTTCTAATGAACTATGTGGTAAATTTCCTGACTATCTAGGAGCTGTTAATATTCCTGGGGATAAGTTAATGGTTTTTCATGGAAAAGGAGCCTTATCTAAGATTTCTATTTTAGACGCCTCTACTTGTTCTAGTTTTATCTTTGCAGAAGCAGCTTGTTTAAATTTCCAAGATTCTATTAAAGGGATATACAGAGAAGAATGTGGAGATAAATTTGTAACCTTTGGAAATAAAAACAGATTACAAAGTATTTCTCTAAATTGTTTACCTAAAACTAGAATAGGAGATTGTCAGGATTGTAAAGACCAGTACACAGACTGTTTAGATTGCTCTGCTTTAGATATAAATAAACATATAAATTTTCCTTGTGTAGAGTTATCTGAGACTTCTGGAGAACTAGAATGTGGAGTTTACCAAATAGGAATAAGATTCCAAAATGAAGTATTTATTAATCCTAGTTTAATTAGGCTGTTTGATAAACAAAGTAGAACTAAAGGACTTAATATAGACTTTAAAGGTTGTTTTACTACTTATTATAATGAATTTGAGTTAATTTTAATATCAAACACAGAATCAGGTCTTATATCTTATTCCCAAGGAATGTTTAATACTTCTATAAAGTCTTATAACATAACTAACACAGGAGAAGTAATAGATGACGTAGAACAAAGAGACTCTTATTACCAAGGATTTCAGTTTATAGAAGAAAACTCTGAATCTCTTATTTTAGGGAATCCTTGTCAGAGGAAACAATTTGACTACAGAGAACTAGCACAGCAAATAAAAGTAGAACCTATACTTGTAGCAGTTAAAGAAAAAGAATCTCATCTTTATCCGTCTTTAATGAGAGATGAAGTTTATGCTATAGATATAAGTTTCAGTTATCCAGATGGACAAGAAACTTCTAAGTTCCATATACCTAGCTGTCCTTCTAAGAACTCTAAATGGGGTCTTATGACAGACTATGCCCAAGAAGGAGATAACAATTGCGAGACAGGCTGCGAGACCCCCAGGAGACGTAATTTTGAGATATATAACAATGGAAGCATAGAAATTAATGGAGACTGTAAAGATTGTAGAGAAACAATAGTAGGAACAGGAGAATTTTCTTATTGGGAATCCCAGGAAAAATATCCAGATAATTACCCACTTTTGGGTTGTAATCCTATAAAGCATTTTAAAATGCCTAAAGCTCCTTTAAGTGAAAATGGTTGTGTATATGTATTAGCTCTTAGAATTACAGATATTCCTAATCCTGTAGACTGTACAGGAAAAGAACTTTGTTTAACTCCTAACATTTACATATCAGATAGAGCTAACAATAAGTCTATAGATAATAAAGGACTTATTTTTAATATGGGAATCCATGAGGAAGAATGTAAAGACATTTATTACCCTAACTTTCCTTTTAATGATTTAAATCCTAATAAGTATCTTAAAGATAAATATGAAACTAATATTTTTAGTCAAGGAAATCTTTTAGATAAGTTTAGTAAGCAGTACTTTACCTATTATTCGCCAGAACATACTTATATAGACGGAGGAACTGGACAATATCTACAAATATATAATGAAGCTATAGGAAAGGTACAAGGGAAATTCCACGAAACTAAAGATTACCCTAAATATCAGTTATTAAGTGGTTTTGGAGAAGTTATTGCTCAACTTATAGGTTTTGTAGAAGGATATTTATCAGCTACAGCACAAGATTGTGTAACAGAAACAGAGACTTGTGTAGAAAAGGCTGAGATAATTACAGAAGTAGAATATCCAGTAACAGCAGAAGGAACAACTACTCTAGGAGCTTTTACTACAGGTACTTCTACTCAACAGGCTGACAGTACTTGTAATATAGAAGGAATAACATTTGAGGATAATGGAGATGGTGGTTGTGATATATCTGCTACTCTTTCTGAGGATACCCCAGATGGTTCTGCTGTTACTATTATTTTAACAGAAACAATTAATGGTAACACAACTCCAGTACCCACTACTGTTACTAATAATAGTATTAACGTTACAATAGATGATGAATGTGAGATATATAATGACTTAACAGCAGCAGATTTTACTGTGGCTGGTTGTTGTGCTGGAGATAAAACAACTTCTACTTCTACAACAGAATGTGTAGACCAGTTTGACATAATTAATAACTTAGGAGAAAAGTTTCCATTTCTAGAGAGGCTAGGAGATACGTTTAGACTTCCTTTAACTATATATTATTATATGCAAGGAACTCTCTCTGCTCAGAACTTCCTACAGTCTACTATAAAACCTAAGAACTATGCTGTCCAATATACAGCAGAAGCTTGTTTTGACGAATATAAGGAATGTAAAAATGAACAGAGAGTAATAGACTTACAGCAGACTTTATTACCAATTAACCAAAATATACAAGATTTATGTGTACATAACTGGTGTGGAGAATCTTCTCAGTTACTTTGTTTAAATAAGGAAATAGATTTTCCAGAAACAGAGGATTGTTCTAGAATAGTTCATTCAGATTTATGTGGTTTAGATTTTGGACCTCTTTTAACTCCATTTATAAATTTTTTACCCCCAATAGTTCAACAGTTTCTTAACCCTTTTACTAACATAACAGAAGTAAATGGAGAAGAATGTAATAATTCTACAGGATTTGGTTACAACACAACCTTAAACGGAAAAGAAATACAATCTAGTGGATATTATGTAGGAGTTAAGAATTATGTTCCTAGTCAATATGGACAACTTAATCATATATCTAGAAAAGTAGATAGCTGTAATGAAATAATTTATGCAGGAGATGTTTTTATAACTAAACATCAGATAACTAGGAAAATGCCATTGTGGGAAAAACTTCCATTAGGACTCCCAAATAATACAGAATGGGATATGAGAGATTATCCTAATTTAGCTTATCCTACTTATTGGATGGATTATTCTAATGAGAGTCTTTTTCAAAACATTCTAGAAAATACTTTAGATATATTTAACTTTGGAATAGACCATAACTTAGATACAGTAGAATGTTTAGGACAATGTTTAAATCCTTTTTCTGTTTTTATAAACAATGTTTTAGGTAATCTAGGGGGTTTTGTACCAGCTATTGGCAGTATTTTAACAACTTTTTTTGAGTTATTTTCAGCAAATTATGTAAATCCCTTTAGACAATCTGGAATATTTTATACTCATGTTACGGGAATTTTAAACTATTATGCTGAAAGTGAGTTTATAGGAAATTACAGAGAGTGTACAGATGAAAGTAGTTACTATCCTCACAAGACTTTAAAAGAATTAGCTTGTTCTACAGAATACCATTTACCTGAGCAGTTTCCATATAATTTAAAGTTTAACTGGAAAGGTTATTTAAAAGATGCTATTAGGTCAGAAGAGTTTTGTTGTGCTAAAGAATGTAATAGTTTAGCTTACTCTACAGATGATTGGACTAATTTTCCTCCTTTAAATATACAGACTTTTAATACTCCTATAACAGCTTTGGCTAAGATAGATGATTATAATTTATTTATAGGATTAGAAGATGAAGCTTTTGTAACTCAACTAGAAGAAACATTTACATCAGAAGATGGTATATCTTTTCTAGTAGGGAGTCCAGATGCTTTCCAAAGAAGACTTAAAAAAATCTCTACAGATTCTACAGGTTTTGGAGGAATAATTGACCCAGATGCAGTAGTTATGTCTAGATTTGGTCTTATTTACCCAGATAGAAAAAGAAAAAGATTCTTACTTTATAATGGGCAATTGACAGATATAACTGGACAAATGAGTTCTTGGTTTAAAGAATACATGAATGGAGAAATAATAGGAACTTGGGATAATTGTTCCATGAACTATTATTTTACAGATAAAGATACTGGATGGACATTTTCCTATAAACCAGAAAGAAAAGATAGCATATCATGGCATTCTTGGATTCCCGAAGATTATATAAGCTCTTCTAACAACTTTCTTACCTTAAAAGATGATAAACTATGGAGACATAATAGAAAGTGTCATTATCAAGAGTTTTATGGAGAAACCCATCCTTTTGAAGTTGGATTTATTATTAAGGATAAGCAGGAACTAAATAACCTAAACATCTTTACAGAATGGTATGAATGTAAAGGCTATGACTGCAAGATATATCACAGAGATAAGTTCTTTGATGAAATCTTAATTTATAATAATTGCCAGACAACTAATCTACAAGATATAAAATTAGGAAATGATAAAGAAAACCCTTATAATAGAGAAAATTGTAAGACTGCTAATATAACAGCAGAAAGTAAAGATTGTGGAGAATGGTCTATTAGTGGATTTAGAGATATGCAAACTAATCAGCCTTTTGTTTGTAGAAAAGACAACGGCTGGGAATATGAAACAGGAGAAGATACTATTAGTGAAAATTATCTTAGTGGAAAATGGTTTAAAGTTCATTTAAGAAGTACAGAACATAATCTTAAAAAAATAATAATGTTAAATGTTTAATTATTACAACAACTATAATATAGCCAATAAAGGAATAGATGTACTTGGAAGCATGTATAATTCTATGAGTCTTAATAATTCATATGGTTTAGATGATAAAAGTTCTAAGCAACTAAACACAGCTAGCCTTCTCAACTCTTTAATGAGAACAGGAAGCTCTATATTTGACTCTTATTGGCAAAACCAAGAAAATAAAGCAGACCAAAGAGATAGATATTATGACAGCTTTATAAATAATAATATTAATTATTCTAAAGGAGGTAAAGTAAAAAAGACTAAAAGAAAGTACGAAAAAGGAGGTAAAGTAATGGAACAAATGCTTCCTATTTACGACAATTACCAACCTACTATAAATAGCAATGGTTCTGATATTATGTCTTTATTTACAGGAGGTTATTCTAAGCAGTTGGGAACTAAACGTAAGTATAGAAACGACGAAGTTATATATTCTACAGACCATCCTAGAAAGACTAATTCTGATATAGTTCATCCAGGACATGCTCACATGCAGAAACATGTTTATAAAACAGATAGTTACATGGATTTTGATACCTATAGAAAACAAAGAGGAGGTTATTCTTATAAGATACAAAACTATAAAAAATTAAAAAAATGGAAATAATACAAGAATATGTCAGATTCTTACCTAGTTCTCAACAGGAAGAATTTATGGAAAGATATAAACAAATGAACGATAGAGAAAAGTCTAGCGTTAAAAGAGGAATAATGCTTTCTATGGGAATGAACCTAGAAGAAGAAGAACAACAAGGACTAAACTTTATGGAAAAAGGTGGAATTACTGACGAATCTCAATATGATGAAGATTTATTTTATAACTCTGGTATTCCACCAGAAAATCTTATTAACATAAATCCAGAATATGTTAAAACTAATCCTATTCAAGGAGTTCCAATATCTTTTAGAGAAAATGAACCTCAACCAGATGCTAAAGTTTATTATGACGAAACACAGGGAGCTTATGTCCAAGAAGGTACTAACAAACCCATAATTGGAAAAATACCTCAATATGCTGTTAATGCTAGAAAACAATCGCTGGCTAAGAGTGCTATAGTTGCTCAGGAACAATCTAGAACAGTTAATAGAGCTGTTCCTCAGACTTATGTTCCTAAAGGCTCTTTAAATATAAAAGCAGAACGACAAAAGTTAAAAGACTTGGGTTGGTACAAAGGAGAGATAGACGGAATATCTGGTCCATTAACCAGAGAAGCTAGAGAAATGGCAGACTACGCACAGAAAAAAGACAGTAGTTATTTTGAGAATAATGAAAACTTAGATACTAACAGAAACTATTATAATCAAGACCCGACTAAATTTGTAGGAAATAGTGCTAATTATACTGGAGAAGAACTTTATAATACTAACGAAACTATAGAAGGAAATTTTTGGACTAAACCTTTAGAAAAAGCTGGTGAGTTTATGAATAATTATCCTGTAGCAGGATTTTTAACTGGAGCTTCTAATTATGATGAACTAGCTAGGTCTATAAACAGAAGTGCTTACGAAAGGGAAAATAGAGGAGATGTTGGGTTTAATGCTGATGTTGCTTTCCAAGCTGCTGGAGCTACTCCTATTATTGGAGCCTCTGCTATTAATATAGGGAAAGGATTCTTTGGAAAAGAACCAGGTAAAGCACTCGCTAAAACTAATGCGACTGATTTTTACAACGAAGGTCTTAAACTTCCTACTAGAGCTGTAAAAGCTACTACAAGAACTGGAGAAGCCGCGAGAGATGTTAAAAAAATAACAGAAGTTATAAATAGGACTACAAAAACTCTTAAAAAAGAAGTAAGTAATTTAATTCCTTCTAGGAACGTTATTATAAATTTACCTAAAAACACAGTAAATAATGGACAACTCTTATTAAAAAGTGGAGAAAAAGCGTTAATAGAAGCTGGAAAAGTTCCAAAAAGATTGGAAACAATTATTCCAAAAGGATTACTAAAAGAAGGAAAGTTGCCCGGACAGCTTAGGAGTAAAAAAGCTTGGGAACTATTTATTAAAGACAGTATAGAGGATACAAGTAGAAGAGTAATTCGTTTGCCAGCAGCAAAACAACAACTTAGATTGGGTCCAGGAAATCCTTATAATGAGTTGTTTGATGAAATATTAAACAAAACAGATATTATAGAAAAAATTAATCCCGCTAAAGCTAAAGAAATAGTTAGTAAAGAGCTAAAAAGAGTAAAACAATATGCTACTGGTGCTGATTTGAAAGCTCAACAGCAATTAGATTTGTTAACTAAATCTTTAAAAGCACTAGAAAAAAATTTTAGAAATGTAGCAGATGATTTTCTAGTAGATGCTCCTTTATACAGAAACGGTGGAATAGTTAAGTTTAAAAATAGAAAACGTAAATGAAAAAATATCCATATAAAGATTTAGGAAAAAAATTAACTACTGCTAATGTAGAGAAGAACGAGACTATACTAACTCCTGATGGTTATTTTTATGGTTTTAAAGATAAGCTACATAGTCAAGGAGGTGAGGAAATTCTAGCGTTACCTGGAAGTCGTGTTTTTAGCCACAAATTAAAAGCAGATAAAGATATAGTAAAATCTGTAACAGGATATTCTGGAAAGAAAAGAAGTTTTGCAGACCTTTCTAAGAAGTATGACCCTACTGAGCATAATAAACAACTAGAAAATAAACTAGGAATAAATGATGACTTAGCTCTTAGAACTCACGAACTAATGAGAAATAAACTAAGGTCTCAACTAGATAATGTTTTCTATTCTCAGGAAGC
>Ga0114953_1003087_pt1 | contig 11407 bp, 8 predicted proteins | sample SidtaG_FD_87298 | JGI IMG/M metagenome (GOLD analysis project Ga0114953, IMG submission 87298) | Marine algal microbial communities from Sidmouth, United Kingdom - Sidmouth_Male2 metaG | ecosystem: Host-associated > Algae > Red algae > Unclassified | place: Sidmouth, United Kingdom | collected...
CCCTCGTGCCTCGACCCGCCGACCACCCCCGCCGACCACCCCCGCCGCCCACCCCCACCGAACACCCCCACCGACCGCCTTCACCACCGCTGTGGGCCTTCCCCCCTGTTTGCCCAGCACCCCCGACCCCCGACCCCTGCACCATGGCCTCACTCGCCCAAGACCCGATGGCGACCTTTGTCCCCGTCACCCCCGACGGCAGCGTCCGCAAGCGCACCATCCGCTCGGGTGCCGACGACAGGGTCGGCACGGCGACCAAGATGACCATCCACTACTCCATCCGCGTCACCCCGACGGTCGGGTTGCAGCCACCTTCGGAGGCGCCGGTGGCCGCCCGCGCTGCGCCCGTGCCCGTCCCCGCCCCGGTTGTCCTCGAGGACAGCCGCACCCGCCGCCGCCTGCGTGGCCGTCCGCTGACGTTTACGCCCGGCTCGTCCGCGCTGCTGCCTGGCATCGAGGCGCTGGCGGCGTCGCTCGGGACGGGGGAGGTGGCGCTCGGCTTGCTCTCCCCGGCTGCGGCGTTCGGTTCCTCCCCGGCGCTCCGCCGCCGCCGGCCGGAGCTGGCAACGTCCACACTCCTCGTCACGATTGAGTGCGTGGCGGTCGACCGGTCCGTGTCGGTGGCAGACCTGCTCACGTTGCCGCCGCCCGCGCGACTCGGCGTCATCCGCCGAACGATGCGCAAGGGTGACGCCGCGCCATCGTCCGGCCAGGCGGCCGCCGCCTACCTCAACGCCCTCGCGTTTCTGGACTTAGCGCAAGTGGCCACGCAGGCAACCTCGGGCAGGGGTGCCAAGGCGCCAACAGAGGCGGTGATCAGCGCCGCCGCCGGCGCGCCGGGGCTTTCCCCTACAAGCGTCCTCCCCGGAACCCCCGGGCCGTGCGCCTCGTGCAGTGAGGGGGAGGAAGCGCCAAGCTTCTCTGACATTACCAGCGATATTGCCTCGTCAGACGAGGACGAGACGGGGTCGCCACGATTGCGGCGGCCGCCGGTCGTTCGGTCGCTCTTTGGCAAGCCCGCCGCCACGGGGCCCGGTTCATCGTTGGTAGACGTCTTCCCGAGTCGCGCCGACGCGGCGGCAGTCATTCGGTCGGCTGTTTTCGAGGAGGTGGCCGTCCTCCGCCTGACCGCCTCCATTGGGTTGGCCAAGGCCAAGGCCGTCGCTGGGGAGTGGGCGGCGGTCCGACACGCTGCCGCCGCCGCCCTGTCCTCATGCCCGGCATCGACAGAGGCACGCCACTACCTGGGCGTCGCTGAAGACGCGTCAGCGGCTGTGTGACGGGACTGCCGGCCGGGGGGCGTTCGCACTTGTACAGACTGTAGCAAACGCCGGTGTGGTTTTTTCGTCACACCATGTACTGCTCTTTGTGCTTCTTGCATCCACCACACCTGCATCCGACAGCCATGGAGGGGCTCCTAGTTTCTTTTGCTTCTACAAGGCAGCCAAAAACCCTGCGAAGAGGCAGGGGCGAGCCGCGCCATCAACCAGTCCAGCACGAGGCCACGAGCGCCAGCGCCCAGATGCTCATGACGTCACGGTGGGTAGGCCGACAACATTCGTCACGCTGGTCGCACCAAGCAGGAAGCGGCGGTGCCCGCATCGATGTTACTGTCCCTGCAGGGACACTCGGCAGCTGCCGAGTGTCCCCGGAGCTGCCCTTCCACTTCAGCGGACATGCCAAAGAGGCGTGAACAGTCTCGAAGCCCACAGCCTGAGACGGTCGACCATCTGGAGTAACTGCAAAGAGTGAGACAGCCCGCAGTGGAGAAAGCCTCGTACACTGGCGACACGTACGCTGGTATGTCAACAGAGGCTGTAGTGGCAACCCTCTTTTTCTTGCTCAACATCTGCTGGGCTTCTCACTGAGTTTGCTGATTCAGAAAGAATCTGAAGGAAACTAGCAGCTTGAGCGCTTGTCTGTAGAAACACATGATTGGGTTGCAGTGAATTCTCGCCGTAAGATCGCCGGTCATCAGGTCGTTTCCGAAATGACATGCGTTTCCAGGTAGACAGGGGGGGTAAATGTGAAAATACGCAAGGGCCTTTCTAAATCACTCCCAGCCTTATAAGGAGAAATCACTGTACTAAGATACAGTCCACCTCTCATGATCCATCAATGATTCTTGATGGGGCCACGACGGCATATCCAGCCTGCCTGTACAGGCCGTTGTGGATCTGGGCTGCTCTTTTGTTCACGACTGGAAGAATCGTCGCATATTGCGTCGCATCGCAGCGCTTCCAGAGCCGTAAGACTGCATCTCAAAACGGCCCTAAACTCTGACCCACTGAACATTGTTGCGAAAGTCTACCATCGTCACTCCGTGAAGCGGGTTTGGACAATGGATATGGCTTCGAAACAGACCCAAAAAACAATTGTGTCGCACAGAGTGTCGGTACCAGGGCGAAGGCGGCTATCATTTGTACGCCAATGAGCGATCTGGGGGGGGCTTTCTCTTCTGGCCTTCTGGAGGTGCAGGTCTACTATAATTACAATGAACAAGTTCCACCTCGCACGGTCACCGTGCTTGGGCGATCATGAAGCTGCATTCTTCCCCTCGTGTCCTTGCCATGACGGCAACCTGCCGAAACATCTTGCTCACCTTCCCCATTCTCCCGCCGGGTGGTAAGCCTCCCTGCCAGATGCGGCCCCGTCGTTGTCGCAAGCGGAGTTGTCCATGTTGTGCCGAACTGAGGGCGTTTGCGCCTGCAGTTTTTTTTTGCTTCTTGCTTGTTGTCTTGATCTCGGGCCGGAACTGGCGGCAATGGGGTGACGGGTGCAGCCCCAGGCGCAGCGGGAGTTGCACAACGACGGTCGACCATCAGCAAGGTTGCCGCCACGCAGCATGGGTGACAGTGGCAGGGGAGGGCAAAGGCGGCTCGCGGCTGGCACTGTGGGAGGGGGCTTGGAAGCGCACCCGGACGCTGGACGCCACCCGCCGCACGGGTTATCCGCGCGCCACACTGTCTCACCCGCCGCGGCCGCAGCAGGCGGCGCGCCTCTCCCCCGAGAGCACCGTGCCGTCCGGGGCACCCCAGTGGCGTGCATTTCGTGGGTGGTGGTGGTTGCCCCACTGCTTCCGGCCGTGCCCCTCATCGTCCTCGTCTCCCACCGCACACCCCGCCGTGCCCTTCGTGTGATTTTAGCATGGAGCCACCAGAGGGGGCGCCGCCCTTTTCGGCGGCCGCGCTCACCCCACTGACGACTGGTGCTTTGGTGGCGCGGGCAAGCGGCAGCGGTGGCGGTGTCGGCAGCTGCAACCGTACTGGCGGCGGCGGCGGCGAGAGTGACGGCGACAGCGACTCGCTGGAACAGTCATCGCAAATGCCTCGCCGCGCGTCGGTGGACTCCACCTTCGGCAGTGTCGTCGACTTTGGCCCCGACTGCGGCGACGGCGGCGGCGGCGGCGTGGACGATGGCAACATCAACAACAGCAGCGGCTCGGACTCATCGTCAGATTACGGGGCGGCGACAGAGGACCAGGCCTTGTGGTCTGTCGTCGACGTGGCTATCGCGTCCAAGTTGCTTTCCTCCCCCGCTGGCGACGGGGCCGGCACCGCCGCCGACGACGGGGAGGACACAGAGGGCGGGGAGGGGTTGGCCGGTGGTCAGCGTGGTGGTCTGGGTGGCAGCATTGGCGGCTGTGGAGGTGCTGCCAGCGCTCCTAGCCGCGGTGCGGACCTGCTCCTTGGTGACCGCGCGCGGGGTGGGAGGATACACGATTTGCAGTCGTCCACGTCTCCACCCGACGCCACCCCCATCCGGTTGAACACCCCCCATCTTTTTCTGTCGCCCGTCTCGGCCGAATCATCCGATGACGGCGAGGCGGTCGTTGCGCGAGACTTCGAGCGCGTCTGCTCCCCACCCGGCGCGGCGGCGACGCCCGAATTGGACCCGTCGTCCGCGTTGGACTATGTCGGCCGCGGCCGACGCCGCGGGGCGCTGGTTGCTGCGGCTGGCAAGGGTGCCACAACCGTCGTTGTCTGTGGCGTTATGCAGCGGGGGATCAGTCTCGACGACGATGACGGCCTGTTTGCAGACGACGTGACCAACCTGCGGCTGACACCCTTGACGGTGGAGCGCCTGCCGTCGGGCGAGGTGAGAGACACCTCCTCGGCGCGCTCATCGGGTTTAATTGCGGGGATTCTCCCACGGACCGGTTCCTACTCGGAGAGCGAGGGCAGTTACGGGCTCGCGCCCATGGCGAGCAGCGTTGCGGAGGCGGCGGAGATGGCGGTGCCGAGCCTCATGGCTGACCGCGGCGTCGCCCTCTTCTTTCGGGAGTTGGCGCAGACGGGATTTCACTCGCCGATGCTATGCAGCTCCGACTATGGCCGCCGCTGGTCGTGGGCGTCGGATCCATTTGTGCTCAAGAACAATGCGATGCGGCGGGAGCTGTTTGACCTCGTCCAGTGCACGGACGCCATCCGGGTCATTGCCTCCAGCTTGACGATCCTCCACTTGAAGGAGCTGCAAGTATGGTTGACGGGCTTTTTTCGCTTCTCCCATCTCTTCTTTGAGCTCGACGCCAAGGTGCTCCTGCCGGCAGTGCGGTCAGCGGTTGGCATGCGAGACCACGACGCAAAGCGCGCCTTTCGCTTCCTGTCGACCACCCGTGACTGGCTGCTCATGAAGCAGGAGGAGGTTAGCGCGTACTTGGATGGCCTTACCTCCTTCCCCTTGGCGGTAGTGCTGCGCCTCCTCTTCAAGTGCTTCCAGGAGCTATCCCCGCGGTACCTCGAGTATTGTACGGTGCAGGAACGGCACCTGCCGCCGCTGCTGCTGCGGACGCACGAGCCTAAGGACAAGGCGGTTCTCGAGACCAAGATGCTTGCCCTCGCGCGCGCCCACAATAAGTCGGGTGAGTCGGTCGTCTTCCTCCTCAGCTGGATGAACGACAAGCGGCTGCTCAACGCGTGGATCGCTGCGCGTCTCACGTGGCGCCAGCGGCTGTCGTACAATGGGTGGGTGGAGGCGTTTCGGAGCAACCACCGACGGATCGTCGAGTTGTTCCACGCGCTCGAAGCCGAGACGACTGCGAAGCTGCGCAACGACAGGCAGCAGCGGGTGCCGAGCATGCGGTACAAGTACCCGTTGAGTACCAACATGGCACCCCAATCGTGCGTGAATGGCGAAAATGGGGCCTTGTGAGAAGGACGGGGAGGGAGGGGAGGCCGACGGAAGACACAAGGCAGGTACGCGGCGGACGATCAGCTTAGGCTGGGCCGGCGCCAAGGCCGGCCATGGCGCCTGGCGGGATAACTCTCATCGGCTGCTGGGTCCACATCCTTCAGCGCAGTCATGGGCTCTTCTCGTACCGAGTAGTAGATGTAACCTCAGTCTAGAGCTGGCGAGTGCAAGAGTGACGGTCGCTGCATGAAGTAATACATGCTATGGTCCCGGGGTCGGTTTCGATGACGTGGAAGGAACTGGTCTTAACGGGAGACGCTCTGCAGATGACCTCCGTCAGCCGCAATTCCGGTCGTTCCGGTCGTTCGTGAAGGGCTGTCACAAGATGCCCCGCGGCAACAAGAGGACGGTAGCAAAACACAGATCGCTTTAATTCATTGCAAAGAGAGCCCCTCGAACAGGAACACACGTTCCCACACTTGAACAACAGGACGAAGACATCATGCGCCGGACGACCTCCAAAACACATTACCCACCCAGTCAACAACACGCCGCGAAAACAACTTCAACGGCTACTGGAACCTCAACGACGAACAACGACCGGAACGCAAAAGGATAGCGGGCACGAAAGGGGGGGGGGACTCGCTCCTGAAGAGCGTAGAAAAAAGTGGGTCAAGTGAAGCGATAGTGGCGGTCAAGTCCGGCCACCTTCAGTAAAAAGCGGAAAGCGGGTTCGCCATGACCTGACCGCCCGCTTCGAGGATGCGGAAACAGGAGGGCGACGTCATCCCCGGGGCGAGTCGGCGGGGTCTTGTAGTCCGACAGCAGGCGGGCAACCCGTCTGGAATGGGGCCCCCCTCCATCGTCTTCCTGCCCACATTGATTTCCTGTGAGTCTGACAGTGGAACTGACCAAATCAAAGGTGCCTGGGGATCAAGTAAATACAAGAGACTGCGTACTCTCGTACTCTGTTACTCGTGATCATCGCTTGCGTCGCGCGGCGTCGAGTCGGGCCGCCTCCTTCATGAACGAACGAGTGCGTCGGCAGTGTAGAGGCTGATGGGGAAGGTGACATCCAGCACCAGCGGTCGACTTGGCGGTGGTTGCCTTCCGGTTGTTTCTTTGGCGGGTGTTGACGAGTGAAGCGTGCTCCTGGGGGCTGGATTCGCTGCCTCCGGTTGCTCGGTCCAAGGTACGTCTGGTGCTCTTCTTTTGTGTTCCTGTTAGTATTCTTGCTCTTCCTCCTGCGACCAGTGATGATTGTATTTTCTTTCAACGGAGTGTTCACAACAGTGCCCAACGGTGAAGAAACACATACACCGCTGATTAATTTGTACCTCTGAGGCTCACAGGACCGCCGCCGTGCGGACACCGCACTTGCAGATGCAGTCGTGGGAGCAAGCGACTGACATTTCAAGCCTCTTGGTTGCCGTGCCCGTGCCTGATGCGATTCTTCTTGCACTGATCGATCACAGGCTGAACTTCTCATACACCCCATTTTGTTACGTGATTGTCTATGCGCAGCGCACGCTCGTTGTGTGAAAGCGTTGGTGGTACATGAACCTGGTTCGCACACCTTGTTGCACGCCAGACAAGCTAGGGCGTGTGAACTGTTCGGATGCGACGTTGTAAAGGCTCTCCCCATGCCTAAAGACATGTCGTGCGGCACAGTGGAGATGATGGCAGATGCAAGCATGCCTGAACGAAATAGCAGTCCACAGTCTACATCCCCGTTGCGTGGTCACCCACAGGGTGACGGGGCGTACAACACCCCCTCCACCCTCGCAGCCACTCCTAACACGCCACACCCGAGCAACCTCACCCTGGGGGGGGCGCCGACGGCGCGACCGGGCTCTCAAACACCACCCCCGGCGGCGTCGACTGCAGCCACACTTCGTCCCCCTCCACGGACGCGTCCAGCCCCCGCTGGCCAAGCATCTCCCGGTACCGCCGGTCGAGCGCGGTCATGGCCGCCCCGCCTGACCGCTCGCTCCAGCGGTTGCTGTTGCCGCCGCTGCCGCCGCCGCTAATGCTGCTGCCACTACCACTTGCGTAGCGGTCTTCGCCCACGTCGCTGACGCCGCTGCCATACCCAATCTCGGCGCCGCCGCCGGACGTGTCGCCCGCCCCCCAGCCGCCGTCGACGCCCGCGTAGTACGGGTCGGGGGCGGGGTAGAGCTCCGCATCGGCCCCCGCCGACGCGTACGTGTAGAAGGCCGGGTGCGGGGCGGGGCGCGCCCCACGGGCCGGCGCTTCCCGGGCGGGCCGAGCCTCCTGGGCGTCCGCCTCTCGGACAGGAGCCTCCCGAAAGGGCGACGCCCGCGCCGGCGGATCCCGCGCGGGCGGCTCCCGCGACGGCGGTGGCGGCGGCCGCAGCGGCGGTATCGCGTCGCCGGCCGGCGGAAAGCGCCGCCCGCCGCCCGCCTTGGCTCCAGTCGACCCGGCGGCCGCCGCCGGTTGGCCGGCGGCCGACGACACGGCGGGGGCGGCCGACGCGGACCGAGGCGTCGGGGCCATCGACCGGGGCGCCGGAGGTGGGGGTGTGGCCGACCGCGGCGGCGGCGCCGACGACGGCGGCGGCCCCACGACCGTCGAGCGGATGGGGGCGAGTGGCGCCGCCGAGCGGTCGACGGCGGTGGGGGAGGGGGAGCGGGGCGCCGGCCCGCGGCTGGGCGCAGGCGCGCGTGCCGCCGCGGATGCGGGTGCCGCCGTCGGCGCAGGGGCCGGCCGAGGCGGCAGCGGTGGCAGCGGCCGTGACGTCAGCGGCAGTGGCGACGGCGGCGACAGCGATGCGGCCACTGGCGGTGGCTCAATGGCAGGCGCCGGCGGCGGCGGCGCTGCGCCGCCACCCCTCCCGGCGCCCGAGGGGGTGGTCCCCCCCACCCCCGCGCTGCCCTCAGCCATTCCGTGCACGGCGAGGTGCTGCTCCCGCAGCGCCGCCAACGACCCGTCTGCCGGCGCCACGGCGACCAGGTGGGGCCACCGCCCTCGCAGCGACTCGGCCATCCGCTGGTACGACGTGTCGTGGAGGCGCGACGCTTGCGCCGCGACAAACGACGCCATGAGGCGGTCCATGAGCGGATCCCGCGCGGCGAGCAGCCGCTCGATCGCAAGAACCGCCTGGTCCCGCAACCGCGCGCCCGCCCACATGTGTTCCGCCCGCTTCTTCTCGTTGCGCGAGAGCGTTTCGGACCGCTTCTCCGCCTTTTTCATAGCCGACGCGGAGCCACCGGGCGGCGGGGGGGTGTTGTTCAACTCTGCCACCTTGACCGCGTAGTAATCTTCCTCCTCCCGCGCCTTGTTGAGGGACGTGAGGAGGCCCCGCGTGCGCGCGACTTCGGCCATGTACGTGTCGGTGAGTTTGGCCGCCGTGCCGGCCAGGCCCGCCGCGGAGGAGGAGCCCGAGCCTGTCGCCGCCAGCGACGAAGCGGCGGCTTCCATCTGTGGCAGCAACACCCGCGCGGCATGGTTGTTGGACACCAACGGCCCGCCGCCGCCCGGGACACCTCCACTGGCAGACGGCGAGCCGACGCTGTCGTCGCTGCCCCGCCGCTCCCCATTGCCGCCGCTCGCCGCGGAGCCCGCCACCCCCCGGCGTGCATCGTCGCTGCTGGTGCCCCCAAAGTGCACCGCCTCTACCGCCTCCCCGCCCCAGCCGGCGTAGATGGTGCGGAAGGCCGACACAAACGCCGTGCCTGTCTCTCCAACGGCCGCCCAGTGCATTTGGTTGGCGGCGGCGGCGGCGAGCACCGTCGGCATTTGGCGTTCGAGGATTTCAAACGACGCGACGCGGGTCGTCAGCTCGGGGTCGGCGGCGCGGCCAGCGCGGGAGCGGCGCTTGCTGCCAATGGACTTCTTGAGCGCGTGGAGCACCATGGCGGCCGTGGGGGAGGCGGAGGAGGGGACGCAAGGAGGAAGGAAGAGGCGGGGAAGGGTGCAGGTGTATGGCAAAAAGAGAATAACGCAAGCGGGAGGGGGATGGGGGCGACGACCAAAGTCGGACCCCGTGGCGGTCGGCGGCGGCCGCACGTCGCAGGCGCAGGGACGAGGCGCGTGGTGAGCCACGTAGTGCACGGTGGCAAATGCAAACGAGTGCCCAGGCAGCCGACCACGGGCAGCACAGACGGTAGCAACGCGTGGCCCAAAGGGGAAAAGAGGCGGGGCGTTGCCTCACGCGGCGTTGGGGCGGCGTGACGGGCGGTCCGGTCCGGTCGGCGACGCACCGCACGCGTCAGAGAGTGTCGACGCCGCTCTAGTGCGAGAACATCGGCGCCTCGCGGCGGGTGGTGTGTGGGGTGGAGGATGATGGGTGTGGGCACCGCCGCGGACCCAAACGACTCGGCCGTGTATACGTCCTGGGCAAGGAGCGGAAGGCGCGCGGTGCACAACCCCTCGTTGGCCACAAGGACAAGCGGCTCGGTGGGACTGCTACGCAACTGGCGTGGGCGGGCCGTGCGCACCCGTTTGGAACGCGCCCGTGGTGGGGAGGTGGAGGTGGTTGCCGCGCGATTGAGGCTACTGACATACCGTCATTGAGTTTACTGACATACCGTCAATTAAGTTCACGTCATAGACATATTTTAGTTCAATATATTACCGATCATCGCTCTTTGCACGATTGGAACGTAGTGAATTTTGGCTCTGTTGCACTATGCCCCAGGCTTATGTCGGGCGTACTCGACCATCATGCGCTTCCTGGCTTCTTTCCTCTCTACTTTTTCATGCCCCATTCCCGCCCCCCCCTCTATCTAGGTCATACCAAGCCTCTGTGTAGTGACCGCCACGTCCCTCGAGTACTGTATATCAGCTCAATCGAGACTGCCACGCTGGACCTGCAGCGAATATCTGTATCCATATCGACTTTCGATGATTTTTCCATGCTGGTCGGTGAGAAACTGGGTTTATTTCAATAAATATTCGCTTAGTTGTTTAAACTTCAGTATATTCCACCCAATCGATCGAATACCTCGTGCGAACGCTTTCAAGGGGCCCGGTTGTCACGCGATAACCACCAGCGTCCACCGTGCGGGTACGTACAGCAAGGGGCACTCACCCGGCCAGGCGGCGCTGTGGGAGGGACCCGCTGGTCAGCCACTCGCTCCACCCGAATCCGTTTTGCAGCACGTCAGGCGTTCCTTACGGGAAAGACCAATGGGAACGCGTCTGGCAGATGTGATGGCGTCCAGCGGACAGTCAACAACCAGATGCAAGCCAATCACGAGCGTGGCGGGAGCAGCAGCCGGCCGCGCGCGCGCGACGTGCCCGCCCTCGGCCGACGCGGTGGCGGCCGGCGGCCCCGTCGCGTCCAGCCCGCACCACCATCCACGGTGGGGCCCCACGTGTGGGACAGCATCGTTGGCGCGGGAAAGACGCTGGTCACCGTTGCGGAGGAGCTGGCGGCGCCCGTCGCTCCAATGACAAAAGCAATGCGTCTCCCGCCATCCACCAACCACCACGGCGGCGCCGCTCCTACGCGTCGCCGCCGCCGCTACTCCTGACGGCGGCCCCCTCTGCCGTTGCCGGCGGCGGCGGCGGCGGCGGCGGCGGCGGCCACGCCGACGCCCCCCTCCCCCCCTCCCCCCAATGGCGCGTCGCCTGGTTGTACACCTCAAAGAGCACCTCGACAAAAATCAAAAACAGGATCGCCCGCTCCACCCGGTTGCTGCTGCTCTGCGCCAACTCAGAGTTGAGCACCTCGAGCGCGTCGCGGATCACCTGCACGCGCGCGTCGAGGATGCGCGCGCGGTGGCGGAGCTCCACGGCGGCAACCGCCTCGGTGTGGAGGCGCTCGAGTTCCGGGTGGGACCAAAAAAACTCGGGCGAGTCGAGGATGTCAGACACGAGGGACACGCTGTAGCGCGCGGCGAGGAGGCGCCCAATGAGCCGCCGCACCGCCGCGGCGGGGAGGCTAATCGCGCCGTGGCGCGCGAGCTCCACGGGGAGGCCCCGCGTCGCCTCCACGAGGCCGTCAATGGTGCCCTCGTACACGTGCAGCTTGACCGACTGGGCGAGGCCGTAGGAGAGGGCGAGCAACTCGGGCGCCGCCCCCCACGACGTGACGTGCAGCTCGTCGTTGCGAAAGCCGGCCCGCGCCGCGGGCGCGTGAAAGACGAAATCGTGGTCAAACGCGTCGGCCCGCCGCATGTGCGCGGCGGCGGCGGCGGCGGCAGAGGGGGCGGGCTCGGTGGAGAAGCGCGCGACGGCGCCGAGGAGGCGCCGCCGGTGGGCGGCGGGGACGCCCCACACCACCGCCGCGCCCGACTGGAAGAAAAAGGCG
>Ga0114953_1003102_pt1 | contig 11369 bp, 9 predicted proteins | sample SidtaG_FD_87298 | JGI IMG/M metagenome (GOLD analysis project Ga0114953, IMG submission 87298) | Marine algal microbial communities from Sidmouth, United Kingdom - Sidmouth_Male2 metaG | ecosystem: Host-associated > Algae > Red algae > Unclassified | place: Sidmouth, United Kingdom | collected...
AGGAGAAGACGCAGGTGGAACATGGACTATAAGCTTTACTGACGGTGTTGGTGGAGACGGTGGTTGTGTACAAAACCTAGGTGTCTCTGTTGATTGGACGATCTTCGGAATCGAAGAGCCAACGATCTTTGAGAACTGTGGTCAATTTACACAGGTTACGAATGATGTAGTAACAACGAACCCATGTGGTTCTATGTTCTCTCAAATAATTGAGCGAACACATACTGTAACTGACGAAAAAGGTAACTCTGCTTCTTGTACGCAGATTATCAATGTAGAGTTTGGTGGTATTGAAGACATTGTCTTCCCTCCAAATTTAGACAACATAGAGCTACCTGCATTGGATTGTACCAATGCTGATACGGATCCTTCTAATACAGGAGAACCTACAGGTGGATGTGATAATGTTGGTTTCACCTTTAGTGATAGCGATCCTATTCCATTGTGTGGAGGTAATAGCGGTTCTTTCAAGATTTTAAGAACTTGGACTGCAGTAGACTGGTGTACAGGTGAAATCGTAACAGATCCTCAAATCATTAAGGTGATAGATGAAGATGCTCCAGATCTTACTTGCCCTGCTGATATGAATGTAAGTACGGATAACTCAACTTGTGAAGCAACGGTGTTGATTCCAGGTTCTGCGATCAGTATTGTAGATGATTGTCAGACGACTACTATTACGCCAGTCGTAACAGTTTCTGCAGGTCAAATTGCTCAGAATGGGCCTAATTTTATAATTACAGGTTTACCAATAGGTACGCATACAGTAACTGTTGAAGCGACTGATGATTGTGGAAATGCGGATGATTGTACATTTACAATTACAGTTACTGATGGTACGCCTCCAGTAGCAATTTGTGAAACGTTCCATACAGTAGCTCTTACGCTAGTACAGCCAACAATTGTTCCTGCTCTAGTATTTGATGATGGATCTTATGACAACTGCGGTGCTATTGTTATGGATGTACGTCGAATGGATTCTTGTATTGATTTTGACTGGACAACGGCAGGTGCTGGTATCGATGAAAATCCTAACGGTGTTCCTAACGATGCAGATGAAGGAACAGGTCCAACGAACTCACAGACTTCCGGCTGGTACCCAGCAGTACCTTTTGCATGTTGTGATGTAGGAACAGATGTAATGGTTGCTTTCCGTGTAACGGATGAAGCAGGAAACAGAAATACTTGTATGGTAACGATAGAAGTACAGGATAAGATTGACGGTGTAATTGAAGCTCCAGAAGATAAAGATTACGATTGTGATCAAGACATTCAGGTTTCTTCAGATCTTCCATTGGATGGTGTAAGTACTACTGACAACGGTGGTTTGGAAACGTACTACTACAACGGAACAGAATATGAGTTTGTAGGTTACTACCTGGATGCTGCTGATAATTGTGATGCGAATGTATTTATCCTTGATCAGGGTGGCATCAACAATTGCGGTGAGTCTTTCTTCAATAACCCTAACAATCAAGCTGATATCCGTAGATACTATGGTATCTTCCCTGCAACAGTAGCTATTGTAGATGTACCAACAGTAACAAATGCATTTTCTTCAGAATCTGATGATTTCGACATTCAGCGTCTAGGAGTATTCAACCCTAACGACTTTGATGAGAATGACATCAACTTCCCGAATGATGTAACAGTAAACTGCCCAACTGATCCAACGAATACAGGTGTACCGACATTCAATGATGATGCTTGTTCTAACGTACACGTTACGCAGGAGCCAGACATTCTAGTTCCATTGAATGGTGATACAGCTTGTTTCAAGATTCTACGTACATGGATCGTAATTGACTGGTGCCAGTTTGATGGTAACGGACAAGGACAATTTAATCACACACAAGTAATTAAGGTACAAGATCAAGTTGATCCTGAGATTCTTACAGGTTGTGATGACGTAACTGTTGATATTGATACTGATAACGATGGTATCTTTACAAACGGTTGTACAGGTGATGTTAGTTTAAGTGCGACTGGTACTGATAACTGTGCTGGTGACGATGCGCTTGTATGGAATTGGGAGTTAGATGCTAATAACGACGGTTCTGTTAACCAATCTGGTTCTGGCAACACTGTAAACTTGAATAACTTACCATTAGGTGAACATAGCTTTACCTGGACATTGTCAGATGGTTGTGGTAACTTTGACCAATGTACCTTCTTGATTACAGTTGAAGACAACACTCCTCCATTAGTATATGCTGATTTTGGATTAGTTGTAAACATTACTGGTGGTAATGCGGTAATCTGGGCGAATGATTTTGACGAAGGATCTTCTGATGAGTGTAGCGATATCTGTGATATGCGTCTATTCACTCCATCGCAAGGACCTGGTCAGGTTTCTCCTCCGATCACAAACCAGAATGATGGTTTAAGTGCTACTTTCGATTGTGATGATCTTGGAAACAATTCCGTTGACTTCTGGGTTAAGGATTGTGCCAATAACTGGGCTTATGTTTCTACTTTCATTATTGTTCAAGATACTGAACTTGAATGTACTGGCCCTCAGCCAAACATCACTGGTGCTATTTCTACTGAAGTTGGTGAAGGCGTAGAAGATGTTACTGTAAGCTTAAGTGGTTACATGACTGATGATATGATGACTGCTGATGATGGAATGTTTGCTTTCAATAACCTTCCAGCGAATCAGAACTATACGGTAACGCCTTCAGAGGAACTACCAGTATTGAACGGTGTATCTACTTATGACCTTGTATTGATTAGCAAGCACGTATTGACAATAGAATTGTTGGATTCTCCATACAAGATTATTGCAGCGGATGTTAACTCTTCAGGTCACATATCAACACTTGATATGGTAGAATTACGTAAGTTGATTCTATTCATTACGACTGAATTCCCTAATAACGACGCAAGCTGGAGATTTGTACCTGCAAGTTTTGTATTCCCAGATCCAACAGATCCTTGGGTGAACAATACTTCTTTCCCAGAGGCAACTTCTATTAATAACTTGAGTGCAGACGAGATTGCAGATTTCGTAGCAGTTAAGAAAGGAGATGTTAACGGAAGTGCAATTCCAAACAGTTTGTTAGGAGGTGACGACCGTACTATGGTAGGTGACTTGGTATTCAATATCAATGATCGTGCAATGGTTGAAGGTCAAGAGTATACTGTAGACTTTACGGCTAAAGACTTTGCTAACGTAATGGGTTACCAATTCTCTCTTGCATTCGATAACGATGCAGTTGAGTTTGTAGGTGTTGAAGCTGGAGAACTTTCTAATATGACTCAGGCGAACTTCGGTTTTGCTAAGTTGGATGAAGGTATCCTTACTACTTCTTGGAACGATCAGGTTGCAACAGACTTGAACGACAACGATGTAGTATTCAGCGTAACTTTCGAAGCTAAGTCAAATACACAATTGAGTGAAGTTATGAATATCAGCTCACGTTACACGGTAGCGGAAGCTTATAATAACGATCTTGAATTGTTGAATGTAGCGATTGAGTATAACCAAGATGGTGAAGTAGTAACAGCAAATGATTTTGCGCTGAATCAGAACCAGCCAAACCCATTCAAAGATGCTACAGTAATCAGCTTTACATTACCAGCAGCTCAGGCAGCAAGCTTGAAAGTATACGATGTTTCAGGTCGAGTACTTCTACAGGTAGAAGGTGACTACGCTAAAGGCTACAACGAAGTAACTGTTAACCGCAGTGACTTAAACGGAGCAGGCGTACTTTACTACCAGTTGGATACAGACACTGACTCTGCTACTAAGAAGATGATTATTCTTGAATAATCTCAAAGATAGACCTCAGTAACCGGTTTAAGAATGCTTTAAAATCGGTTTTTGGGATGGCCTCTCACCATTAATTTAGGTGGGGGGCTTTTTTTATTTACTACCCTAAACAGGGTAAAATGCTTTAAAAATGGACGTTTTTAGGCCTTGTGGCTTGAAAGTTGCTACTAATAAAGTACAAAGCGTTTAGGTTAAAATGATCGATGATGAGCTCAAATGATCGTTTAAATTCAGAAGGTGTTAGGCACTTTGACCAGCTTGGTTTTTGAATAGAATCATCGATTTGAAACGCTAATAATTTAGAATCAAAATATTTCTTTTTATACGGTTTTATGTGGGCCCTTCTTCAGTAAAATGAAGAAGGGTTCTTTTGTTTACACAGGAATGGATTAGATATTTATAATATGTATTTTTTAAATACTAAATTTACCCCATTTAGGGTATTAAGGATATTTTTATATCGCTTATATTTGTGGTACATCAGAAGTGTTGTAAAGCATTTCTGAAACATGAACAAAACATAATTTAGTCCCATAACTGATTCAAAAACAACAAATTATATGATGTAATACACCATACTTTGTTCGCAAGACAAAGTGGAGCGTATAAAGATCATCTGAACATATCCCTACAACCGGCTTAACTTCAGCATATCTATTCTGTTCCTGTCATTTTATTGCGATCCTTAGTATTCATATAAGTTTTCAATGACTTATATAGGCAATATTCCCTTTAAAAAATTAACTATTTAAGCGTACTAATTACCGACATTTTTAATCGAATGTTTGGAGTGGAACTTCCATGCTTTGATGGAGCTGAACAAGCTATGTCATAAAGGAAAAATAGCAAGAAAATAAAGCACTTACTAAACAAGAATTTTTTTTAAACGGTTTTGGGCTAGTCCCTCCTCGAAATGTCGAGGGGGGAATTTTTTTTGTCTCCTCATAAGATAAGGGACCGATCATAAATCGGACACTTATTTAAACCCCGTCCCTAATTCAAAATTTATAGCTGATTCGTTATCTTTGCGCCGTGGCGAGAATTTTAAGTATAGATTATGGTACTAAGCGGGTTGGATTAGCAGTTACTGATCCACTCCAAATCATTGCAAATGGATTAGATACCATTTCTACAAAAGAGATTTTTGATTTTCTAAAAGATTATTTTTCTAAAGAAGATGTAGAACAAATAGTCATAGGTGAGCCGTTGCATTTGGATGGTAATCCTACCTATGTTACTCCGCTGGTACACGAACTGGCTGAAAAATTAAAAAAACTCTATCCGGATATAAAAGTAGTGCTTCAGGATGAACGTTTTACTTCTGTTGATGCCAGACGAATTATTCGGGAGAGTGGGGCAAAGAAAAAGAAACGACAAGATAAATCCCTTATCGATAAAGTAAGTGCAGTACTTATTCTACAAGATTATTTAGAACGTATTCGGTGAGGGCTCGACTTACTTACTTCAAATTACTATAATGATTTTACCGATCTATGCCTTTGGGCAACCTGTATTAAAAAAAGTTGGAAAAGAAATTGATGCCGACTATCCTAATTTGAAAGAACTCATTGAAAATATGTGGGAGACCATGTACAATGCTCAGGGAGTGGGACTTGCTGCTCCTCAGATAGGAAAAGACATCCGATTGTTTTTGATCGATTCCGCGCAAATGATGGAAGAAGGAAAAGAAAGTGAAGGAATCAAGCAGATATTTATCAACGCGCAAAAGATTGAAGAAGGGGGCGAACCCTGGGAATTTGAAGAAGGTTGCTTAAGCATACCCGACCTACGCGGAGATGTGAGCCGGCCTGCTCAAATCCGATTACGCTATATGGATGAAAAATTCGAAACCCACGAAAAAGTATTCACAGGAATCAACGCTCGGGTAATTCAACATGAGTACGATCACATTGAAGGCGTCCTATTTACAGAGTTACTCAAACCAATCAAACGGCGCCTGGTCAAGCGACGCCTCGATAAGATTAAAAATGGGGATGTAAATGCTTCTTATAAGATGAAGTTTATTGTCAAACGGTGAAAAGAAGACCGCTTCGCTGCGAGACCGTCTCATGCCTCCGGCATGAACTGCGAGACCGTCCGCGCTACGCTTGGGCTAAGAGATCGCTTCGCTGAGAGACTGCCTTCTAACGTAGCTCCCCGCGGTCGGTCTGCGGTCGAGTGAAGTCTCTCAGCGAAGCGATCTCGCAGTGTGAGTGTAACGAACACGGTCTCGCAGTCACACCAAAGGTGTGACGGTCTCTCAGCGAAGCGGTCCTCCTTACTTGCGACCAAAATCAGCAGGAATCTCCCCCCACGATTTAGTCTCCCATTTCAATATCGGGTTTTCGTATTTATTCGTCTTTAACCATTTGATACCTCTTGCAATAAGATCGAAAAGTATTTTATTGGCAGCGGTCTTTTCTAATTTGGTGTTGACCATTTTTTTTCGGACCCATCCCATCGCAATTCTAGAATCACTGTATATAGGTAAGTCATGTTGCCCTGTCTTTTGCAGATAGGCCAATCCATGTACAAGTGCTAGAAATTCTCCGACATTGTTGGTACCTCGTTTGAAAGGACCAACCCGAAATATCTCATCCTTCGTAGCGGTGTCAACTCCTCGATATTCCATATCTCCCGGATTGCCGCTACATGCTGCATCAACTGAAATACTTTTCCAAACGATTGCTTCCCGAGCTTCTTCCGAAATGAAACTTTTCTTTTTGACGCCACTTCCGATATGTTCAAAAGCACTATCGTTATATGCGGACTTAGCTTCCTCCAGCGACTTAAATGATTTGTAACGAGCGTTCGGGTAGCCTTTTATTTGCAATTGACATTCTGCCCAGGTGTTGAAGATTCCGGTATCATTACCTTCCCAGACAACGTAATATTTTTTCTTTTTAGCCATATGTTATTTAATCTAATCGTAAAAGTGGGATTTTATTTGAAGAACTTTGTTATTTGAATTGGTCTTTTCTTGTCAAAGTCATAAATAGCTGAAGCCTGCCTGAAAGGCCTTAGTCCTTTCATGGTATTGGATTTCAATGACTTGCAAACAAGCCGTCAGAATAACTTTAAACAACTTCAATATAAAAGACATTGATTTTATGACGAGATGCTCAACCAATAGTCTTACATTTGCGATTCACTAATGTTTGGTTTTACATGTTCGTAGATACCCACGCCCACCTTTACTTAAAGCAATTTGATGAAGATCGGGATGAAATGATGACTCGTGCAAAGGATCAGGGAATAGAAAAAATCTATCTACCCAATATCGACAGCAGCACCATTGACCGTATGCTATCGTTAGAAAAGTCATATCCTGACCGCTGCTTTCCGATGATGGGCTTACATCCCTGCTCTGTTAAAGAAAACTATAAAGATGAATTGGCTACCGTAAAAAAATGGCTGGATCAACGCCCGTTCTGTGCAGTAGGGGAGATTGGAGTTGATTTGCATTGGGATAAATCATTTTATGAACAACAAGTAGATGCTTTTCGTCAGCAGATCAGGTGGGCTAAGGAGCTCAAGAAGCCTATCGTGATCCATTGTAGGGAATCAATGGATATATGTATAGATATAGTTCGAGATGAAAAAGATGAAAACTTGTTTGGAATTTTTCATTGTTTCGGAGGAAGTCTTGCACAAGCTCAGGCGATTATGGACGTAGATTTCTACATGGGAATAGGCGGCGTGGCGACATACAAGAATTCCGGTTTGTCAGAAGTATTGAAAGATGTACCTTTGACTTCCTTGGTTTTGGAGACGGATGCACCTTATTTGAGCCCCGTTCCATACAGAGGAAAAAGAAATGAATCGGCTTACATACACCAAATTGCAGTACAACTTGCATCTATACAATCAAAAGCACTCGAAGAAGTAGAAATGCAAACCACTTTAAACTCTGCAAAAATCTTCGGAGAGTGAGAAAACCTGCCCGTTTTTATTGGATAATTTTAAATTTTGGTCTGCAAAAGAGGCAAAATAATGCTGTGATCTTCTATTAAAGTAGATATTTACCAATAAAAATAACTTTTTATATGTTTGATGCACTAAAAATTTTGAAAATTTCCGTTAATTTACAATTTTTGTGAGTGCAGCAATAGTAAAAGTACTATCCAACATTAAAAATAACTAAGTGCGTTAGAACGCTTTTTTCGAAAAAGTAAGGAGAGGTGTCCGAGTGGCTTAAGGAGCACGCTTGGAAAGCGTGTGTACGCCAAAAGTGTACCGAGGGTTCGAATCCCTCTCTCTCCGCTGATTTATGTTTACAAGGAGTGAATCAAAAAATTTACTTTTACATAAAATTAAACCTTGCTTTCTCCAACCTCTTTGATAGAGAAAGCAAAATGATGAGTTTAATATCAACTAGTAATATATTTTTATTTAACAAACATATATTTTCCTAATTCTATTTTTAACTTTAAACAATCGTAAAACCTTTTAACTATGCGAAAAGTAATAGCTCTAGTGCTTGTATTTGGCATCGCTTTATTTACAGGCGCATTCGATCTTTTAGCGCAAACTGCTGACCCCACTGCCGGTGAATCAAGTGGTGGATTCCAAATGCTTAAAGAAAAATTTATTGAAGGTGACTGGAAGTTCATGAGTTTTGTGTTGGTTTGTCTTATACTAGGTCTTGCCTTTTGTATAGAAAGAATCATTACACTTAATATTGCAACGACCAACACCGACAAACTACTTTCCAGCATCAATGATAACCTGGCTTCAGGTAACATCAACGGTGCAATGGATGTAGCTAAATCAACTCCTGGCCCAACGGCTTCTATCCTTTACGAAGGATTGCGTAATGCCCCCAAAGGCCCTGAGGCAGTTGAAAAAGCCATCGTTTCTTATGGTTCTGTTCAAATGGGACTTTTAGAAAAAGGATTGGTTTGGATCTCTCTTTTCATCGCCATTGCTCCGATGCTTGGTTTCATGGGTACTGTAATCGGTATGATTCAAGCCTTTGACACAATCGAACAAGTTGGTGATATTTCTCCTTCAGTTGTTGCAGGTGGTATTAAAGTAGCACTTTTGACAACGGTATTCGGATTGATCGTAGCGATTATCCTTCAGATTTTTTACAATTACATCGTTTCTAAAATCGATAACATTGTTAATAAAATGGAAGATGCTTCTATCTCTCTAGTAGATATTATGTCCGACAATAACGTTTTTAAGTAATCCTTAAATAAAGAGTAAATTATGTACAATTTATTAATGAAGAACGGTCAGGTAATGGCCTTTGGTTTAGGGGTTATTGTTGTACTCGTATTCCTATTCCAAATGTTTGGAGGTACTCCAGACGCAGACAATGCAGGCTTATCTTTTGGTATATCGGCCTCTATGTTTTTTATCGTCGTATGCGCATTAGCCGCTTCAGGTTTTGCTGTATTCCAAAATCTAGGTAACATAAAAGGGTTGATCGTAAGTGTCATCGCTTTATTGGCTACAGTATTTGTTTTATTTCAGTTTGCTGGTTTTTTGACTAGCACAGGTGCTGTTGATGTAGCTAAAGATACTTTGGCTAACGGACTTACGGCTACTGAAGATTCTTTCGTTCAAACTGGTGTAGGCATCGGTCTAGGTATGTTAGCGCTTACCTTTTTGGCATTTATCGTATCATTGGTCATGGACTTCTTTAAAGGATAATAATTATGGCTAAGAAAAGTAGTAAAGATAGACTAAGCAACGAAGTAAATGCAGGCTCTATGGCCGACATTGCCTTCTTGCTGTTAATCTTCTTTCTCGTGACTACCACTATTGCAGAAGACAAGGGTATCCTTGTAAAACTTCCGCCATGGTCTGAAGAGGAAGTAGATCCTACTAAGTTAAAGACGCGAAACGTATTTTCTGTTTTGGTCAACGCTGACAACCAACTTTTGGTTAGAGACGAACCTGCTACGATTGATGAGTTGCGGGAACGTGCTAAGGAATTCATTATGAATCCTTCCAGAAGAGATGATCTAGCTGAAAAACCAACCAAGGCCATTATCTCTCTAAAGAATGACCGGGGCACAGAATATAAGACTTACCTCAAAGTTTATAACGAACTCTTAGGAGCTTATAATGAACTTTGGAATGAGGAAGTCGCAGCCAATTATTCACAGTACGGAGATAAGTTCCATGATGAAATACCATTCGCTGTCCGAAAGGAAATAAGAGGTAAAATTCCTATGGTACTTTCAGAAGCTGAACCGACAACTTACGGAGAAGAATAAGACTTTTTAAACCTAAAATGAATCATGAGTAAATTTCAAAAAAAGAGAGGAAAGGCAAGTCCTGCAATTTCTACGGCTTCTTTGCCTGATATCATTTTCATGCTATTATTCTTCTTTATGGTAGTGACCGTAATGAGAAATGCGGAACTGAAAGTGAACGTTGTTACTCCTAGCGCATCAGAGTTGACCAAACTGGAAGAGAAGTCATTGGTAAACTATCTATACATAGGTAAGCCAATGCCTAAGTGGCAGAACACCTATGGTACCACTCCTCGCTTACAGTTAGGCGATAAGTTTGCTACTGTTGCTGACATTCCACTTTTCCTGGAAAAGCATAAAGTGAAACTTCCTGAAAACAAGAGAGGTCGTATCACGTCTTCCCTTCGTGTTGACGGTGAAGTTACGATGGGTATTGTTCAAGACATCAAAACCCAATTGCGTAAATCGGATCAACTTCGTGTCAACTATTCAGCTAAGAAAGAAGTGGAAGCGCAGTAACAGCGTCTTACTTACTCAAATACAAAAGCGGCTATTCAAAATAAATTTGAATAGCCGCTTTTTATGTTTCATAAGTGCTACATACTTGTAAAAAACTTGCGATTTGCGGCTCGGCCGCCATAAGATTTTAGTTGAAACAGAATAAGATCCAGTACCCCTTAGAGGGCTTCAAGCCCTCTAAGGGGTTAGAAATACCATCGATCGTCCAACCCTTACCGAAGCCGATCCATCGACTTCACCAACTTCTCATCCTTTCCAATAAATCGCAATCCCAATAAAGTAAAAACAATAAAAAGAATCGGAAGAAAAATACCTAACCGATCGTCTGGCATCTCTTCGCCCATTCCCTGTACTTCATTATAGAAAAGAATAATCGCTAATACTAATCCAATAATATTGAAAATAATAGCAAAACGACTCAATGTCATTTGTAGCTTTCGATTGTTGAATAGGAAAATACTTATAAAGGCTAATCCACCTGCTAAACAAAAAAGTACGATCGTACCGATATGGTCTTGAATATCATAAACCCCATCGGCAAATATTGAAGAGGCCACATTAGTCTCAGGCACCTCCACAGATGCAAATGGCAAGGCAAACAGTGCAAAGGCACAAGCCGCTGCTAATAGTAGAAATATACTTTGAATTCGTTGAATCATACTAACTTTTTTTTAATCTGAAATAGTTACTTACCAGCAAATATAAGCGCATTCCTGCAAAACTGAGAAACAAAAATCGTTACTTTTACTTTTTTGTCAAACAACTTCAATGTAATAAATGATTTGCAACAGAATATCACACATACCGAAGCTAATTTAAGCTACTGGGAACAAACAGCCTTTTTCAACTCAATTGATATTGCTATC
>Ga0114953_1003104_pt1 | contig 11367 bp, 6 predicted proteins | sample SidtaG_FD_87298 | JGI IMG/M metagenome (GOLD analysis project Ga0114953, IMG submission 87298) | Marine algal microbial communities from Sidmouth, United Kingdom - Sidmouth_Male2 metaG | ecosystem: Host-associated > Algae > Red algae > Unclassified | place: Sidmouth, United Kingdom | collected...
AAATCAAGTAGAAATAATGAATATACCAGCGGAATTAAAATACACTAAAGAGCACGAGTGGATCAAGATAGATGGGGATGTAGCGACCATTGGAATCAGCGATTTTGCGCAGTCAGAACTAGGCGAACTAGTCTATGTCGAAGTGGAATCAGTAGGTGAAACGCTGGCAAAAGACGAGGTGTTTGGAACAGTGGAGGCCGTGAAGACGACTTCGGACTTGTTCATGCCTGTATCTGGAGAGGTCATTGAGTTTAATAAAAAACTGGACGAAAATGAGGGGGATGATCCTACTTTGGCGAATAATGATCCATACGGTGACGGCTGGATTATCAAAGTGAAGATGAGTGATACGTCGGAAGTGAAGGATTTGATGGACGCAAAGGCATACGAGGAGTTGGTGGCTTAAATTTATTTTTTGGTGGCGTACGCCAAAATTCATTTCACTTACATCTTTACAGTTGAAGTACTATATTCCTGCGATAATTTGGGCCATAGTGATCTTGGTGTTGTCAGCAAAGGCGGGCATAAATTTACCTGAGTCGCTTTTCGATATCATCGCAATGGATAAATTGGGGCACTTCACCGTTTATGCTTTACTATCTGTGCTGATATTATGGGGTAATCGTAAAAATGATGTATTTTTAAGTAAAAATACTGCTTTTATAGCTATTTCGCTGGCTGGACTGTTTGGAATAGCCATGGAGTTGATGCAGTTCTACTTTTTCCCAGGCAGATATTTTGAATATCTAGATATTATATCTAATATTATCGGAGCAATCTTCGGATTTGTTCTTTTCAAATTCTTGTACATTAAATTTTTTTAATATATGCTGTTTTTAGTTGATATCGCATTAAAAGGAAGCACCCTCGCAGGAGTGGTAATCGCTTTGCTTTTATTGGTGGTAGGGCTTGTCTTCTTGATGAGAAGCAGATTCAGCAGTTTTTCCTCTCAAGACCACAAAGAATCAGTGCAGAAATCACTGTTGGGGTCTAGAACCAAATATCCTCAAGTAAATGCTTTGAGTAGCTTCCGTACACCGCTAACCTTACTAGGTTTGGCTTTGTCTATCGGACTGACTACAATCGCTTTTGGGTGGACGCAGTATGAAAAGACATTTTTCATACCAGACGATGCCATGGAGATAGATGATGATATAGAGGTAGAACCGCCGAGAACTGCAGAACCGCCACCACCTCCTCCCCCACCACCGCCGCCAGTAATCGAAGAGGTTCCTGAAGAAGAAATTGAGGAAGAGGATGAACCAGAATTTATTGATCAGTCGGTAGAAGAGGAGACTGTGGTAGATGAGCCACCTCCACCGCCTAAGAAAGAAGCACCACCACCACCACCACCACCACCGCCACCACCGCCAGAGCCAGAAGTGGATGAAATATTTAAGGTGGTAGAAGAGATGCCTAAATTTCCTGGTTGTGAAAATGAGGGAGATGAAGCAGCAAAGAAAGCTTGTGCGCAAAAGAAGATGCTCGAATTTATCTACGGAAATATCAAATACCCAGCAATAGCTCGTGAAAACGGGGTTGAGGGAACAGTAGTTGTTAGATTTGTGGTAGATAAAAACGGTAAAATCACTGTCCCTGAAGTCGTAAGAGATATCGGAGCAGGCGCAGGTGAAGAAGCCTTAAGAATTGTAAAAATGATGCCTACTTGGAATCCAGGTAAGCAGCGTGGTCGCCCAGTAAAAGTTCAATTTAACTTACCAGTGAGATTTAAACTCCAGTAATGTATTAGATAGAATAATAACTGAAGATCATTTTAGATATAGAAAAAGTCCTTCGTGCAGTAATGTACGAGGGGCTTTTTTTGTGAAGCCTACAAATAGGAATATTCACAAGTAGGTTAAGCTGTTCTATATCAAGAAGATATTCGTATTTTAAAGTAATTCTTGTAGGCAATTTGTCATGATTTTTTCCAAAAAAATAACGCCAAATTGGATCTAACTCTGATGATAATTCTGGGTTTTCAACCCAGCACTATAAATATTTCACTCCCGAAAATCGGGACGGGCTATACCGTAGTGATTGGCTATTACTTCAGGATATGTCCACAAATAGTTTGGCCGTCCAAGTCATAGCAAGACACTATCCATCATCTCCTTGAAACTCAATGTACTCCACCTCCTCCTCTTCTTCAAATTCGAACTCCGGTATAACGTCTTCTAGAGTAGCTTCAATAATCTCTTCACTTGGCGGGGGTGGATCATTTTGAATTTGCGCAGGTTTAGGTGTAGATTTTTTTGCTTTAGTTTCAACGGCATAAGTCGATTCGTCTAAGACAAAGTCGCCGAAAGAATCTTCAAGTTCTTTGCGGATATACTCTTTTTTAATTTTGCTCGCTTTAAAATCTTGGAGTACGGCTCTTCTGTTACTCTTTACTATATAGTCATCGACAGTACCGTTGATCGTATAATAAAGATTGAAAAGACCATTGCGTTGATCCTTTACTGGACGTAATGCACGGTCATACTTTTTGAGTTTATTCATAATGACTTGTCCAGCATTAATTTTAATATTATAACTGATATCGTGTTCAAAAGAATGTACCCCACTCACCATCATATTGGCTGCATTACTCTGAATAAACATAACTGGAATATGAATTTTGCCTTTATCTATTTCAAACCAATTCTCTAGTTTGGTAAATTTGATGCGTTGTAGATCTTTATACTTTATATAAGTTGAGAAGTTTTCTAACATCTCCAAATCTCTCAGTTCTCCATTGTGAATTTCTAAACCAGCATAAACCTTAAGCTTTTCAGATAAGAAAGTCCCCCTTTCATCAAAGTGTGCATTGATAATCATATTCGTATTCATTCGGCCTTTGAGATTTTCGGCTACGATCACATCTTGACCAAAGTTGTTTGACTGCTTGAATAATTTATAGACGTCAATCTTTTGAGCGGCTATTTCTCCGATTAGCTTTGGTTGTTTCTGTAAGAAAAGTTCACCTTCAATACTCATAGATCCATTCATAGCATCGACGTCACCGCTAATAGTAAGTATATCTTTCTCAAAATTTACGCTTCCTTCAAATTCATGACCTTCCAGTTTATTATAATGTAGAGATTCAATGTAAGCTTCAAAGCTTCCGTCTAGAAATCCGCTTAATCTCGAATGCCAACCCATACTTTCTTCTGTATCCGTACCTTCTGAAGATGAAGATGCGTTAAAAGCTTCTACCAACTGATCAATGTCCATTTCTTCAGAAGTAAGCTGTGCTTCAAACTTCAGCTGTGCGTTTTGTGAATTGATAGAATCAGCAAAAAGTACAGGGATTAAATTTTTAAAATCACCAGAGAACAAGGCGTCGCTATCTGCTCCCTTCAGGTATAGTTCCTTGACCGCTATGTTGTTACCCTTGAGCACAAGCAATCCTCGATCTGCTAAGAACGGAAAACCATTGATATTGAGACCAGCGTCAACGAACTCTACTTCTCCGCTTACTTTTACCTTGGCGATTTTAGACATTGATGCCATATCCGTTTGTTTTCCTGATATTTTTAAATCTTTAATATCTATTTCACCTTTTGCCTTTGTGATATTTTCTTGTTTAAAAAATTTATAGACAGATTTGACTGGGATAGTGCCGTCTAACTCGAGATCGATAAAAGAATCCTCCATATCCGATATCCGCAATTCCATTTGCGTTAGCTCCCGATTGAAATATCCCTTGAAATTTGAAATCTCTAGGACACTAGATTTTAGGTTTCTATATTTACCATTAGTGAATCTGGCAGATAAGGATACATCTTTTAGCGGTGCGTTAAATAGGGGGCTCTTGATTTCGCCTTCTCTCAAAATCATTTTTGCATTAAGAGCTGGATTTTTCTTAGCTGTCTTTTGACCTTTATAAGTAAAATCAAACAAGAACCTTCCCGTACTGGTCACCCCTCTGAAGGATTCGATATACTCATCGGGTAATAGGGTAAGTACAGAAGTGAGATTACCGTTTTTAGACTTGGTGCTAAGGTCGTAGATGAAACCATCCTTGTGTGCAGTAATGTCACCAGTAATCTTAAATAAGTTATCGTCGATACGAAGATCCCCTTTCTCGAAAGCGTAAAGATTCTTCGTCATATCTATATCTAGAATAAAGTCAAATGCCAGTTTATTACCTACGATAAAACGTTTTTTGGATACCTCTATATAGTGACTCACACCGTCCCCTCTGCTTTGTAAAGCATATACATCTGCGCTAAAATCTCCGATTAATTGAGCTTTATCCACATGTACACGGCTATGGATATCAGTATTATTATTGGTATATATGATTTCGATATTCTCCAGAATAGCATCTTCTATACTTAGCTGAAAGTCATCTGATTTAGATTGAGTTTTATCTTTAGTCTTGAATATTTTATAGTTTGGTAAGCCATTGCTGTTAATATAAATACTGACGACTCCGTCTTTAAGCAAAACAGACTTAACTACTATGTCAGACTGTAATAATTGCCACAAAGAAAATCGAAAAGAAATAATGGAGGCTTCGACGAACGGTGCTTCTGATGAAAAGACACCTTCCAGCATAACATCTGAAAAGTTAGCAGACATATAGGGAAAACTGCTAAGAAGCGAAAGGTCGAATGACCCAACAGAAAGTTCTGTCTTCAACTGATCATTAATTTCATCGACTAGTTTTGCTTTAATCTCGTCTTCAAAGATGTACCCAATAAGAAACGAAGTCATTACCAATAATAGCAATGCCGCTAAGATCCACTTGGCAACACGAAGAAGCAAGCTGCTAGACTCATTCTGTGATTCTTCCACAGGAAATTGAGGAGCGGTATTAGGTGATAAAGGAGATTCCATTTCTACAATAGTTGTTACGTGAATACAATGCTTAGTTACAATTCTAAAAGAGAAAGGGAGACATTATGCAAGTAATCATAATTTTTGAAATATGCAGTTTGCGGATAATATCCGCACTATTGCGAATATGGTTGCTAAGCGCATGGTTATAAATTACTTCAATATATAAATTTTTATATATAACGGACTCCGTCGTTGTAATATTTTTTTGACCGCACAGTAAAAAATACATAATTTAAGAAAGGAAAACTATATGGCTAGTACACAAAAAAAGAGGCAACATGATTAAATGTTTGCCTCTTTTGTGGGTGATGAGAGATTCGAACTCCCGACCCTCTCGGTGTAAGCGAGATGCTCTGAACCAGCTGAGCTAATCACCCAATTATTTGGGAGTGCAAATATAAATCCAGTAAATGTTGAATGCAAGTTTTTAGCTACTTTTTAATTGCTTATAAAAGCACTAATTGTCAGCGTTTTCAACATTTAGTAATCACATAGTCCGTTAACACTTATATAATACGCTGTTAATAAGCCTCAAAGCATTGCCGATATGCTGTTTATCGTGCTAAGAATTATGTACATTTGCCTGCAATCGCTGAAAATTTTAATAAACTATAAAGCCTCTTCAGCGTAGAAAAATTAAGAACCATTTTTATTTACATCTGGATATGAATAATTACCATAAAATAGTCAATGCTGCAGGATGGATTGTATTCGCCATAGCATTCACAGTTTACTTTTTTACTGTAGAGCGTACGGGGAGTCTTTGGGACTGCGGGGAGTTTATCACAGGGGCATATAAGTTAGAAGTAGTCCACCCTCCAGGGGCAGCATTATTCTTACTTATAGGTAGGATGTTCACTATGATTGCAGATCTGTTTTCAAATGAAGGTTCGACGATATCACATTCGATAAATCTTTTATCGGGAATGTGTTCTGCATTTATGGCTATGATGGTATGCTGGGTAACTATCATACTAGGTCGAATGATGCTCAAGGATGGACGTGAAGTTATGCCAACTCAATCCGAGACCATTGCACTTGCCTTTGCTGGAATAGCAGCTGGATTAACAGCTGCATTTTGCACAAGTATTTGGTTCTCAGCTGTTGAGGGAGAAGTATATTCTATGTCAACTTTTTTCACAGCTTTGACACTATGGGCCATGATGAAATGGTACATCCTGCCAGATACGCCACAGTCAGATAGATGGTTAGTCTTCGCAGTATACGCTGCAGGTTTATCTACTGGTGTTCATTTATTGAGTTTATTGACGTTCCCTTCATTGGCTTTATTTTATTATTGGAAAAAATATGAAAATCACAATGTTGCAGGTGTGTTAGCTGCTCTCGTAGGTGGTGTAGTGGCACTGATATTTGTACAAAAGGTTATTATCGTGGGAGTGCCTACACTATGGGCAAAATTAGAAGTAGTCATGGTAAATGGTCTTGGCTTACCTTTTCAGAGTGGTATTTTTCCTCTGATCCTAATTTTAGGTGCTATCATCTTTTTTGGATTCAGATATGTGAATACCAATCGTAAGCAAACACTGCAGGTAATTTTTATGAGTATGGTACTCACTTTGATTGCTTTCTCTACTATAAGCGTGGTAGTGATCAGGGCAAATGCAGATACGCCGATCAATATGAATGATCCATCTGATCCTCTAAGGTTGATCCCTTACTTAAATAGAGAGCAATATGGAGAAAGGCCATTGCTTAAAGGACCGACGTTCGATGCGGAAATTACAGGCACCGACTCTGAGGATAGAAGAGGAAGAAAAGACGGAGAATATAAAATCATTGATAAAAAGCTTAGTTACAAATTTGACAAACGCAAAGAGGTCCTCTTCCCTCGTATAGGTCACTACGAAATGGGAAGACCTAGACAACATAAGATCTGGATGGGTTTAGACCCAGACAAGCCCTTGCCTCCTGGTCGACCAAATATGGGAGATAACCTAAACTTCTTCTGGAATTATCAGATCAAATGGATGTATGGTAGATACTTTATGTGGAACTTTGCGGGCCGTCAAAATGGCGTGCAGGGATACTATCCAACAGATAAAACGAGAGGTCACTGGCTTTCTGGAATTTCATTTATTGATAACTATCGATTATTCGACTACACTAATGCACCTGATACTGTATTAGATAACAAAGCTTATAATAAGTACTACATGCTACCCTTTTTGCTAGGGCTCTTAGGTATGCTTATACACCTCATAAAACGACCTAAAGATTTCCTCGGCTTATTTACCTTATTTATTATTACAGGTATTGGTATTATAATTTATTCTAATCAGCCCCCAAATGAGCCGAGAGAAAGAGATTATGTTTTGGCTGGTTCCTTTTTCACATTTTCCATTTGGGTCGGACTATCTGTGCTTGCAATCTTTGAAGTCCTAAAAGATAAGTTGAAAGGTTCTACTCCTGCTATAGTTGCTGGACTACTAGTATTGACTGCACCTGCTATAATGTGTATAGAGAACTGGGATGATCACTCTAGACGTCACCATACGGGTGCAAGTGATTATGCACGAAACTTTTTAGAATCCTGCGAGCCCAATGCCATCATTTTCACCTATGGGGACAATGATACATATCCACTATGGTATGCCCAAGAGACAGAAAAAGTGCGAACAGATGTACGAGTAGTAAACTTGAGTTTGATTGCTGTAGACTGGTATATCAATCAGCAGCGCAGAAAAATAAATAACTCCCCACCTCTAAAAATGACAATCCCTGCTGAAGCTATCCAAGGTTATAAGCGTACGCAAGTGCCAGTAGATTCACGAAACGAAAACGAAATGCGTTTGTCAGATGCCCTACGATTTGTAGCTGAAGATCACCCTCAGCAGCAGAGATTCGATAGCTATTTTCCTGCAAAAAAACTCTTTATCCCTATTGACAGAAATAAAGCCGTGGCTATAGGTATGATTAGTCCGAGGGATACGAATGTTGTGAACAAGATATCATTTTCGCTTGGTAACAAATCTGGACTAATCAAAGGAGATATGGCCGTACTAGACATTATTTCTTCCAACATTAATGATAGACCAATCTACTTTGCAGTCACTTGTAGAGAAGAGTCTCTCTTAGGCTTAGATGATTACCTACAACTTGAAGGGCTGGCTTTGCGAATTGTACCTAAGAAAAATAATGGGGATCCAAGATTAGGTATTATTGGAAAAGGTACAGTAGCTACAGATAAGTTATATAATAATGTGATGAATAAGTTTAGATGGGGAAATTTTGACAAATACGATTTGTTTGTTGATAGATCTTATTTACCGAGTGTTCAGAGTCATCGATTGGTAATCTTGCGAGCTTGCGAAACAATGATTAATAGCGGTGATAAAGCAAAGGCAGGTCAATTGGCCGAGAAGTATTTTAAGTCTTTTCCTCATATGAATTTCCCCTTGGATGAGCAATCTATTCCACTGCTCCGTGTACTTATTAGCGCTGGTAAGTTTGATACGGCTAAGCCACTTATTCGTACTTTAGCTAATGAAGCGAAGCAATATCTTGACTTTTTCGAACCGATGACGGTAGCAGAAATGAGAGAAAATGGTTGGATAGAAAAGTATGCTTACATGATTGGCAGGACGAAGGATGAAGTCATTCGCATAGCTGGACAGTGCAATGACCCAGCTTTCCAAAAAGAAATGACAGATATGCTCTCTCCATATACTGCCAAACAGTAATTTAGTTTGTGCTGTATCGATCTTTATACACGTATGTAATAAACACTAGTGCCATAGCCGATGTAAAAAATTGAACCATTATGAAAAAATTGTCAGTGGCTATCGGCTGTGATCACGCAGGATTTGAGTACAAAGAACGTATTATCGAATTACTGGAAAAGAATAATATTCACACTCTTGATAAGGGAACGGACTCTCCTGATTCAGTGGATTATCCAGATTTTGTACACCCAGTGGCGGTTGCAGTAGATGCTGGCCTTGCAGACTTTGGTGTCATTATCTGCGGAAGCGGGAACGGTGCTGCTATGACTGCCAATAAGCATCAAGGTATCCGAGCAGCACTTTGCTGGAACAATGACTTAGCTGCACTGGCCCGTCAACACAATGACGCCAACATTCTTTCTATTCCATCTAGGTACGTTTCCGTCGAAGAAGCCATTTCGATGGTAGATGTATTTCTAAATACTAGCTTTGAAGGTGGACGACATGCAAGACGTGTAGGAAAAATCGCTTGCGCTTAAAGTTTGCCATAAGCTATTCTTACCCTACCTTAGTGTATTTTTATTATGCACCCCAATATTTAATAAACGATCAGACATGAAGTATTATATTTTTAGCATTGCGATGCTATTTTCGCTTTTGGCATATAGTCAGACTACAAGACCTACTACGAGCCAGCCTGCTACAAAAGAGTTGACTACGCAGCCAATGAATAAGATGCAGAATAATCAGTCAATAAACATATCGACTACACAGTCTTCTGCCTCAAGCAAGATAGAAGCGGCAACAGCGAAAATATCGACGCCAAAGACTTTTACAGATGGTAGTCCTTATATAGATATGACTCCATACATCAATACTATTTCAGCTGGCGACATGCGCAAGCATCTTACCATCTTAGCATCTGATGAGTTCGAGGGTCGTGAAACAGGTACCCCAGGTAACAAAATGGCTGCTAACTATATCGCTGAACAGTTTGCTAATCTAGACTTGCCGCGAGTAGGAGATTCCTCGTCTTATTTTCAAAACGTAAGCTTTATAAAGGAAAGCTGGGAAAAGCTCAGCGTTATAGCAAATGATGAAACACTCAGAAATATGAGTGACTTCTTTGCCTACCCAAGTACCAATAGTGACATGCCGAGAATACAAGCCGAGGAAATCATGTTTTTAGGATACGGCATAGACGATGAAAACTACAGCGACTATACAGGCAAAAACATCCAAGACAAAGTTATCTTGATATATAATGGCGAACCTAAAAATGCAGAAGGAACTTACTATGTTTCTAAGAACAAAGAGACATCCAAGTGGTCTAACTTCAGAGAGAAGATAATAACGGCTCATGATAAAGGCGCGAAACTTGTTCTTATTATCGACGGCGATATCCGCAAATCTATTGCAGAAAATAGAAACACATTGCTTTCATCAAGATTGCAATTAGGTGACGGCGAACAACCTAGGGGAAAGTACGCTAACAATATTTTCATCTCCCCTGGTATGGCGCAGAAGTTAATTGGAAGAAAGTTTAACAAAGTAGTAAAAGCGAGAAAAAAGATTCAAGCAAAAGGTAAGTCTAAGTTAGTAAAATTACCAGCTAGATTAGATGTCACGATGCAAAAGTTAGAAAGCAATCTTAAAGGCGATAATGTACTAGGCTTCATCGAAGGCACCGATCCTAAGCTCAAGGAAGAGGTAGTCGTTGTGTCTGCACATTATGACCACCTTGGTAAACGTGGTGATGATGTATTTAATGGAGCAGATGATAATGGCTCTGGTACGACCACCGTATTAGAGATTGCAGAAGCATTTGCCAAGGCAAAGCAAGCCGGGGTTGGTCCGCGAAGATCTGTCCTAGTGATGTTAGTTACTGGTGAAGAGAAGGGTCTTTTAGGTAGTAAGTACTACACTGAATTTCCAACCTATAATATCGCTAATACCGTAGCCAATATCAATGTAGACATGGTAGGCCGGGTAGATGAAAAGTACGCCGATAATCCTAATTACATTTACGTTATTGGTGCGGACAGATTAAGTTCTGAACTACACGAAATCAATGAAGCTGCCAATAAAAATTTCACTCAACTCACACTCGATTACACTTACAATGAAGAGAGCGATCCGAACAGGTACTATTATAGATCGGATCATTACAATTTCGCAGAAAAAGGTGTACCCGCTGTTTTTTATTTCAATGGCACACACGATGACTATCATATGAGTACCGATACCGTAGAGAAGATCAATTTCGAAAAGATGGAGAGAATAGGTAAACTCGTTTTTGCCACAGCTTGGGAATTAACAAATCGTACGAAGCGCATCGAAGTAGATGTGAAGCCGTAGAATATTAGATTTATATTTCATTATGGGCCATCCCCATGCAAGTACGCCTCCTGTGAAATTTCACAGGAGGCGTACTTGCATGGGGTCGTGTCATCCGTTTGTATTCAGCAGCCTGTATACCTATTCAGGATGTGCCTGACTAGTATTCGCTCCTCGTTGTCCAACGGGGCTCATCCGTCGTCAGACACTCCTTCATGAGGTAGACAGACTACTTCATATCACTTCTACCACTTGTCCGTTTTTATAAATGATTGGTTATAGGTAGGAGCAATACGATTAGTATTACTTACATATAGTATGATAATTTTTATACTTCGATGGAGTGCCCCCAAACTAGAAAACACATACATTTGTATGTGTCATTAATTCTGAACTTATTTTTTTTGAATAATTGTATTTTTCCTGAAATGAGTTATTGGACCTCCGTACCCCCCAATGCGAAGGTCCAACTCATTCTATAAAGTCGCATTCGACTTTATTTCTGTGGTATGTTTCG
>Ga0114953_1003111_pt1 | contig 11356 bp, 7 predicted proteins | sample SidtaG_FD_87298 | JGI IMG/M metagenome (GOLD analysis project Ga0114953, IMG submission 87298) | Marine algal microbial communities from Sidmouth, United Kingdom - Sidmouth_Male2 metaG | ecosystem: Host-associated > Algae > Red algae > Unclassified | place: Sidmouth, United Kingdom | collected...
ATAGCACGCAGCATGCCCCCCTTTTGACCGGAGCCTGCCGTGCGCCTGCTGATCGACACCCGACTTGCCTACCAAACAGCACAGCCGTGCGATCTGTTGTTGCAGATCGAGGCGCTGAAGGACGCACAGCAATGCGTTACGCGCGCAAGGCTGGAGTTCGACGCCCACAGCACCCACCGCAGTATTCCGGGCGAAGAGGGGCTGGGGACACGGGCGTGGGTCAAGGCGGGTGCTGCGTTCGAGTGCCGCTACCGCGCGCAGGTGGAGGTGACGCGCAGCCGGGCCGTGCTGCGCCACATGCAGGCGACGGCATGGGCGGATATCCCGGGTGATGTGGTGAAATACCTCATGCCCTCGCGCTATTGCCACCCCGAGCTGTTTCTGGATTTTGTGAACGCGCAGTTCGGCGCTCAGGCAGGCGGCGTGCAGGTCGCCGCGATGCGCGACTGGATCGCGCAGCGCTTCACCTATGATCCAGCGGCCAGCGATGCGGGCACCACCGCAACCGACAGTTTTCATAAACTGGCCGGCGTGTGCCGCGACTATGCCCATGTGCTGATTACATTCGCGCGCGCGGCGGGTGTGCCTGCGCGCTTTGTCAGCTGCTATGCGCCGGATGTGACGCCCAAGGATTTTCACGCCGTGGTCGAGGTGTTTCTGGACGGCGCGTGGCATCTGGTGGACGCCACCGGCATGGCGCAGGCAGACGAGACGGTGCGCATCTGCGTCGGGCGCGATGCGGCGGATGCGTCTTTTATGACATCTTACGGCTGGATGGAGATGCGTGCGCAATCGGTCACTGTCACGCGCGCTCCGTAAGCGGGGCGTATTGTGCGTGCGGATGAAGGCGCTTAGATACCTCCCAGACCCGAGCAGATTCTTTTACACCGGACCCTGATCTATGACCTATTGCGTTGGCCTTCGCCTGAACCGCGGCCTTGTGTTCATGTCCGACACGCGGACCAATGCAGGCGTCGATAATTTCTCGACCACGAAAAAGATGTTCACCTGGAACGTACCGGGCGAGCGGACGATCACGCTGATGACAGCGGGCAATCTGGCGACCACGCAATCACTCATCAGTTTGCTTGAGGAACGCTCGAAAACCGTGTCGGAACGCAGCCCGACGATCCTCGAGCAGCCGACGATGTTTCAGGTCGCACGGCTGGTCGGCGCGACCCTGCGCGAGGTCATCAACGACAGTGCGATGACGGGTCAGACCGGATCGGGACGCTTTACCGCCTCGGTGATTGTGGGCGGGCAGATCAAGGGCGGCATGCCCACCTTGTTCCTGATCTACCCCGAGGGGAATTTCATCGAGGTCACAGAGGACGCGCCGTTCTTCCAGATCGGGGAGGCGAAATACGGCAAGCCCATTCTGGTGCGTGCCTATGACCCCGAGATGAGCTTTGAGGACACGATCAAGCTGATGCTTGTGTCGTTCGATTCCACGATCAAGGCGAACCTGTCGGTCGGTCTGCCACTGGATTTGCAGATCTACACGCAAGACAGCTTTACCATTGATGAGCAGACCCGCATCGAGGTGGATAATCCCTATTACCAGTCGATCTCGCAAGGGTGGGGCGAGGCACTGCGCACCGCACTGATGCATCTGCCGGGCTATACGCGCAGCTGAGGCCCTAGCGCAGCACGACCACGTCGACGGCCTGTGTGTTGCGCTGACCGCCTGCGGCCCGCAATTGCCCGCTGAGCGGGGCGATGTCACCGTAGTCGCGCCCGTAACCCACGACGATATGGTCATTGCCCACCAGCGTCGCATTTGTAGGATCGTATTCGATCCAGCCCTGATCGGGGCCGCACCACGCGCGCACCCATGCGTGCATCGCATCCACACCCGCCAGCCGCACACCGCCCTCGGGCGGGCGCGTGCGCAGATAGCCGCTGACATAGCCTGCGGGAATGCCCAAAGCCTGCAATCCAAGGATCATGATGTGGCTGAAATCCTGACAGACGCCGCGCGCCAGGGCAAAGGCCTCTGAGGGGTCGGTGTCGACGGTGGTCGCTGTGGCGTCAAAGGTCATGCGCGCATGCAGGGCGGCCCCCAGCCGGATCACCGTTGCGGCAGCTGTGGCGGCGGGATCGTGCAGGTCGCGCGCAAAGGCACTGATGGCCGCATCCGCCCGCAGACGCGGGGCGGGCCCCATGAAATGCACCGGCGCATCCGCCCCCAGATCACGCCCCTGCGCCCAGCCGCTGCGCAGCGCCGCCACGGGGGGCGAGATATCGAGCCACGGCTGCGGCGGCGCCATCTCGACGTGACAGGCCAGTGTGATCGACATCTGCCCGTGGGGGGCGGCATGCGTGCAGCTGGTGGTGGCGTTGCCAAAGAAATCGACGCGTGTGCTGCGCGCATCGGGCGCGGGCGTAATGTCGAGGTGGTGCGTGCTGAGGTGTTGGCGCTGCGGAATCGTCCGGGGCAGCACGCGGATCAGATGCCGGCCGTTTGCAGCGGCCTGCGCATAGCTGTGGGTGATCGTCAGGCGGATGCTGAAAATCATCGCTCAGACCAGATAATGCGCGTTGAGCGCGCTGGAGATTTCCAGAATGTCGCTGCGCAGCGCGTTCAGGAAGGGCACGGTCACGTCCTCGGGGCGGGCTGTGGCCAGACGGGTTTGCGCGCGCAGCACCAAACGCGCGACCCGAGACAGATTATGGCCCTCGCCCTGACGCGGCAGATGGGTCAGGTGTTCGTTCGTGCGCCCGAGGTGATAGCGCACGGCGCGCGGGTTTTGCGGATCCAGCGCCAGCAGGTCGGTGACGGAGGCGGGGTTGGCCCACACGACAAACCGCGCGCGGTGCGACACCACGCTGTCCCCCAGCTCAAGCGCGAGATCAATGGCCCCCTCGGGCGCGTTCGTGTCCATGCAGGCGGCCAGGACCGCGCACATATGCGCCGCGCGCTCCAGCGAGACGCCAAGGCTCAGAAACCGCCACCCGTCCGAGCGGTACATGTTTTCGTGCACCAGACCGGCAAAGCCGGTGATCTGGCGCAGCAGCCCGCTGATCTGGACCGGCACATCGTCCAGTGGCACGGGCTGCGCGTCCAGCTTGCGCATGTCGTCCACCAGCCCGCGCAGGGCCATCATCCCGTCAGGCGAAAACCGGTCGCTGATGCGCGACGCGGCCTTTAACCCCATCGCCAGCGGCTCCGAGAACCGCTGGGCCATGCGGTGCGCCTGTGCGGGTGCGCCGTCCATCAGTACGCTGCGCAAAAAGACGGGCAGGGCGTCGCCCGCATCCGCCCCGTCTGACAGGCGTGCGAAATGGGCGCGGAACAGGCGCATGTTCTGCTCGGATCGCTCGACGTAGCGGCCCAGCCAGAACAGATTGTCGGCGGCACGGCTGGGCAGGATCGCTTGGGTCGAGCTGCGCGTGATCGCCCGTTTTTCCTGCGACAAAAGCCGCGGTGCAGGTACTTTTTGCGGGCTGGTGACCCAGACATCGGCCACTTTTCCGCCGCGCTGCATCGCCAGCGCCTTGGCGTCCGCACCGCCGCTGATCTTGGCATAGCCGCCCGGCAGCACCGACCAGCCCGAGGCGGTGCGCCCCAGCGAGACGCGGATGGACATGGGGCGCGCCACCAGCACGCCGTCCTCGATCGCGGGGGTGGTCGACAGGGTCACGGCCTCCTGGCCGACCAGCGCGTGCCCGTTGCCTGCCAGCATCTGCGCCAGCCGTGCGCCATCCGTAGCCCCGCCCAGTGGCACGGTCGCGGCATCGGCCATCAGCGGCGTGGTGGAAAACGCATCCCCGATCATCATGCGCGACGCGTGGGCCAGCACATGATCGCGCTGGCCGGCCTGTCCGCACCACCATGTCGCGATGTTGGGCAGCGCCAGCGGGCGGCCCAGCCGTGCGCGCGCGATCTTGGGCAGGAAGGCCATCAGCGCCCGCGTCTCCAGCACGCCGGCGCCGACCATATTCACCGTGCTCAGCGTGCCATCGCGCAGCGCCTGCACCAGCCCTGTGGCCCCCAGCATCGACGCGGCGTTCAGCTCCAGCGGGTCGATCATCTCGCTGGGCAGACGGTTCCACAGCAGGCTCACGGGTTTGGCGCCCGCAACCGTGCGCACCATCGCCTTGCCGTTCTGCACGATCAGGTCTTCGCCCTCGACCAGCAGCAGGCCAAGGTAGCGCGCCAGATAGGCGTGTTCGGCATAGTTCTGGTTCATCGGGCCGGGGGACAGCAGCGCGATCTCGCCCTCTGTCTGGCCCTTGAGCGCGAAAAGCGTCTGCTGGAACTCCTGAAAAAAGCCGGCAAGGCGCTGGATGTTGGCCGTGTTGAAAAAGTTGGGAAAGACGCGGGTCATCGCGATGCGGTTCTCGATGGCGAAACCGGCGGTCGAGGGGGCCTCGACCAGATCGCTGATCACCCACCATTTGCCGTCCGGCCCGCGCCCGATATCAAAGGACACTGTGTTGAGGGCGGGCGCATCCGTCTGCCGCGCACCGACCATCGGGCGCAGCCACGCAGGGTTGCGCCCCAGCAGCGTGGCGGGCAGCTGGCCGCTGCTGACCAGCGTGTTGTCGCCGTAGAAATCGCGCAACACGAAATCCAGCAGCTCCGCCCGCTCGACCAGCCCCTCTGACAGGGTGCGCCATTCGTCCTCGCCCATCAGGACGGGGATGTGGCTCAGCGGCCATTCGCGCTCGGAGGAGAGCGTCTCGTCGTATTGGCGAAACAGCACGCCCGCGTCGCGCAGGTATTGATCGCCGCGCGCAAACCGAAGGGCCAGTGCCTCGGGGGACAGATTGGCCAGATGCGACATGAAGCCTGCCCAGACAGGTTTGACGCTGCCGTCGCTGTGCAGCATCTCGTCCGTGTGGGCGGTGCCCGCGCCGAATTGCGCGGCGTAGCGGGCCAGCAGATCGCGGGTGGCCGCATCGGTATTTGGCTGCGTCTGCGCCATCGCCTACAGCCCCGGCCTGCGGCGCAGATCAAGGGTCATGGGAAATTCGGGATGCGGGCGTTCGGGCGCGGGGGCTTTGGCGTTCGGGGTGTGGCCCATATGCTCGAACCGGCTGAGCCTGCGGGCCTCGGCCTCGTTGCCATTGACGGGGAAGGTGTCGAAATTTCGCCCCCCCGGATGGGCAACGTGATAGCGGCATCCGCCCAGCGACTTGCCGGTCCAGGTGTCGAAAATATCAAAGGTCAGCGGCGCATCGACCTTGAGCACGGGATGCAGCGATTGCGCGGGTTTCCACGCCTTGTAGCGCACGCCGCCGACGAATGTGCCATTATCGCCCACAGCGGTCAGCGGCACGGGCCGTCCGTTCGCGGTGACGCCATAGCGGTCTGGCGCGGCGGATGTCAGCGTGACCTGAAGCCGCTCCGACGAACTGTCGGTATAGCGCACGGTGCCGCCGATCGCACCGGTCTCGCCCAGCACATGCCACGGCTCCAGCGCCTGCCGCAGCTCCAGCGTCGCGCCCTCATAGGTGACGGCCCCGCAGAACGGAAACCGGAATTCCGCCTGCGCTTTGAACCACGCGGGGTCCAGCACCAGATCATGCGCGGCCAGATCCGCCAGCACGGCGCGAAAGTCCTCCCAGATAAACGCGGGCAGCATAAAGCGATCGTGCAGTGTGGTGCCCCAACGGGTGAGCGCGCCACTGATCGGATCCTCCCAGCACCGCGCGATGATGGCGCGCAGCAACACCTGTTGTGCGAGGCTCATCCGTGGATCGGGCGGCATCTCGAAGCCGCGGAATTCCACCAGCCCCAGCCGCCCTGTCGGCCCGTCGGGGGAATAAAGCTTGTCGATGCAGATTTCCGTCCGGTGGGTGTTGCCGGTCACGTCGATCAGCGCGTTGCGCAGCAGCCGGTCGATGAGCCACGGGGGCGGTGGTGCCGCCCCGTCGCCCGGTGGCCAGATCTGGTCCAGCGCGATTTCCAGCTCGTACAAACCATCATGGCGGGCCTCGTCGATGCGCGGTGCCTGTGAGGTCGGGCCAATGAACGTACCTGCAAAAAGATACGACAGGCTGGGATGGCGCTGCCAGAACAGGATCAGGCTTTTGAGCAGGTCGGGACGGCGCAGGAACGGGCTGTCGGCGGGGGTCGCCCCGCCCACAACCACATGGTTGCCGCCCCCCGTGCCGGTGTGGCGGCCGTCGACCATGAATTTATCCGCACCCAGACGGCACTGGCGCGCCTGCTCGTAAACGGTTTGGGTGGTGGCCACGCAGTCCTCCCATGTGGCGGCGGGGTGGATGTTGACCTCCAGCACGCCGGGATCGGGGGCGATGCGCATGACCTCGACGCGGCTGTCATGGGGCGGGGCATAGCCTTCGATCAGGACCTTGCGACCGATCTGCTGCGCGCCAAATTCCACGGCAGCGATCAGTTCGAGGTAATCCTCCAGCGTCTCGACGGGGGGCAGGAACACGCAAAGCCGCCCCTCGCGGGCCTCGACGGAAATGGCGGTGCGCACGCGGCCATCCAGATCGCCCAGCGTCTGCTCGACCTGTTCCTGCCGTGCTGTGGCCTCGGTCCGGTGTGCGATCTTTTGTTCGGGCGGATGAGGTTCAGGGGCAGGCGCGTCGGGCAAAGGGCCGCGCGCCTCGGTGGGGTCTTGGGGGGTGATGAAGGGATAGTCGCCTTGCGGCACATGGGGCAGGGTGCCCAGCGGCAGGCGGTAGCCCACGGGGCTGTCGCCCGACACCAGAAAGACCTTGCCGCGCCGCAGGTTCCAGACCTCCGACATCCAGCGGCTTGAGGCCCGCGCCTGCCAGCGCTGCACGGGCAGGACATAGCCCGCAGGCGTGGTCAGCCCGCGCTCGAACACCCGCGCGATCCGCGCGCGCTCTTCGGGATCGGCGAGCTTTGAGTTCTCGGGCGTCACGTTCGCGGGCAGATTGCCCTCCTTGATGATCCACTCGGCGGGGTCCTCAAAGGCGGGCAGGACGTTTTCGCGCGGCACCGACAGATGCTGTGCAATGTGGGTGAGCAGGTTTTGCGCATCCTCGGGGCCGACGTCCTCATGGGTGTCCTCGCGGGCCAGCAGATCGGGGTTGTGCCAGATCGGCTGGCCGTCGCGGCGCCAGTACAGCGAAAAGGTCCAGCGCGGCAGCGTCTCGCCGGGGTACCATTTGCCCTGACCGTAATGCAGCAGCCCGCCGGTCGAGAACGCCCCCTGCAAGCGGCGCATCAGGTTATCGGCCAGCCCGCGCTTGGTCGGGCCGACGGCATCCGAATTCCACTCGTCACTCTCGAAATCGTCGATGCTCACGAACGTAGGCTCCCCCCCCATCGTGAGGCGTACATCGCCCGCCGCCAGCCGCGCGTCCACATCACGGCCCAACTGGTTGAGCGCATCCCACGCCGTGTCCGAGAACGGTTTGGTGATGCGCGGATGCTCGGCTGTGCGGGTGACTTGCATGTCAAAGGAAAATTCGACATCCGCCGCACTGGCCACGCCGGAAATCGGCGCGGCGTGGCGGTAGTGCGGGGTGGCGGCCAGCGGGATATGCGATTCGCCGGCCAGCAGACCCGAGGTGGGATCAAGGCCGATCCAGCCGGCCCCCGGCAGATAGACCTCGACCCAGGCGTGCAGATCGGTGAAATCCGTGTCGGTGCCCGCCGGTCCGTCGAGGGCGATCAGATCGGGTTTGAGCTGGATCAGATAGCCCGACACAAACCGCGCCGCCAAGCCGAGATTGCGCAGCACCTGCACCAGCAGCCAGCTGGTGTCACGGCACGACCCGGCGGCGCGGCCCAGTGTCTGCTCGGGGGTTTGCACGCCCGGCTCCATGCGGATCTCATAGGCGATCTCGGAGGCGAGGCGGCTGTTGAGCATGACCAGAAAATCAATCGTGACCATCGGATCGCGCGGCACGCTGGCGACAAAATCCGACAGCAGCGGGCCTGCGGGATCGGTGCGCAGATACAGGCTCAGGTCAGGTGCGATGTCGTCGTCATAGGAAAGCGGGAATTCCTTTGCGCTGTCCTCGATAAAGAAATCGAACGGGTTGTAGACGGACATATCCGCGACCAGATCGACCTCGATCTTGAATTCGCGCACGGGCTCGGGAAAGACAAACCTTGCCAGCCAGTTGCCATAGGGGTCTTGCTGGTGGTTCACGAAATGGGCGGAGGGCGAGACGGTCAGGCTGTGGGAAATCACGCGGGTGCGCGAATGGGGGGCAGGGCGCAGGCGGATAACCTGCGGGCCCAGCGTGACGGGCCGGTCGTATTTGTAATGCGTCAGGTGATAGATGCTGGCGGTAATGGACATGGGGGCAGTCTCCTTGGGGTGCCGTACATCTGGCCGTTCTCCATAGGGTGACCCGTGCGCAGGTGCAAGACAACCGGCAGTGTGGCCTTCGGGCAGAGTGCTGCGATAAATTGCCTAAAAAACAGACCATCCGCGTGGTGTCGCGTGCGCAGGGGCACAGATGCGTTGCAGTCCGGTCCAATTCAGATACGCTGGCGGGATGGAGACAAAACCACCCCCCTTTGACGAGATGCTGACAGGTGAGGATGGCGTGCGTGATGCCTATAGCGCCTATCACAACTGGTTCACGGATCAGGACCCGTCGCGCCTGATCAAGAAATCCAAAGAGGCAGAGGCGTTTTTCAGGCGCACAGGCATCACCTTTAACGTCTACGGGCAGGCGGCCGCACAGGAACGGCTGATCCCCTTTGATCTGATCCCGCGCATTATCTCGGGGCGCGAGTGGACGAAATTGTCAAAGGGGATCGAGCAGCGCGTGCGGGCGATCAACATGTTCCTGTACGACATCTACCACCGTCAGGAAATCCTGCGCGCCGGCGTGGTGCCCGTTGATCTGGTCGCCCGCAACGAGGCGTTTTTGCCGCAGATGATGGGTGTCGCCCCGCCGGGCAACGTCTATACCCACATCGTCGGTACCGACATCGTGCGCACCGGCGCGGACGATTTTTTCGTGCTGGAGGACAATGCGCGTACGCCGTCGGGCGTCTCTTACATGCTGGAGAACCGCGAGACGATGCTGCACATGTTCCCCGAGCTGTTCAGCCGCAACAAGATCCAGCGCGTCAGCGACTATCCCAAATCCCTGCGCCGTTCGCTTGCGGCCTGTGCGCCGCCCAATTGCGGGGGCAAATGCACCGTGGCGATCCTGACGCCGGGCATCCACAACTCGGCCTATTTTGAACATTCGTTTCTGGCCGACCAGATGGGGGTGGAGCTGGTGGAGGGCCATGACCTGCGGGTGGTCGACGGCCATGTACAGATGCGCACGACCCAAGGCTATAAGGTGATCGACGTCCTCTACCGCCGTGTCGATGACGACTATCTCGATCCGCTGAATTTCAAACCGGAATCGATGCTCGGCGTGCCGGGCATCATGGATGTCTACCGCGCAGGCAACATCACTATCGCCAATGCCCCCGGCACCGGCATCGCGGATGACAAGGCGATCTATTCCTACATGCCCGACATCGTTGAATTCTACACTGGCGAAAAGGCGATCCTGAAGAACGTACAGACCTTCCGCTGCTCGGAGCCCGAGCAGCTGCGCTATGTGCTCGACAACCTTGCGGATCTGGTGGTCAAGGAGGTGCATGGCTCGGGCGGATACGGGATGCTGGTGGGGCCTGCCGCCAGTAAAAAGGAAATCGCGGCCTTCACCGCCAAGCTGACAAAGAACCCTGCGAACTATATCGCGCAGCCCACGCTGGCGCTGTCGACCGTGCCTATTTTTGCGAAAAAGGAATTGGCCCCGCGCCATGTTGATTTGCGCCCTTTCGTCCTTGTCTCGCCCGAGGGGATCAACATCACGCCCGGCGGGCTGACGCGTGTCGCGCTCAAGGCGGGATCGCTGGTCGTCAACTCCTCGCAGGGTGGCGGCACAAAAGACACCTGGGTTCTGGAGGACTGACGCGATGCTGGGCAAAACCGCCGGAGGTCTGTTCTGGATGTTCCGCTTTCTGGAGCGCGCAGAGAATACCGCCCGTCTGATCGAGGCGGGGTTCCGCATTGCGCTCACCCGTTCGAACGACGCTGAATCCGACTGGCGCTCTGTGGTGACCACCGCAGGGGTGCGCAGCGGGTTTGATGCGAAATACGACAGCTACACTTCTGCGAATGTGGTGAATTACCTGCTGCGCGACATAGACAACCCGTCGTGTGTGATGAACGCCGTGGCGGGCGCACGCACCAATGCGCGCATGGTACGCACCGCGCTGACAACCGAGGTCTGGGAGGCGGTCAACGAAAACTGGATGGCCATGAAGGACGCGCTCAAGCGCCCGGTCAGTGATGCGGACCTGCCTGCGCTGCTGGGCGAAATCCGGCGTCACGGCGCGTTGGTGCGCGGCGCGCTGCACGGCACGATGCTGCGCAACGACATCTATTACTTTGCCCAGACCGGCACCGCGATCGAGCGCGCGGACAGCACGGCGCGGATCATTGACGTGAAATATTACACGCTGCTGCCGTCCTCCAGTTTCGTTGGCTCGCCGCTGGACAATGTGCAATGGGAAACGGTCCTGCGGTCTGTCTCGGCGCATCGTTCGTTCCGCTGGCTGAACGAGGGGGACATGACGTCCTCCAGCATCGCGGCATTCCTGATCCTCGACACACGGTTTCCCCGGTCGCTCTATTTCGCGAGCCGCACAATCGAGGAAAGCCTGAGCCTGCTTGCACGCGACTATGGCGCGCGCATGCCCTGCCATGATCTGATCGACGCGCAGCTGGCCAATCTCATGGCGCACAGCATCACCACGATTTTTGACGAGGGGCTGCATGAATTTATCGGCGCATTCATCCGCGACAATAACGCGATTGGCGCGCAGATCGAACAGGACTACCGGTTCAATGGGTAGCGGGCGCAGACAGGGGCGGTGGCCATGAAGCTGATGATCACCCACAGGCTGACCTACAGCTACGATGCGCCGGTGCTCTACGGGCTGCAACAACTGCGCCTCACGCCGCGCAGCGATACCCACCAGCGCGTCAGCGCGTGGCAGGTACAGATCGAGGGTGGCAGTCAGGAGCTGTCGTTTGCCGACCAGTACGACAACCACTGCACGCTGGTACAGGCCGATCAGGGCACGCGCGAGGTGACGCTGTTGATCGACGGAGAGATCGAGACGACTGGCAGCGATGGCATCTATGGCAAGGTCTACGGTGCTGCACCGCTTTGGCATTTCCGGCAAAGCACGCCGCGCACCACAGCAGGCCGCGGCATTGCCGGGCTGGCCCGCCAGATCACCGACCCCCGCGGGGTGCTGTCCGAATTGCACGGCCTGTCCGAGGCGATCCTGCACGATGTGCCCTATCTGCACGACCGCACCGATGTAGACACTGCGGCAGAGCAGGCGCTGGAGGCAGGCGGTGGCGTCTGTCAG
>Ga0114953_1003131_pt1 | contig 11330 bp, 11 predicted proteins | sample SidtaG_FD_87298 | JGI IMG/M metagenome (GOLD analysis project Ga0114953, IMG submission 87298) | Marine algal microbial communities from Sidmouth, United Kingdom - Sidmouth_Male2 metaG | ecosystem: Host-associated > Algae > Red algae > Unclassified | place: Sidmouth, United Kingdom | collected...
ACGAACTGGAGGCGCACGGCTTCCGAGCCGCTGTGATGGGTGCAGTTAGTGCAGCCACCGACCGCTCGATTGAACTTGGAAAGTCATAATTCAAGTTAGACCTCAGGAGCCAGCCTTAGCAGGGTGTTGAACTCCATTCATCTGGGCGAGCCTGAATGGAGAGTTGTGGGGCGAAAAAATGCACGCTATTTTCTATTGCAACTTAAAAGCAATAAGGATTATCTGGTATCGTATGAAAAACAGTAGCCTCGTTTCAGCCCTGATCGTCGCAGCCATCACTGCGCTTCCCTCATCAGGGCTCAGTCAGACACCTTCCGTGATCATCGAGACTCCCGGTGATTATGGGCAATCCCTGGTAGTTCCGAGTGGTTTACCCACGTGGGGAAGCTTAGCGAAGGTGGTCGTCGGTGCCAGTCCGGTGGAGATCAACAGCATCGGGGTGTTCGGCGAAGTGCTCCTGCCTTCGACCAGAATCTCTTGGGTCATCTACGAGGACTCCCAGGGGTCGCTACCCGTTTACCGGAGCAATTCGACGATACTAAGTCCGACGTCCTCGCAATGGTTCGACAGCGTGGCGCCATTCTCTTTCACCCTGCAACCGGACAGGATCTACTGGATTGGTGCGCTGGTCGACCGCGCCCAAGGTGGGTTCCGCCTGTACTTCAACGGCCAGCCTTTCTCCGTCGCGATCTCGCAGAACGGCCTGACCCTACCCGCCTCCGAAGGGTTTGGTAGTACTGCGAACATTCGGAACTCCTTCGACAGCCCGACGATCGATATCGACGGTGGAGGATCCGGGCAACTCGCCATCCGGTTGTTCTCGAGTTCGCCACCCCCAGCTCAGACTCCGGCCGCGACTGCCTACGACTTCAACTTGGATGGCTACGCGGACAACCTTTGGGTCAACCAAGTCACTGGCACCTCTTGGATCCAGTATACACGGAACGGAGAGCCTATTGGGGGCAAGGCGCTGCCATTCACGGTAGGGTCACCTTGGGTGTGGCACTCGGCAGACTTCGACGGCGATGGGCAGAACGACCTCTTGTTCCGCAATCCGAACACCGGGACGATGTGGATCGCCTACCTAGTCGATGGCGTGCAGACTGGCGGGGTCGTAGTCCCGATTTCCATCGCCCGCCCTTGGGAACTCAGCCTACAAGACTTTAACGGCGATGGCGTTCCCGACTTCCTCTGGCGAAACACAAACACCGGTGTGATGTGGATCCAGTTCCTGGACGAGAACCAGAGTCCGACTGGTGGGCGAGTTGTACCGCTCACAATCGGGCGCCCTTGGGATGTTCTGGCGGGCCAGATGAACGACGACGGATTTGCAGATCTCGTCGTGCGGAACCGTGTGGCATCCACGACCTGGATCAGCTTCCTTGAATCGGGAGTTCCCGTCGGTGGCACCACTCTCGACGCCGGGCTGCCCGGATCGTGGGAGCTCCGCCCCGGAGATCTCGGAGCCGATGGCGCCACAGATCTCCTCTGGAGGGAACTGGACACGGGGGATTTCTTCCTCACCTATCTGGGAGGCGCAAACGGCGAGGTCACACTCCCAAGACTCCCCGGTCAAATCGCGCAGCCCTGGAAACTCGTCGGTTCGCGCTAAATCGCCCTTCTTCACGAGCGCTTTCGATCCAGAGTAGACCCACCTTCACGAGAGGATCCGTTCCTGCAGCCGCTCTATCGTCCTGCCCCCTTCTTGCCGTCGCGTCAGCGTGCGGCGAGATGGAGCAGGGCGTGGGCGACATAGACACATAGACAGACCCGACACAGCGGATAAGCGCAGACCGGGGCGATGTAGCCGAGCGATTGTTTTACTACCTGGGCTCAACGAACTGGAGGCGCACGGCTTCCGCGCAGCCGTCATGGGTGCGGTTAGTGCAGCAACCTACCGCTCGATTGAGCTTGGAAAGTCATAGGGCAGCGCTCTGGACTACCTACCGAAATAATTCTCAGTCGAAATTGAACTCGGTGGACTGGTTTTCGTTGTGCCGCCTCTGGGCTTAATCATCCCCCCGCCTCTTCTCGGAGGGAGAGGTTGGTTGGGGTCTGTAGGACGGTAGTAGCGCCTGTCAGGGCCACGACTTGGGATCTCACCGATCACTTCATGGTAGTGATCGCCGTGCTTCACCACAGGTGCAGGTCTGCCCGAGTATCCCCTATCCCGGCTGTAGCCTGAACCTGAGTAGCCAGTAGTGCCACCACTAGAACGATAGACCCCGTGCACAGGATGGTTGATCTGAGGGCCACTCCTAGAAATCCGATCTCCATAGCCTCCGTTATGGGTTGTTGGCGAATAGGCACGTTCTTGGACTGCCAAACAACCACTCAGAAACAAGATCGACATTGATGAGAGGCAAATTGCGACAACTCGGAGAACGCTCATTCTGAGATAATAGCAGAGTTTCTGGGAAGACCGCAAGCCCACCTCAAACATCTCGCTACTCAAGTTCGCAATATCGAGGTGACTCATTCGGATGAGACCTTCGGAACCCAAGTCGCCTCCCATTCTGCTACGAGCGGAGACAAACTCCAGGTTTTCATCGAGTCCGCTGGCAACCGCACCGTCCTCGGAGAGTTCTTTGCGCCTGATGACAACGACGGTTCCAATGGCGTCGACTATTGGACAAGCCTCGACTTTGACTACTCGATCAGTGGTGGAGTTGCTACGGTCAACTATTCCGTAACCGGTCTGCGTGGTGAGGACGGAACCCAATACGCGAACAATTTCGATATCTCTGGTAGCACAAATATCCTCGTCGACTCTGCTCTCGGCGGTGACCAATCGACCTATGTTGCGGTCGTGGGCAGCACCGCTGGCAAGATCAACACGCCAAACAGCTCAATCGACAACATCCGCATGGGTGCTGTTTCAGAGCCTTCAGCAGCTCTTCTCGGAGGCATTGCTGGCCTGATCATGGGATTCCGCCGCCGTCGCTAAATTCAACCTAAGAGGTTAATACCCTCATTTCGTTGGAGGCGTCCGCTGATTCAGCGGGACTGTCTTTTTCTTGGAGACCGATAAAGAGCTCCCGTCATCTGCCGAGTTCAGAGAGGCGCTGTTCCGCTTCCAGTGTGCCGAGTTTTTGTAGCGCGATCATGTAAGCTTGCAAATTCTCCTGATCCGGTTCGAAACCTAACAACATTTCATCGATCGCATTGTCAGAAAAATGGGCGAGCTCAAGGGCTTTGCTGCGCACGCGGGCGTGTTTTGACCGCAAGGACTGTTTCACGAGAACGCTTGAGACGTCTTCCTGCCGCGCAAACAATTCGAGGACGTAGAGAGTCTGTGCTTCATGCTCCGCCTTACAGGAATGAGGAGCGTGTTTGTGAAAAAGCGTCAGACGTTCAGAAAATTCGGGCACATCCGTTTCGATGACCAAATAGGTCTGCAGTTCCTGAAACGCTCGCTCACGGGTCGACTCGTCCGCGTGCGCAAGTTGGCCGATCAGTTCTACGATCTCATTCTTCTCGTCGGAAACTACCGAGACCTTGACGTCAACGCGACTGCACGCGCTAAAAAACAGAGCCAGCAATCCCCCAAGAGGAATTGCCCACAGTCTCCGTGCCAAAGACACCCGAATAGGTCTTGGCAGACGTGCCAAGCCAGCCAAGAAAAATCGGCTTATGCCATCGCGGCTTCGCGAGCCGGACGGATTTCGCGCATCCGGCGCCATCCGATGAGCGCTTTTTCCTTCTCGTCCCAGAGCCGGAACGTGAATGACTTCATACTGCTCACAACGGTCAGAGGCTTGACCTCTTGAAACGAAGGATGGGAATAATGGCACTCTTCGAGGTAGTAGTTCGGGATCTTCGAGCTCAGATGATGCACATGGTGGAAACCAATGTTGCCGCTAAACCACTGAAAAAGACGTGGGAGCTTGTAGAAGGAGCTACCCTCAAGCGCGGCAGCGGTGTATTCCCAGTGCTCGTGACGCTCCCAATAGACACCTTCGAATTGGTGCTGAACATAGAAGAGCCACACGCCAGCCGAAGCTGCGACTGCCATGATTCCGAGCTGAAGAATCACGAAAGGAAGCCAGCCGAAAATCAGCCCACCGATCACAAACCAACAAGCTAGGGCGAAGTTTGTTGCCCAAACCGACTTCTTCGCAGCCGCACTCGCACGCTTCACAGGAAAGCGCTCACGAATGACAAACATGATGAACGGTCCCACAACGAACAGGAGGAACGGATTCCGCACGGCACGATAGGCCAACCGCTTCCATTTCGGTAGTTCGAGATATTCCTCAACCGTCAGCGTCCAGATATCGCCGACGCCCCGACGATCGAGATCACCTGCTGTGGCGTGGTGGACGGAGTGCTCCCAGCGCCAGTGCTTAAAGGAAGTAAACGTCAGCATCCCGGTGAAGAAACCAATGAAGCGATTCCATTTCGGATTCTTCAAGAAGCTGTTGTGGCAGCAATCGTGAAAGATAATGAAAAGCCTGACGGTGAACCCTGCATTGAGGATAACCAAGGGAATCAAGGCGACCTTAGAAATCGGCAGCAGGAAATACATTGCTGTCCAAGTTCCAAGATAAAGACCAAGAGTGGAGAACAGCTGCCAAAGAGCCCTTTTCGTGCAGGGCTTTTCAAACTTGGCTACGACAGCCTTCCATTTGGCGATCTCCGACTTTGCGGGCTCGGGGTGCGCATGAGCGCTATGATCGTGCATACGAGAGAAGTGGGTGCGGTTCTGATTGCCTAGAAATGGCTTTCAGGAGACCAACCTAAGCCCAGCATGGCCCCCGAAGCGAACGCCAATACCAACTATTTTTAGGAGCGATTTTCGCCTGCTTACAGAGCTATTCCGTTCTCAACCCGATGGTTCGGCCATAAGACTGGGCCTCTTTGATCAACTCTGAGACTAGCGGTTTCGGGGTTCCGGCAAAGCAGGCATCGATAATCAGGTCGGGAACACCATCCAGTGCAATGTGGCGAAGCCCATTGGTGTCGGTGATTCCCGGATTAGCAATTGTCAGTCCAACTCCAAATCCGTTCAAAACATAGCCAGGAACGACGGCGATGCTTTGAACCTCCACCGAGGGTTGGAAGCCGATCCCCATTTCTGTCATCCCGTCACGGAACAAGCGAGTCGCCAAATCTTCGGCTACAGGGAGAATCAGCGGTTCGGTAAACACTCCGTCCTCGTGAACCTGATCAAAGGATTGGATCGAGCTGTTTTCGGGGACGATCAGAACCAATGGCGCTCTGGCCAACTCCTCAAATCGGATCCCTGCCAGGCGACGGTTTGGTCGTGGCGCGATCGCAACATCAGCCTCCTGATTAAGAAGTAATTCAGAAAGGTTGGCTCGGTTGGTTTCGCGGAGTGTCAGACGCAAACCGGGATGGGCCTTCCTCATGGCCGCGAGTACAACGGGTAAGTGATCGCCCAAAATCGAAGGTGAAGCCGCAACGCGTAGACTTGACCCCTCATCCTCAGCGATCCGAGAAACCACCGTCTCGAGCTGCGAAAAGAACGGTTCAATGAAGCGGTAGAGATTTCGACCCGGAGGAGTCAGCACGAACGGCCGTCGCTGAAACAGCTTTACGCCGAGCACCTCCTCAAGTTGCAGAAGTTGACCGCTGACCGCAGGCTGCTGAATACCAAATGGCATCGCCTTCGTCGCAGCAGTGATGCCCTCATACCTAGCGACATAGTAAAACAATTCCAAGTGATGGACATTCGTGCTCACGTCCGAAAGTACAGAGTCCAGAAAAACTCCGCAACCTTCGTTTCGCAGACAACTAAAACCGAAGGAGTCTTGGGTGACGATTCCACTCGCGAATCGTGATCGAATCGCGACGTTAGCCCATGGAGGATACCGACGGGGACTTATATGAACCACCCAACGTGAACGACTGGGCAGGGTTGAAACCATCGCGCGGTCTAAAAAGCAGAGGGTTTGTCGCCCTGATGTTCGCCCAATTTTTTGGCGCACTGAACGACAATATCCTCAAGCAGGTTCTGACGTTTGCGGTTGCTGCCGGAGGCATGTGGGCAGCCCAACTCGGTGCCGGTGGACAGGGCTATGTCGCGCTCTGTATGATCATTCCGTTCATTCTTTTGTCAGGAATCGCTGGCCAAATCGCTGATCGCACGAGCAAGCAACGAGTGACAGTAATCGTAAAAGTGGCGGAGTTGGGGATCGCAATTGTCGCCTTTCTGGCATTCTGGATCGGCAACCTGTGGCTCGGTTTGGCGTCGATGCTCCTTCTGGGGATTCAGAGCGCGTTTTTTGGTCCGGCAAAATATGGAATGATTCCCGAAGTCGTTTCCGACAACCAGCTCGGCCCGGCAAATGGTCTGATCAATATGTCGACCAATATCGCCGCGATTATTGGTGCGGTGGTCGGGGGAATCGTTGCCGGTTACGTGTCACCGACTGCCGAGCGACAACTCGATTGGGCGCCGGGAGCGACACTCATCGGCATCGCCATTCTTGGTCTCATCGCCGCTACGGCCATTCCCAAACTGAGAGCGATGGATTCGTCTGGAACACTCAACCTGAATCCGTTCGGTACCTATATTCATTCAATCCGAGAGATGGCCAAGACGCCGCTGCTTCTCGTCGCCTGTTCATGGGCGTTCTTCTATCTGATTGGCTGGATGGCGATGCTCATTCTGCCAGACTACCGGGAGCTGCTGAACGCGACTGAGCAGAACACTTCGATCCTGATGGCGATTCTCGGCGTCGCGATTGGTGTTGGAAGCGTGACCGCAGGGCTGATCTCAGGAAAGGGAATCGAAGCCCGACTTGTTCCGATCGGAGCTGTTGGAATGGTGATCTTTTTCTTTCTCCTCGGCTCGATGCCCCTTACCTACGGTGTGGTCGCAGGGCTGCTGGGCGGCGCTGGATTTTTCGCCGGATTCTACATTGTTCCATTGCAGGCGCTTCTTCAGCACCTGTCACCGGATGGCGAACGCGGGCGATTTCTCGGAACCGCCAACGCGCTTTCGTTTGTCGCCGGATCGATTGGAACCGGGATCTTCATGGTCGCCAGAAAGAATGGCCTTCCATCAAACCGGATCTTCTTGATCTGCGGAGTACTGGCGGTGATCGCCGTCGGGTGGATGCTCATCCGCCTCCGCCCGCTGTTCGCAGACCGAAGCCTACGGGCGGGCGGAGGTAAATAGCTAGAGCTTTTTCACATAGGCGAAGAAGGTGCCTGTCATGGTGCCGTCCTCACGGATGAATTTTCCGAACAATTCGTCGGCTCCTTCTTCGAGGGAGACCTTGAAGACGATTCCCTTATCTCCTTTGGCGACCGGATTGGTGTAGTCCTTTCCACCGATTGTTAGAACACATTCCTTGGCTGGAATTCCTTTTCCAACTTTCGTGCGCCAGCTGACATTTCCTGGAACGCCCGGCTCTCCCTTGAGATCAGAGTGGATTGGGTGATCGGCCTCCAGCGGCCAGCGGCGAAGTTCAATCTCATATTCGCCAGCTTCGATGACCTTAACTGCCCATGGACCGAAGGCGTCGGGCTTGTGGCCCCCTGACCGGATATGCCCCTGATGCCAAGGCGAAGTACCTTCGCTGATCCAATCGTGACTGGTCAACCGAACCGGATTTGCCTTGGGGTGACCAAGATAAATTTCCGTGGTCTGCTTGAAGGTCGGCAACAACTCTTCCCACCACGCTTCGTAGGCATCGGTCAGACGTTTCGCTACCTCAGGATGCTCGGCGATAATATTCTTTTCCTGCATGGGATCCGTCGAGACATCGTAAAGTTCCTCGCCATTGATCAGCCGCATCTTTCCTGACATCACGGATGATTGGCGCCACTTGATTGGGTCTTTCACACGCTGTGAGTCGGTGATCAGCACGCGATCTCCGTGGGGCCAACCCTCGTCGCCTTGTTCCAACAGATGGCGAATACTCGTTCCATCGAAGACGACCGACTCTGGAGCTGGGATATCGCAAATTTCAATCAGCGTCGGCAAGATGTCGACATGAGCGGTGAGTGAGTCGACTGAACGCCCGCCAACGAGTTTACCATTCGGATAGTGAACCAGGAACGGCACGCGATGCCCGCCGTCATACGCACTACCTTTCCCTCCACGCATTCCGCCATCGTAAACACCTGAACGGACGGTGCCGTTGTCCGTGGTAAAGATGAAGATCGTATTGTCAGCAACGCCTTGTTCGGCGAGGAACTTGCGCATTCTTCCCACGTTATCGTCGATGTGAGTGATCATACCGAAGTAGTGACGATCACCCACGCCGCTCTTCGCCTTCCCCTGCTTGCCCTTCTTGGACGGATCTGCCGGGACGTTTGGGAAGATATCCTTGTAGAGATCAGCAAACTCCTGAGGAGCGTGCATGGGACTGTGTGGAGCGTTTGGAGCGACAATCGCTACGAACGGCTCTCCGGCGGCTGCCTGGCGACTGATGAAATCGCGCGCAGTCGAAAACCAGACATCCGTGCAATGACCGGTGTATTTGGTCGGAACACCATTCTTCCAGTAAGTGTCATCGAAATAGGCATTGTCCCAGTAATCCGGAGTCTGACCAACACCGCCACCACCGTGACGGACGACTTCGGAGAAACCGCGATCTTCTGGACGATAGGGATAGTTGTCGCCCAAGTGCCACTTGCCGAAAAATCCAGTCGAGTAACCCGCATCGCCGAAAACATCGCCGATGGTGATCTCGTTCGCTCTCAGCATCGAGCGGCCCATAATAGTGTGCCAAACTCCCGTCCGATTCGTCCAATGCCCGGTGTAAAGCGCGCAGCGACTCGGCGCGCAGGTCGGCGCGACGTGGTAGTCCTCAAGACGAACGGCATCCTTGTGGAGTGCATCAATATGAGGCGTCTGAATCGATGGATGGCCATGAACACCGAGATCGCCGTAACCTTGGTCATCCGTGATGACGAGTACGATATTCGGTTTCTCAGCAGCGTGGATGAGCCCGGCAAGCAGGGTTGCCACAACAAATAGGATGGAATAGGCAGTCTTCATTGATAGCTACCAGTAAAACGGTTCATCAGCTTTGCGACTTTCGAATAGCGTAAGAAACCATTCCGTGAGAGAAGATGCTGTGATCTCCAAACTTCTAACGATCGGAACTTGGTTGCTCGGCCTCGGCTTGATTGCTCTGGCGATTTCCACGCTGATCGATCCCGAGTCGGCGGCTCAAGGATATGGAGTGGCGCTTGAACCCACAATGTATGTAACCGAGCAGGATGAATTCCTGAAGCGATCAATGCTTGATGCACAGCAGGGCAGAACGCCGTCCGCGATCCCCTACGTAGTAGCCACGGGCATGAGGGATTTAACCCTCGGTGCAATGACCCTACTGATTCTGATCAGGCACCGGAATGTTCTTCCCGGATTTCTTGCCTGCATGGCGATCTTGCCGATCTGTGATATCGCAATCGTCGGGTTCCATGGGGATGGTCGGTTAGTCGGCCTCATGCCCCACATTGTGGGTACGGTGGGCGTGATCGGGCTGGCAATTCTGGCCAGGCTTGAAAGACGAACGGCGAACGAAGCTTCCCCAACGCTAAACGGCCCCATCAATTCGGCAGCCAACGCCGAGCCGGAAGAGAATCCTCCTCCAACGAGACTTCCCGGCTCGATAATTGCTCCAGAAGCTGGCGGCGAAATTACCCTGAGCCTGAACAGGATTCTCAGTTCCTCAACCCGCGCCGATCTCGGGTTCGAACCATCGGAAATTCCACCCGAAGTGATGGTAACTCTCCCTGTGGATACGGTTCGCAACCAACTGCCAACCGGAAGAGTCGTGTTACCAGTGACCACGATCGCCGAGGGCTGCGAAGAACGTTATCGGCCAGCTTTCGCCAAAGCGAAGGGCGGACTTCTCGTTGAGATCCCCATCCAAGAAATTGTCGATCACTTACCAAATGGGAACAACCAACTGGAATGACCGAACCGATCGATCCAAATGCCCTGCGATTTTCCCGCCGATCCAAAGTCGTCGCCGCCTTGCTATTGGCAGTGGTTGTCTATCTGATGCTATTTGGCAACATCCGTGGAGCACTCGACACTTGGAGCATTTACACCACCGCCATCGACGATCTAGACCGCCAATTGGCCAAGGCGTCGGCGAAACTCGAACCGGGTAGCAAATCGGTAGAAATCATTCAGTCCTTGAGCGACGACGCGCGGAGCGGCCGGAGAGCGAGGACTTTTCGCGTTCTGATTGGGCTGGAAGACGAGCCGCGCATTGGCAACCCGACCCCTTAGACTAATGGTGATTTTCTTTGATATCGACGGCACCCTTCTCGATACAGGTGGTGCAGGCTGGGCGGCACTTCAGTCAGCGTTTGCCGAGACATTCAGCGTTCCGGTCGATCAGATTCCTGAGGTCTCGCTAGCCGGGGCGGTTGACTCTGGACTGTTTCTTGAACTGCATCGGGAACTCATTGAGGGCTTGGAAAATGCCACTGTCTCGGAGGTCGCTGTCGATCAAATTTATCCCCGATATGTCGAAATTTTGGAGAGGAATTTGCGCTCCAATCAGTTCAATCCGCGCCTACTAACTGGAGCAGAAGCTTTGGTCAAAACTTGCGCCAGCTTGGACGGGGTAACCAACGCTCTGATCACTGGAAATATCCTTGAAGGGGCTAGGGCCAAATTAGATCGATTCGGGCTCTGGGAACAGTTTCAGTTTGGCGGATTCGGCTGTGATGCCCCGATCCGGGATGCCGTCGCCATTGCTGCCGTAAAGAGGGCTCAAGAGCGAGGCGAACGAGGCGATCCATCGACTTGGTGGGTGCTTGGTGACACGCCAAAAGACATCGCCTGCGCGAGGGCGGCGGGGCTTCGTGTCGCCGCCGTTAGCACCGGTGGAGCTTCAACAGATGAGCTCGCAGACGCGAACCCCGACGTCTTGCTAACTGACCTCAGCGACTGTGAGCAAGTTCTCAATATCCTCGGCGTACTGCCATGTGGATAACTTGTTAAGAAATGTTGATTATTTAGCTCGGCCCCGCTGTCTACGGGCCAAAAGCGTTCTTTCGTCCATGCCAATAACTATGAAATTTGGTAGTGCTACATTTCTTGAATAACTGCGCTAACCTCCAAAATGCCGAACAAGAATGCACCGTCGATTGAGCCGGGCAGCGGAATGGAAGCACTCGTTGCCGTCGTCCGAATGCTGCGGGAGCCCGGAGGATGCCCGTGGGACCGAGAGCAGACGCACGAATCGTTAACGCCTCATATGTTAGAGGAAGCCTACGAAGCAGTCGCCGCGATCAAAGAAGGTGATACTCCCCACTTAGAAGAGGAACTCGGCGACGTACTTCTGCAAGTCGTCCTGCACTCTCAGATCGCCAACGAAGAAGGCACC